>Ga0302267_10003318_pt1 | contig 18631 bp, 17 predicted proteins | sample III_Bog_E1_3_FD_194555 | JGI IMG/M metagenome (GOLD analysis project Ga0302267, IMG submission 194555) | Peat permafrost microbial communities from Stordalen Mire near Abisko, Sweden - III_Bog_E1_3 | ecosystem: Environmental > Terrestrial > Soil > Wetlands > Peat | place: Sweden: Abisko... | reverse complement strand
CGGGCTCTCGGTGCCACTGCTCGGCCGCTGGCCGGTCGCCCGGGCGGGCGCCGATCCCGCGGCGCCGGGGGAGATGATCGTGGATCCCTCGCGCCTCGCGCCCGACGAGCGCGCCCGCCTGGAGGCGTTCCGGGGGCGCTTCGCGGAGATCCGCGCCGCGTCCCTGCGCCTGCCGCCGGGCGAGGCGATCCGCGCGGTGACGGCGATCTTCGATCTCGACCGCGTCCTCGCCGCGCTCCCCCGCGCCGAGGCCCGCCTCGGCAACCTCGATCGGCTGGTGACCATCGCCCGGCGCCGCAGCGGCACCCTGGCGGCGTTCGTCCGCTGGCTGGAGCGGCGCATGCGCGACGACGCCGACGAGGCGGAGGCCGCGGTCTTCTCCCCCGAGGACTCGGCGGTCCGGCTCACCACCATCCACGCCAGCAAGGGGCTCGATTTCCCGGTGGTGGTGCTGGTCGATCTCAACGCCGAGCCGCGCGGCGATCACCCGGGGCTCGGCTTCGTCGCTGACGGCGCCGGGGCGCGCCTGGTGGTCCGGCACTATGCGTCGCGCGGGTCCTCGCGCGCGCTCACGCCCCTGGTCACCGCCACGCTCCGCGCCGCCCAGGCCGAGGCGCGCGCCCGGGAGCAGGCCGAGCGGCGCCGCCTCACCTACGTCGCGATCACCCGCGCCGAGCACACCCTGGCGCTGGTGGCCTCGGCGTCGCCGCCAAGGCCGGGGTCGGCGCTGCGGGCGCTGGTCGCGGGGCTCGCCGAGGGCGACGTGGTGGTGACCGCGACCGAGCAGGCCGTGGCGCTCCTCGCGGCCGCGCGCCCGGCGGCGCCGCGGCTGCCGGTGCAGGTCCCGGTCGCGGCCCCGTTGCCGGTTCGCCCGCGGGCCTCCCCGGCGCGCGCGATCGCCCTCGACGCGACCGGGCTGGCGCTCTTCCGCGAGTGCCCGCGGCGGTTCCGCCTGCGGCGCCTGCTGGGCATCGAGGAGCCGGCGGGGTCGAGCCAGCTCGATCTCTTCGCCTCCGCCTCGGCGCCCGAGCCGATCGTCGATCTGCCGCCCCCCGTCGCCGAGGATCCCGAGCTCGATCCCCGCCCCCTGCACCGCGCCCCGCACCTGGTGCTGGCGCGCTGGCCGCTGGCCGCCTTCGGCCGCCCCACCGACCGGCTCGCGCTCCACGCGCGGCTGCTCTCCGCCGGCCTGTCGCCGGGCGACGCGGAGACCGAGCGCCTCGCGGGCTCGCTCGCCGCCTTCCTCGAAGGGCCCTACGCGCGCGCCGTTCGTGAAGAGGGGGCCGTCCCGATCTGGGACCAGGCGTTCGTGGTCGGCATCGATGCCGCGGGCCCCGAGCCGCGCCGGCTGCTGCTGCGGGGGACCTGCGATCTGCGCGTCGATCGCGCCGGGGATCGCGTCGACGTGCTCGCCGTATCGGAGGCCCGCGGGCGCCCCCTCGCCGGGGCCCAGGAGATGGCGCTGCGCGCGGCCGCGCTCTCCGTCGCGCAGTCGAGCCCGGACGCGGCGGTGCGCGCCGGGGTGCTCTTCCTCGGCGGCGGTGTGGAGATCGGGTGGCTGCGCGGCAGCGGGTGGGACGGGGCGCTCACCGCCGACGACCACGCGCGCTTCGAGGCCGAGGCGGGCGCCCTCGCGCAGCGCGTCGCCGAGGCGACGCACGACGATCGCTTCGAAGGGATCGCCCGCAGTCGTTGCCAGCGACTGGCGTGCGGCTTCCTCGCCGCGTGCCACGGGGCGGCCTCGGAGGGTGCCCGGTAGGGCTTGGCGCGGCGCCTGGGATCCCTCGGGCTCGGCACGACCCCTCCGCCGGGGATCCGAGCCCCAGGTCCATGCGACCAGGGGACGGGCGGGTTGCGTGAGGCATCTCACACGGCATGCGAGCTCACGCCGCCTTCCTGGTTTCCTCGGTCTGTGGTCTTTGCATCCTGTGCTGCGGCCCGGGTGCGGAGCCCGCCAGGGACGGCACCGTCGCCCGCGCGCCCACCCTCATCCTCCAGGACGACGGCGATTTCGGCGGCGATCCCGACGTGGACACCAGCCTCGGCGGCGACCCGGCCTCGTCGCCCGCGCCCGCGGCGGCTTCGTCCGGACCGGAGAGCGGGGGCGATGACGGCAGCCACGACGAGACCAGCGCGGAGACGAGGGACGTCTGCGTCGCCGCCTGCAAGGGAGGGCCGGCGGCGCGGGCGCAGTTCTGCGAGCTGGTGATCCCGGCGTTCTATGTCGGCTGTCGGAGGCGGGTCTCCGGGAGCACCGCGGCGTGCGTTGCCTGGTGTTTCTGGACGTACTGATCCCGGGCACGTGCCCGGCACGTGCCGGGCACGTGCCGGGCACGTGCCTGCGCCGTCGATCGAGGAAACGTCGTGGTCCCGTGAGGCTCCTGGCCTCGGCTCGCCGTCGCGACCGCCCAGGCCGTCCCTTTGCGGGTTTCATGCCGTTGCGCGCCGCGGCACGGCGCTTGATACCCTCTGTGGTCCGTGCCCGAACAACCGATCCTCCCCGACGCGCTGGCCCTGGGCCCCGGTGGCCTGGAGCTCGACGGTGTTTCGCTCGCCGACGTCGCCCGCCGCCACGGCACGCCGGTGTACGTGTACGGGGCAGCCACGCTGCGGCGCCGGCTCGCGGAGCTGCGGGCGGCGCTGCTGTCGACGGGCGCGCCCTTTCACCTCCACCATGCGATGCGGGGGTGCCGCTTCGGCCCCGTGCTCGAGCTGATGCGGCAGGAGCGGGACGTCGCCATCGACGCGTGCTCGACGCGCGAGGTCGACCGGGCCCTCGCGGCCGGGTTCGCGCCGGCCGAGATCTCGGTCACCGCGTCGATGCTCTCCAACCGGGAGCTCCGCCACCTCGCCGGGCGGCGTGTCCACCTCAACGTCGATACCCGATCGGCCGTGCGGCGCTGGGCGGCGATCTGCGGGCCGGGGCACGCCGTCGGCCTCTCCCTCGCGGGCGCGACCTTTGGCTTCGGGCCGGAGACGGCGCTGGCGGCGGCGGCGCAGGCGGCCTCGATGGGGATCGCGGTCGACCAGCTCCACGTCAGCGCCGGCGCCGATCTCCCGGCGAGCGCCGCGCCGCTGCTCGCGGCCACGTTCGCCCGCCTCGCCGCGGTGGCGCGCGCGATCCCCACCGTCCGCACGCTCCACGTCAGCGGCGGGCTCTGCTGGCGCCAGCGCCCGGAGGACGAGCCCCTCTCGCCGGCGATCTGGGCGGAGCTCCTCCGCGTCCACCTGGCCCCCACCTCGTGCGCCCTCGCCTGCGACCCGGGGGCCTTCTTCGCCGCGTCCTCCGGCGTGCTGCTCGCCGACGCCGGCACCGAGGAGGCGCGGCCCGGGCCCCGGCACCCGCGCCTCGACGGGGGCGGCCCGATGGCCGTCTACGCCGCCAGCGCTCACCGCTCCCACGCTCCCAGCGGGCCCTCCCTGCGCGCCGCTCCCGCCGAGGTCCTGGTCTGACCGTCCCTGCCGGTGGGTGCCGCCAGATCGGTCCCGGCTTCGTTTGGAGCTTATCGCCGCGCCGGAAGCTCGGCTAGACTCCCGGCCCCGGGCCGTCTGGCCCCCGCCGCCATGCCCAAGCAGAGCCCGAACGAGCCCGAAGCCATTGCTCCGGGGACGGTGGTCGACGGACGCTACAAGGTCGTCCGAGCCATCGGCCAGGGGGGCAACGGCCTGGTCTACGAGGTCGAGCACATGCGCACCGGGCGCAAGCTCGCGCTCAAGGCGCTGCTCGACGAGACCGGCTTCGCCCGCCTCGAGCAGGAGGCGCGCGCCGCCTCGCTGATGAAGAACGGGCACACGGCCCGGATCGTGGACATGGAGGCGGGCGGGCCCGCCGGCGCCTACATGGTCATGGAGCTGCTCGAGGGGCAGAGCCTGCGCGCCCTGCTCGACGAGGCCGGGCAGCTCCCCCTCGAGCTGACCAGCAACATCGCCATGTCGGTCTGCGAGTGCCTCCACGAGGCCCACGGGCTCGGCATCATCCACCGCGATCTCAAGCCCGAGAACATCTTCCTCTGCGCCAGCCCGTGGCCCGGCCAGTACGACGTCAAGGTGCTCGACTTCGGGGTGATGACCATCGCCGCGGGCGGCGGCGCCATCCCCAAGAGCTCGCTGACGCGGACCGGGTCGACCGTGGGCACGCCCTACTACATGAGCCTGGAGCAGCTCCGCAACTCGTCCGCGGTCGACGTGCGCGCCGACGTGTACTCGCTCGGCGTGGTGCTCTACGAGTGCCTCTCCGGCCGCAAGCCCTTCCAGGCCGACACCATCGGCGACCTGGTCTACGCCCTCTGCTCCGGACCGCCTACGCAGCTCGCCCGGGTGCGGCCCGATCTCCCCTCCGACATGGCCGAGGTGGTGATGCGGACGCTGAGCGCCAACCGCGACGACCGCCCCGCTACCATGCTCGACCTCGCGGTGGCGCTGCTGCCTCACGCCAACCCGGCCTTCGGGCTGTGGGTCAAGATCGATGGCAAGCAACCCGCGCTCTCGCGCGCCGGCCTCGCCGATCCCCACTCCCCATACGCCAGGCCCACCGCCGTGCCGGCGCTCGCCTCCTCCGGCGCGGTGGCGCTGCCGCCCGCCGGTCCCATCACCCAGGCGCCGCCTCCTCCTTCCGTCGTCCGCCCGCTGCCCCCTCGCCCCGCGGCGGGGATCCTCCCGACCGAGAGCCCGACGAGCGCCTTCGCCGACCTTCACCCCGCCCCGCCCGACCTCGGCCCCGCCCCGAGCGAGCGGCGTGACACGCCCACCGAGATGTACGTCAAGGGCGAGCACGGCTCCCCCGATCTCGACGAGCCCGGCCCCGCCCCCGGGGATCGCGACACGCCGACCCGGGCCTACAACCTCGAAGGGCTCGTTCGCCCGCCCCTCCTCGCGACCCTGCAGAGCCCCACCGGCCTCGTCGATCCGGAGGACGACGTGCCCGACGTCGCCACCATCGACCTCCCCGACGGCCCCGGACCCCTGCTGTTCCGGGATGGGCCGGCGCCCGCCCCCACCGAGAGCGGACCCGGGCCCGCGCTCCAGCCCGGCTCCCCCGGCGTCAAGATGACGATCCCCCTCGGGGAGTTCATGCGCAACCTGCCGGCCCCGCCCTCGGCGCCGCCGAGCGCGCTCCCCTTGCGTCCCAAGCCGCGCTGGCAGGCGTCGGTCGACGCCGCGCTCATCCGTGTGGTCCGGGCCGGGGAGCACCAGCTGAAGCGGTTCCACGAGGCGCCGCAGAACACCCAGATCATCGTGGTGATCGTGGTGGGGACGCTGGTCATCCTGCTGCTGGGGTTCGTGCTCTTCCTGACGCTGCACTAGCTTCGCCGGTCAGCAGCGCCGTCAGGTTCGTCGCGATCGAGCCTCGAGCGGACGTGGTAGCTTCGCGGGATCATGCGGATCCTCGCCGCGACGGCGCTGGCCTTCTCCCTGCTCGCGGCGGTGACGCGGGCCCGCGCTGCCGAGGAGGTGGACGCGACCCCGGTGCTGCGCCTCTCCGTCGGCCCGGCGGTCCACGTCGCGCCGGCCGCCGACCGGTCGACTCAGGTCGCGTTCGACGTGACCGCCGGGTACGCCCGCCTCTTTGGCAAGGGCGACGTGGGGTTCGTCCTCGACCCCGAGCTCGGCTACTCGTTCGACGGGAGCGGACTGAACGCGTTCAACCTGACGTGCGGCGTCGGCTTCGGGGTCCTGGTGGCGGCGGTCACCTACGACCCGCGCCTGATCGTGGGCAAGGAGCAGGGTCTCACTGCGGTCGGGATGCGCAACAGCCTCATGCTGCACGGGTACCTCGACATGGTGAGCCTCGAGGTCGGTCACCAGATGGTGAGCTACGGCGGGGCGCTCCATCAGAGTGTGCAGTTCATGCTGGGCGTGAACCCGGCGGCGCTGGTCTTCGCGGTGGCGCACCTCCAGAAGCTCTGAGCGCCGCGCGTCCCGCGCGCATCGCGCGGCGGATTCCCCTGGGTTCGAGGTGCCGTCTGGACTAGTGGCGATGCCGGTGGCGCCGAAGGGTGCCGCGTCCCGACTCCAGGAGCCAGACCATGAGCCTCGCGAAAATCGCCGCCGCCGTCACTCTCGCCGTCTTCTCGTCGGGCTGCGGAGGAAGCTCCAAGGACCAGCCCGCGGCGACCACGGCGACCACCGCTGCCACCGCCGCCGACAAGCCCGGCGTGCTGGGGATGTGCCTGGGGAAGGGCCTCTGTGACGAGTTCCGGGGCAACATCCCGGCCACCGCCGAGGCCTCGTGCACCAAGCGCGCGGGCACCTTCTCTCGAGGCGCGACCGGCTGCCCGACGAACGACCGGCTCGTCGGCACCTGCCGTGAGTCCACGGCGACGCCCGAGACCACGAGCTACTGGTACGGCGACGCGGACTCCGCCCACGATGACCAGGCCATGTGCGAGTCGAAGCTGGTCGGCGGCAAGTGGGCCCTCAAGGGGCACTGATCGACTCGGGTGCTCCCGGCCGTTCGCCAGGACGGTCGGAGAACGCTCTCGGGCGTTCTCCAGGATGGTCGGAGAACGCTCTCGGGCGTTCTCCAGGATGGCCACCTCACACCTCGTCGAGGCTGAACCTCTTGAGGTTGATCTCGCCCACGTCGGGGTAGGTCGCGAGCTCGGCGAGCCTCTCGTCCTCGAGCACCCGCACCTGCGCGGCGTCCGCGAGGGCCCCGGGCATGTCGCCAATGAGCTTGCGCAGGCGGGCGCGGTCGGCGTAGGCGTCGATGGAATCGGGATCCATCTCGATCATCGTCGTGTGGTCGGCGATGGCCCCCTCGTAGTCGGCGGTCTCCTCCCGCAGGCTGGCGCGCTGGCGGTAGAGCTCGAGGTCCTCGTCCTCCGACAGCTCGAGCGCGCGCTCGGCATCCGCCAGCGCGGCCACGAGGCTCGCCCGGTGGCCGATCGCGTCGATCCAGATCGGAGGCGCTCCACAGCGCAGGCTCGTCGCTCGCTCGTCGAGGTACTCCACGTTGTCGGGATCGAGCTCGAGGGCGCGCGTGATGAAGCGGGTGGCCTCGGGGAAGGCTCCGGCGGCGCGGAAGCAATAGGCGGCGCGCGCCCAGGCCTCGTGGCTGGTCGGGTCGAGCTCGGCGGTGCTCGCGAGGAGCTGGAGCGCAGCGGTGCGATCCTCGGGCGTCCGCGCGACCTGGGCCCGGTCGCGGGCGTAGGCGGCGCGGATGTCGAGGTTGTCCGGCGCGATCTCGAACGCTCGCGCCAGGTCCGCGCGGGCCGCCATGGTGTCGCCCTTGCCGACGTGGATCTCGGACCGCTCGTGGTAGGCGTCGGCGTTCCCCGGCTCGAGGACGATCAGCCGGTTGTAGGCGGTCATGGCGTCGTCCCGCCGGTTGGTTTTGACGCAGAGGCGCGCGTGGGTGAGGAGGAGCGGGGGGCTGTCCGGCTGGGTGGCCAGCATCGCTTCGGCGTCGATCTGGCACCCTTGCCAGTCCTCGGCGTCGTTGTGGATCTGGAAGCGACGGAGGCGGCAGGCCACGTTGGAGGGGTCGCGGTCGAGCGCGACGCCGTACGACAGGAGCGCGGCCTTGAGGTCTCCGAGCGCCTGCTGCGCCATCCCCCGGGCGAAGTGGGCGGCCCCCCTCTCGTCCTCGCCGAGCGCGATGGCCCGATCGAGATCCCGGAGCGCCTCGGCGGGCTTGCCCGAGTACGCCAGGGCCTCGCCGCGCCGCCAGTACCCGCGCGCCTCCGCGGGCTGCATCGCGATGAGCCGGGTGAAGTCGGCGATCGCCGGCTCCAAGCGCTTCAACCGGAGCCGGCAGATGCCGCGCCAGGAGAGCGCGTCGGGCTGGTTGGGAGACAGCGCCAGGCTCGCCTCGTAGTCGGCGAGCGCGAGCTCGTCCTGTCCGGAGACGAAGTGCATGAAGCCGCGCAGGTTGTAGCTCTCGGCGTCGGCGAGCTCCTTCTCGGCGGCCTGCGCGTAGGCGCGCGTGGCGCCGCGGGCGTCGCCCTTGGCGGCGAGCGCCGCCGCCATGCCCAGGTGGGCTTCGGTCGAGGTCCGATCGAGCTGCGCGGCGCGGCGGAAGTTGGCGAGGGCGCGCTCGCCGTCGCCCTGCGCCTGGTAGAGCTGCGCGCGGTGGAGGTAGCCGCCCGCCTCGGTCGGCGCTCGCTCGACGAAGCGATCCAGCTCGGCCAGCGCGGCCTCGTGCTCGCCACGCTTGCCGAGGAGGTGCGAGCGCATGAGGTAGGCTTTGAGGTAGGTGGGATACGCGGCGATGAGCGCGGCCCACGCGCCTAGCGCCGCCTCGGTGTCGCCGGCGGCGAGCACCCGGTGGGCGCGGATGTTCAACAGATCGGCCTTCGCCTCGTGGCCGCCTGGGACGCCCTTGGCGATGGCTGCGTCGGCGCAGGCCAGGCCCTCGTCGACGTCGGACTCCTCGAGCGCGACCTCGTCGTCGTCCAGCCTGGCCCGGAGCCGATCCAGCTCCTCGGGGAAGCGCCGCGGCCGCTCGAAGCGCAGGACCTTGGCCGGAGGCTTGTCACTCGCCATGGATTCCACCCATCCTTGCTGATGGCCAAGTGGGACACGTCCTCCGCGTCTGTCAAGGCCCCGAGCTCACTCCGCCATGAAGGCCCGCGCCGATCGCAGCGACGGCGATCCGGAGCCGATCAGCTTGTCGTGGTAGCTCCGCTCGGTGAACCCGGCGTCCTTCTCGTGGGCGGCGCGCAGCTTCATCATCTCGGTGAAGCCGTAGTAGTAGGTGGTGAGCTGGGCGCTGGAGAGGCGCGCGCGCTTCCACTTGCCGACGGCCTCGCCCTCTTCCTGGAAGGCATCCTTCATCATCAGGTCGAGGGCCTCCTTCTCCTCCATGGTGCCGGCGTGGATGCCGTGATCGAGGATGGCGTTGGCCGCGAGGCGCAGCAACATCTTCTGGCGCTGCATGCGCACCTTGGGCCCGCCGAAGCCGTACTTCGCCATCAGCCACTCGCTGTACACCGCCCACCCCTCGACGAAGGCACCGCTGCTGAAGACGGCGCGCAGCTTCGACGGGAACTCGTTGTTGTGCATGAGCTGGAGGTAGTGGCCGGGCATCGCCTCGTGGACGGTGAGCTCGGCGAGCATGCTCCGGTTGTACTCGCGGAAGAACGAGTCGACGCGCTTCTTCGGCCAGTCCTTGGGGGTGGGGGCGATGGCGTAGAAGGTCTCCTGCTTCTTCTCGAGCGGCCCGGAGGCGTCGCAGTAGGCGACGGAGACGCCGCGGCGGTACTCGGGCATCTCGATGACCTTGCAGGGCTCGGTCGGCAGCCGGACCAGGTCGTGCTCCTTGACGAAGCTGGTGGCCTTGTCGAGCCAGGCGGTCGCCTCGGCGAGGATGGTGGCGTTGTCGGGGTGATCCTCGGCGAGCTTGTCGAGCACCTTGCGCACCGCGGCCTTGCGCTCCTCCGGAGAGGTGAGCGGGGGCAGGGGCGCGCCCTTCATCAGCTCCGGCCAGAGCTCGCGGGCGGTGTCGGCCATCTCGTCCTGGGTCTTGTCGAGCAGGGCGCGGGCGCCGACGGCGATGGAGTCGGCGGTGACCGTATCGTCGAGCTCGAAGCGCAGCTTCTTCTCGAAGCGGGCGCGGCCCAGGCGCAGGTCGCCGTCGCTGCGGGGGAGCACCTCCTTGGTGAGGAACGCCTGGTAGTCCTTGAGCGCGGCCGCCGCTCCCTTGGCCGCCGCCGCCAGCGCCGCCTGCTGCGCGGGCACCTTGGCGAACTCGGCCGCGAGCTCGTGCTCGCAGAGCGCGATCAGGCCCGCGTTCTGCTCGATGGCGGTCTCGGTGTAGATCTTGGCCGGGCGCTGGAGGCGCTTCCGGGCGACGGCGAGGATCCCGGGGATGCCCTCCAGCCGGGCGCGCAGGCTGGTCATGCGCTCCTCCACGGGGGCGAAGGCGCGGGTCACCAGGGGATCGAGGCCGTCGCCGACCAGGCGCGTGTAGAGCAGCGGATCCTGCTCGGCCTCCTTGAGCTCGTCGAGGACGAAGAGCCAGTAGCGGAGCTGGTTGTCCAGCAGCCCGCGGTCGATCTTGCGCTGCGTGGAGAGCCCGGCCTCCGGCATTCCGTCGAGCTCGGCGAGCCACCCGGCGACGACCTTGCGCTCCGCGGCCTCGCCCTCGACGCTCAGGTCGGGCCAGCGCCCGTCGTAGCGATGATCGCCCATCTCCGTGGCGCGGGTGGGGTTGCGCTCCAGGTACGCGGCGAGGAACCGGTCGGCGAACGCCGTGAGCTTGGCGTCCGCGGCCTGGACCTCGAGCTTGCTCTGCGCCGCGGCGTGCTCGGCATCGTTCATCGTCGTCCCCCCGTCCGTCGCGCCCGTGGTGGTGGCGGCGCCCGACGAGGACCCGGAGCCCTCCGGCGTGGTGCAGCCGATGACGGACACCACCATCGCGGCCAGAAGCTTGGTTCCTCGCATGGCGCGACCCTACCACTGCCGCTGGGAGCTGACAGCCCTCAGGGCGAGGGTTTCAGGGCGGGGGTTTGGGGGCGGAGCCCCCATCAACCACCGGAAGATTGCTTGATGATCATCGCGGAGAGCATCAGGTCGTCCTGTACGGTGGCCACCAGGGGCGCCAGGGCGGCCGCCATCGAGGTGGGGTCCTCGTCGGCGCCGGAGAGCAGGGTGAGCACCTGGGCCATCTCGCTGACGAAATCCGCGGGGACGGGCGTGGGGAGGCTGGCGGTCTCTTCGAGGAGCGCCGCCTCGTCGGGGAAGGCCGCCGAGCACACCGACTCGAGGACGGCGGAGGCGAGCGCTGGCATCACGTCCGCGCGGGTGAGGGCCGCCCGGGTCAGGTAGACGCTGCGGACGCGCACCTCGTGGTGGATGCTGTTCAACGAGCTCTCTCCCAGGATCGCCTGCCAGCGCGCGATCTCGCCGGCGCGGCTCGCCTCGTAGCCGCCGGGGGGCGCGTCGGAGGCGGGGACCAGGGTGGCCAGCATCTCGGCGGAGCCCTCGTCGATGGCGGCGCGGCGCACGGTGATGAGATCGTGCGCCCGCAGGTAGCCGATGAGGAGGCGGGCGGCCGAGTCCTTGACGGTGGGCGCGACGAACTGGCCCATGGCGGCCGGCGAGGTGCCCGGAGGCATCAGCAGCGAGCGGATGGATCGGATCTGGCTCGACGCGCGGCGCCGCATCGGCGCGACGCTCGACGGGCTGGGCGTGAACCCGGGCATCAGCGGCGGGGGCGGCGCCGAGCTCCGGCCCGCGGGCGGGCGGGAGGTGGAGGGCGCCAGCGTCGTGGTCCGGGGCGGCGGGGTGGCGGAGGGGCCCCCCTCGTGAGCCGGATCCGTCGCCGGCGGCTGGGCCGGAGGCTTGCTCGTCGGGTGACCGGACGGAGCGCTGACCGGCGGCGGCAGCGGCGTCTCGTCGGTGGTCGGCGTCGTCGGCGGCGCGTGCTGGCTGACGGAGACCGCGGACATGGTCCCGCTGGCCCGGCGCAGCTCGTCCGAGAGGGCCGGGTTGCCGAGCACGTGCAACGCGGCCAGCTCCACCATGCGGGCGCGGGCGATGCCGGCGGGGTAGCGCGCGGTGAGGTCGTTGCTGAGCTGGATCTCGGCGCCGATGATCCGGCCGTGGTCGGGCACCTCGCGCAGCAGCGCGATCGCCACCGACGCGCACCGATCGCCCGCGGCCTCGGCGTCCTCCTTTCGCTGCGGCTCGACGAAGTGAATGGTGAGCTTGCCCCGCACGCGGTAGCCATTCGCCGTGGCCGCCGTGATCACGCGGGAAACAAGCTCGATATCTGCCGGGTCGCGCCCGAATGGCCAGAAGCCCATCGTTTCGCGCGCATTGTGACCCGAGCCGGGCCGGATGGGCGAACTCTTCGCTGAACTCGGAGCTTTCAGGCGCGAGGCGTGGCGGAAATGTAGCGGCTGCTACCGCGTGGTCGGGCCCGGCGGGTCGTCGCCCGCCTCGCCGGCCTGGGGCTCCCCGTCGTCGGCGTCGAGCACGTTGCCGACCGGGTCGTCGGCGAGACGCTCCCGCGGGCGCTCCATCCCGCGGGCGATGCAGCGGGCGCCGTTGCAGCTGACGACGACCCACTCGAGAACGGTGTCGCCGTCCCCGGCTGCGCTCTCGCTCAGCTCCCGGAGGACGGCGGCTTCGCGGGCCCCTGGCGCGGCCTCCTCCAGTCGTGGCAGCGAGGGGTTGGCCTCGACGCCACACGCGGCGAGGACCTCGAGCGCCGCGAGCGTGATCGCGTGGAGCGCCAGCGGACGAGCGTGCACCATCGTTGCCTCCCCGTGGTCTTCGCCTCCTTCGGCAAGAAGAGCGCCGCGATGCGGTTCGACGACGCCCCGAGCAGGCCGCAACGTGCGGGGCGCTACGTGCGTCCGTGGGGGTCAGGTCGAGCCGGCCTCCGGCTTGGCGGGCGGGCGGCGGCCCGCTCTTCGGCCTCGAAGTCGGGCCTGGCCACCGGCAAGCCCAAGCGCTCCCGCTCCCGAAGACGCACGCGCACCGCTTCGAGCGCGGCCTTCTCCTCGGCTCGCTTCTCGGGCGACACGGGCGGCGGAGGCCAGGGCTCCGAGCTCCAGCGCCACGCCTGCGCGAGGAGGCATTCGTAGATCGTGGTCTCACCAAACCACCGCCCGTCCAGGCTCACGTCGGGCACGACCTCGTCGCCCTGCGAAGGCGGGATCGGCGCGTAGCCGGGAAAGGTGGCCTCGATCTCCTGGGCGAGATCCCGCGCCGCCGGCGGCTCGCCGGGATCGCCCGTGAGCCGGATCCCATAGTAGGGCCCGAGCAACGACACGTGAAAGCCCAGCTTGCGTCCCGGGATCCCGATGTCGCCCGAGTATCCCGGATCAATTCCTCCCCCGAGGAGGCGCAGGGAATGATCCGTGCTCGAGTACCGCGCTCGCAGCCGCGTGATCATCGCTTTCCATCTCGGGTACTCGGCGGCACCTCGCCCCGCGGCTTCCCTCTGGCGGTAGCTCTCCTCCGTGTCCTCGTACCCGAGACCCCAGGGGCTCAGGCCCCGGGGATAGAACCGGTAGACGACCTCGAGCAGCTCGGCGTGAGTCATGGTCTCGCCTTTCACCTCGGCTTGTGGACCCTAGGACCGAGCCTCCGGTACGTGGCGCGCAACTCTTTCTCCATCGTTTTCTCGAGCTGCTGGCAGAACAACTCGCCCTGATTTCTCCAAGCGACCTGGCTTTCCAGGAGCGGATCGACCACCTCGTTCGCGACCTCTGCCGTGCACCGCGACGCAAGCATCGGCGAAATCCTCCCGTACAGCTCGGACCGGATCGCCACGTCGATTTGAACCGGGCGACGCCAGACGTAGACAGGCAACCACCACTCTCTTTCCACGAAGGTGAAGGTGTACTCGGTCTGCTGAGAACCGCCGCCGTTGCCCTCGCCGTCATCCTTCACAATCTCGCGAAATGGGAATTGCTCCGGCCTGTAGGCCGCCCCCGACTCCAGCGGCGCCTCCCCGATGGGATCGGGGCCGCTGAGCTCGCTCCCCGGCTCGGTCGAGGGGGAAGAAGAAGGGGACGCGGTGGGGGATGCCTCCGGGTCCCCTCGGAGGCACGAGGTGGAGAGGACGCACACGAGTGCGAGGAGGAGTTTGGTGGTCACGCTCGCCCCCAATGCGAGGGACAAGCCAGGCGCCCACCGTGCGGGCGAACCTCGCTCGGTCGGCACCGGGACGCCGCGGGCAGAGGGTCGCGCGGCGGCTCAGCTCACGTCGAGACGCGCGGGGGTGCGGCGCGCGGCGCGTCTTCGGGTCGTTCAGGAACGGCTGTCGTTCTTGGACCTCCGGCGGAGCCACATCCGGATCGAGCTCCACCAGAGGATCGTGATCATGTTGATCTGGGCGGCCCGCAGCGGCCCCCACTCCATGTGGAGGACCTCGCCGAGGAAGAGCGAGGTACCGGCGAAGACGATGGCCGGCGTCAGCGCCACGAAGACGAAGCGCGCTACCGACGTCTTCGACGGCCAGCCCATGGTCAGTCCCCGCCCCCGCCAGAAGCGCCCAGCCCAGCGCCCGGGTCGTCGTTGGGGTCCGGTGGGCTGATGATGTAGCCCCCAGGGCCCACCGACACGTCGCCTCCCAGCGATACGCCGCCGGTCCCGTTGGAGGCGGCCCCGCTGTCCGGTGGCACGCCGCTCCCGCCGCTGTCGTTGCCGAGCGACACCTCCTTGCCAGCGGTGGGGGCGAGGAGGTCGTTGCCGTTGAAGGGGTCGACGGAGAACCACCCATCCGCGGGGATGGCGTCGACCGGTCCGGGAGTCGCAGGGCTGAATTGTGGTTCCTCCGGCCGCCAGAAGCTCCCCGGCGCCGGTTTCGGCGCCGGCGCAGTCTCGGGGTCGGGGAAGCAGAGCCCGCTCCCCATGACGGCCACCCTCTACCCATCGCCCCTTGTCCGCGGGCTCGCGCTTGCCCGCATCTACGTACGAGCGAGCCCCCAACAAGGTAATGCAGCCGACGGCGAACCCAGCTTCGCTCCGCTCGGCAGGGTTCCCCGTGGCGGATTGCCAAGTCGTTGGGCCGGCGGACCGTGAGGTGGCGGCCGCCACCCTCCGCCATGGCGCCGCCACGGTCGAGCATCGACTCTCCCCCGCGTTTCCCGTCGTTTCGAGTCGGCATGCGGTGTGCTCGAGGCCGAGCGTCATGCCGACGCTCGAGCACAATGCCATCGTCGAAATGTTTCGCGAGAATCCGGAGCTCGCGCCCCACTTCCTCGCGATCCTCTTCCACGTCGACGTGCCGCCGCACGCCTCGGCCTCCGTGGTCGAATCCGCGCTCGATCAGCTCCTCCCGGTGGAGTTTCGCGCCGACCTGGTGATCGAGCTCCGGGACGCGAGCGGCGTGCTCGTGCTGGCGATCGTCCTCGAAGTCCAGCGAGAGGAGGATCCGGACAAGAGCCACTCCTGGCCGGTATACGTCACGGTCGTGCGTGCGAAGAAGCGTTGCCCGGCGATCGTGCTCGTCGTCGCGCCCGACGCCGCGGTGGCGAGATGGGCCGCGCAGCCGATCGATCTGGGACTGGGGCTCGGAAGCCTGCAGCCCCTGGTGGTCGGCCCCGGGAGCGTGCCCCTGGTGACGGACCCGGCGGAGGCGGCGCGGGAGACGGAGCTCGCCGTGCTCTCGGCCGTGGCGCATGGCAACGGGGAGAACGGGCTCGCCGTCGTGCAGGCGGCGCTCGTTGCCCTCGGCCGGCTCGACCGAGAGCATGCGGCAGTATACTTTCACATCATCTGGAACGGGTTACGCGAGCCCATGCGGCGGGCTCTGGAGAGGCTGGTCATGGAGCGACAGACCGAAGGCAAGACCCCAGATTTCCCGTTCGTGCAGGAGATCTTCGAGCGCGGCAGCCGCGCGGGCGAGCTCAAGGGCCACCGGGAGGGCGAGCTCAAGGGCCACCGGGAGGGCAAACTCGACGGCCTCCGCGACGCGTTGCTCCGGCTCGTTGGGCGTGCCGGCATCAGGCTGAGCGAAGACGACCACACGCGTATCCAGGCGTGCACGGACGCCGCCACCCTCGACCGGTGGATCGAGAACGTCCTCGGGGCGAAGACCGCAGCAGACGTGTTCTCCTGAGGAGACGTGCTCTCTCGAGGCGGCCCAACCAGCCGTTGCTGCCGGCGACGCACCCAGCCTCGCTTCGCTCGGCAGGGAGGTTGCGGCTGATCGGCAAGTCGTTCGCCAAGGACCCCACCCGGTACGCCAGGTCGCAGGGGAGGCGTTCAGCCCCGAGGCGCCACGGAGACGTAGCGGTTGCCCCGCTCGTAGAAGCGCCACGGCTTCTGCGCCCACGCCCCCGCGTAGTCGACGTTGATCCGGGGCGATCGCCCGACGGGCGCGCGCGCCTCCCCCTCGGCAAGGAAGAGCCCGGTCCCGCACAGGTCGACGCCGTAAGCCGCCGCGTCGAGGCCCAGCGCGGCGCACAGCTTTCCCGGGCCGTTGGTGAGGCGGACGCTGCCGGCGTCGAGGCCGCGGCGCGCGGCCATGTGCTCGACGCCGAGCACCGGCTCGACGGCGCGCACCAGGATGGCATGAGGGTGCCCCTCGGGGCCGACCACCACGTTGAACGCCCAGTGCATGCCGTAGAGGAGGAACAGGTAGGCGTGACCGGGCGGCCCGAACATGACCTCGGTGCGCCGCGTCCGCCGCCCCCCGGAGCTGTGCGCCGCGCGGTCCTCGGGCCCGCGGTAGGCCTCGCATTCGACGATGCGACCGGCGACGACCCCCTCGGGGAGGCGGTGCACCAGCACCTTGCCGATCATGGCCCGGGCGACGTCGAGCACGCGCCCCTCGTAGAAGGAGCGGGGCAGCGCCGGGATCACGTCTCGATCCCGAGCCGCTTGAGCCGGTAGTAGAGCGTGGTGCGCTGCATCCCCAGCGAGCGCGCCACCTCCGCCTTGTTGCCGCCGCAGCGCTGCAGCGCCGCGATGAGCTCGCGCCGCTCGATGTCCTCGAGCTGGGAGTCGAGATCGATCTTGGACCCGCTCGCCGATCGGGGGGCCGTCGCGCCCGCCTCGCTGCCGGGGGAGGGCAGCGCGGTCGACGACGTCGCAGGTGCACCGGGGGGCTGGGGGCCCGAGGGCGGACCCGCGGCGGCGGCCGGCGTCTCGCCGGCGCGGGGGCGTGACGGGGTGGAGAACGCCAGGTGCTCGGGCTGGATGACGTCGCTGCGGGAGAGGATCGCGGCGCGCTCGATGACGTTCTCCAGCTCGCGCACGTTGCCCGGCCACGAGTACGCCTCCAGCTTGGCCACCGCCTCGGGCGAGAGCGACGTGGCCGCGCGCGGGTTGCGCTGGGCGTACTTGCGGAGGAAGTGCTCGGCGAGGAGGCGCACGTCGCCGACGCGATCGCGCAGCGGCGGCACCTCGACGGTGAAGACCGAGAGGCGGGAGACCAGCTCGGGGAGCACCTCGACGCCGTCGCCGGTGCGGTCGAGGTGCCAGGCCTCGGCGAGGGAGGGGGTGAGGGAGAGCACCACGCGCACGTCGAGGGGGATGGACTCGGCCGCGCCGATGCGCTCCATCTCGCCGTCGGAGAGCATGCGGAGGAGGCGGCCCTGGAGCGAGGGCGAGAGCGCCGCCGGCTCCTCGAGGAAGAGGGTCCCCCGGTCGGCGAGCTCGAAGCGCCCGGCGCGGTCGTCGAAGGCGCCATCGAAGGCGCCGCGCCGCCAGCCGAAGAGCTCGCGCTCCAGGGCGTCGCCGCGGAAGGCGGCGCAGGTGACCTTGACGAAGGGCTTCTCCTCGCGGGGGGAGCCGACGTGGATGGCGCGGGCCACCACCTCCTTCTCGCTGCCGGTCTCGCCCTCGATGAGCACGGGGGAGGCGGTGGGGGCGCCGATGGCGATGCGCGCCGAGAGCGCCTTGGTGGCAGGGCTCTCGCCGGCGATCTGGCCGAAGTCGATGGGGTCGCGCTGCTCGCGCTCGAGGTAGCCGGCGTAGTGCGCGAGCTGCTCCCGGAGCTTGCGGTTCTCCCGCACGGTGGCGAAGGTGGAGATCGCCTGCCGGAGGATGACGGTGAGCTCCTTGGAGTCCCAGGGCTTCTGCAGGTAGCGCTCGACCGCGCCGGAGTTGAGGGCGTCGATGAGCACCGGGAGATCGGTGTACGCCGTCAGGAGGATGCCGATCGTGTCCGGGCGCCGCTCCTTGGCCCGCTTCAGGAACTCGGTGCCGCTCATCCCCGGCATCCGCTGATCGCTGACGATCACGGCCGGATCGAGGCGCTCGATCAGGTCCAGCGCCGCCTGGCCGCCCACCGCATAGTGCAGCGAGAACGACTTCCGGAAGGCGAACCGGAACGCGTCCAGGTTGTCCTCTTCGTCGTCGACGACGAGAATTTCGAAGGTCCTCCAGTCGAGATCACGCATCGGGGAAGGCCTCGCGCACCGTCCCTCCTCCTACTACGGATCCGCCCCGGCGTCCGCCGGTCAGCGCTCACCGCAGGGTGACGACCGAGGGGCCGGGCTCAGCGAACGGCTGCGGGCGGCGCGCGGAGCTATGCTAGGCTGCGCGCCCCCCCGGGAGGATCGGTCATGCTGGACGAGGTTTTCAAGGAGCTGCGCAACGGGATCGAGAAGGCCATCGAGGCCCTCCGCCGCGACCTGTCCAAGGTGCGGACCGGGCGCGCGCACGCGGGCATGCTCGACAGCCTCCGCATCGACTACTACGGCGTGCTAACGCCGGTCGGGCAGATGGCCACGGTCGCCGTGCCCGAGCCCCGCTTGATCACCATCAAGCCCTGGGAAAAAGGGCAGACCAAGGCCATCGAGAAGGCGATCCGCGAGAGCGATCTAGGCCTCAACCCGATGACCGACGGCGAGGTCATCCGCCTCCCCATCCCCGCCCTCACCGAGGAGCGCCGCCGGGAGATGGTCAAGCTCACCAAGAAGAACGGTGAGGAGTGCAAGGTCGCCGTGCGCAAGCACCGCCGCGACGCCAACGAGATGATCGAGTCCCTCGACAAGGACGGCGACGTCAGCGGCGACGAGGCCGACCGCGCCAAGAAGAAGGTGGAGGAGCTGGTGGCCGACGGAATCAAGCAGGTCGACCATGTGATCGCCTCCAAGGAGAAGGACATCCTCGACGTTTAGTCACGATGGGGGGGCCGAAAGCCCCCCCATACCCCCTGGTGCGAAGGGGGGCCCCGAGTCGGGGATCGGGCGTCGCTTGACACAAACTCGGCCGCATGAAA
>Ga0302267_10003311_pt1 | contig 18641 bp, 18 predicted proteins | sample III_Bog_E1_3_FD_194555 | JGI IMG/M metagenome (GOLD analysis project Ga0302267, IMG submission 194555) | Peat permafrost microbial communities from Stordalen Mire near Abisko, Sweden - III_Bog_E1_3 | ecosystem: Environmental > Terrestrial > Soil > Wetlands > Peat | place: Sweden: Abisko... | reverse complement strand
TCGATGCAACCATAGGCGACTATTTGAACTCAGTGGCGATAATCCTCACCTCGGGCATTTGGGTGTTCCAGTTGTCCGGAACCGACTCAAAGGTCAGGCGGAACTCCCGGTCGTCGCCAGGCTGCAGCGGCGCCGCGCTGACCGGACCTGTATCAATGTACGGCTCTTTCATGCGGATCAGTGTCAGCGACACGGTATCGATCTGCGGGGTCAGCGCCAGGTCATTCTGGAAGACCACCTGCACCGTAATCCCGTTCACCGTGCGATTGCCTGTATTGCGCACATGCCCATCGAGATAGGTCAGCTTGCCGCCCGAGAGATTCTCCGCTTCGCTCATCGCGAACTGCGACAACGGAAGACTTGCTGCGTAGGCGTCTGCGGGCTGCAACGTGCTGGGCGCGGGTGCCGGCTTCTTCCGTCCGGCGTATACCATCGCGCTGACCACGATGACGACGATCAGCGCGGCAACGCCCCAGGCCGCGACAGGAAGCCCTCCCTGCTCTTCATGGGGTGAGCCGAAGTTCAGTTCTTTGGTGGATTGGCTCGCGGCATCCCGGCCGCCAGCATCTTGACCTGTTTTTTCCAGTTCGCTCATTAGCCGAGATTTTATACCGGGCGCGGGCTCCGCAGGCGCATCCCCCAAAAGGTCGCCGCGTGACCCGAAAGGAGGATGTCCACTCGGTCACGCCCCGGCCTAAGGTGATATCGTCGTCAGCCCCAGGGCAGTGCCGGAAAAAGCAAGGGGCAGCGCCGAACGCCAGATTCAGATGAGCCCGAAGCGTAGTTGCCGCGCATGCCGGTGCGGCAAAGGGAGTTGTCTACCATGACCACCAATACCGCAACCAGCCCCGCCATATTCGCCCCAAGGGCCGCCTCCGGCCAGGTTTCCGACCCCGTGCGTGCGCGCATGATCGTCCCGCAACAGCTCACCAACGACCAGGTCCTTCAGGCTGATACGGCGCATTATGCGGACGAAGTGGCTCCTCGCCGGCTGCATCTGGTGCCCGATACCCGCGGCGGCGGCCCACGCGGCCCGCACCCAGGCGACGTCCTCTACTGGGTCGCATGTCTCGGCGGCGCATGCCTTCTGCTTATCGCGGCGACGAGCTAGAGCAGGCTTAGGCGAAGCTGGCGCGCGCCACGGTCTGGCGAAAGTCTTTGCCCCGCATCTCCACCACCACGCACATTTCCTGTAGCCGCGACAGCATCCGTTCGCCAATGCGATCGCCTAGCGTCTCTTCGCGCATGGCCCTCTTCGCCGGGCTTTCGTGTGACGCGGCGAGGCTGAGCAGGCTCCCCTCATTGGCATAGTTGGTGGTTATGATGGTGGTTCGCCGCTCGTTGTAGCGAGAGTTCAGGATCTGCGCAACGGTATCCCAGACCCAGTCGGTAGGCTTTGACGCGCCAAGCTCATCCAGCACCAGTACCTCGGCTTCCAGAACCGGCCGCAGAATGCTTAGCTCGGTGGCGGAGACATCCTTGTTGTAGCTGTTCTGGACCTGCTTCAACAGCTCCCGATAGTCGTAAAAAAGTCCTTTAACTCCCCGTCTGGCTATCAGTTCCTTCAATAGACCCACCGCGACGTGCGTTTTGCCTACCCCGATATCGCCGGTCAGCAGCAGGCCCTTTCCCTCGGTCTCCACGGGGTAGCCTTCGACGAAGCGCTGCATCATCAGTCGGGCGGATTTCAGGCTCTTGTCGGCCCCACCGAATCCGCTCTCGTAGTTATCGAGCGTGCAGTGTTCATACCGCTTGGGGATGTGAGCGCCTTCCAGCATCCGTGCTGCGCGCCGCGCAATCCGGCACTCGCAGGGCCTCGCCACCTGCCGGCCATTCTCTTCCACAATCCTCAGCCCCGAACCTTCACACACGCTACAAACTTCAACCATGTTCCGACCATCTTCTGGCGTCCCACAACCGCCAACCCAAGTATCGCCCATCCTTGCCTGGATGAATCGAATTGCGGCATGTGGGAATCCAAGATAAAATGAGGATATAAGTTAGCCATTGTGCCTCTTGTCTCCAACGACAGGGGCTCTGTGGGCGGCGCGACAGGCCAATCGATGTGACGGTGACCGCACCCGTTGCAAGCGAACCGCGAGCCGACAGGCAACACTCAAGCGAAAAGAGAGATCCATGCCAAAAGAAGGAATTCACCCGAAGTACGACGTTATCAACGTGAAGTGCGCCTGTGGTAACAAGTTCGAGACCAGGTCCACCAACAATGGCGATATCGTCGTCGAAATCTGCGCCGCCTGTCACCCGTTCTTTACCGGCAAGCAGAAGCTGGTCGACACTGCAGGCCGTGTCGAGCGCTTTCGCCGCAAGATCGCCGGTTCGGACGCAGGCAAGGCCGCAACGGCCGCAGCCGCGAAGGAAGTCACCAAGTAACTTCAACCATTCCTACGCAAAAGGCCTCCGCCAACGCGGAGGCCTTTCGCTTTAGCAGATATTGATCGATCATTGCAGGAGGGACAGGATCATTGCAGGAGGGACAGGATTAGTTCATGAGCAAGTCAATGGTCAAAAAGGCAGTCCCGGGTGCGGCACAACGGACAACAGACCGCCTGGCGGCCGCGATTGCCCTCGCCGCAAAACTCCCCGGTAGCAGCGTTGGTACAGAGTTTGGCGGCGGGTTACTCACCATCGACGGCAAAATCTTCGCCTTCACGAGCAAGAACGACCACATTGCCATAAAGCTTCCGGTAGACCGTATCGAAGCGCTGCTCGGCACTGCGGATGCAGAGCGCCTGACCATGGGCAAACGCACGATGCGAGAGTGGATCGTCATCTCCGACGCGGGCTCACCCGGCACACTGCGCCTGCTCCGCGAAGCGCTCAGGTTTGTTCAGTCGCTGCCCGCCTCCAAGCCGAAAAAGAAGGGGACCAGGTGAAGTGAAGAAGCGCTACACCCTCGAGCAGAAGAAGTGGGACTCGCCGGCCGAGCACGCGATGCCTGAGCACACCCGCGTGCCTGCCAGCTTCGCCATCGGCAACCTGCGCATTGAACCAGCGACCGTACTCGCCCCCATGGCCGGCGTCACCGACACTGTCTTCCGCCGCTTCATCAAGAACGCCAGCCAGTTTACGCCCGACGCCGCGGACACAAACATAGACGCGACCACCACCAATCAACAGTCCGGCTGCGGCCTCATCATGACAGAGTTCACCTCGGCCGACGGGCTCTCCCGAATGCGTGAGGTCAAGCGCAAGCGCTACCTCACCTACTACGACGACGAGCACCCCATCTCCGCGCAGCTCTTCGGCTCGAATCCCGAAACTCTCGCCGACTCGGCCCGCATCGTGCAAGACGCCGGCTTCGACCTGGTCGACCTGAACCTCGGCTGCCCAGCCAAGCGCGTCGTCGCGTGCAACGGCGGTTCCGGCCTGCTGCGCGACCTCCCGACAATCGAGCACATCTTTCGCGCCATTCGCGCCGCGGTCACCATCCCATTCACCGTCAAGTTCCGCCTGGGCTGGAACGACAAATACATCGTCTGTGTAGAACTCGCGAAGCTCGCGGAAGACTGCGGCCTCAACGCAGTCGCGCTCCACGCCCGCACCCGCGAGGACGGCTACACCGGCCAGGCCCGCTGGGAGTATATCGCCGCCGTAAAGAATGCTGTCAGCATTCCGGTCATCGGCAACGGCGACATCCGCACACCCGAGGACGCCGCCGCGATGGTCGACGCCACCCGCTGCGACGCCGTCATGATCGGCCGCGCTGCTCCCGCGAACCCCTGGATCTTCCGCCAGATCGCGCAGTACACCGCCAGCAAGGAAGCTACCGGCGTTGGAACCTACGACGTCCCCACTGATTCAGACCGCTACCGCATGATCCGCACCTATTTCCAGATGCTGGTCGACGAGATCGCCCTGGAAGAGGCCGCCGAAGCCGCGCGCGCCGCGAACATCATCGCCAGTGGCCAGATCGCACGCGACCAACGCCATCGTGACGCCGTCGGCAAGATGAAGCAGTTCGCCGCCTGGTTCACCCATGGCGTCCCCAATGGCGCCCACCTGCGCAGAGCCATCTTCGAAGCCAAATCCGGCAACGCCGTCCTCAGCGAAGTCGAGCGCTTCTTTGAGTCCCGCGCCAACGACCGTCAGTCGGACGTCCCGCTCGAACCCGACATAGAGATAGGATCCACGCCCGCCGCTTGGGGTTGATCAGGTCGCGGCCGCTCCAGCCTTCGCCGACTTGCGCAGTGCGCTCTTGATCTTTTCCAGTGTCTTCGAGGCGAACAGCCGGGCATCCGCGCGCAGTTGGATGACAGGCCACAGCAGCATAAAGAGTCTTTGCGGCATGCGCCGCTCGTTGCGGATCACCTGTAGTTGATCGATCATCGCGTTGAAGGCCTTGCCCGGAGCGAAGTGCTGCTCCCACGCGGCGCGCGCCAGACGTCCTCGCTCGCGGCTCTCGTCGAGGTGCGCTGTCAAGATCTCCGGCAGTCGGTGGTACTCGCGCTCGGGAACCTGCAGCAGGAAGCTGCTCCAGTTCGGCCCTTTGGGCAGCTCGTAGCCGTCGGCCAGCAGCACCGGCGCCACGCCCATCTGCATCACTTCGAACAGCCTTATGCTGCCGAAGCCCGCGCCGCGCGGGCAAAGCGCGAAGTGCGACCGCGCCACGGTCTCCACGTACTCGCGCTGTGCATCCTCTCGGTTCAGCCTGCCAGCGCCCCAGTGGTTGTAGTTGGTGGCGTCCAGCACCTCCACGTCGTCGCGCCGGAAGTCATAGTTCATCAGTCGGCTGCGCACACGACAATTGCGCTTGCCGCGGAAGCTGAAGAGCAGTGTCTTCGGTGTATCCGGCAGCAGCTCCACGCGCGGGTTACGCGCTGTGCCGTAGCTCGAAAGATAGACGAATGATCGGGTGCGGCGCAGATCGAAGAAGCGCGCTTTGCCCGCGCTGCCATAGAGCCCGGAGCCGAGGGGAATCACGGCGTCGATCTCGGAGTAGACCATCGCCTTGTCAGGGTACTGGCGCAGGAGCCGGCTGGCGCGCGCCTCACGCAGCGAAGCCACATCACCCACCAACACGATCAGCTCCGCCGCCTCCGGATCGTCCGTCAGCTTGTGCTGCTTCACGTCGCAGGCTTTATAGACCTCAATGACATCCTGAATGTGCAGCAGACTCTTCTTTGCGCCGTTGACGGCACAGACGTGAATCAACATGGCAGTAACAGAGCCTCGTCCTGAGATTGAGTGGAGTATACATGAGTGATCCAGCAGCAATCAGGCACGTCCCGGCCGATGCTTCCTTGAGTTTCGAAGTCCTCGGTGCTGGCTGCGACTGAGTCAAATGAGGCCGCTCACCTACCTCGCTCTCGCACCGCGCACGGCAACCTCCGCCAACCCTCCGCCCGGAGGCGCTTGATCCAGTAGGATGCGCAGCCCACTCGTCCGCGTTTCCGCCGGAAGCGCGATCACCACTGGTCTGCCCGTAGCTTCAGCCGTGTCATTCAGCACCGTCTTCCACGTCATTCGGTCGTCGGTCGAGGTCTGAATCTCGAAGACAAACGCTCCTGTCCCCGCGAAGCGCACAGTCACCGCGCTCACGTCATATATGCCCTCCAGATCGCTCTCCCACCACTGTGCAGTAGCCGCATCGGGCGTGGGCGCCCAATACGTCGCGTTGTCTCCGTCGGTCGCCAGCTTCGACTCATGGCCCGCAGCCATGCTGCTTGCGTTTGTTGGCCGGTCCAGCGCGACGTTCGCAACCTCCTGCGCCGTCCGCTGCGTCACCCCGATGAACCGCACATATGGTGCCGGCGCAAACTGCGGCGACTTGCCCTCCACATACAATGGTGCGCCCTTCGACACAATCGTCAGCCGCGCCTCCGGAAGTCCCGGCGAGGTCGCTCGGATCACCGATGTCCCCGCGTAGTACGAGCGGAACTCGATCGCTGCCTGCCCATCCAGAATCGGAATGTCCGTGCCGTTCTTGAACGTGATCGACTTGCCCGTCGGAAATCCGCCCGGCCCGCTCAAAACGTTCAGCGTTACATCCGGCGCGTTGCTGATCTGCTTGTCCGCCGCATCCACCACGGTCACCGTCACCTGCACATCATTGGTCCCATCCGCGTACTCAATCACAGCGCTGCTCGAGGTCAGCTTTAGATCCGCAGCCGTGCCTTCCTTCGGCCACTCCGGCGGAGGCAAACCGGCCAGCGCATTGCGGTACCAGTACCACCCTCGCTTGGGTAGACGGAAGTAATCGACAATCCCCGTCGTCCCCTCTGCTCCGGCGACCGAGCCGTGGTCAAACATGCTCCAGATCGCCTGCCCACCGCGCCAGGGATACTCCGGCTGTCCTGCAAGATCGCGCAGATGCGGATCATACGTGCCCGGCCGGTTCTCCTTCGCCGACCCGTACTCCGTCACCGCGCTTGCCACCTTGGGATGCAGAAACAACCGCGCCCCATCGCCGTTGTAGCCGGCCACATCGCCGATCAGGTCGATCCCGCCGCGCTGTGCTCCCCCAATCGCAGCCGGCCGTGTTGAGTCCAACTCGTGGCTCTCCGCAACCTCCTCCGCCAGCAGCGCGCGCACCTTTGGCATCACCGCCGGTGGCGAGAAATACGGTTCGTTCGACATGCTCCACACAATGATCGATGGATGATTGCGATTGATGCGAATCATCTCGCGCAGGCTTTGCAATACGTGTGCCTCGAACGGCGCCTGATCCGCCTCGATCGTCGGATACGAACTTGCATTGAAGTAGCCGTCGCCCTTGTAGCCGCCGATCCCCCAGAAGTCGTTCTCCGACCAGAACAGCACGCCCAACTCATCGCAAGCGTCTGCAAACGCAGGCTTGTGCGGATAGTGCGATCCGCGAATAAAGTCGAAGCCCGCTTGCTTTACCATCGCCACATCGCGCCGTGCTCCAGCGTTCGTCACCGCATCGCCCCAGCCGGCGTGATCCTGGTGTACATCCGCACCATGGAAATAGCGATGCTTTCCGTTCAGCGTCAGCCCGTCGTCCGCCGTCCAAGTAAACCAGCGAATCCCAAAGCGCGTGCGAAACGTATCCACCACTACCCCCTTCACCACCACGCGACTGACAGCTGTATACAGCTTCGGCGTCTCCGGAGACCACAGCTTCGGCCCACGCAACTCACCACCCTGCGCCACGTTCACCACCGCGCCCGCATCGATCTTCAGCTCTGACGAGTACTCCGCCACCTGCTTGCCCTCCGGATCGAGGATTGCCGTCTTCAGTACCGCTGTGGCCTGCGTGCTCAGCGCATTACGTACCTCGGTCTTCACATCCACCGTCGCCGCGTCGTCCGACACCTTCGGCGTCGTCACAAACGTTCCGTACCAGGTCACATGCACGTCCGACGTCGCCACCAGGTACACATCGCGATAGATCCCGCCGCTGAACACATGCTCGCCCGAGCGCGGATTGAGCTGTCCATTCCAAAGATTGTTGACTCGGACCGCAATCACGTTGTCGCCCGCGTGCAGATCGTCCGTGATGTTCATTGAGAAACCGGTATACCCGCCCAGGTGTTCGCCCGCCTTCTTCCCGTTGACGAAGACCTCGGCATCCTGGAACGCGCCTTCGAACTCCAGAAACTCCTGCCCCTTCAGCGTCGGCGCATCCACCCGCACATGCCTGCGATACCATCCATACCCCACATAGAAATCGGGCGACCGGAAGTAAGGCTCGCTGAACGAGTGCGGCAGGTTCACATACTGCCAGTGGCCGTCGTCGAACCCAGGATCCCTAGCCTTTGGTTCGTCGCCGAGCAGGAACTTCCAGCCGCGATCCACATTCGTCCTGGTCCGCGCCGCATCTGCGGGCAATACCCCAAAGGCAATCAACAACACAAACCACGCACTACACTTCAACATTCGTTTCCTCGGTATCTCGTTGCGCACTCTCGTTCTGTTCCGCTGTTGCGTCCACTTTGACCTTGCGCGGCTCCTTCACCACAATCGTCTCGGCGATCCGGTCATGCACGCAGCAATGGTTGCCGTGGAGGAAGTACTGCACAAATCCGAAGCCGCCTTCAAGTGCAGACGCTCCATAACCCAGCGCGCGCTCTACCGACTGCCACAATGTGATCCGATCGCCAATCAATGAAACCGCCCGGATCTTCAGCAGCCGTTTGCCAATCGTCTGCCCGTTCCACCCGAACGCCAACAGGCCGAAGTACACCACCAGCGCCACCAGGCTGCCAATGTCATGAAATCCAAACTCAAGGTGGATCTTGATGTCCTGCACCCCACGCCAGCGTTGGAGCAGGTATTCGAACCCGATATAAAGCGGAGAATACGCCACAACCACCAGGAAGAAGTCGATCGCAAACGCCCCAGCACGCGCGCCAAACGAAGCCAGCGCCACGCCCGCTAGCGCCTCCGCACGCGCCGGTTCATGAGGATGAAACTTCCCCGCCTTCCAATAGCCCCGCATGTCCGTTATCCTAACCTGCCGGCAAGCTCATTCGCTCAGATTCTCGCCGCGTCCCTGCTTCGCTTCCGCCACACCACCTTCACCTGTTCGCGCCACCGCTCGCCCAGAGCCACCAACTCCCACTCCACACGCGGCGATAGGTATCGCAGCACCACTTCTGTCGCCGGATGCACCCGCAGCGCCGGCGCCACCAGGTAAAGTCGCGGCGCGCCCTCTGCCAGCCGCACGCCGCCGAAGTACCCATGCCGCTGGAACTCGCCGAGCCCGCTCATCCGGTCGGGGTTCTGCTGATGATGCCACCTCACCCGCACCCAGTAATCGAGCCCCTGCAGCGCCAGGTGCAGATCGTCGTCGGCCTTCAGCTCGATCACCGCCAGCCGCCCGTCCTTGTCCACCGACAGCAGATCCAGCATCCCGCGATCCGCAGCTGCAAACGCCGGCACCTGGGTATAGACATGCGCCGCATCCAGCCGTTCGTCGATCGCCGTTACATCCCGCCGCAGCACGCTCTCCAGCCAGCGCTCGGGCTGCATGCGGTACAGTGGATCGCGCGCATCTGGCGTGGCCCGCCGCGCGCCCGCAGCCCGCCTGGCAAACAGCCGCGCCACCAGCCCGCGCAGTTCGCCCGCATTCTCCTCGGTCAGCGGAGTCTCACTTGCCCCCGCGCCAAACGTAACTTCCTGTACGCGATTGAAGCTCGCGCCAGCATAGCCCATCCGCACCCGCGCAAACTCTAGCCCATGCAGCAGAAACGCCAGCTCCGACCCACTGCGTACCCGCCGCTCCACTACCGCGCGCATCTCCTCGGGAACCAAGGCCAGCACCCGCTCCGTGGCCTCTGCAAACCGCTCCCGCGTCGCTGGCTCATTCGGGGCCTGAACCAGGCGCGTCGACACGTTGCCGTGGTCGGCTGCATCGCGCTGCTCCATTTCTTCGGTCTGCTCGTCGAACTCCCATAGCTCCCACTGTGCTGCATCGGCGTTCATCCACGTCAGCCGCGAAGCCGTCAGCGTCGCCATCCCGCGCGGCAGAATCAGCCGCAGCCCGCGATACAGCCGCCGTCCGCCCGAATGCTCGCGGCAGTGCGCCAGCCACAGCACGCCCAGCGTCAGTATCCCATCCACCGTAGTCTGCGTCTCTGCGGAGTTCACTCCGATCACCGCCCACGCCTGTTCCCCCTGCACCAGCGACCCGCGCGCGTATGCCGGGCCAAAGCTCTTTTCCAGGTCCATCGCTGTGCGGAAGCCATCCGGCTTCCAATCGCCCCAATCGCTGTCTTCCCCGCGCAAACTTCGGCCGCGCAGCATCCCCCTCTCCAGTGTGCGCAGATACTGCACTCGTGTGGCCTCGCGCGTCGACGGCGTCCGCCGGTCCTGGTCCACCAGCAACTCCAGCGATCCCGGCCGCGTCTGTCCAAACCGGTGCGTGGTCAGCCGTAGCATGCCCGTGCGTTCGGCCGTTCTGCTCACCCGGCGAACGATGTTCCGCTCCTCGCTCCACAGTTGCAGCGCGCATCGTCCATGCTCGGTTATCAGGGAGTACTTCGCCGCGCGCATGTCGAACAGCACTTTGCCGTCCTCCAGCACCACCGCTTTCTGGTGTTCGGCGAGGAACTCCTCCAGCGCTGCGGCGATCTGTTGGGGCGTCTGTTCGGATTCCGCGGAGGCTTTGCCGGGTCGAACTCTGGTCGGCATCATTCGCAGAGAAGTCTAGCACTTGACGCGGGCATCGCTACTCGCTCTGCTTGATGAAGCAGCGGACCGCAACATGTTCCGTGCTGACCAGGCGATTCTCGCGATCAAACAACGGCCGTTGCCGCAACTGGCGGTTACCGTCGAACTCCCCAGGCTTGTACCGCGCCGCGGACTCCGTATTTTCGAAGGTGAAGTCGTATTCATCTAGAAAAATGAGGCCGCCGGGTTTCAACTTCCGGTCGAGCATCGCCACTTCGGCTTCGAATCGTTCGAAGGTGAATCCCGTGTCATCCGGCAGGGCGTAATCGGTCCTGTGCTCGGTCCGTTGAAACACCGCCATACAGAAGATGGCATCAAAATCTTTAGCGTCGGCGAATTCCGGCGACAAGCTGTGAACGAAGCTCAATTGACTGCTGCGGGTTTTCTTCTCGCACTGCTTCAGACACCAGGGGTTGAGATCGACGCCCAAAATTTCCGCCCGCGGAAGATACCTCGCCAACGTAAAAACCTCTTCCCCGGTAGAGCAGCCGAACGACAGAATCCTGGGACGGGAGCAGTCCGCAAAGTACTGCCGGCAGTGATCAAACAGCTCCGGATAGCGGTCGTCGCACGAATAGGTGTCAAGTTGAAGATGCTGGTCTCTATAGTTCAGTCCGGTCAGAGTTTGGGATCGATTCCGAGGGCTCACGACAAAGCGCCGCATCACTCCCAGCGCCTTGATTCCCCGATAGCCGGCCCGCAGAAGACCATTGGAAGAGGTTCCCATCTTCTCGATCTGTCTTCTCAATGCGTTCACGCGAACCGACCCCGAAAATTGCCATCTTCCGACCAGCTTGCCTAAGTTTACTGGAGCGCGCTGGGTTGAAGCGCCCAGCATAAGCGCCGGGGTCTCCGCGACTCTCAGCGGCAGAGGTCGACAGAGTAGAGCGTAACGCTCTCCTCGGTCATGTCAAAGTAGTCCGCCGCTACGTCCTCCGGCGAGAGCAGATAGCTCGTCTCCGATATCTCATGCAGAAAAGGAAACCGCCGTAAGACTTCGTCATAGTGCGGATTGCGCGCGTAGAGGACATAGGTCTCCCGCGGCGAACGGCGCAACTGGCGCTCGAGGTTGGCGAGCACTCGACGCAGTACCGGTGCAAGGAAGGGGTGAAAAAGGTAGACCAGCAACGGACCGTCGGGATAGCTGAAGGTCGTGGCATCTTCGTTGAGCACCGTGACGCGGCTGACCCAATCCGGATTGGTGGCAATGTTGGCACGCGCGATATGGCAGAGATCGGGCACCAGCTCCACGCCCAGCAAGCGTGGGAAAGGGAAAGCTGCCGCAACCAACAGCGCTCGTCCCTTGCCGCACCCCAGATCGACGAAGGTGAACGTCTCCGGCGAAACAGGCACGTCCGCGATGGCCTGGGTAAGGACGGACGAGGGAAAGCCGACATACGCGGTGGTATACAGGGCGGACATGGAAACGCTCTGCATCTCGGCGCCGGAGATGTAGCCGCTGGTGTCGATTCCGTGGGCCACGTCGAAGGGATCGGGTAGTCTCGGCTTCGCTGGCTCAGAGGACACGGCGGGCACGGGAGCCTTGACGAAAGCGCGATCCAGCGTGCCGCGCACCCCATGGGTGGCGAGGGAGTGAGCCAGCCGCTCGTACGACCGCCCCACAGCGCCGCGCAGGCCATTCTTGTCGATGGAACGGACCAGCCGCCGGAATAGCAGAATCGGCGGGTTTGGGACAAATCGCATACGTAGAACCAGATCCCGCATCGGCACGCTCGGGCAAATGTCGGCTCGGCTTAGCCCCGAAGTCCCGCTGATGACCGCAGCATGCCATCGGTCATCGCCCACCATTGAACCACACTTGGCGCCCCGGCGACGCTGAAAAGATGCTCCCGCAAGGTGAGCCCGCCCCACGCTGTCGAGTTGGGGTAGCATGCAGTAAGGAAACGCAACCCGTGTCGATCGACGACCACACAGCCCAATCCCCAGCCGGCCCGTATGTTTTTTATCTCGGACCTTTTCGTTTCGAGTCTGAGATCGATATCCTCGAACTCCATGCCTCGACCGGCTCGGGCGAAATCAGAGTCTCCATCCGCTTGGGAGACGTTCCTCACACGATTCCCCGCGCCACAACAGTCGACGAATACTGCCAGGTCGCACCCGCGGAGTATCTCCTCAATATCCCCGATACGGCGCGGTACTATGTCCGCAACGGCAACGACGTGCGCCTCGATATCGTGCCCGGCGCCCCACCCGCCAATGTCTCCACCTATCTGTTGGGATCCGTCTTCGGCGTCCTCTGCCATCAAAGCGGCCTGCTCCCCTTGCACGCCAGTGCGGTTGAGCGCGGCGGCGAAGTCAGCGCGTTTCTCGGCGACTCCGGCGCCGGCAAGTCGACCCTGGCTGCCTGCCTCCAGCGCCGCGGACACCGCATCGTCTCAGACGATATCTGCCTGGTGCAGCCCGGCCCCGATGCCATGCGCGTCATTCCCGTGGCCGGCTGGTTGAAGCTCTGGAACCAGAGCCTGCAACATCTCGGCGAGACGCCCGTCGAGCAGAACCGTGTCTTCTCCACCGACGACAAGTTCCGGCTATTCCTCCCCAATTCGGTCGAAGCTATCGGACCGGAACGCCCCCGCCTCGCCCACGTTATCTTTCTGGCCAGAGATTCGGACGCACGGGCGCAGCCAACCTTGCAGCGAGTCCCGCTGCTGGATGCAATCGCTGGCCTCATGGAAATGACCTACGTCGGCTACGTCCCCTCGCTTGCCGGCGGACAGTCCACCCTCTTCAAGCTGTGCGCCTGCGTCTTGCAGCACACGCAGGCCTGGCGCCTCACCATGCCGTGGGGCCTGGATCGCATGGACTCCGTCCTGGACCTGTTGGAGAAAGAACTCTTGCGCTCCTTCGACGCCAACCCATAGTCATTGTGGGCAATGTCAAGGCACGCTTGTGAACAGCAGAACCCTACCAGCCTTCCTTCTCCCGCAGTCGCGTAATATGCGCGACGTGGTGGCGCGAGTGCCACGCATACAAAAGCGTCGCCATCTCCAGCGTCATCGGTCCGTTCACCGGATGCTTCATGCCGCGTGCCCATTGGTCCTCGGTCAGCGACTCCAGCAACATCACCCAACGCGCGTGCAAGTTCTCCAGCAGTCCGACCGACCACTCTACCGGCGCCGCCGAGTCATGCAGCATTGCCCATGCCTTCTCGTCATACGGTGTGATCGTCGGCCAGTCCTCGGTCAACGCCAGCCGCACCCGCAGAAACGCATTCATATGGCTGTCCGCAACGTGGTGTACCAACTGCCGCACCGTCCACCCGCCTTCGCGGTAGGGCGTATCCAACTGCGCTCGGTCCAGCCCTTCCACCGCTTCGCGCAGCTTCCCGGGCAACTCCGCGAGCGCCGCAATCGCTGCCATCGTCTGGTGCGGATCCACTGTCTCCGGTCGCTTGAACTTGCCCACCGGATACTTTGGATCGACAGCTTCCATCTCCATCGTTTCGCCCATCCCGTTCTCCTCTACACTTATGGCTCTGGCAAGCAAGGTAGCATAGCTCTCCCAATCTTTATAATCGCTTCTGTAGGCATCCAATCCCCCATGCGCCTCTGGTCTCTCGCCATCCCCGTGCTTACCCTCGCCGCTTTCGCCTGCGCGCAGCAGTCCGCCCCGCCCGCTAGCCAGAACTACGTCGGCTTCGACGCGAACGACTATCCCGGAGACGCCCAACTCCCAGCCCTGCGCAAGCAGTTCGCCTTCGCCGGATACTGGCTCACCAACCCGCCCGGCGCGAACTCGAATCCCTGGGTCGGCAAGCGCGACGTCCTCCTACGCAACGGCTTCGGCTTCCTCGTTGTAGCCAACGGCCGCCTCGACAAGGAAATCCTCCGCGCACAGAAGTCCAGCAAGTCGCCCGCGGCGCTCGGCCGCGAGGACGCGGTCGCTGCCGCAGCCGCCGCACACCGCGAGGGCTTCCCGCCACGCACCATCCTCTTTCTCGACCAGGAAGAAGGCGGCCGCATGCTCCCCGAGCAGGTCGACTACCTGCTCGCCTGGACTGAGGCCGTCGCCGGCTCCGCCTACCGCCCCGGCGTGTACGCCAGCGGTCAGCCCGTGCCCGACGGCAAAGGCCCGGCTGGCCGGCCGCAAACCATAACAACAATTCAGGATATTCGCCAGCGCGTCGAAGCTGGACACCTCCACCCCATCGCCTTCTGGGTCGCGCAGGACGCTTGTCCCCCCGCGCCCGGCTGCGTCGTCCAGTCCCAGCCATCCTCGCCCGACCTCAGCGGAATTCTCAATGCGGATGCCTGGCAGTACTCGCAGTCCCCGCGCCGCAAGAACATCACGCAATCCTGTGGCGCCACCTACAACAGTGATGGTAACTGCTACGCTCCCGGCATTGCCCACTTTCAACTCGACCTCAGCGTCTCCGCCTCACCCGACCCGTCCCACGGCCGGTGACCCTTTCCAATACGGTCCTGCCAGACGGGCGCCCTGCGCGGGCGGCGGCCGTTCACACGTCCTCTTACTGCTTCGCGCGGCCCTCCCGATGGTCGACACGAGATATTGTTTGCGACCATCGGGAGTGCCAACGCGGAGCCTACGAGAAGTCACGAACTGACCGCGGCCCGCGCAGGGTGCCCGTCCGGCAGGACACTTCGTTTAGTTTCTAAAATCGAAACGGCTGGCCCTTCGTCCAACAACTGTGCCATCGTTGTTCTGTACATCGAGGTCAGTTGCCCGAATGCTGAACAAAGACATCGCGGACTCTGCGGCAACGGAAGTCCTGATCGTCGGCGGTGGTCCCGCGGGTCTAGCTGCCGCCATCGCGCTCCGCCAGCGGGGAATCGATTGCACTGTCGTCGAAGCCCGGTCTGCGTTCATCGACAAGGCGTGCGGCGAAGGTCTCATGCCGGATTCTCGCGAGACGCTTGCTCAACTCGGCATCTCGCTCACCGACGCCGATGGGCACCCATTCCACGGCATCCGTTTTGCAAACTCAGTCGACCACGTCGACGCCCACTTTCCTCGCGGCACCGGTATCGGCGTCCGCCGTCCCCATCTCCACGCACTGCTCACTGCCCGCGCGCAACAGGCCGGCGCCCTCATTCTCTGGAACAGCCGCGTTCAACTCCCGGATGCTGCATCCGAGCCAATCATCTCGCCCTCTGGGACTTACCGCTCCGCCCTCGTCAACGGCCAGCCCATACGTTTTCGCTGGCTCATTGGAGCTGACGGCCAGTCCTCTACCGTCCGCCGCTGGGCCGGCCTCGACCGCGCCCGCATGCGTTCGGTCCGCTTCGGCTTCCGCACCCACTATCGCGTCGCTCCCGGCAGCGAATTCGTAGAAGTCCACTGGGCCCGCGGCGGCCAACTCTACATCACGCCCGTCGCGCCCGACTGCGTCTGCGTCGTCTACATCACGCGCGACCCGCATCGCATCTCCAAAGACGCCCGCGCTAACCTTCTGGCAGCCTTCCCCGAGGTAGCAGCCCGCTTCGCCGGCATCGAGATCGTCTCGCAACAGCGCGGCGCTGTCACCGCAAGCTGCAAGCTGCGCAGCGTAGCCACCGGCTATGTGGCCCTGCTTGGGGACGCCTCCGGCTCTGCCGATGCCATCACCGGCGAAGGCCTCGCCATCTCTTTCCGCCAGGCCCTCGCGCTCGCCGACTCCATTCACTCCGGCTCGCTCGAGCCCTACCGCCGCGCGCACCGGCAGATCGGCAAGCTGCCGCTTGCCATGGGCGAACTGATGCTCACGCTCGATCGCTGGCCCGCCCTGCAAGTCCGCGCCATCCGCGCCCTTGCCTCCACGCCCATCTTCTTCGAAGACTTGCTGCACGCCCACATGGGCGAAAAGAACCTCGCCTCCGTTCTCCTCCGCCGCGGCCCGCGCTTCGGCTGGAGCCTGCTCACGAAGGGCGCACCCGCATGAATTCTTGCCCCAATCCCCGTGCCCGCCGCGGGCCGGGTTACCTCACTGCCCTGTGTTGCACGCTCCTGCTTGCGCTCGGCCCAACCGCCATCGCGCAAAAGCCCCAGACGCTGTTAGCCGTCACCCTCGACCCTGCCACCACCGCAATCCACTGGACGCTCAACACTACCCTCCACACCGTCCACGGCACTTTCAAGCTCAAGAGCGGCGCGTTCAAAATCGATCCCGCTACCGGCGATGCCTCCGGGCTCATCGTCGTCGATGCGACGAGCGGCGAGAGCGGCGACCCCTCCCGCGACAAACGCATGCACGCCGCCATTCTCGAAAGCGCGCAATACCCCACCATCATCTTCCGCCCCACCCACGTCGACGGCCCCATCGATCTCGCTGCCTCCGGCCCCGTCACTGTCCACGGCATCCTCAACCTCCACGGCCAGGACCATCCCCTCCAGATCACCGTCAACCTGCACCCTCAGGCCTCTGCCGTGGCGCTCGCCACCCACTTCACTGTGCCCTTCGTCGCGTGGGGCCTCAAGGACCCGAGCACCTTCGTCTTCCGCACCGACAAGGAAGTCCTCCTCGACATCGACGCCACCATCACCCCCCGTTAAGAAACGACCGGGTCACACTGCGCGTGGGGCGGGCGTTTGCACGCTTTTTTTTCTGCTTCGCGCAGTCCTCCCGTTGGTCGGCACAGAATCTAGCTTGCGACCATCGGGAGCACCAACGCAAAGCTCAATACAAGTCACGAAGTGACCGCCGCCCGCGTAGGGCGCCCGTCCGGCAGGACCATCGTTCTGGCTCCGAAAGCCGGTAGACTAAACACGAGGGCTCCGACCTTGAGGCTGACCGTCGCACTCGCGCTCGCATTCGTAAGCGCTCCCGTCGCGTTCGCGCAAGCGCCGTCGCCCGCCTCCGAGCCGACCCCCACCATCAGCAGCCAGTCCACCCTGGTCCTGGTTCCCGCCCTCGTCCGCGAGAAGAAATCCGGCCAACTCGTCTTCACCCTCAAGGCCGACGACTTCGTCCTCACCGACGACGGCATCCCACAAAAACTCCATCTCGAAGAAGACACCGGCGGCGAGCCCCTCGCCCTGGTCGTCGACATCGAAGGCGGAGGCGCCGGCGCCGCGCAGCTCTTCAAAGACACCGCCATCGCAACCATGCTGGACTCCATCGTCGGAGGCGTGCCCCACAAGATCGCGGTGGTCGGGTACGACAGCTCGCCCGTACTGGTCACCGACTTCACCCCCAGCGCCGATCAGGCCGCGAATGGCATCGCCGCCCTCATCAAGGACGACAACGGCGACGCCGGCGCAGCCACACTCGACTCCATCGGCTTCTCCATCGACCTGCTTCGCAAGCAGCCCCTTGAATACCGGCGCGCCATCCTGCTCATCAGCGAGACGAACGACCGCGGCAGCAAGCTCTCCCTCGACGAAGCTCTGCACGCCATCAGCGACACCAATACTGCCATCTACAGCATCGGCTTCTCCTCGGTCGCCGCCGACCTGGGGCACAATTCCGTCAAAGCCCTCGGCGACTCAACTCCCGGCCCGGCTCACGGCTGCATGAGTCGCGATCCCAGCGACCCCAACGTCGACCTCAGCAAGAACGCGGCCGAACAGGCCTATGGCTGCCTCGAACTGCTTGCCCCGCCGCTCGCGCTCGCTAGGGCAGCCTTCATCGCCATCCGCGAAGAGCTGCGCAAGAACATCCCAGAAACTGTCGCCAAACTTACCGGCGGCGAGTACTTCAAATACGGCAGCGAGAAGAACCTCGAGCGCGACCTGCACACCATCTCCAACCACATCCCCAACCGCTACGTCCTCAGCTTCCAGCCGCAATCACCCCACCCCGGTTTTCACCTGATCGAACTCAAAGCCCCCGGCTACGTGGGCCTGGAAATCTCCGCCCGCAACGGTTACTGGGCCGACACCACCGCTCCACCTGCCAATCAACCCGGGAAAACTCCGCAATGAGACCCCGCAGCGCACTCGCGTTCGCCTGCGCCGTTCTCGCACTGCCGATACCGTGTGCCCGTGCGCAGAAATCAGCCTCTCCTGCCTCGCCCACTCCCACGCTCAACAGCCAATCGAACCTCGTCCTCGTTCCCACGCTCGTTCGCAATCATTCCGGCCAGACCGTCTTCACTCTCAAGGTCAGCGACTTCACCCTCACTGACGACGGCATCCCGCAAAAGCTCATCCTCGAACAGGACACGGGCAACGAACCGCTCGCCCTGGTCGTTCTCATCGAGACTGGCGCCGCGTCGAAGTCAGCGGCCTGGTATCCGAAGCTGCGCGGCTCCCACCACAATAACCCGTTCCTAACCGTGCCCACCATGATCGAAGCCATGGCTGGGCACGTCCCCCACAGGATCGCCGTCGTGGGCTTCGACAGCGGCCCCGAACTGCTCCACAATTTCACCACCAACATGGATGCCGCCTCCGACGCGATCTATGACCTCGACAGCAAGATCGACGGCGACGGCGGCGCGGCCATCCTCGATGGCCTCGCCTTCTCGCTCGATCTCCTGCGCCAGCAGCCGCCCGAGTACCGCCGCGCTATCCTGCTGCTCAGCGAA
>Ga0302267_10003304_pt1 | contig 18667 bp, 28 predicted proteins | sample III_Bog_E1_3_FD_194555 | JGI IMG/M metagenome (GOLD analysis project Ga0302267, IMG submission 194555) | Peat permafrost microbial communities from Stordalen Mire near Abisko, Sweden - III_Bog_E1_3 | ecosystem: Environmental > Terrestrial > Soil > Wetlands > Peat | place: Sweden: Abisko... | reverse complement strand
AATACACCACCGGCGCGAATGTGGGCGGAAATCTCATCATCGGAGAGCCGCGCGACGCAGGGGTTTTTGCGTCTCCAGGAGGAACGCTCAATTATTCAGGCACTGAGCCTGCGGCGGGAAACGGCGTGCGCCTCTACCGGCCAACCCACGCTGGCGCCGAGGGCATGATTCGGATGCACGGAGCCGGCGATCTCATCATCCAAGATTGCGACGTGGGGCCTTACAGTAACGCGGCCCACAGCGTCATCCTTACTGGCGACTCGTCTGGAGACGCGATTCTTGGGATGTACGCGTCAACGATGCGAGGAGTTGACCAGCAGAATGGATCGAACCTGGAGCCTGTTGGTTCGGTCGTTACACGCGAGACAATCTACGGATACACGTACTGTACATCGTCACTGTTGGCTGGACACGTCCGTCCGACCCAGCAAGGCACGCTGCAACTCGACGATCGCTGCATGGTGAGCGGCGATACAAGCGGGGGGATCGGACAGCCAGGTTACCCAGGGGGCAACGTGATCGTTGGAGCGGGTAGCTGCGCGACAGACTACGCAAGCACAGGCGGCGTGGTGCTCAACTACCCGTCCACATTCGTCATTGATGCGGCGCTCGGCTCTGGCGCGTCTCCGCCAAACTTCTGGGTGTGGGGTTCGCCGTCGTCATCTGGGCCCGCGATTTTCGTCCAGTCGGGAATCGTCGCTACTTACGACAGCGGACGCGCGCCTGCCGCAACGGGTACCCAGTCAGCGACGCCGCTCAAGCTTGCGGGCACAAGCTACGCATTGAGTGCACTTCCACTCGCAGGATTCGTAGTGCTGCAATGAGAGCTACCATACTCAGCGAACCAGTCTCGCTATAAATCTAGCATCGTGCTATGCCACGGCATGATCTGCAATATCATGATCGTCGCAGCGATGCTATGTTCACTGCACGCGTCGCCATGGAGCGTGATCGTCGAGCGCGAAGCTGCCGACGCGCGCGTGGATCCACGAATCGTTCACGCGATCATCAAACACGAGTCGCATGGCATTCCATCCGTCGAGAATACGCGCGGATGCGTGGGGCTGATGCAGTTGTGCCCGAATACGATTCGAGCATGCCGAGACGATCGGGCCTCACAGGCATGCGAACAGGCCCGCCGTGCACTCTTTGACGGTGAGCGCAACATCCACGTCGGGACGCAAGAGATCGCATCGTGGCGCGACTGGTGCAAGCGCACCACGGGACACGCAGAGGCGCATCACTACCTGAGCGGATACGCGGGAACCGATCGACGCGGTTCAAGATGCGGACAGCGACGAGCGCGAGGGGGATGGCGCGACGATCCTCCGCACCCGATCGTGCTCGAGCTCCTTGAGCTCGCGGGGATCCGAAAAAAAGCGACGGACAAGACCAGGCACGTCCGATGAGCTACATCCACGAGCTAAGCGCAAGGCGCATGGCATCAATCGCCGCATCCCTCGCAGCCGATGCCGCGGTAGACGAGGAAGAGCTGCGACTGAAGCGAGAAATTCAAACACTGCGCCGCGCACGGTACGGAACCTACGTCGACCCGCTTCAGCATGCCGACTTCGATCACCGAGGAGCCCCAAAGAAGCGAATCGCGTAGCCACGTGGAACGTGTACCCGAACCCATGCACGCGAAGCGCGCCTTCTGGTACAAGCGATCCCATGTCGCTCACCAACGAAACGATTCAGGTCGACTCATCCGGCTGGACGGCAAGCAATACCATTGCCGTGATCTCTTCCGTCGGCGCGAATAACCTCAACCCGGGGGACGTGATCCAGGTCTGGGGAAGCGCGACAGGAGAAGAGGCAAACACCGACCTCGGGGTCGAGGTCGGCACCGTCTACCTCGACCCGACTCTCGGCGTCACGGTAACTCCAAACCCGAAATACTGGAGCGCCTTCGCGTACTACGCCCTGATCCAGATCCAGGGAGACACGCCGAACGGCCAGGTCGTAATCGGCGGCCACTGAACCGCACCACACCGAAGAAACGCGGCACGCGGCACGCGGCACGTAGCGCGTGGCACGAGCCCGCGATCAGGGTAAAGTTGCTCTCATGAAAAACGTCCAGATCCTGATCTTGGCAGCGTTCTTCTTTTTCATGGCATGCAGCGGAAGCCCCATCGGCCCAAGCTTCGCAGGCTCGAGCGGAGGCGAGGGCGGAGGGAGCCAAGGCTCAAGCTCCAGTACACCCAGCTCGAGCTCCGTCAGCACGACTGCATCCAGCTCGGCAAATTCGACGGGAGCAAGCTCCGGCAGTTCTGTCGGCTCTACAAGCTCGAGCTCAAGCTCAGGCGGTGGCAAGGACGCAGGGACGCTTGCGAGCGTAACGATCCGAATCAGCGCGAAAGGCTGGACGCCCAGTTCAGCCGTCGCGACGATCGCGTCGGTGAACGAAATCGGCCTCATGTCAGGTGACGCGGTCCAGGTCTGGGGAAGCACAACCGGGAAGGAACCGTCGACCAACCTGGGGAACAACGTCGGAACCGTTTACCTCGATCCTGTTCTTGGAATCACGGTCACGCCCGATGCCAAGCTCTGGGAAGCGTTCCCCTACTACGCCCTGATCCAGATCCAAGGAGAAGGCCCCAGCGGAGAAATCGTCATCAGCGGGCAGTAGGCCGTCCAGCGCAAGTGTCGATCTTCGTAGAAATGAGGCAAAATTTCCTGTAAACCAAGGGGGTGTCTTCCAACCTAACTCCCGTTGCTGCTCCCGCTCAAGGCGCGTTCGTAGGGCCGATCGACCTGACCTCGCTGAATCTCGGAACCACGAGCCAGATCATGATCGGCTTCCTCGGGGCCGCAGCGAACGAGCAGTGGTGCCCCTACTTCGGGCTGTCCAACAGCCTGACCCCGACCGAAGGAAACCTGGCCGGGCTCACGCCCGCCCCCAACGTGCCCGCGAGTCCGGCCGGACTTCCTGTCCTGATCGGCCCTGGGCCGTTCTCGATTCCTTTCGGCCCGATCAATCCAGCCCCTGGCGCGTACCTCTACGTCCTCCGCCTCCTCGGATCCGCCAGCGGCGTGCAGGTTCAGGTCTCCGGACAGACCTGACATGGCACAAGAGGAGGACGAACACGCGCAGGAGTCTGACGAAGACCCACGCCTGCTCGATCTCCGCGCGCGCATCAAGGGCAAGCGCGCCGACGCCAGCTCCACGAGCACAAGAGGCGATCTGCATGCACGCCGCGATCGCTTTGACGCATGCAGGGGACCCGCCAGACCAAAAGGCATGTCTACTGACGCGAGACGCGGAGCGTGGCTGATTATCGCATCCGTATTCGACGTTGCGGTAGGCGACCCGTCGTTCACGACAGCTCGTGCCATCGTCGACGCAATCCGACCACAGGCGACGCCTGTAACCAGAGCGTCCCCTCGAAAGCGAGACTCCGAAGCGCCCGAAGTCCACGAGGCAGAGATTGTTGCCGCGGCCACTGAGGCAGCGACGCAGATTCAGGTTCAGGTCACAGAGGCTTCCGACGGAGCCGACCAGGACCAAGAAATCGTCGGAAAAGAAGAGCTTGACCAGCAAGTGCGCATCGCAAACCTGCGCGCAAAGCTAGCTCTCGCAAAGTCAAAAGAGCAAGAGGCAAAGGCGCAGAAGGCCAAGCCAGCGTCCGCGTACAACGCCGATGAATCAAAATCGGCACCGATCAATACGCCGCAAAAAAACGCGCAAAATCTCTGCCGATCTATCCTGACGCACGAGTCTCTCCGAAGAGCGTCCGCAATCAACTCGTGATATTCAGGAGACATGGCCGATAGAAACGATCCGTTCCGCGTCAAGCTAGGCCCTTCGGCCGGACAGCCTCCGGCCAAAGCAGGCCGACAGGCCGAAGAGATCGCAAAGCCGTGCGACTGCGGCGGCAAGGCGATGGGGGGGAACGGGTTCCACTACCCTGGGGGGCCAGGGTGCAGAAAAGGCGCAAAGACGACAGGAGCCCCCGGCGTCTTCGTCGGATCGACCCAGAAGACTGCCCAGTGGGGCCTCCTCGGAACAAGCGACAAGACCCGCGTCGGACTCGACCTCGACGGCTGCAACACGGTAGCCCTTCTAGGCGTACAGGGAGGCGGCAAGAGCTACACGCTCGGAGTGATCGCCGAGATGGCCACGCTACAGCTACCGGGGATCAATCACCTCCCCAAGCCTCTCTGCACGATCATGTTTCACTACGACCAATCCGAGTCGTACGAGCCCGAGTTCTTGTCCGCGCTCCGCAAGAACACGCGCAAGTCCGACGTCACGCAGCTCGCCGACGAGTACGGCGCCACGCCGGCCGCACTCGCAGACGTCGTCCTCCTGGTTCCCGAAACCAAGGTGGAGCACCGAAGGGAGCAGTACCAAGATCTCGGCATCCAGGTCGAGCCCATCAAATTCGACCCGTCCGAGCTCAAGGGTATGGGCTGGAAGATCTTGATGGGAGCCTACGGCAACGACGCGCTCTACCTGCGTCAGCTCGGCGCAATCCTCAGCCGGATCCGCAACGACATCTCTCTCGACAGCCTTCGCGCCGAAATCACCGACGCCGGCCTCTCCAGATCAATCGAGCAGCTCGCCCTCGACAGGATCAACCTCGCCGAACCGTTCATCCTTGAAGGCCGAGGCCGATCCCCACGTCGGCCCAAGCCCATCGAAAGACCCGCCGCCCCCGCCGACGAGCTCGACGAAGGCGAACCGCCGATCGTCGCAGAGACCGAACGACAAGCCGCCGAAAAAGAGACCGAGCTCGCTGGCGAGGCGCCCAGGGGCATCGGCACCCTGCTCAAAGCTGGGCGCACCATCATCGTCGATCTTCGCGACATGTACATGGAGAAGGCAAAGGCTCTCGAGCTGATCGTGGTCATGATGGACGTCTTCGGGGCAGCGGAGCGCGACAAGTACGGCCGGACCGACTTCAACAGACTGTTCGTGCTCGACGAGGCCCACCAGTACATCGACGAGGAGGAGCTCGTCGCGCAGTTGATCGGGACCGTCCGAAAAATGCGGCACCTCGGGATGACGATCGTTCTCGCGAGCCAGGATCCGCCTAGCATCCACAAGACCATCATTGAGCTGTCGACCGTCGTGATCTTGCACCGGATGACCTCTCCAGCATGGCTCAAGCACCTCCGCGGCGCCATCTACGCGCTCGAGGAGGTATCGGAGAAGGACCTCGCTGAGCTTGGCCCTGGAGAAGCTTTCGTCTGGGCGCAGAAGACTAACGATCGGCGGTTCAACATCAGGCCGCAGCGAATCCAGATCCGGCCGCGGTGCACCGCCCACGGCGGCGACACCAAGACCGCCGTCCAGGACGACTGACAAAAAAAGCAAAACGAAGAAAGACTTTCTCGTGAACATCGACGACACTGCCGCGTCGAAGGATTGACGCGGCAGTGTCGCCGCCTTACCAAGGAGAAAGCCATGAAGAACATCCAGCTCCTGCTCCTGGCGATCGCCTGCGCAACGGCAGCCTGCGGCGGCGTGAACGAAGCCGAGGCGCTCTTCGGGAGCGACGGCACCAAGAGCGGCACCACCACCAGAACCGGAACCCAAACCGAGACCGGGGCAAGTGGTCGCGGAACGCTCTTCGACGTCTCGCTCGACGGCTCCGACGCCACCATCGGGGCCGGCGGAGCCAATGGGGCCGGCGGCTCCACTGCGAGCGGCACAACGACCAGCTCCAGCGGCTCGAGCGGATCCGCGACCAGCTCCACGACCAGCAGCTCAAGCGGATCCGCGACCAGCAGCTCGAGCAGCTCCAGCACCAGCGGTTCCAGCAGCTCCAGCAGCTCCAGCACCAGCGGCTCCAGCTCCAGCAGCTCCAGCAGCTCCAGCAGCAGCTCTGGCGGAGACGTATGTGCGCACAGCCCGTGCTCTGTCGGAAGCGCGCTTCAAGCCGGCTGCGACGCATGTGTGACGAAGGTGTGCGACGCGCGCCCGGAGTGCTGCAACGGAACCGGAACCTGGGACGACGGATGCGTCGTGACAGCCGCCGGCGCCTGCGACACCCCCGTCTGCTCGATCTGAGCGCAACAAGCCAGCCCCGCGGTCACCGTAGACCCCGGGCAGCTCCAGGGTGTACGCTCACGGCGTGATCACCCTCCTCGCGCCCGTTGCGGCGCCATCCGCAGGATCCTGGACGACTGCCATTTCACTGGCAAGCCTCAAGCTTAGCCAGGCTACGGCGATCCTGATCGCGCTGGAAGGCGCGGGACCGAACGACCAGGTCGCCGTCTACTTCTCGCTGAACAGCGGCCTGGACCCGTCCACCACGGGAACCGACGAGCTCTTCACCCCAACCCAAGTTCAAGTCGTGGACGGCATGGCGCTCCTTGCCGGCCCAAACACGACCGCGATTCAATTCTCGTTCACCGACCCGCCCTACGGGACCTACCTGTACTTCTTTCGCGCGGCCGGCACGAGCAGCATCGAGATCCAGATCAGCGGCGAGGCGAATCCTGTTTCTGGAACGGGTCAAGCATGGGTCCAGGGTGGTAACACTGGATTCGGCCACCCAGGAATCCTAGGAACGCTGGACGCCAACACCCTCGACATCATCACGAACAACGTTCCCGCCATCCTGATCGACGATCTTCAGGACGTCATCATCGGGAGCGGACTCACCGACGCCACGACGTTTGTCCGATCTGGGCCAACTGGACAAGCCTTCTTCGTCGGAGGAACCCTCGCAGAAATCAGAGCCTTGTCTCGTGGAACGATCGAGATCGGCGCTGACAGCAACGAGCAATTCATCGTCGTCGGAGGAGGAAGCCCCTCCACCACGATCTCCCTTCTCAATCCCGTCTTCGTCGGCCCAGCTCTCGTTCCGATCAACGCCTCTGCTGCGCTCGACCTCTCCACCTTCACCACACTCGGCATCGGGCCACCGCAGGTTCCTGACGCGACACTTCTCGCGATCACGAATCCACTCGCTGGCCTTTTCGCGTTTGGATCAACCACCAACATCGCCCGAATGAATGTGGGCACACCAAGCGTGCCAAACTGGAGGAAAGTCGCTGGCGGCCCCCTGGTGCGCGCCACGAACACATCCGGTCAGAGCATCCCCAGCGGCACCTCTACCACCGTAACCGGCTGGACGGCCATCACCAACGTCGGCGCGTGCTTCGTACCGTCAACCGGAATCGTCACGCCGTCTGTGGAGGGGTTCTACACCTCATCCTTTGGGGTCCAGTTCAGCACGAACGTCACCAGCCTCGGCAACAACTACCAAGTATCACTCGTGCTCACGGGAGGGACTTTCCTCGAAAGCCGGTTCATTACGGCTCAGGTGGCCGGGATCTCCGGATCCTTCACGCCTAGTCTTTCTGTCGCTGGAATCGAGCTCAGCGCAGGACAGACATTCTCGCCGCAGGCTTTCCAGAACTCGGGAGCTGGGCTCACGCTGGCACAATCGACGCTCACCAACACGTTCTCTTTCGCGCTACTGTCCTGACCACACTGACGACATCCTCGGAATATCGACCGATGCACAACCCGACAACGCTCGATCCGCACACCTTCGTCGACTACATCCCTCTGGTGCGCGCCATCATCTTCGGAGTCAAGGACACGTACCCGAAGGCGCACTACCCTCAGGTCCTGTCCGCAGCAAACCTCCCAAGCAAAGAAAATCCGGATTGTGAGCCACATCCGATCTTCGCCCTATGCAAGCACGAAGCGCATGCGCCCTTCAAGCACCCGCGCTACGCCAGCCCGCCGGATAGCGAGACGACGGCAGAGCTCGAAATCCGAGACCAGGAGCACCGTGTCGACGCGCTCGAGGCCATCCCGCCTGAAATCGCGGCTGCATTCGCCAAGCTCTCGGCGAAAGATGCAGAGCTCCAGGGCCTTTGCCCCGAAGTGTTCTGGGAAAACGCTTCCGATCGCCTCGGGGTACAATCCATGCTCGAAGCGCGCGGCTGCGGCTGCGCCAATCAAGGATAGGACGCGATGCAACTTCTACCCACCATCAACGCCCCATCCTCCGGCTGGACCGGGCCCGTGTCTCTGGTCGGGCTCAAGCTCAACCAGATCTCAGGACTCGTGATCGCGCTCAACGGCGCAAGCCCAGGCGATTCCTTCGCCTTCTTCTTCTCACAAAACGGTGGCCTGAGCCCTGCCGTAACGGGGCTCATCGAGCTCGCCACGCCCACGCAGATTCAGCTCGTCAACGGCATGGCTCTCGTCACTGGATCCAGCCCCGTCGCGGTCCCGTTCTCCCAGAGCGCACCGCCCATCGGGACTTACCTCTATTTCAAGAGAGTCTCCGGATCAAGCGCAATCCAAATCCAAGTCGCTGGACAGGGCGACGCTTCTGGAGATGTTTCCGGCGCATCATTCGAAGCTGGATGCTCGAACGCTCAGGTCTTCGTGAACGGGAGTCCTGCTGCGCCAATCACCGGATGGACCGTCGCGCCAGGAACAAACCTCGGCGGAAACTTCAATCCGGCGACAGGCCAATACGTCACCAAAGTCGCAGGCGTCTACACCTTCCTGCTCGCCGCCGAGCTCGCGGCCGCCGCAATGCCAATCCTCGAGCAATGGGCTACGTCCATCTGCCTCGGCGGTAGCTCCGTCGCTCAGTACAACTACGTCAATCCCATCAACGCGCTGAGCTGCACCCGGCAGAATACCGTGTCGATCAGCCTCATGCTCAGTGCCGGCGCCGTCATCGACTTCCGCGGAGCGCTCACCGGAACCGGAGGCAACATCGCCCTTTCAGGCAATCCGGTCACCACGTTCGTCAGCGGATTCCTCAGCGCCCCCGCAGCAGGATAGTACACATGAAATGGTCCTAATCGGCAAGACCAAGGATCCTCTTCGTCGGCTTCTTCGTTCTCGTCGCGCTCGCTTTCGCCAGGACAAGCACCGTAAGCGGACAAGCGGGGCTCGTGGCCGTCAGCTTCCCTCAGTACGCAAGCCCGGCTGCCCTCTCCGCTGCACCTGTCGCCTACCTTCCGCAGGGCGCAGAGGCATGCGTGTACGCAACAGGCTGCTACACGTACCAGCCAACGTGCACATGCGCAATCGGAGGTATCGCGTGCCTCGCCGCCGCCAATGCTGATGGCGGAATGGGATGCTGGACAGCGAATCCAGACGGCGTAGCTGGGCTTTGCCCATAAAACGATGGAAAACGTGTTTCTTGTGGGCAGCGATCCGTTCCGCGGGCAGCGATCCAAGTTTCTGTGGGCAGCGAGCTTTCTGTCCGTCCGCAGTCAACGAAGACGCGTCGCGTTACGGCTCTCCAGGCCGCGGCGCGTCATAGTTGCCCGCACACTTTCGGCACACCCTAAAGTAGGGTAGGCTCTCCAACATGGCGACGAAGAAGACCGCGAGCGGTTCGGCAGCCGATGGACCCAAGGCGATGCCGCGCGAGAAGCTCGCCCGTCGCGTCTACGAGTACGGGGGAGGTGGCAACGTCAACATGAACGCGGTCTCGCAAGCGATCGAACGCGGCGAAACGGCTCCGCCAGTCGCTCTTCGCAACACGCTCGCGCAGATCGACGAGTACCTCTCGTGGCCAAACGGCAGCCGCATGGGCGGGCCGCTCGGCGGGAAGATCGATCATGCGGAGCTGCGCGAGATCCGGGGGCTCCTCGGAAAGCTGGTGCCGAGGGCTTTGCCCGGCAAACCGGCCGCCGGGCTCATCTGCCGGGCAGGCGCCCCATTTGCCGGGCAGGCTCAACCGCGTCAAGTCCGCTCGCCGCCGTCCGAAGACGGAGGCGTGACGCGATGAGCGAGCGAGCCGCAAGAAGCGCGAACGGCGCCGACCGATCCGGAGACCGGCGCGGCGCCGTTGGAGACGCTGGTCTTGGAACGCTAGGCCCGGATCCGCTCCAGCACGATCCGCGTTGCCTCTGCCTTGGCGACGTCAACGGCAACTTGGCCCATGAAGTCGAGCACGCCGACGACGATGTCGCCGAGCCCATCACTCGTCTGCACTCGGCGGATCGACTGACGTCGGGGGTCGCCGCGACGCGGTTGACGCTCGGCGGATTCGCTGGCCAGGAGCCGGCTGTGACAAGCGGCGTGGTACGGCGCGGCGCCGTCCTCATCGCTGTGTCGGGTGACGAGGCTCCGATGCTCGATCGTGCGCCCGCATCCGGCGCAGATGGGCCTCTCGGACGGGCCGCGACGCGCGTGGCTCTTCAGCTTGGCGTGTGCCTCCGCGGCTCCCCGCGAGGCGAGCGCGACGGACTCAGGTTGTCTCACGGCTCACCTCTCACCGGGGGGCAGGAAAGCCGGCCCGTTGCCCTTGGGGAGGGGAGGCGCGGCGGGCTTGGGACGCGACCCCTCCTGCACGACGTAGGCGCCCGCTGCGGCCGCCACCCCGACGATGGCGGCGGGCCAGAACGCTGCACCGAACAGCAGGCCGCCGATCGCGACGCCTGCGCCGAAGTCGACGGGGGCTTCGGCGCGGTCGCTCGGCGCGTAGACGATCTTGGTGCCGCCGGGACCATGGACCTCGATACCCTCGACGTTTGCGTTGGCGAGGAGAGGAGCGGGCCGGGGCGTCTCCTGGATGATGATGGCGCGCAGAAGGGAGAGCAGCATGGCCTACCTCCCTCCTCGCCCGCGCTGGGGCTGGGCGCGACGCGCGGGCTCTGCCATCGCCTTAGCGCCGAGCAGGAGCAGGCCGGCCGCGCCAGCCGCACCGAGCACGGCCGTGACCACGGCCTTCGTCTTGTCGCTCATGCCCCAGGGGTTGGGCAGGGGCTCGCCCGGCGCAGTCTCGATCCTGCGCGTGTACTCGAGGCACGCCTTCGTGCCCGTGCCGACGCAGAATTTAGCGGTATCTTCGGTGACCGCGCCGACGCTCGCGGAGGCGAGGGGGCGCTTGCACGAGGAGCAGGTTCCGGTGGCCATCACTCAACCTCCTCCCGGCGAAGGCTCGGCCTGGAGCCCGAAGTAGAGGGCCGTCCCTGCGATACCGAGGAGCGCGCCGAGACCGAAAGCGAGCGCGGCGCCGCCGGAGGAGCTGGGCGCCTACATCGCGCCGTACACGCCGTTCTTCGACAACCCGAAGGCGGCGAACGTCGGCGGCACAAGCATCTGTTCGATGATGCCGTCCCGATGGGGGACGTTGCTCACCATGCTGAGCAGCTCGGCCGCGTAGGGGGCGGGGGCGGCGTAGAGCGGCGCGCTCCCAAACGAGGTAGTCAGCGGATCGGCGAAGCCGGTTCGCCGCGCAGGTGGAGCAAACGTATCATACATGATCGCCTCTTGGTCGTGGTCTACGTGTGCGCTGCCGTTCTCCCGGGACCGAGGATCCCGAGAGGGCCGCGCGGCGGATCGACTTGGCCGATCCGCTAGGCAATTCTGTTCTGCTCACCTCCTCTGGTGGCGCACGGATCGATTTGGCCGACCGCACGGGCAAACTTTCGGCTATCATCAGCCGTCACAGATACATGCACCTCATGCACATCTGTACTACCGGGTGAAGCTCACATATGTCAAGAACTTCTTTCCGCCCTCCCGCTGGCCCCCTCACGCTCGCGACCTCGTACCCCGCGCTTGTCGGGGCGGTGCTGGTCAACCTCCGCGAGGAACGGAGATTGAAGCAAGTCGACCTTGCTTCGCAGGTGGGCCTGGCGGCCTGCACCTGGTCGCGCATCGAGAACGGCGCCTCCGCGCTGTCGATCGATCAACTCGCCCAGGTGGCGCAGGCGCTTAGCGTTCGCCCCGGTGAGATCCTCCGCCACGCCGACCATGCGTCGGATGCTGCTTGCGAACGCAAGGTGCGCGTACAGCCCGCGCGGATCTCGAACGACGATGCCTTCGGCCTCGGCTTGGCCGTGATCGGCGCCGCGGCGCTCGCCGCCTTCATCGGCGGCGTCACCGCGCAAGACGGGCATCCGCGGAACCGCCACAGGTAGCAGCGCGGCGCGTTGGCGCCGTAGCTCGCCTCTTCCTCCTACTTCTGCGTCGGCGCCACGTCCCACCACGAGGCCGGACATTGGCGGGGCCTGGGAGGCTCGCCGCCTTTCTTCTCCCGGGACTTACTTCTTCGACGGCGGCGTTTCCCACCACGGCGACTTGCAGTGCGGGCACAGCTTCGGCTTGGGAAGCTCGGCGCCCTTCTTGACCTTGGCGTTCCGGGGGGATCTCGCGACCCACTCGTGCTGGCACCGCTCGCACCTGTACCCCGGGACCTTGATCGTGATCTCTGCCATGTCGCCAACCCTACCCACCCGGTGTAACTGCGTCAAGGTTACTTAGTTACACAACGTGGCGGGACCATCCAAGCGGATCGTGATGGCGAAGGGCTGAGGCCGTTGGTCGTTGGCGCTTCGCCTTGAGGAACGATCGCGTGTAGGATCTTCTGATGGCGACAAGCACGAGCGCTGGGGTCGTGGCAGATTCTCAGATCCAGATCGACGCGGTCGTGCCGGCGCATAACGAGGCGCCGACCGTGGGACGCGTCATCGCAGCGGTTCTGGAGTCCGGCGTGTTTCGGCGCGTGCTGTGTGTGGACGACGGGTCGTCCGACGCAACGGCTGAACTAGCTCGCGGGGCTGGGGCGGAAGTGCTGAGCCTCACGCCGAACGGCGGAAAGGCGGAGGCGATGCTCGCCGGCGTAGCGCGTCTGGACGCGCAAGCGCGTGGCCTTGGCGATCTGCCTGCGGGCGCGATCGCTTTTTTTGACGCGGATCTTACGACGCTGACGCCGGCGCATGTTCGGCTCATGGTGGAGCACTTCGATCTCGGTTTCGATCAGGTTTGCGGGCTGCGCGACTACGGGATGCTGAACTTGCTTCAGACCCTCGCGCCGGTCATGACGGGAGAGCGTATCGTGCGACGGTGGGTCGTTGACCGCGTTCCGGAGACGTGCTGGGTAGGGTACGCGATCGAGACGGTGATCAACTTTGTCGTCGACGACGAAGGCGGCAAGACGTGCCTCGTCCCTCTCCAGGGCCTCGACTTTCGCCTCAAGCAGGCGAAGGTGGGATTTTTCCGAGGATGGCTCCAGCATCTCGCGATGGCTCGCCAGATGGCCGATGCGCGCGCCTCGCTCGAGGCAAGCGGCGGCGCGTCGTGCGCGATCGTCCCCAGGAAGCTTGGCGATTAGAGGCGCCTCGTTGCTCGCCAGACTTTCGCCGCTGGCGCATCGCGTGGTACGCTTTTGCCATGTCCACCAAGTTCGTTCCCACGAAAGATGCTCTCGACACCCTTCGCCGCTTCGTTCCTTCCGGTACGACGGTCTACTCGATGGTGATGCGCAGGACGGAGGGGCATGACTACATGCGGTTCTTCGTCGTCGCTGGCGGCCAGATCGTCGAGCTCACGCCCGCGCTTCTTCAGCGAACTTGTGACGTGAAGATCGACTCGAAGAGTGAGACGGTCAAGGGCCAAAGTCAGACGCAGGTGCCTTTGCTCATCGCCAAGGCCCTCGGGTATCGTCGATCGCTCCCGTCCATCAGGCTCTGAGGGTTTCTGATGGACTGCAACGATGTTCGACCTGGCGTCGACATGGGGCTGCGTGACCCTCGCCTCTGGTCGAATCTTCGTGGCGTCATTGGTGGCGAGGGCGCTTCGGCAAGGGTCGCGGCGTACTCCAGGATCTCGTGCCGCGAAGGCATGACGGTGACGGAGGCATGGGCCGAGGGGTTCACGCGACACGGGACGGCGCCTGGGCTTCTCGAGTGGACGATGCTCGTTCCGTTTCTCGCGGTGGCGCTCGCATTCCTGGTAGGTTGGGTGTTTGCCGGCCGTCGTCGCGCCCCAGTTCGCTCGAGCCCGGAGTAGGAGTCTTTCGTGCAAACGCCTAGCGCTTCTGTCTTCGCTATTTATAACCCGACCGCCAGGCGCTTTGTGGCGCCGTCGGGGTATGTGGTGGGCTCGGGATGCGGAGGCGGGTGGGGGATTGCGATGCCGGCGACGCGCACTGCGCCGGCGTGTCGTCGCGACGATGGCGCTGGCGGACCGCGGTCGGTGCGCGATCCGTGGGTCGAGGACGGGTCGAGGTTGGCGGCGTGGCCGGTGACGCTTGAGGCAGCCGAGGCGGCGAAGGAGTCTTTGCTCGCCAGGTCGGGCTCGTCGTGGCTGGTCGACGCGGAAGTGGTGCCTGACCCCGAGGACGCTTCAGGGTCAGGCCGGAGCCATGTGGTGCTGGCGCATGTGCGCGAGGCGTCGGACCGGGAGCGGTTGCCGGCGAGGGTGGACGAGGTGCCGGTGAACGTTCAGGTGCAGCCCGCGTCGGCGAGCCTGGTGAGCCATGTGGGATCGCCGCTGGGTCATGTCGGGCAGCGTGGTGCCGAGGGGCGAGTAGGTCGCGCGTCGGTGTCTGGTCTTCCGGAAGGCCGCGTGCTCGCTCTGTCGCTCTCGGGGACGGATCGGCGTGACTGGAAGGTCATGCTGGCGGCTGTGATCGGGATCGCGTTTGGTGGCGGGTACATGCTCGGGCGAGCGTCATCGGTGCCAGAGCGTGAGCAGGCCGCGAGCTCGGAGGAGCGGCGTCGTCGAATGCGCGAGCTTGCAGGCCAGTGACAGATGTGGTGCGCCGCGCGGAGGGCTTCTACGCGGCGGGGCTCCTACGCGCGGATGTGCGCCATGCGAAGTGCAGCCGCTACGACGGTGCGCTTTGTGGCTGCGGCGGCTGCTCGTGTCACTTGACCTTCCTGGAAGGCGCGCGAGTGCGTTCCCGAAGAGGACGAAGGAGATCCGGCTCACGGCATGAGCGAGCGCCTCCTCCTTCCCGACGGGCGAACCCCAGCCGTAGGGCATCGGTCCGCGGATGCGAAAGCGTTCAGGGACGGGAAGGATGATCCAGCGCTTGCCGACGCGGTAGCCGATCGCGGCCGAGATGAGTTCCGCTGGAATTGGTTGTCGTTTGCCGCCTTCGAGTTTGTAGAAGACGACCACGCGCGCGCTGCCGAGCGTGAGGTCTGTCACGTCGCCGACGACCACCTCGCGCTTCATCGTCAGAGCGTGAACTTGGTGAGCCAGTTCGAGTCGAGTCGATTGCGCAGCCGCTGGAGCGCGCCATCGTCCGCTTCGGTGCTCCGATAGTTGCCGGTCTCCCACGCCAGCCTCAGCGCCGACTTCCAGGTGCGACCATGCTCCTTCGCGAAGATCCGGAGCGCGCTCAGCTCCTCGCCCGAAAGCTGCGCCGAAGCGCCGGCCTTCCTGCTCGGCACCGGCTTTGCCCGCCAATTCGTGCTTGCCCGGCAATCCCGGCCGTTGCCCGGCAATTGTGTGGGAGGCCATCAACAGCCGAGGCTTCCACGCCAACGGACGCTTGCTGAGGCGCACCGAACGGCCCGCGCTTGTGGGTCACGAGCTGCGCCTCGCGCCGAGCACGACGCGCGGCATCTTCCTCCGCTTGTCGCTTCGCCTCTGCGACGCTCGTAGCGCTCCGCTGAAACAGCCACGCCAGAAGCAGCAGCAGCGCCACTGCGAGGCGAAGCGGGCGGATATCACGATCGTGACGGGCGTCGGCGACGAAGCTCGCGAAGTCCGCCCGGACGAAGCGAAAGACGCGGCTTAGGGCACGCCGACAAGCCGCACGAGCGCGCTAGCCAGTGCGGGTGGCCAAGGGTACGCTACGGAAGGTCAAAAACGTACCGTAGACCAGCTTCCACCGAGAACAGCGCGCGCGGCGACACTTGGGCCACAGGATTGCCGAGGAGTCTCGCATGGGAGAGGATCCGCGCTTGCTCCGTCAGCGCAAGCTGATCAGTGGGGTCAAGGTTCTTGTCGGGGGGCATCGGGTTGGAGCCCGATGGCGGTGCAGCCACCTGGTAGTGGGTGATCTGGCTCGCCAGAATTCTGATCCGGTGCTGGCGGTAAGGACTGCCAGGAGGGCCTTCCTTGCCGTGCTTCGACGTCAGTTGAACACCCTGAACAATTGGGAATCGTTGATGAATTGCATCGGCCGACATGACCAACCACGGGCTGGGACCATAGTGTACCTGCTCGCTGCCGCGCCCTTCCTTTGGGAACACCTCCGCCCAGAAGATCATCCCCCTCAGGATCCCCTTCACCGTAAAGTGCGGGCTCCCCTGTCCGACTCGGGCGAGGCTTGGCTGCGCTGCGAGTTGCGGCGCTGGAGGCAGAACAGGCGGGGGCGGGGACGTGTCAGCCATCACTTACACGCGGCGAGGCTCGACGTCCGCATCAGCGAGAGCGAGGTCGTCGTCGTCGAAAGGCAGGAACTCGGTGAACTGCTGCGGCGGATGGCGCAGTTGATACGCCTCGCGTGCTGCCGCGTAGGCGTCAACCGCCCCCCATCGGAGCAACTCGAAAGCGCCATCGATGCCCACGTTTGTTGGTCGCTCTACCGATGCGGTAAGGAGGAGGAACCCCCCAAGCTGATGCACCGACGCGGAGGTCGAGAACTGCGCGCAGAGAGATCGATCGTGCTTCGCGACGTCTTCCGTCAGTCGTTCTTCGCTTCCGAATCGATCGACGATGCGCAGAGCGCTCCGGTACGTTTGCGTCACGAACCGAACTTCCTCCGCGGCATCTGGACCGCCGAGCTTTTCGGCAATCGTAGTGAGGTCGCCAACGTTGGCCTCGGCCTCCCGTTCAGCGAGGGCCCTTGCGACTTCTTCGGACGAAGCGTTCGCGAGAAGGGTTCGGGTAGCTTCGAGCGCGGAGCGAAACTCATTCCACCGGCTGGCGAGAATCTTGAAAAAGTCCTCTCGCGTTTGTGCGCGGAGCAGAGGGAGCACAACCGTGCCCACCATCTTGCGCGCCAGGCTGAGAAGTGCGGGCACGATCTCAGAACTGGCGCGCGCGGATCCTTCCGCGTGCATCGCGATGGGCGGGGCATAAGAGCCTGCATAGCCCCCGAAGAGGCTGAGGCTGGGCGCATCGCGAAGGTCGAACGCGTCCGGAGCCCCCCCACAAAAGAGGAACTGCTCGAACGCTTGCCTGGCGTCGTGAGTGGTCTTCTCCATGTACCTTGGTCCGTAGGGAACCCTGCGGTGCGCGCAAGGTTCCTTCGGAAGATGTGGATCGTCTTGATCAGAAGCGCAAGGTGTGCCTAGGGCAGTGAACGACCGGAGCGCACCGAACTTAAGCGACCGTTCTCCGTCAACTTGGCCAGCCGAGCTGGGTCGGCCTGGCTAGCCACGCTGTGTTACGTGTCAAGGCTACACGCCGCAGTGCTGATGGGCAACAGTTTCGTTTTTGTAGTAATTTCAATGGCCTAAGTAGTCGCTTTTCCAGTCTTAGGCGAAGCCCAAGAGCGCTGGCTCCCTCGGTTGCGCGCCTCGCTCTGGTTGGCCCGGTGCTTCGGGTCGAGGGTGATCGGTGCTGGGCGTCGGTAGGGCGGGGAGCCCGCGGAGGGTCGGCGCCGCGCGCGGCCGGTCGCGTCGCGCTGCGCGGCCACCGGGAGCGCGAGAAGCAGGGCGCACGCGCGACGATCAGGCCACTGTGGCTACTCGCGCCCCGTGATCTCCCGGTGCGCGGCGATGAGCAGCTCCCCCACGAGCACGCACCCGTCGCAGTTGCACTCACACGCGGTGATCGCTTCGCTGTTGTGAAAGCACGGCGCGCCGTAGCAATGGCGGGCGTTCTTCCCATCCTCCAGAGCCGCCGCGATCTTGTGGTGCCACAGCCGCTGGATCCGCGCGTCGAGGGTCGGCGCGCTCGGCTCGGTAGGCGTGATGGTGTCGCGAGCGTGCTCTGCAAGCTCGCCCGCCGTGTCCGGGCCCACGATCTCCACGGTCGCCTGCGCGTGGAGCGCGCGGCGAAGATCGCAGCGAGCGCACAGGCAGTCGCAGACCGCGATCTGGCCATTGCACCGCGGCCCCTCGCAGTGTGCGGTCTGCGCGCCGTCCTTCGCCGCAAGCGCGAGCTTCGACCAGAAGAGCACGTCGATCCGGTGCGCGGTCCTCGTATTGAGCGGCACCGCGGGCGCGCCGGTAATGCCCCCGAGCAACGTGGGCCGGCTCGGCTTGATCGGCACCGGGGGCTTGTGCGGCGGCGGGCGCTGCGTGGCCGGCGCGCCGGTGGCCTTGGCGACGGCATTGCGCACGGCGCTTGCGTCATGGACGCGCGTCTGCTCGTCGTCGCCGAACAGCTCACCCGTGGGGCGTGCGTCGTCCTCGTCGAGCGTGGGGAGTGGCCCCGCTTCGCCACAAGCGCGGGCCTGCTCGCGCCTGTCCTCCTCGGCTTCCAGGCGGGCGCGAATCTGGTCGGGTGTCTCGGTGGCGGGCGCCGCGTCGTCGCCTTCCACGACGGTCAGGCGGGTGTGGGCTGGGTCGTCGTCGCGCGTGACGGAGACGAGGCGCAGGGGCAGGCCAGGAGCCGGCGGAACCGCCGCCGTGCGCTCGTTTGACGTCGGAACGTCCTCGGCGCTCGCCAGCGTCGCGTCGTCACGCAGCTCGCCGGCGCGGGTCTCCCATCGCTTCACGGCGCGTGCCGTTTGCTGCCCCATGGGCACGGGTCGCGGCGTGCTCTTCGGAGGGGCGTCGCCTGTCGGGCCCGGCGAGACGGGAGAGTGCCCGCCCCCTCTCGGCGAGGGGTCGCTCCCTTGCGGCCCGAGCACGGCCGCGAGGTCTTGGCGTAGCAGCCCGATGGCATCGATAACCGATGCGGTAAGCCGCTCGATCCGCTCCTTCGATTCCTTCTCGTGGGAGCGAAGTTCGAACCACAGCACGGCCGTGGCGAAGGCGTGAAGCACGATCAGTCCGATCGCGACGATGGACGCGTCCATAGAGCACCTCCCTG
>Ga0302267_10003301_pt1 | contig 18689 bp, 12 predicted proteins | sample III_Bog_E1_3_FD_194555 | JGI IMG/M metagenome (GOLD analysis project Ga0302267, IMG submission 194555) | Peat permafrost microbial communities from Stordalen Mire near Abisko, Sweden - III_Bog_E1_3 | ecosystem: Environmental > Terrestrial > Soil > Wetlands > Peat | place: Sweden: Abisko... | reverse complement strand
CAATCCTCTAAAGAGATAGAGACTTCGGTTGGCGAAGAACCACTTGAGGATCTGAAGGTACATAGAATCGAGGCCTGCTTGCCTACAACGAGCTGCCCTGCAAGTGACTCAATGTTTGGCTGTCCAAATGTGGGCTGCAGCGAGTCTCCGGTCTTAGACCACGCCTCGATCCCAGGCATGAGCAGGGTCTCCTCCACGGAGTGGGGATAAGGCCCACCCATGGTGATAAATGAGCCCGCTCTTCCTTGCTCATCGGTAATGCCTGTCCCCCTGCTTTCTAAAACTCGGCGAGAGGTTTCAATCGAAGGGATGAACACGCCGGTCACAATTCCCGTGACCTTTATCCTCTTGCCTGTATATCGGGCCTCTGCGGTTTCCGTTTTGTCGTTTAGATATGTTGAAAGACTCTCGTTCTTGATTCTCACTTCTTTATCTGCTTCACTTCGCTGGAATTCAGCAAGGAGGTTTTCGGCGCTAATACGGATCACCGATTCAGCATTCCCGGAGGCAGGCGAACTGGATTGTTGATAGTCGTTGGAGGATTGCGAGAGGTCTGTTGTTGGTCCGTCGTTCTGCGGGTTATGTTGCGTTCCGGAGTTCTGGAACGAATTCAGCATCACTAGACCGAAAAAGAGCAGTGCCGGAAGAATGAGTACAAGCGCCTTGGCGGTCGGACTGAGGCCCCGATACCATGTGGCGAAATTGTGCGTGAATGCTGATCCGCGTGTCAGGCCACAGGTCATGCATCGCGCCGGATAAAGCGGAATGGCCAACAGCCAAAGGCCACAAGTGAGCAGCACCATGAAGAACGTGCCAAAGCCGAGAGCCCTCTTGAATCCGGTCAACTTACCGCAATTAGGGCATTGAATCATCTGCATATGCGTACCTCGAATGAGGTGAAAACTCCCGCTGGAAAAAGGGGTGTACGCCCAAACCACAGAAAATTCCGCCGGGAAACGTCAGGGGGGGCTAACGCTGCATCACGTGGTTTATTTTTGCTCCGGCACGTACACGCAGCGCGCGTCGTCCTTCTTTAGCTCACAGACGGCGCTGCTGACGTCGCTCTTTGAAGCCACGTTGATTGCGCGCCCTTGGTAGTGTACAGAAGCCGTACCGTCGTCATGGTTTACGACCAGCGGCCTTTGCACCGTAGGAGAGGCGTTGTCGTTCTGGATGACAGCGTCGAGGAACTCGTACGCTTCCTTAGCACAAGCTGCTGTAGTTTTGACTTTGCAAAGTATCGCGTCATACTCCACGTTCGTACGTCCAAATTTTGAAGACACGTCATAACCACCTCCTTGTGGCCACAGACCGACTCTGTATGATCCGTTGCGCTTCAGAGCTTCGCCTATAGCCGCGCCCTCAATCAAGGGATACTTCTTGGCTACGTAATTCTTCAAGTAGCAGGACTTGAAGTTATCTCCGGTAAGACCGCCGCACGCTACAAAGACACGGACCCTACGAGGCTCAAGTGGCGGCTGAGGAGGCGGAGGAGGTGCTTGAATCTGGCTAAGGTACTCCTGAGGCGCTTGTGCAGGTACTGGCGCGGCGTCTTTCGCGGTCCAGTCAGCAGCGCCTAGATCGCCCGCAAGAGCTTTGACGGCCAGTTTGCCCTCAAGCGCGTCTGCCTGAGAGTACGTGTCAACAAGCTCCGTATTATTCACGCCCGGTAGAGCAACCTCCCACTTACCATCTGCGTGGTGAGCTGCACTAAAGCAGCGCAGGTCCACGCCCATGATTCTGGCGCACGTCGTCTGCTGCTCATCTGTTCCATGGTTGAATACGATTATGCGAGCATCCCGCGTCTTACCCTGTCCTAGGATCAGGTGAAGCTCGATATACTTGCCTGAGCCATAGGTATTGGTTTGTGCCATAGCGCTGGTTGCTGTGAGTGCTAAGGCGAGCGCTGCGATAAAGAGTCTTACCATTCGATTCTCCCAAACGTTTTTGTCTTTCTCCACCGTCTCAGTCACGCCAGCGTTGCTGCAAATGCTCGAAGAACCGTATCTGAATGGCCCCTTTTTCAGATTTAGCAAGAGAGCCAAAGTATATACGACTGCTCACGGCGTCGTCAGTGAGTGGGCTGGGTGCCGGGGCCGCAGGGGGCGGCTGCTTGCTCCCTTAGAGGCCCATGCCAAAATCGAAGCTCTGCTCCTGCTTCTGCGCAATCTCTCGCTGCGGCGCGACTGCCTGCTCCTGCTTCTGTTCTGGCTTCATCTCCGGCGCGTGGGCGCTGCTGTGCGAGACATCATGCCCCAACGCGGCTCCCAGCTTCTCGCGGTCGTTGGTGAAGATTTGCGCGTCGTATGCGCCACGCGAAACGGCAACGTAGGCCATGCGATTGTTGAGCAGGTCTTTGGCTCCCAGCTCGGTATCGGCGTGGATCAGCACACGGTCGGCGGTCTGCCCCTGGCTGGAATGACTCGTCACGGCGTAGCCGTGGTCAAGGTGCGGATTCTTCACCGAATCGAGTTCTACCGCGCGGCCTCCGTCCATCTTCAAACTCATCCGCCCATCCTGGCCGATACCTTCGACGGTTCCAAGCTCGCGGTTGGCCAGCTTCAAGTCGGGCGAGGGCGCGGTGAGCTGCACACGGTCTCCCACTGAAAAGGCCCGCTCCTGTTCGCGGTAGACGGAAACTCCCTGCTGGCGCCGTGGATCGTAGCTCACTTCCTCGCCGCTCTTGCGCTCGACAGTGAGCCGGTTGTTTGGAGCATCAACGCTTTTAACCCGCGCATACTCGCCTTTGCCGATGCCGGTTTCTTTGGAGCCTCGCGAGTAGCGCAACACGTCGCCGGGATTGTACCGGGCGGCCAAGATGCGATCCGCTCCGGTGAGGACCTGGCGCGTCACAAGCACCTGGGCGCGGTGTTCCTCCCTGCCGACAACGCCTTTCGCCTGTAACTCATTGCTTCCCCATCCATGATTAACACGGCAGGTGGCCCCGATCTAGGTAGACATTTGCGGTCAGCCTGTGGGCAGGTGGCCCCGGTCCCAAGGGAATCTGATCAAGTTGGTGATGCCCCCGGTCCCTCGCATTTGGGGACCGGGGAAGGCAACAACGCCTCAGTCGCCAGAGATCACTACCCTTAAGCCTCCCAGCGACCCTCTTCCCCCCTTCGACATCGTTCAGCGCGAACCCCTCCAAGACCTCAGCAGCCAGCGAGCAAACCCGTCTGCATAAAATATCCCTCCCGCAGCGCACAATGGAACCAGATCGGCCCTCACTCCATCGCGGCAAAAACGCGCACTCTTTCGCCCAAACTGCCCGATCCGTTCTACCCCCACCCCCCCCTAACCCCCTGGGGGTATTCAGAAAGATTGCAGAAATTTAAGGAAACTGTAAAACAAGTGGATTAACTCCAGCAGAATCAATAGGAAACTCACTAAACCTGCAAATTTCCGACTCCCCGGCGAGGCCGAATTTTTGATCTTTTAGGGCATTTTTCTAGCAGGTGGCCCAGATCCTACGGAAGCGTTTTCCCGCAGGCTGTGAAGAAACTGCCCGCCTCACGCAGTGCTTCAACTGGCTGCGCGCCACTCCGTACGGCGATAGGCTTCAAGCTCGGCGAGAGCACGGTCGATCAATTCGGCCCAGTCGCCCGCCGACTTCTGCCGCAGGAGACGTGCGGAGGGATACCAGGGCGTTGTCTCGCGCAACTGCATCCAGCGCCAGTCCGAAAGGAATGGCAGCAGAATCCATACCGGCTTGTTCATGGCTCCGGCCAAGTGTGCGATGCAGGTATCGGTGGTGACGACCAGATCAAGCGTAGCCACCAACGCCGCGGCTTCAGCCAAATCGCGCTCATGGCTGGAACCATCGACGACGCAGACATCGCTTGGCAGGCTGGCAAGTTGCCCGGCGGCTTCGCCCTTCTGCAACGAGATCCACTCAAAGCCCGGCGTACGCAGCAAGGGCAGGAAAGTATCGAGGGTGGTGCTGCGCTGCCAGTCGGCTTTGTAGCGGGGATTGCCGGCCCAGGCAAAACCCACGCGCGGGCCCACACGCGAGCCCGCGCCCGAGGCTGGAAACTGCCGCTGCTTCTCGCGCACCGCTTCGGCCTCAGCTCCCAGGTATGCGCCCGGCCAGGGTACCGTCTCCACCGTGGTGCCGAAGACCGCTGGCAGGCTCATCAGCGGACACTCAAACTCAAAGCCCGTTGCCGCCTGACCCGACCGCGCCACTGTAGCCAGTCCGCTGCGCACCACGGGCAACGAATGCAGGAGCCGCTCAGCGGAATTCTGCGGCAAAAGCACCGGCCTGCCGCCACGCGCCGCCACCAGCGCGGCAAAGCGGCTGAACTGGATGGTGTCGCCCAGCCCCTGCTCGGCATGGAGCAAAACGCCCTGGCCGTGAAGCTGCTGGCCCTGCCAGCGGGGCTGCTTGAAGATCCTTGGCGCCTTGTGCACCTGACGAAAGCGCCAGCGCGCCTCATACTGCGGCCAGCCCTGCTCCCACTCGCCCATGCGCAGCCGGGTGAGCGCCAGGTTGTAGAGCGCTCCGGCGCTCTCCGGATCGCGGTCCGCCGCCTGCTTGTGCGCATGGAGCGCCTCGGCGGCACGGCCCATGTCCAGCAGGGTATTGCCGCGGTTGGAGGCGGCAGCGCGATGGCCCAAAGCCTCAGCCCGCTCAAAGGCCTCGACCGCCTCGCCGAGCCGGCCTTCGCCATGCAACAGGATGCCCATCATGTTCAGGGCTTCTTCATGCTGGGGGTTGCGGGTTAGCGCCCAGCGCAGCCACGCCCACGCGCCAGCCTTGTCGCCCTCGCCGGAGCGAAACTGGCTCCAGGCCACATGCACATCCGCACTGTCCGGCTTGAGTTCGAGGGCCTTGCGCAGATACTCCTCAGCCTTCTCCGGCCGGTGGCGTTCGCGCTCAATGAGTCCGAGGTTGAGCCAGGCGTTGGCCAGATCGGGGCGCAGTTCGACGGCTTTGCGCAGCGCCGCCTCGGCAAACAGATCCTTGCCCAACTCGCGCTCAAGGCAACCCAGGTTGAGCCATGCGGCGGCAAAATCCGGCCGCTCATGCACGGCCCGGCGGTAGCGCTTCTCCGCCTCTTTATGGCGGCCCATGCGCATCAACACGAATCCTGCGGCAAAATCGGCATCGGGATGCCGAGGGTTCAGCGCCAGCGCCTGTTCAAACTCCTCCAGCGCCTCGGTGTAGCGGCCCAGCAGCGCGAAGGCGTTGCCCATGCCTAGACGCGCGGCCTCCGAGCCTGGATTTTTGCGCAGCGCCAGTCCGAACTCCGCCGCAGCCTCAGCGCCGTGACCCTGCGAGAGGCGCAGTTCGCCCAGCCCCATCCGAGCCAACGCGTCCATGCCGTCCAGGCGGATGGCCTGGGCGTAGGCCTCTTCAGCCTCCGGCAGGCGACGGTCGGCCTTCAACGCCTGGCCCAGCGTAACCCATGCAGGCACCATGCGCGGCGCAGCTTCCACGCCGGCTTGCGCCATCCGTACGGCCTCTGCCTTTTGTCCGCTGGCCAAAGCCACCAGCCCCATGCCGACCAGCGCTTCAGCATTGTGCGGGTCCCGCTCGAGCGTCTGCCGGTAGGCCAGTGCAACCTCGGTCAGCCGGCCCGTCAGCCGTTCTTTGGGCATCAACTTTTTGAGCGGCCCTGCCGCATCCACCATCTCTCAGGCCTCCGCCAACGCGCGCATCGAGAGAGCGGCTCCAGGCTGCGCATCGCACTCCCCAGTTGCAACGTTGCGGGATTCTTTGAAAGCTCTCAACTGAAATGTGCGCAAAAAGCTGCCCCAAGACAGGCGAGATTCCCATTGCTGCGCGGGTTCCGGTCTGGCACCGGCACTATGATCGAAGTGTGCAAGCCTCTGAGCACCTCAGCGACATCCTGGCCAACGCCATCACGCACGGCATCGGCGCAGGGCTGGCCATTGTCGGAGCTGTCTACCTCATCGTCGCTTCCACGCGCGGCACGGTGTGGCACGTCGTCAGCTGCTCCATCTTTGCGGCCACGCTGATTCTGGTTTATCTGTGCTCCACGCTTTACCACTCGCTGGTGCGCACCAGGGCGCGGCGCGTCTTCCAAATCCTGGACCACTCGGCCATCTACCTGCTGATTGCCGGCACTTACACGCCTTTTATGCTGGTCTCACTGCGCGGCCCACTGGGGTGGACGATCTTCGGAGTGGTATGGGCGCTGGCGCTGGCTGGCATCCTGTTCAAGAGCCTGTCTTCAGGCGCCTTCAACAACGCACGGCTGGAGCTGATCTCCGCGCTGGTCTATCTTTTTCAGGGATGGTTCATCGTCTTCGCGTGTGTGCCGCTGGAGAGCGCCATCGGCTGGCACGCCATTGCCTGGATGGGCGCTGGAGGAATGGCTTACACGCTGGGCATCGCCTTCTTCGCGTTTGACCGGCTGCGCTTTTTTCACGCTGCGTGGCACATCTTTGTGCTGGCCGGCAGCGTGGCGCACTACTTCGCTATCTATTTCTATGTGGTGCCGCCCAAAGGCTGATCGCCCCAGTCGTAGATCCGGCAGATCAATCCTGTCTTCGTGCTATCCCGACCCTGGTGATCCGGCCCTTCAATAGTGTGTAGGCTTCCCACCCATTTCGCGATAAGGCTTGCGAAATGGATGGGGCACCCTCAGAGTATTGAGTTGCCGAAGCAATATTCCCTATTCCCTGCTCCCTGCTTCTTCGTTCTGCCAGTTTGTCTGGCGCTGGCGGCGGAACATGCCCATGGTCTGGTTGACGGCTACGAGCCACGGTACCGAAGCAGAGAAAGCGAGCCGCGCCAGCAGTGCGCCACGGCCAAAGCGCTCCACCTGCCGGTAGTCCTTGCCGAATGCGTACCAGCCCTCGATGGCCAGCACCACCAGCAGCGGAGCCAACGTCCACTGCACGCTGAGCAGCGCCGCCAGTTCCAACAGGCAGCGGGCAGCGTTGCGTGCCAGCCGTGAGCCGCGCACTCGCGCCCTGCCGTCGCTGGTGGCGTAGCGGGCCATCTGGCGGCAGGCGGTGCGGTAACTGTTCTGCGGCCGGTAGAGCGCTTTTGCATCGGCCACAAAGGCTACCTGACCGTGACGCCGGGCCTCGAAGTCGAAGAGCGTGTCCTCGCCAACCAGCACCGACTCTGGAAAGCCGCCGATCCGCTCCCAGAGAGTACAGGTAAAAGCCATGGACCGCGCCGTGCAGGACTTGGTTGGCTCCAGCCGGTCAAGCTTGACACTGAAAAAAGGAGCGGAGGCCACATCCCACACCGTGGGTGAATCGGGGTCGAGCAGCGAGCCGCCCAGCGTGTAGTCAGCCGTGCCGGCGACGATGGGAGCGGTCAGGTTTCCGAGCCAGTCGGGCTCGTAGGTGCAGCCAGCGTCGGCGCAAGCGACGATGCCCGTCTTAGCCGCCCGTATGGCCACGTTGCGGCCGCGCGAAACCGGGCCGTCGGAGTGCTTGAGGCTGCAGGACTCATCGCGGATGGCCACCAGACGCGGCTCGCCGGCCGCTCTGGCTTCGAGCCATTGCCACGTGCCGTCGGTCGATCCGCCGTCGACCACGATAACCTCGGTGGAAGGGGGCTGCTGCGCGAGCAGACTCTCCACGGCACGAGCGATTTCGGCTGCCTCGTTCAGCTCGGTCAGGACGATGCTTGCTGGCTGCATGGGATGAGTATAGGTGCTGGGCGGCAAGGTGGATAAGTGCCGGCTTGGCGCTACGCTTGCCCGGCGCGCGCGGCGATCAGGACAGGAATGCCATCGGCGACCGGGTAACCGCTGCCGCAGTTGGCGCAAACGACGCGATCAGCCGCAAGAGACAGCTCTCCATGGCAGGTCGGGCAGGCCAAAAGGTCGAGAACCGCGGGATCGAGGAAAGAATGAACAGGTACGGACAAAGGCCCGGATTCTCCCGATAACGACGATAAGTCCGATGAAGGAGAAGGCATAACGGCCACCACCTATTGGATAGTGGCGCCGGAGCTGCCGCTCTCGCCGCCCTCGGCCGGTTGCCCAGGCTCGGCAGCGGGCTTCTTGGGGGCCAGCTTGGCGAATTCCTGCTCGATGCGGGACGTGGTTCCGCCCTTGGCAAACTCGTAGGCCACGCGGATGCCGTTGTAGATGGCGCGGTCGTTCGAGGAGCCGTGGCCGATGATACAGACGCCGCGTACGCCGAGCAGCGGAGCACCGCCGTACTCGCGGTAGTCAAGCCTGCGGCGGAAGTCGTTGAAGGCCTGACGGGCCAGCAATGCGCCCACTTTGGCGGTCACCGTGCGAGTGAGCGAATCGCGCAGCACCTCGCGGACAAAACGGCCCACGCCTTCGCTGGTCTTGAGGGCTACGTTGCCGATGAAGCCATCGCAGACGATAACGTCAGCCAAGCCGGAAAAAATGTCGCGGCCCTCGACGTTGCCAATGAAATTGATGGGCAGCGCCTTAAGCAGCGGAAAGGCCTCGCGGGTAAGATCGTTGCCCTTGGTTTCTTCTTCTCCAATGGACAAAAGGCCCACGCGGGGCTCATCGATCTTGAGCACGGTGCGGGCATACATCTCGCCCATCACGGCAAACTGTTCGAGGTTTTGCGGCTTGCAATCGACGTTGGCGCCCACGTCAAGCAGCACGCAGGGATTTCCCGTGGCGCTGGGCATGGGGGTAGCCAGCGCCGGACGATCAACGCCCGGCAGCGCGCCCAGCACCATTTTGGCGGTGGCCATGGCTGCGCCCGTATTGCCTGCCGTGACAAAGCCCGCAGCCTTGCCCTCGCGCACCAGCTTGAGGCCAACTCGCATGGAGCTGTCCCGCTTGGTGCGAACGGCATGTGCAGCTTTCTCGTTCATGCCAATCCTCTCGGAGGCATGGTGGATCACGATGGGTAGATCCTCGTCGTCCAGCAGATCGTCCAGCTGGTCGCGCAGCTGGCGTTCCGGTCCAATGAGATGGACGCGGACGGGCAGCTTTTTGCAGGCGAGGATCGCCCCACGGATCTCAGGCTCCGGAGCAACGTCGGAGCCAACGGCATCGAGCGCAATGTCTATCAACATGCGGCTGAGTCTACTTTTCCGCGTCCTTGATGTCCAGGACGGCGCGGCCCTTGTAGGCGCCACACTTGGGGCATGCACGGTGAGGGAGCTTCTTCTCGTGGCAGGTGGGGCACTCGCTCACGCCGACGGCGGTGAGGAAGTCATGGGAGCGACGGTTTGCAGTGCGGCGCGTAGAGTGACGCCGTTTCGGATTAGGCATGGTGCTATTCCTTTCATGTCTCCGGCCGCAGCCATCCGTTTCGGACGCCATACAACGCGGCGTCCTGTGGCCGGACCCTCTCAAAACAAAGGGGAACGGCGAGGGCGGCACGGGGCAGTGGCTGCCTTGCGGCGCGGGCGGAGCTCCCTGCTTCTGGCAGGGGCCTTGATCTCTTCAGGACTTTATCCGACCGCGGAGCGAGGCGAGCGCTTCCCAGCGGGGGTCTTTCGGACCCACTTCGCAGGAACACGCCACCAAGTTGCGGTTCTCACCGCAGCGCGGGCAAAGCCCTTTGCAGTCTGTCTTGCACAATGTTTTTGCCGGCAGGGACAAAAGCACCTGCTCGCGCACCACATCTTCAAGCGAAAGACTGTCCTTTAGATAATAACCGATTTCAGTCTCCGGCGCTGAGATGGCGCGTTCGCCGGTCTCGTGATCGGCGTCGGCCGGCCGGAAGAGGAGGTCGAATTCCCCCTTGAGGGGCAGGTCTACCGGCTCCACGCAGCGCGCGCAGGGCACCTGAAAGTTACCCTCAAAGCGGCCCACCAGACGAATGTCGGCCACAATGTTCTTGGGTCCACGATCCTCGTGGATGACCTCGGCGCGCCCTTCGACCGCCAACGGGCCGGTCTGTTCCGCCTCAACATCAAAATCGATCCCGCCCGGCGCCAGCTTCAGGTCAAACTCAACCGGCTCCCGTTCAAGCTCGTTAATAAAAAATTCCATATTTCGAGCCTACTCCATTCCCGCCCTGAGGCAAATAGTCTTTCTTGCGCAAAGGCTGGCAGACTCGCCTATCATCTTTAGATGGCACACACTGGCGCCTCCGACGACCGTCCCGCGCTTCAGTTCCGCATTGCCGGCCAGGAGGACGCAGCCCGGCTGATCGCCATGATCAACGCCGCCTTCTCCGTTGAAGAGTTTCTTGGAGGCACGCGCACCGACGCGGAACGGCTGGCCAGCATGATGGCCAAAGGCGCGATCCTGATGGTGGAGGACCTGGCGGGCCGCCTGATTGGCTCGTTGTACATGGAGCTGCGCGGCGAGCGCGGGTACCTGGGCATGCTGGCCGTCGATCCGGCCGCACAGCGCCAGGGCATCGCCCGCCGCCTGACCGCCGAGGCCGAAGGGCGCCTGCGCGCCGCCGGCTGCACGGTGGCCGAGATCATCGTGCTGAACCAGCGGACCGAGCTGCCGCCGCTTTACCGGCGCTGGGGGTTTGTGGAGGCGGGAACGACGGATTTCAAGCCTTCCCGCCCGGTGAAGGCCGGCGTGGAGATCTTCGGCATCGTGATGGAGAAGCAGCTGTATTGATCCGGCAATAGTACAGTGACACCTTCTTCCCACCCTTTCCCGCAAAAGGCGCGAGAAAGGATGGGGCACCCTGACAGTATTCAGTTACCTGATCAATAGGCGGTTTGGTTTATTTGTCTTTCCCGGGCTCCAGGTAGCGGGCTGCGAAATCGAGGAAAAAGGGCCAGTTGGGGCCTGGCGTGTGTCCGAAGCGGTGCTGGCGGAAGGCCAGATCGCCTGCCACCAGCGGCGTCTCCATGGGCGGCATCTGGGCGGTTCCGAGGTCCTTTTTGCCGAGTAGCCGATAGACGGGGCCGGCTCCGGAAGCGCCCATGAACTCGCCCACCGGATCGGCCCAGGCGTCGCCGGCGGTGGTGGAACCCACGCCGATGAACACGGGGCGGGGCGCACAGAGAGCTATCAGTTCGTTGGCATCCAAGGGCAGATCGCCGGTGGTCAACGGGCCGGCGTACTTGAGGAAGTTGCCACCCATCCAGTAGTAAAAGGTGGGCGCTCCGGCCAGATTTTCGAGTTGCTCGCCCATGACGTGACGGTAGGGCTTGGTTCCGCCCGTACCCGACGAGCTGATGTAAGCCACGCGGAAACGCTGGTCGTAAGCCATGGCGGTGAGCGCGGTTTTGCCGAAGCGGGAATGGCCCTCGATGGCGACGCGTTTGGCGTCAACAGCCTTGTCGGTTTCGAGGTAGTCCATGGCGCGGCTGGCTCCCCAGGCCCAGGCGCGGATGGCGCCCCAATCGTCTGGCTGGCGCGATTGGCCCTTGTTGGCCAGCCCGATGACGCCCTGGCGCATCCCTGCGCCGGAATCGGCCTGAAAGCTGGTGGGCAGCAGAATCGCGTAGCCCCAGCCACGCTTGAGCACCTGCTCCTGCCAGCTGGGCCCCTCATTGCCCTTGCCGCCCGGCGTCATCTCAGGAATCATATGAGCGAATATCGCCATGGATTCGGCGTCAAAGGCTAGCTCCATGACCACCGGCACGGGAGCTTTAGCCTCGGCCGGGGTGACCACGAGTAGATCGATGGCAACCGTCAGCACGGGATAGGCCGAGTTGTCCAGCTTGCCGGACAGGTGCTTGACCACCACCGGGATGCCGGCTGCCGTCTCGTTCGACTGGTTGGTGACCTGCCAGTCCACTTTGGGCGCGTTGGCCGGAGCCCGGCCCAGCACCTCGCGGTCAAACAGCTCGACAATCTCTGGCCGGCGCTGTTGCCACCACAACTTTGCCGTGGGCACGCGCTTCCCGTTCCGGAGCACCAGCGGGTCGGGCAGGGCTCCGTAGGGGTTGGCCTTCGCCTCGTCGTAGTTGACTGCGTTGGGCGACTTGAGGTCGTGGCTGGCCGGGGAACGCAGCTCCTTGATGCCGAGCTGGTCCAGCATCTGCTGGTGGTCGGCGATGGCCGCCGCTTTGTCCGCTGCCTGTTGGGCGGCGGCTGTATCCGGCTGGATGGCCGTGGCGACCAGTGGCGTCTGGGGAGCTGCGCTCTGCCCACCGCAATTCAGTGCCGCCACCGCAGTCAGCACTGCCAGCGTCGCCATTCGCACGTCACAATTCCTGAAATAGAACGCCTGCAAAGCCATCGAGAGCCCTCTTTCCCTTAGAATCTGTCTAAAAACTCAGCCTTGGTCGAACGGTACGGGCTTTAGCTGGAGGGTACGGGCTTTAGCCCGTACATTAAAGGCCGAAGTAGAACAGGGCTTTAGCCCCCGAGGGAATCGATTTCAGACCTTTGCAGTTCCTCGGCGGCTAAAGCCGGATAGATTTTTGACCCTACAACGGACGGGCTGAAGCCCGTCCCCTTCATCGTCCATGAGTCCATGAGTTTTTAGACAGGCTCTTAGAATCTGTCCAGAAACTGACAGGTTGAAGGGTACGGGCTTCAGCCCGTACGTTCGACCTTATAAAATTTGCGGGGCTTTAGCCCCTGAGGCAATGCAAACGACCCGAAAGACTGCCTCGGCGGCTAAAGCCCATGCCATCTCCGCTTCTCAATGTACGGGCTAAAGCCCGTACCCTTCCTGCAAAATTGAGTTTCTGGACAGGTTCTTACACCGTCCGGGAGGAAAGACAGAATCGATCCAAGCATATCGGTCCATACGACGCAGAGCAAACTGCCCCCTTTTCCAACCGCTTCTCTGTCAGTTGCCTGCATTGGCGCACTCCTGCCGGCCAGCTGCGCACAAATGTACTGAAGGCCGAAAGCTTTCCGCCGATACAACCAGCAAGTACTTTTTTGATAGAAGGGGTCTTCCAGATGCAGTGGTTACGCAATCTCTCGGTTTCTCGCAAATTCCTCTACGCCTTTGGGATCGTGTGCGGTCTGTGCATCGCATTGGGAACCTACACATTCACGACCTTCCATGGTGTGGCCACCCACAGCGCCGACGTGAGCGAAAATGCTTTCCCGTCGGTCATTGACTTATCCAGCGCCGCGAGCGAGATGAACATTATCCGGCGCATGGACCTCGATCTGCTGCTGTGCCAGTCGCCTGACTGCGTGAGTGCGCGGGTCGCCGAGCGCTCGAAAGCGCTTGAAGCTTACCAGGCTGCCGTGAAGGACTACGAGCCGCTCGTCTCTTACCCTGGCGAACGGGATCTCTATCAGAAGTTCTCCAGCAGTTTTTCCCATTACATTGAAGTCAGCAACCATGGCGTGGCCCAGCTGCAGGCCGGCAATGCCGGCGAGGCTCTGGATCAGCTTGCCTCCGACAGCATCATCGCCACCTACAAGTCCGCTACCTCCGCGGTCGCTGAAGATATGACTCTGAACGCGCGCGAAGGGATGGATTCAGCCAAGGCCGCTACCCAATCTTCGACCCAGGCGACCTGGATCGATGTGGCCATGAGCCTGATCATTGTGCTGCTCTGCGCCACCACCGGCTTCTTCCTGACCCGGGAGATTGCGCCACGCCTGGTGCATTTGAAAGACGCGCTCGAAGCCATGGCCAGCAAGGACCTGACGCAGCGCATCAACGTCAGCGGCACCGATGAGATCGGCCAACTCGGTGAGGCTTTCAACAAGAGCGCCGACTCGATTGCCGCAGTGCTGGCCTCGGTGGCCCAAGGCGCGGAAACGCTTTCGAGCGCGACCACCCAGATCAGCGCCCGCTCGGTGGAGAGCGCCGGTAATGCGCGCACCGAATCGAGCAAGATCAACCAGATTGCCGCGGCCGCGCAGGAGATGACGGCCACCATCGGCGAGATCAGCCACAACGCGGAAAGCGCCGCCGAGGCCAGCCGCGCGTCGGCCGAGAATGCCAACCAGGGCGGCTCCGTGATGCAGTCTGCTGCCAACACCATGGAAACGATCGCCGCCGCCACCAGTTCAGTCTCTGACAAGATGACCTCCCTGGCCCGGCGCTCCGAAGAGATTGGCAAGGTCGTCAGCGTCATTCAAGAGATCAGCGAGCAAACCAACTTGCTGGCTTTGAATGCAGCTATTGAAGCAGCGCGTGCCGGCGAACATGGCCGTGGATTCGCTGTTGTGGCTGGCGAGGTTCGCCGCCTGGCTGAGCGCACCAAGGGAGCAACCGAAGAGATTGCCGGCACCATCCGCAGCATTCAGGAAGAAACCCGCCAGACGCTGGACGTGATGCAGAATAGCCGTACCGCGGTTGACACCGGGCTGCAGGAGACCTCGCGCGCCCGCCAGAGCCTGGAGGCAATTATTGACTCCTCGCGTCAGGTGGAGCACCAGATCAACCTGATTGCCACGGCTGCCACCGAACAGACCGCTGCCTCGGGCGAGATCTCCGAATCGGCAGGTCAGATCTCTCAACTGTCGAGCGAGACTGCCTCTGGCGCGGAAGAGGCGGTAGAAGCCTTGAAGAATCTGGCCGAGCTGGCCTCCGATCTGGACGGCATGATTCGCCAGTTCCGGCTTGGCAACGAGGCTCAAAGTGGCGCCAAGCTGACCGGCGCCAAAAAGCCGGCTTATCGACCCGTCTTTGGGTCGGCTTAATCTCTGCTATTGATCCGACCCTTCCATAGTGTGTAGGCTTCCCATCCATTTCGCGATAAAGCTGCGAAATGGATGGGGCACGGTGCTCCTATTTGAGAGCCGGATCAATCATTGACGGCCGGGGTCTGCGCACAGTAGCTGTGCAGACCCCGGTTCATTGCATGACGAAGTTTTTCCATTTTGACGTTGGAGTTCTTTATTGATCCGGCCTTTCCATAGTGTGTAGGCTTCCCACCCATTTCGCAATAAAACCTGCGCAATGGATGGGGCACGGTGGTTCTATTTGATGGCCGGATCAATAGTCGGCGATTTTCATAGACTCTGAATGTCATGACGTCTTGGTGTGACTTCAGTCAGCTATTGGATGCATCGGAAACTGTCGATAACCATAGTGCGGAAGGCGCAGTGTAACGCGCTTGGTTGATGAGCAATCTCCGACTTGCGATATGCATTGTTTGAAAGGAAAGACAATCGTCATGGAAATGTTCAGAGACTTATCCATCTCCCGCAAGTTCACTTACGCCTTTGGCACTGTCTGCCTGCTCTGCGCCATGCTGGGTGCACTTGCGTCGGCAGGTCTCTTGAAGATCAACGGAACCATGGTCGACATCCTCGACAATAGCCTGCCTTCCGTGCGGCTGGTTGCCGAAATGCGTATGTCGATTACCCAGACCCGCCGCTCTGACCTGGCCTTGCTGCTGTGCGATACCGACGCCTGCACTGCCAAGTACAAAGGCAAGCGGGAAAAGGCGATTGAAACATTCCGCGCTTCCATGGGAAAGTACACTCCGCTGATCAGCGGCCCTGGAGAACGCGAGCTGGCCGACACATTCAACCGGAAGTTTGAAGAATATCTGCAGGTGAGCGAGAAAGGGCGCGTGGCCGCGGAAGCTGGAAGAGTGGATGAGGCGTTGAAGATCTTCATGGATCCATCAGCCACCGACGCCATTGACGCCGCGCAAGCCGCTTGCGACAAGGACGGAGAGCTGAATGCAGAGGCAGCCAATGCCAGTGGAGAGAAGAGCGTGCAAACCGGCCATTGGCTGCTGGTTACGGTTCTCGGTTTTGTGGTTATCACGATTGGACTTTGCGCTCTGGTTGGTGTTCTGCTGACCCGGCTGATCGCTCCGTCTCTGCAGCTGGCAGCTGCCGCGCTTGAACGGGTAGCGGCGAAGGATTTGACGGTCAGCGTGAATGCCGCAGGCAAGGATGAGATCGGCCGGCTCTCGACCGCACTGAACACCAGCATCGACGCTATCCGCGCCGTGCTGACCTCGGTAGCCCAGGGCGCGGAAACGCTTTCGAGCGCCACCAACGAGATCAGCGCCCGCTCGGTGGAGAGCGCAGGCAACGCGCGCATTGAGTCCAGCAAGATCAACCAGATTGCGGCCGCCGCGCAGGAGATGACGGCGACCATTGGCGAGATCAGCCACAACGCGGAAAACGCCGCCGAGGCCAGCCGCGCATCGGCCGAGAACGCCAATCAGAGTGGCGCCGTGATGCAGGCTGCCGCCGTGACCATGGAGAAGATCGCCAGGGCCACCAGTTCAGTGGCGGACAAGATGACATCTTTATCCCAGCGTTCCGAGGAGATCGGCAAAGTGGTCAGTGTGATTCAGGAGATCAGCGAGCAAACCAACTTGCTGGCCCTGAACGCCGCCATTGAGGCTGCCCGAGCTGGCGAACATGGCCGTGGATTCGCTGTTGTTGCTGGCGAGGTTCGCCGGTTGGCTGAGCGCACCAAGGGAGCAACCGAAGAGATAGCCGGCACCATCCGTAGCATCCAGGAAGAGACCCGCACGACGCTGGCAGTGATGAAAGAGAGCCGCTCCGCCGTCGAGACGGGCTTGCAGGAGACCTCGAACGCTCGGGCAAGCCTGGATTCGATTATCCAGTCTTCGAAGCAGGTTGAGCACCAGATCCACCTGATTGCCACGGCTGCCACTGAGCAGACCGCGGCCTCGGGCGAGATCTCCGAGTCGGCAGGCCAGATTTCGCAACTCTCCAATGAAACCGCGCAGGGCGCAGAAGAAGCTGTTGAAGCCCTGAAGAACCTGTCCGAGCTGGCCACCGATCTGGATGACATGATTCGCCAGTTCCGGCTCGACAACGACACTCAAAGAGGCGGCAAGCTGACCGGCGCTAAAAAACCGGCTTATCGACCCGCCTTTGGCTCAGCTCACTCCTGAGCCACCCAGCCGGCGGCAGCCGGGAATCAGATCTGCGTCACGGCGATACTCACCCCTCCATCGCCGGAATCCATGCGCTGCCGCCTTTTTCACAACGCGCTGCCTTTACTTCTGGCAGCGCGTTCCTTTTTGATTTCTTCACGTGACTCTTTAGCCGCTCCAGAGCGTTGCTATGGTAGGCTCCGGTTAAGAGCAGTTCCCATTTTCTTCCCTCTATTGATCCGGCCCTTAAGTAGTGTGCAGGCTTCCCACCCATTTCGCGATAAGCCTGCGAAATGGATGGGGCACAGGGCTTTTAGTGGATGGGGCACGGGTTTCAATTTGAGGGCCGGATCAACAACGCAAAGGCCTAGAATCATCTCCAGGGGAGATCGACTCGCATGAGCGCCGTTCAGTATGACCTGATTGTTATCGGTTCCGGACCTTCCGGGCAGCGTGCCGCGGTGGCCGCCTCCAAGATGGGCAAGCGCGTTGCTCTGGTTGAGGCTCGCACGGTGGTGGGCGGCGTCTGCTTGAACACCGGCACCATCCCATCCAAGACCATGCGTGAAGCCGTGCTTCACCTGTCCGGTTACAACTACCGCGCCATCTACGGAACCAACTACCGCATCAAAGAAAAGATCACCATGGCCGACCTCGCCTTCCGCGTACAGTCGGTCATCAAGAACGAGCTGGACGTCACCGAGGCGCAACTTTCCCGCAACGGTATCGACGTGGTGCATGGTATTGGCAGTTTCATCGACCCACACCAGATTCTGGTGCACGGCCCGCAAAATGAAACCACGCTGGAGGCCGAGCACATCATCGTTGCGGTGGGCACCAAACCTGCCACTTCTGCCAATGTCCCATTGAATGGCACGACCATCGTCAACAGCGACCAGATTCTTGGCCTCGATGCCCTGCCGCGCTCGCTGATCGTGGTTGGCGGCGGAGTGGTGGGGGTTGAGTACACCTGCATGTTTGCCGTGCTGGGTATACGCGTAACGCTGATTGAAAAGCGCGATCGGCTGCTCGAGTTCGCCGATCGCGAGATCATCGAAGCCCTAAGCTACCACTTGCGCGACAGCCGCGTGACGCTGCGCCTGGGCGAGGAAGTGGACAGCGTGGAAGAGCTGGCGCTGGGCACGGTTGTGGCAAATTTGCAGAGCAACAAGCGCGTCTCCGGCGACGCGCTGCTGTACGCCGTGGGCCGACAGGGCAACGTGGACGATCTGGATCTGGCTACAGCAGGTTTGGAAGCCGACTCACGGGGGCGCATCCCGGTGAACGAGCACTACCAGACCAAGGTGCCGCACATCTTCGCAGTGGGCGATGTGATCGGCTTTCCGTCGCTTGCTTCAGTGTCAATGGAGCAGGGGCGCATTGCAGCCGCGCGCGCCTTTGACGACCACTCCACCGAGTCAAACCCCAACTTCTACCCTTACGGCATTTACACCATTCCCGAGATCAGCTTCATCGGCAAGACCGAGGAGCAGCTGACTCAGGAAGATGTGCCTTACGAAGTGGGCATGGCCTACTACCGCGAAACCGCGCGCGGCCAGATCCGGGGCGACACCACCGGCAGGCTCAAGCTGATCTTTCATCGCGACACGCGCAAGATTCTGGGCGTGCACATTATTGGTGAAGGTGCTACCGAGTTGGTCCACATTGGCCAGGCGGTGATGACCCTGGATGGGACCATTCAATACTTCATCGACACGGTGTTCAACTACCCGACGCTGGCCGAGTGCTACAAGGTGGCGGCCTTCAACGGCCTGGGGCGGCTGCACAAGTATCAGGCGGACTGAGACCTTTTTCCTATTGATCCAGCCCTTGAATAGGGTGTAGGCTTCCCACCCATTTCGCGATAAAACCCGCGAAATGGATGGGGCGCCCGGCCGGCAGAGAAATGCGCTAAACACGCAGAAAAAGGGGAACCCGCGCGGGCTCCCCTTTTCAGTGCTTGCTGTGCTGCTGTGCCTCAGTAGCGACGCAGGTAGGTGCGCGAGAGACGGTCATGCCAGCACAGATGCTCTTCATCGAACAGCATCCA
>Ga0302267_10003295_pt1 | contig 18701 bp, 11 predicted proteins | sample III_Bog_E1_3_FD_194555 | JGI IMG/M metagenome (GOLD analysis project Ga0302267, IMG submission 194555) | Peat permafrost microbial communities from Stordalen Mire near Abisko, Sweden - III_Bog_E1_3 | ecosystem: Environmental > Terrestrial > Soil > Wetlands > Peat | place: Sweden: Abisko... | reverse complement strand
CGGCGCTACAGGTTCGCCGGCGCTACAGGTTCGCCGGCGCTACAGGTTCGCCGGCGCTACAGGTTCGCCGGCGCTACAGGTTCGCCGGCGCTACAGGTTCGCCGGCGCTACAGGTTCGCCAGCGCTACAGGTTCGCCGTCGCTACAGGTTCGCGACCCATCGACACTGTCCAAGCAATCGGAAATCGACTCTACACCAACCGGCAAACTGCTCTCAATTAGAATTCGCATGGAAGATGTGTCTCGCTCTACTACCTTTGAAGAGCCGGAAAGCAGGCAACGCATCAGCAATTTCACATCCGATTGACCTCCATAGATGGCCGAGGAGAGAAAATCGGTTCCAGGAAAGGAAGCCGGCGGGTTTGATCCGAGCGATCTGCCTGAATCTTGCCATGTTACAGGTTTCAGTAGGTCAATCCCTTTCTTCATAGGCAGCCTGCCATTTATTGTATTCTTAGGAGAGGATGCGTGGAATACGGTTGACATATCACGGAGAAAAACGTCTCTATCTCTAGTAATTTCAATTACTTGTCCTTCTTTGTCGAGCTTTTCACTTTATTTTCACCCATGGCTACCGGCGTGCAACAGAACAGTAAGATGTAGGGTGCTTCCCTGATGAAGACAAGTCTCTTCAATCGCTTGCAGTTAACACTGCTGGGCCTGGTCACGGCCGGACTGGTGCTGCTGGCAGTGTTGAATTTTCTTGAGGAGCGCCACTCCCAGCAACCAGACGACGGAGTCTGGTGGCGCGAGGCGGCTGATGGCCGTGGCCTGGTGGCCGACAGAGTGATGCCCGACAGTCCCGGACTGCACGCTGGTCTCCGAGCTGGAGACCGGCTGACGGGAGTGAATATTCTGCCTGTCGGACAGGTTGGATCGGGGCTGCGCACGGGCATTCGGCCGCAGGAGCCGCTGGAAGGCGTGAAGGTTCTACCGGAGGAAACCGACCAGCACACCAGCACCGAGCCGCTTTCCCTTCCCACCGATGTCAAGTTCACCCCTGTTGTGAGATCGGCGGACCTGGAGCGCGCGCTCTACCGCACCGGCAGCTACTTCCAGATTTACTACCGGATCACACGAACCAGTATGGCGACAGGCAAATCGGCGGAGGTGATCGTCGAGGTGATCCCGGAGCCAGCGGACCGGAGCCTGGCACTGGGGCTGCGACTGATAGGCCTGGTTTATCTGGCCATTGGCATCTACGTGCTGTTCCGCCGTTGGACGGCTCCGCGCGCTACCCACTTCTATCTCTTCTGCCTGGTCTCGTTCGCCCTTTACGCGCTCAAGTACACAGGCGCGCTGGATGCCACAGGGCACTGGGACAAGCTGGACCAGTGTGTTTTCTGGTTCAATGTGATCGCGGAATCCCTGCAACCGGCGCTGTTTCTGCACTTTGCCCTCAGTTTTCCGGAAGAGCGGCTGAAGAAGTTCAGCCGCCACTGGCTCTTGCCGCTGATCTATGTGCCCGGCGCCGTGCTTCTCGGCCTGTGGCTCTATGCGATCAACTTCTGGCAGGCCACGGAACTGCTCAAGCACCGTCTGGATCAGACCAGCACAGCCTACGACGCCGTTTTCTATGTACTTGCAGCCTCGCTGTTTTTGCGCAGCTACAGCCGCGCCAACACGCCGCTTCTGCGCCAGCAACTGAAGTGGCTCACCCGTGGCGCGCTGCTGGCGGTCGTCCCTTTCACACTGTTTTACGCCATTCCGTTTCTCTGCGATTGGCAGCCGTATAGTTGGCTCACCAATCTGGCGGGCCTGTCCATCATTTTTTTACCGTTGACCTTCAGTTGGGCCATCGTCCGCTACCGGCTGATGGATACCGACCTGATCTTCAAACGCGGCGTGGCTTACACACTGGCCACCGGCCTGATTCTGGGAGCCTACTTCGGAGTGATTGCGGCGGCCGCCGGGATAGCCCACTACCGGCTGCCCGAGTCTGTTCGTGATACGGGCGAGGGCATCGCCATTGTGCTGGCGCTGGCCCTGTTTGAACCACTCAAGCGCAGGATTCAAGGTTGGGTCGATAAGGTCTTCGACCGCCATCGCTACGACTACCGCAAGGCGCTGGTGGAGTTTGGCCGGGGCTTGAGTTCAGAGACCGATCTCCGTGCGTTGCTGGAATCGATTGTCGAGCGATTGCCGGATACATTGCTGGTGTCGCGTGTGGCTATCTTTCTGGCCAATAACTCCGAGGATCCTGGCCGCCTGCGACTGGCCGCCTCCCACGGGCTGCTCGCCGAGGCCCTGGCCGCGCAGGAGAGCATGGACCTAAGCTTTTTGAACTTTGACCAGGCATCGGACCACTCGCACATTTTCCTGGAAAACGCTCAAGCTGCCCTTCATCTGCCCGCCGGCCAGCAACGCACCGCTGCCCTGCTGGACCTGAACTACTATCTGCCTTGCCGAGTAGCAGCAGTTCAGATGCAGGCCAGCGAAGGCGGTTCAAATAAACCCGACACTACGCGCACCATCGCGGTGATCGGCCTGGGCCGCACCATCGGCGGTGACTTTCTCTCCAGCGAGGATGTGGAGCTGCTCGAATCGCTGGCCAGCTACATCGGCATCGCCTTGCAGAATGCCAGCCTCTACGCGCGGCTGGAAGAAAAAATCGGCGAATTCGAGCGGCTCAAGGAATTCAACGAGAACATCGTCGAGTCAATCAACGTGGGCATTCTGGCTCTGGATCTGGACGACCACATCGAGAGCTGGAACGCGCAGATGGAGGCCATGTACGCTTTCAGCCGCGCGGAGGCTATCGGACAAGAACTGAGCGCCGTCTTCCCCGCGGAGTTCCTCGAGGCGCTGGAAGGCTTCCGCAACGAGCAGGGTGTTCATCACCTCTACAAGTTCCCGCTGACCACCCGCGCCGGCGAGCAGCGCACGGCCAACATCGCCATCGCGCCGCTATTGTCGCGGGATTTTGTTTCGGTGGGCCGCATCATCCTGGTTGACGACATCACCGAGCGCGTCTCGCTGGAGACGCAACTGGCGCAGGCCGACAAGCTCAGCTCCATTGGATTGCTGGCCGCCGGGGTGGCCCATGAGATCAACACTCCGCTGGCCGTCATCTCCTCCTACGCGCAGATGCTTGCCAAGCAGTTGAAAGGCGATGCCAGTTTGAGCCCGGTGCTCGACAAAATTACGCAGCAGAGCTTCCGTGCCGCCGAGATTGCCAACGGCTTGCTGAATTTCTCCCGCACTTCCACCACCGAGTTTCGCGACACCAACTTGAACCAGGTTATCCGCGACACGCTCTCCCTGCTCGATCACCAGTTCAAGACCGCGCAGATCGTTGTTGATCTTGAACTGGCAGAGGAGCTGCCCGCCATCCACGGCAACCCCGGCAAGCTGCAGCAGGTATTTCTGAACCTGATGCTGAACGCCAAGGAAGCCATGCCCAACGGCGGACGCCTGCGCTTGAGCACGCTGCTCAACCGGCGCGACAACTACGTGGCTGCGCTGGTGAACGACTCCGGCAGCGGCATCGCTCCCGAGCACCTGAAACGCATCTACGATCCGTTTTTCACTACCAAGAACATGCCCCGATCCGGTGACCGCCGCGGCACCGGACTGGGCCTTTCCGTCTCCTACGGCATCATCCAGGAGCACGCCGGCAAGATTCATGTCGAGAGTGCCATCGGCGCCGGCACAACCTTCCATCTTGAGTTTCCCCTGTTGAGGAATTCCGTTCATGCCTGAGGTAGAAACGCCTTTGAATTCGCCCGTATCCATCCTTGCCGGGGATTCCGTCCTGGTCGACAGCATGGCCCATATTCTGGTCATTGACGATGAGGTTGCCATCCGTGAGTCGCTCGATGTGCTGCTCAAGCTTGAAGGGTACACAACAAAAATGGCCGGCGACGGCGTTCAGGGGTTGCGGATTCTCGATCAGGACAGCTTCGACCTGGTGCTGCTGGACCTGGCGCTGCCCGGCCAGAGCGGCCTCGAGCTGCTGCCTCAGATCAAGGAGCGCCATCCCGAGCTGCCGGTTATCATGATCACCGCCTACGGCACAGTGGACAACGTCGTCGAGGCCATTCGCGCCGGCGCGGAAAACTTTATCCAGAAGCCCTGGGACAACGAAAAACTGCTGGCCGATATACGCTCCGCCGTTGCCCGCCACAAAGCCGAAGAAGAAAACCTGCAACTCAAGCGCACCCTCAAGCAGCGCTACAACTTCAGCAACATAGTGGGCAAGAGCGAGATTATGCTGAAGGTTTTCGATCTGGTGGCGCAGGTGGCGCCCAGCCGCTCCACGATTTTGATTCAGGGCGAAAGTGGCACCGGCAAGGAAATGATCGCCAAGGCCATCCACGCCAACTCGCCGCGCAAAGACAAGCCCTTCGTCCCCATCAACACCGGCGCCATGCCCAGCGAGCTGCTGGAGTCCACGCTCTTCGGCCACGTGAAGGGCGCCTTCACCTCGGCTATCGCTTCCAAAAAAGGCCTATTCGAAGTTGCCAATGGCGGCACGCTCTTCATGGACGAGATTGCCACCATGGGAATGGACACCCAGGCCAAGATTCTGCGCGTGCTGCAGGACCGGCGCTTCATGCATTTGGGCGGCGTGCAGGAGATTCAGGTGGACGTGCGCATCATCGCCGCCACCAACGTCGACCTGCATAAGGAAGTGCGCGAGGGCCGCTTCCGCGAAGACCTCTACTATCGCCTCAATGTCATCTGCGTTGACCTGCCGCCGCTGCGCGCACGCCGTGAAGACATTCCCCTGCTGGCGCAGCACTTTCTGGACTTTTACTCCAACGAGAACAACCTCGCTTCGCGCAAGCTTTCCCCTGACGCCCTGCGCACCCTGGTCGATTATGCATGGCCGGGAAATGTCCGCGAACTAGAAAATACTATTGAACGCAGTGTGGTGCTCTCTTCGGGTCCGGTCATCGGCTCCGATCTGCTGCCTGGCCACATCACCGGCCGCAGCTTTCAGGACGCCATGTTGGAACACAACCCCAACGCTACGCTGTTCGACATTCTGGAAGACATTGAGCGGCGCATCATTATCGAAAAGCTGGAACGCTGCAACTGGAACCAGACAGACGCCGCCGAGCAGTTCCACATTCCGCTCTCGACGCTGAACCAGAAGATCAAGCGGCTGAATATCGAGATTCACAAGAAGGGCAGGGAATAGAAAGACAGGGAATAGGGAATAGAAACCCTGCCCGCAACGGAGAGATGAAAAAGGAATCAATCTCTATTCGCTCTTGATTTCCGTGGCACGGTTCTTCACGAAGGTCACGGTCCAATGCTTTCCGGCCTGGTCGAAGGTTACGGTGCGGTCTCCCTCCGTGGTGCTGCTGGAATGCAACTTCCGCCCGATCGACATCCGCGTCTCCAGTTCACTCATCCCCGGCTTGACCTGGTGCGCATCGATGGCTGCCCATACTTCCTTGGGCCAGTGGTCGTAAATGGTGTGCGGATCGTCATAGTAGAAAAGCATGTCGCAGAAATAGGCTTCGTCGTTGCCTTGAATCGCCCCGATGGGCGTGGCATAGAGCGCCGTGCCGCCGGGCAGCGCGAAGACCGCGAAGGCCTGCCGGCTGCCGTGACTGATGCCGTCGTCCTCGGAGGCGGGCGCGACCTGCTTGATGATTTTCTTTATCTCCAGCCGCTGCGCCGCGGCAATCAGCCCTACCCGTTTGACGAAGACCACATGCCCCCCCGTATAGGGGTAGAAGGGCATGATGTACCCGTTTTTCATCCACACCGTCGTGCCTTCCAGGCGCAGCGTGTCCTCAAAGTGCGCTGGAAAGAAGGCGCGCATCACCGCCAATCTGTCCAGATCAGGCCTCTGGTTGGCGATTTGTTGTTCAACGACTCCAGGAGTATGCCGCTGCCTCCATACGGAAAACAGATAGGTTCCGCCAATGGCCAGCGTAATCAGCATGGATAAAAACAATATTTGCCAGGTCTTCACACAATCCTCCGGAGGACTTTGCTGGCCGTTAGATCCCGCAAGTCTGCCTCTGGAAATTCTACAGAAGAATGCATGAGGATGTTCTGGTTTGAGAAGGGCGACGCATCGTTCAGCCTAGCCTTCCGGCCCCGGCGCAATGCTCGGGGGCCACCCGATACAGGTTGGCATCACGCTCTCTCCCACTTTGGGGAGGGTCTATGCCGCATAGCGAAGGACTTCCACTTCGGCATTGCGCTGGACGGCTTCTTCGGCTTGCTGATAGATCCGTTTTGCGACAGCATCGGAAAGATAGTACTCGCCGCAGTTTTGGCAAATATCCGCGGGAACATCCTTGAAAACGACCACCGTACGATTTCGTTCCAGCGTAACGGTCGCCGAGCCGGGTTGTGAATGACCCGTTTTGCAAAGAACGCACGTCATGCTTGCCTCCATATTCAACTCTTGGTATCACCTTCTACCAATCGCCACTGGTCAAGTACTCATGAATGGATGCGGCGGCCTTTCGGCCCGCGCCCATGGCGAGGATGACCGTGGCGCCACCGGTGACGATGTCGCCGCCGGCAAAGACGCCGCGCTTGCTGGTGCGCATGGACGTGTCATCCGCCACAATGTAGTTGCGCTTGTTGGTGGCGAGATCCGGCGTGGTGCTCTGGATCAGCGGATTGGCGGTGGTGCCGACGCCGATGATGGCGACGCTGGCGGGCAGCACAAATTCCGAGCCCTTGACCGCAACCGGGCGGCGGCGGCCGCTGGCGTCGGGTTCGCCCAGTTCCATGCGGACGCAGCGCGCGCCAGTGAGCCAGCCCTTCTCGTCGCCGAGAAACTCGACGGGGTTGGTCAACATGCAGAACTCGATTCCCTCCTGGCGAGCGTGCTTCACTTCTTCAGCGCGGGCAGGCATCTCCGCATCGGAACGGCGGTAAACCAGCGTCGCCGTGCGCGCGCCCAGACGCCGCGAGGTGCGCACCGCGTCCATGGCGGTGTTGCCTCCGCCCACCACGATCACATCCTTGTCGCGGCAGTTGTAGACCGGCTCGTCGTACTCCTCCATCTGGTAGGCGCGCATCAGGTTGACGCGGGTGAGAAATTCGTTGGCCGAGTAGACGCCGTTGAAGTGCTCGCCGGGAACGCCGAGAAAGACCGGAAGTCCCGCGCCGGTGGCCACAAAAACCGCGTCGTAGTGCTCGTCGTTCATCAACTCGTCGAGGGTGACGCTCTTGCCGACGACTACGTTAGTCTCGAATTCGACGCCCATGCGGCGCAGGTTGTCCACCTCGCCCTTCACGATGTTTTTGGGCAAGCGAAATTCCGGAATGCCGTAGACCAGCACGCCGCCCAGTTCGTGCAGGGCCTCAAAGACTCGCACGCGATGGCCCTTTTGGATGAGGTCTCCGGCGGCGCTCAAGCCGGCCGGACCGCTGCCGACGATGGCTACGCTCTTGCCGGTAGCGGGCGCGTTGGCGGGCAGTCCCAGCTTGCCGCTCAGGCGCTCGTAGTCGGCGATGAAGCGCTCCAGGTTGCCGATGGCCACCGGCTGGCCCTTCTTGCCTACGATACAGCCGCCCTCGCACTGGTTCTCCTGCGGGCAGACGCGGCCGGTGATGGCGGGCAGGGAGTTGTCCTCGCGCAGTTTGGCGGCGGCGGCAAGATAATCGCCGGCGCAAATCAGAGCAATCACTTCCTTGACTTTGACGCCCACCGGGCAATCGACGACGCAACCCGGCTTGGCGCACTCAATGCAGCGCGATGCCTCGGTGAGGGCGTCGGCCATGGGCAGGCCCTGATTGACTTCCTCAAAGTTGCGGCTGCGCACGGCTGGGTCCAGCTCCGGCATGTGGGTGCGCAGAATCTTCATGCGCTCCTTCAATGGCAGAACATGCATCATCGAGCGGGGAAGAGTATTTTTCTCAGGCATGATGGGTCTCCTTCGCGGCCAATTCTTTGCGAAGCTCGGCCACTTGCTCTTCCCAGTGTTCCTGGAAGTGTTTCAGTGAGGCGCACTCCTTCTCGCGATACATGGCGTTGCGCTGCATGAGCACCTCGAAGTTGACCTTGGAGGCGTCGAACTCCGGCCCGTCTACGCAGGCGAACTGGCTCTTGTCTCCCAGCAACACGCGGCAGCCGCCGCACATTCCCGTGCCGTCCACCATGATGGAGTTGAGGCTGACCATGGTTTTGATGCCCAGGGGCGCAGTGATTTGCGCTACGGCCCTCATCATGGGAACCGGGCCGACGGCGAGAATAAAATCGATTTTGCGCCCGGCGGCGATCAATTCGTTGAGCTTTTTTGTCACCAGGCCCTGCTCGCCGTAGCTGCCGTCGTCGGTCATCACGTAGGTCTCGCTGCTGGAGGAGCGCACCTCGTCTTCAAAGACGACCATTTCTTTGTTGCGCGAACCTTCAATGAAGACTACGTGATTGCCGGCCTGCTTGAGCGCGTAGGCGGTGGGCAGCGCCATGGCTGTGCCCACGCTGCCGGCCAGGATTACAACTGTCCCGAAGTTTTCAATCTCCGAGGGCTTGCCGAGCGGGCCGACGATGTCGAGAATTTCGTCGCCTGTTTCCAGGCAGTTGAGCAGCGAGGTGGTTTTGCCGATGGCCTGCACCACGATGGTGACCGTGCCGGCCACGGGGTCCGACGACTTGATGGTGAGCGGAATGCGCTCGCCCTTGTCATGAATGCGGAGAATGACGAACTGCCCCGGCTTGTGTTTGCGCGCAATGCGTGGCGCTTCAATCACGAACTGCTTGATATTCAGGCCGACGCTGCGTGCTTCCATAATCTTGTACATAGAGATAAAGTCTCCGATTTGGCCGGGCATTTGGCGATTTGCCTCCGTAAATGACTGAAAAACCAGAGGTCAGTATGAATCGCGCACCAAGGCACAGGCGAACCTATCGCCTGCTTACAGGTTCATCTAGCATACGCGAGTGGGGATGTGACGAGAGTCACCTGGGGGGCGGCGGATTGACTCCCGGTAACCTGGGTAAATCTCGAAGTCATGCGCAGTGCGATGATTGCAGAGGCTCTGACCATATTGATCATGCGATGGCCGCAGCGGTTCTCGCCGGCCTTCCGCCCTTTGCGCCATTGGCCTTGGCCGCCTTGCGTTTGGCCTCGGTTTTAGCGCTGCCGCCCTTCCTGCCCAACTGCGCCATCCAGCGGCGGTTTCCGTAGACGCCTTCGATCAGGGCGGGAACGTACAGGTCTACGTCGAGATCGGGAAAACTGATGCCGGTTCCATGGCCGAGCAATTCGTAGTTCTGAATCTGCTTGTGCGTAGCGTTGCCCAGCCCTTGCAGGTCCTCAATGGGAAGCACCAAGCGGCGCTGGTTGCTGAGGCCAACGATGAGCAACTTGAGCGCGGGAATATGCTCGACGGCGAGCGCTCGCGGGTCGCTGTCGTGGAGCTTTGACCTTTCCAACGCCGCATCAATTTCAGCGTCTGTCGTGATGACTTCATGCTCAACCATGATGCTTCTCCCAAAGAAAAACCAGATCGTCAAAATGCCTGGAGGCTACAAGCAGGACGTGGCGTACATCCGACTTGCTTCCGTTGCTCGGCCGAATTGCATCTGTCCTCTTCGCAAGTGAGACCATGCCGTCTGGACGAAGATTGACGATTACCTCTACATCTGCGTAGAAACCATGCACATGTCGAGGCACGTGATCCATCGTATAGGCCGTAAACCTGACGCCATGGAAGCGGATCGAACCCATCTGTTCCTATTCTAACCCAAGCCTCTTGGGTTATTCAATCTTCCATTTGCATATTCTGCTCCGCCTCGGCCTCCATGGCGGGGAGGATGGCGCGCATTTGCTCGAAATCCGGATTGCCGTGGAGAGGTTTGAGGCGCGGATCGGCCAGCATCTGGAAGAACCAGGGGCAGCGGGCCTCATCCATGATGCGCAGCTCGGCCAGGGCGGTTTCATGGTCTCCCAAGGCGAGATAGGCAGCGGGCAATAACTCGCGTATCACATAGCGTTCCCGTCCCAGCCATTGCAGCCTCTCGAGGACGACACGGGCCTCGTCCGCGCGGCCGGCGCAGGCCAGCGCATATGCGTGCGCGGCACCGGCAAGATCAAAATGGGGCGAGCGCTGTGCGAGACTATGCGCAAGCTCGATTGCTTGTTCCGCCTCCCCATTGAAGGCAAGAATCGCCGACCCGTAGAGGCAGGTGCTTTCATGGTCGGGGAACTGAGCGATCGTCTTACGGGTTTGTTCCAGGCTTGCGGAGGCCTGCCCATCCAGGTGAAGCGCCCAGGCTAGGCGGTTCTGCAGCCAGGGCGAAAAGGGATCGATGCGAATGGCCTTACTTAGCAGTTCAATAGCTTCGGTAAAACGATGGCGGCTGACGGCGAACATAGAGCGAGCGCGCGTGGTCCAGATATCGTGGGGCAGATGAGTGCTGAAGGAGAAGGCCAGTAAGGCCGCGGGCAGGTCGCGGTCGAAGTGGAAGTTGACCCAGCCTAGGGCGGGCAGCAAGGCTTCGGCCTGATCGGGAAGACCGGGAATCGAGTCCGCCATGCGGTGCACAAGTTCCGCTGAAGCGCTCGGAGACATGAAGCCGAATAAGGCCTGGATAACGCACAGGCGCGCGAGATCGACCTTGGCGCAGATCAGCGTGGGATCAAGTTCGATGGCCCGCAACAGATGCTGCATCCCGTCTTGCATGCGGTGGCGATGAAGCGTCTGCCACTCATGGCGCCCGCGCAGGAAAATATCGTAGGCCTGCGCGTGCCGTGGGGCGTTCTCGTCCTCGACTTGGCTGGCGGCGGAGATGTCGAGGCCGGCATCCCGCCCCGGCGAGATAGCCGCGTCATGGGGGACCTCAATGCCCAGCCGATAAGCCAGCCGCTGCATCAGCTCCTGTTCCAGCACGGTTGTCTGATTTTGCGGCGCCAGCAGGTCTTCAACCCAGATTTGCGTGCCGTCCTCGACGCGGATCATCTCTGCCCGCAGCCGGTAAAGCGAGGAGAAGGCTTGCAGGGTTCCGGTCAGAACCAGGTCGGCCTTCAGTTCCCGGCCGATCTGCTGTGCGGTGAGCCCGCGCTGCGCCAGAGTGAAGACTGAATCCCTGGCCAGCACCGCAGTGGCAAAGCCGCGCGCGCGGGAGAGGCTGGCGGTGGTCTCTTCGGCTATGGCCGATCCGAGATATTCGGGAACAGAGTGCCCGGTAGCGAAGGGCATGATGGCCAGCCGAACAGGCGTCCCGAGCGGCTTCTCGCCGGCCCGTATGATTTCAGCCGTGAAGCGGTAGCCGCGCTTGTAAACAGTCTGGATGCACACCTCCGGCTCAAGCCGCGCGCGTAGGCTGGACAAGCACTTGGGAACGCTGTCGACCGTCACATGCACATCGCCCCACAAAGCAGATTTCAATTGCGCGGACGAGACCACCTGACCGGCGTGCGCCAGCAGCAGCCGCAACGCCGCCAACTCCTTGGGAGGCAGGTGAACCACCGCCTCACCGCGCCACAGCGTGCCATCGGCCTCCAGCCGGAACCCTGCAAAGGAACAGGCCGCCGCATTGCCCCGGCGGCCAAGAGCTGTTTTGGGGTTGGTATCTCCACGCCGACGGCCAAGGCTTGCTCCCTGGGCGCCCGTGTCTCCGCTTCGACGACCTGGACTTGTCCCCGTGGCGCCAGAATCTCCACTCCGGCGACCGGGACCTGTCTCCTCGGCGCCAGTATCCCCACGACGGCGACCAGGACCTGTCCCCTCACCCAAACGAGCAGAGTCCGCTTGTTGGGAACCTCGAGTCGCTTGCAAGCTGGGATCAGGCGTATCGCTGGAAACTGAGTGTGGCACTTTCTTCGCTGACATCGCGGTTCCTCATCAACTGGCGGCACGGTTGCCGATCTCTTGCCCATTGGGCAAAAAGAAAGGCAACGGCCAACAGTGGTCGCGGGAGTCTACAGGGGAAAGCCTGGAGGAGGAAAAATGAAAGCAGTAGTTCCGCGAATCCTCTGTGCTCAAATGAGCCCAGAAAAATTCTGTGACCTCCAGATTATCTGCTTTCTATATGCATAGGGAAGTGTGTGCCGGAGATTCTTATGATTTATTTATGCGCGAAGTAATCAAAGTCGGATTCACAAGTAACCATAAAGTTATTGCTACAGGTGGGAATATCCACGTTACTACTTCAATTTAGAGAGTGTTTCTCAAGTAAAATTATTTTCAGAGAGAAATTTTCATCTGTGGTCGAGGAAAGATACGAACAGCATACAGAAAAACTTCAGAAATTTATCAGAAAAAGCAGACCCGGCGGCTGGCATAGTAGGAGGTGGGAGTTTGCTATGTCCAATACAGTTTCCTACGCACAGTGGTCTCTTGAACCCTATTGCATCGGGATGAAGCTGCGCTCGCTGCGCACCCAGAAGCGGCTCACGCTCTCGCGCCTGGCGGCCGAGACAGGCTTATCCACGGCGTTGCTCTCCAAGCTGGAGACGGACCGCATGGTTCCCACGCTGCCCACGCTGGCCACCATCAGCCGGGTTTACGGGGTGGGGATGAGCTACTTTTTCTCTGAGCCCGCCAAGCACACGCTGTCCATCACGCGCAAGGCTCACCTCACAGGCAACAGCCGCGGAGTGGATTCAGTGAAGTCGATACCACTGAACGCGGTGACAGAGGGAACCCGGCTGGTGGCGCGGATGATGGAGTTTCCCGCCGGCGGAGTTTCCTGCGCCACGGATTCCTGCCGCGAGGGAAGCGCCCTGGTGTACGTGCTGGAAGGAAAGTTGCAGTTGGATGCGGGCGGGATGCAGGAGGTGCTGGAGGCCGGTGATTGCGCCTGCATGGAGAGCGAGATGGAGCTGGCCTGGAGCGCAGCAGGCAAGCATCGCTGCCGGATATTGGCGGTGACGCCAGCCGGGCCGCGCGCAGAAGGCTGAGCACACCGTTTTGTTGATCAGCGCCGCGTGATTTTACCCGCAGCGGGGCCAGTCTGTAGGATGGTTGGAAAACAAGGAGTTCGGCGCCATGCGACCCAACCTCAATCTGATGAAGGCAACCCTGACCGGCGCTTTGGGCGGGTTGCTCTTCGGTTTCGACACTGTTGTAATTTCGGGCGCCATTGATGCGCTGGTGCGGCTCTATCACCTTAGCCCGCAGGGCAAAGGCTGGACGGTGGCCATTGCGCTGATCGGCACGGTGGTGGGAGCTCTGGGCGCGGGTCAGGCGGGGCAGAAGCTGGGCGGGCGCGAGACGCTGCGCATCACCGCGGTGCTCTATGTGGTCTCGGCCATCGGCAGCGCGCTGGCCTGGAACTGGCCGGTGCTGATGGTCTTCCGTTTTATTGGCGGGCTGGGCATCGGCGCCTCTTCGGTGCTGGGACCGGTTTACATTGCCGAGCTGGCCCCGGCCAAGTGGCGCGGTCGGCTGGTGGGTGCGTTTCAGTTCAACGTGGTCTTCGGAATCCTTGTGGCCTACACCTCCAACTACTTCATTCGCACGCTGCACCTGGGCGCTACCGAGTGGCGTTGGCAGGTGGGCGTGGCCGCGCTGCCGGCCCTGTTATTTCTGGTGCTGCTCTTTGGTATTCCGCGCTCGCCGCGCTGGGCAGTCTCGAAAGGGCGCAACGAGGAAGCTCTTGCCGTGCTCAAGCTGATGGGCGAGCCGGAGCCCGAAGCTGAGCTGGCCGACATTCGCGCCGCATTGGCCGAGGAGCATGCCACGGCAAACGAGCCGGTCTTCCTCTGGAAGTATCGTTATCCGCTCTTTCTGGCCATCAGCATTGGCGCGTTCAATCAACTGGCGGGGATCAACTCGATTCTCTACTACCTGAACAGCATCTTCGCGTCGGCGGGCTTCAGCCAGATCTCCGGCGACCAGCAGGCCATCGCCATTGGCTTCACCAATCTGGTTTTCACCATTGTGGGCATGAGCGTGATTGACAAGCTGGGACGCAAGACGCTGCTGCTGATTGGCGCGGCGGGGACGGCCGGCTGCCTGGCGGCGGTTTCGTGGCTCTTTGCGACAAACTCCCATCCCGGCGCGCTGGTGTGGGTGCTGATCACCTACATCGCCTTCTTCGCGCTCTCGCAGGGCGCGGTCATTTGGGTCTACATCGGCGAAGTCTTTCCCAACGCAGTTCGCTCCAAGGGCCAGGGCGTGGGCAACGCCAGCCACTGGTTCATGAACACCGCCATTCAACTGGCGTTTCCCATGGTGGTGGCGCAGATTGGGCGCAGCGCTCCGTTTACCTTCTTCGCCGTGATGACGGGGATTCAGTTCCTGGTGGTGCTGTTTGTTTACCCGGAGACCAAGGGGCAAACGCTGGAAGCGTTGCAGCGCAAGCTGGTGAGAACTTAGCGCGGATACCCAATTGCCGTGCCCGGAAACGGAAGCCGGCAGCAACGGTTCATTGCGGTGAAACAGCCGGTGCTGCCACCGGCTCTTTAACCAGCACCGCAAAGCGCGGAAAGGCGAAGCTGCCGGCCGCGTCGTCGATCACGTTCAACTGGCCCACGTACTGGCCGGGCTTGAGCCCGCTGAGCGGAACATCCAACTCGATGGCCACCGCGTCGCGGCCCTCCACATTAACAGCCTTGGCCTGCACCAGCGGCGTTTCGTAAACTTTCGTCGAGCCTTGAATCAGTTCCAGGCTGCTGAGAAGATTAATCCCCGCCTTTGTGCCTTTGGGCGCATCGACAGCCGCCTTTTCTCGCACCGGAGAGTAGATTTCGTAGAGCAGATAAAGGTGCTGGTCCCGGCGGAAGACGTGGCTGATGTTAGGCACGTATTCCTGCCCTCCGCGTACCAGAGGGCTTTGTTTCTTGCTCGGCTGGCGCATCGACGCCAGCACGATGGAACTCATTTTCAGCGGCGCCTTCTTCATCTCCGGCAGCGTGATCTCGGCCTCGAAGGAGCCCATCTGCCCGGTTTGGTTTTCGCGCACGACAAATTTCAGGCGGTACTTTCCCGGCGGCAGATTGAAGCTGGTGGTGTATTGAATGTTTTTTTGCCGCGCCTGCAAAGCCGGATCGAGATTGAGCTTGACCGTCTCGCGCGCTTGGCCGATGGGCCGCTTGGCCTCGTCGATGACCGTGCCGATGATGTCCAGCGTGGCCTTGTCCGATTCTCGACTCTTGGGGTCGCCGCCCTTCACAAAAGGAATCTGCGAGCCGGGAACGATCAGCGAAACCGGCACAAAGAAACGGTTATCGTCGAGGCGGAAATACAGAGCGTCCAGATAGACAGCCATGTCGGTGGCCGGCAAGTCGCTGGCTAACTGCTCGTCAAGATCGCGCTCGTGGTCTTCCTTGCCCGCGTGCTGAAAGTCGGCGGGCGCATAGTAGCCGGGCCGGAATTCCAGCTTTACGTTGGGCCGATTTACCTTGATGGTCAGCTTGCGATAGCGTCCGTCGCGCGCCGCATTCGAGCTGTGGAAGCCAATGGCGTAGTAGGCCGAAGTGTCGCGCTGCACCTGCGCAAAGGCAGGAGCAAAATCATTGGAATCGAGGAAGGCCTTGCCACCGGTGTCGACGCTGAGCGTGGACATGATCTCCTGTGTGGCGAGGTTGGCGTTCATATTGTTTGTGAGCGCGCCGCCGTTGAAGGCTCCTGTGCCGCGCAGGCTGCCGGTGGAGGCGTCGCCCAGCGGCGAAACGGCCTGCAAGCCTCGCGTATCCACGCTGTAGATGGCCAGATTGGCGCGCACCGCGGCGTTGATGGCTGCCCGCAACGAAGCCTGGTTCTCGATGCCGTCCCGCTGGATGCCGCCGGAAAAGTACAGCAGCGATTTCTTCTCGGTAATCTTTTCCAGCGATTTTGCGACAGCTTTCAGGGCAAACAATTCGCGGTCGGTGTTGAGGTCGTTGTATTCGCTCTCGTCGGGCGTATAGCCTGTCGCGTCTTCCGCCTGGTTGGTGTTTGCCGTTGCGCCCTCGGCGAAGCCCTGGCCTTCAGTTCCGTTGTAAACGGCGACCTCGTTGATGAGCGCTTGTTTGTCGGCGGTAAAATCCTGGTCCACTTTGAGCGTGTTGCCCAGCGAGATCAGCGCCACCAGGTCAGCGGGCTGCATTTTATTGCGCAGAAACTCCTGCGCCGCCGCCACGCTGCGGTCCAGGTCCTCGGGCTGCATCGAGGTCAGGTCGAAGAACATGACAATCAACCGGTGATTGCGCAGGTCTTCTGGCTTGGCAACAACGACGGCCTTGTTGCCGCTGCTTCCGGTGGCCAGCCCGCTGACCGTGGCTTCGCTGAGCGGCGTGGCCATCTCCACGGTTTCAAAATCAAAGGTAGAAACCTGCTGCTGCTTTCCGTTTTCGAAGATGCTGAAATCGCTCTGCTTGAGTCCGCGCACCAACTCGCCGGTCTTCGTGTCGCGCGCCACCACGTTGGTCAGCACCAGTTCTGCATTCATCTTGAGCACGAAGCCGCTTTGCGGCGCGTTGGAGACCTGCGCGGCGGATGAATTTTGTGCAAAGCCCAGCCCTGGCTGCGCGCCCAGCGCCAGCGCTGCAAAACCCGCTCCGATTCGTTGCCTCCAACCCTTCATGAACTTCCTTTCACCGCTGACTCGCTGCTTTTCAAAACCTGAACCTGGCCGTAAATTGGAAGGTCCGCATGGCGGCGGCCGCGGTCACCTGCCCAAAGCTCGGCGAAGCCGCGTTGGTGTCCACACCCGCGTACTGCACGGTATTAAAAACATTGTTCGCAGTAGCGCGGAACTCCGAGCTGCGCGTGCCGCCCAGTTGCATCGTCTTGGCGAGGGATAGATTGTTCTGCACGGTTCCCGGCCCGGCGATGGAGTTGCGCGAAACATTGCCGCAGTTGGGGCAGCTTGGCGCAGTTGAATTGTTTGGTGGCTGCGTAAATGCCGCGGGGTTGAACCACTCTTTCAGCGAGCCTGCGCCCGCCGTAACCGAGACGCCTGTGTAATTCGGTCGCTGCGTGCCGGCTGTGCCGCTGCTCACGTCCGCCACGCCTGCCTGGTAAGCGGGTGTGAGCGGCGTCCCGGTGGCAAAGGTAAAGCTGCCGGAGATAGAGAATCCCTCCAGAATATGCGCGCCAACGCCGCTCGTAACCCAGAATTTGTCCTTGCCAAAAGGTAACTCATAGAGATAAGTTCCGCTGACTTTGTGGCGCTGGTCAAAGCTCGAATTGCCTTCCTCAGCTTTGAGGTCTTGCCAATTCTGCGCCACCACCGTCGATGTGCCGCCCACCGAGCCTGCGTTGTCAATGGAGTGCGAGTACTGGTAGTTGGCGCCTAAGGAAATCCCCTTGCTCAATCGCTTGTTGAGCCGGAACTGTCCCGCGTTGAATTTCGAGAAAGCAGCGGACTGCTCGTAGAAGAAAACCTGGCTGGTGGGGTCGGTCAACTGACTGCTGATACTGGCGCGCGGCGCGCTGGTGATGTCCAGATGATTGCCCCGCGATCCGTTGTAGCCCAGGTTCAGTACTACATTCCAAGGCAGCGACTTCTGCACGTCCAGATTCCAAACCTGAACGTAAGGCAATTGGTAGTGCGGATCGAGCGCGTAGTTGCCCACCGTATTCGGCACGGGAAATCCGTTTGCCAGCGAAAGGCAATCGCCCGCCGGGGGCGCGCAAGTTGTAGCCACTTCGTTGGTCTGCTCGTTCACAAACGCGGGCTGATTCACCATCGGCTGATGCGCCATGGTGGTGGCAAATGTAGCGTACTGGCTGTTGGTGAAGTTGATGCCATAGCCGGCGCGCACCACAGTCTGCTTAGGCAGCCGCAATGCCGCACCCACGCGCGGCGCAATGGCCGTGTGGTAGGGAAAAACCAGCGAGGCGGGCAGCTGACCGCTGACGGAGGGCGGGGAGCCGGGCTGCACCTCCGCAATCGAGGTAAACCCGCCGGCTGCATTCGTATCCACAAAGGCCATGTGGCCGTACTTCTCTGTATAGGGCGCGAAGTACTCGTAGCGCAAACCGTAGTTCAGGGTGAGATTGGTTCGCGCGCGCCAGTCGTCTGTCATGTAAGCGTCCCACACGTTTTCACGCAGGTAGCTCTTGCTCGCGGCGGAGTCGATGGTGGTCTCCTGAGGTTTGCCCAGCAGAAAATCCGCCAGCGAGGAGCCGGTATAAAGGCCGGTGAAGTAAAAGGTGCCGGTGGAGTTCGACCCGCCCAGAAAATCGCGGTGTACGCGGTGGTAATCGCCGCCGAAACGCAGGTTGTGCTTGCCGTAAATCCAGCTCAGCACTTCGGAAGCAGAGATGGTCTGCGTGAGCGCGAAGCTGGGCTGCGTCTCGCTCATTCCGGTAAAACTGCTGAGCGTCACATTGGGCAGGCCGTAGTTGAGCGGGCTCGAGTTCAACGCAACACTGCCAGGTCCCAGAATGCCTGATTGGCTCGCAATGTCGGTTTTGTTGGTGAAGAAGTTGGTTGCCTGGCTGGTGCTGCGATTCCAGTTGGCGTTGAAGATGCTTGTGATCTTGTGGTAGCCCACCGTGTAGCCGGCCTGCACGGAGTTCGCGCTGGAAGAACTCTTGCCGCCCAGTTGCGGAAAGACGTTCACCCTGTCCGCCGCCGAGTCAGTCCAGTTGTAGTTGAAGTTGATGCTCTGACGCAGCCCTTGATTCTGCGATCTGCGTCCGCCGCCGCCACGGCCAAGTCCACCTCGGCCGCCGGGCAGGGCAGCGTTCTTGCCCAGGCTGCGCATATAGCGCACTCCGGCCTGCGTCGAGTTGGTCTGCGCGGTGGTCAGCAGATGGTAGTTCTGCGCGTAGCCGGCCAAGTTGGGCGCGGGAAAATATTGCAGCAGGTTGGTGGCGGCCGGGACGGGCGTAACCGGACCA
>Ga0302267_10003294_pt1 | contig 18711 bp, 13 predicted proteins | sample III_Bog_E1_3_FD_194555 | JGI IMG/M metagenome (GOLD analysis project Ga0302267, IMG submission 194555) | Peat permafrost microbial communities from Stordalen Mire near Abisko, Sweden - III_Bog_E1_3 | ecosystem: Environmental > Terrestrial > Soil > Wetlands > Peat | place: Sweden: Abisko... | reverse complement strand
TGCCCTGCTGATGTTTGTGGGCTGGGAGGGCGTGGGCCTGGCTTCGTACTTGCTCATCGGTTTCTACTTCCAGAAGACCTCGGCGGCGAACGCGGGCAAGAAGGCATTCATCGTCAACCGCATCGGCGACTTCGGCTTCCTGATTGGCATGTTCCTGTTGGTCGCCAACTTCGGCACCCTCACCTTCACCGAGATTGCCACCAAGCTTGGGCAAGACCCCGGCTGGAACGGCGGCGTGGTCACCGTCATCGCTCTTTGTCTGTTACTTGGCGCAGCCGGAAAATCCGCGCAGCTTCCGCTCTATATCTGGCTGCCCGACGCCATGGAAGGCCCTACGCCGGTCTCCGCGCTCATCCATGCGGCCACCATGGTCACGGCAGGCGTCTACATGATCGCCCGGACCCATGTCTTGTTCGACCATTCGCCGTTTGCGCTGGGCGTGGTCGCGGTTGTGGGCGCGGCCACGGCGCTGTTTGCCGCGACGATCGGATTGGTGCAGAACGACATCAAGCGCGTGCTGGCCTACTCGACGATTTCGCAACTAGGGTACATGTTTCTGGGATGCGGCGTGGCAGCCTACTCGGCGGCGATCTTCCACTTGGTTACGCACGCCTTTTTCAAGGCTTTGCTCTTTTTGGCGGCTGGCTCGGTGATTCACGCCATCGGAGGCGAGCAGGACCTGCGCAAGATGGGCGGCCTGTGGAAGAAGCTGCCGGTCACTTTCGCCGTGACCACCGTGGGCGTTTTGGCCATCGCCGGATTCTTTCCCTTTGCCGGATTCTTCTCGAAGGACGCGATTCTCTACGCCGCATTCACGCATGGCGCGGGCGGCAAGGCGCTGTGGTTCGTTGGACTGGTCACCGCCCTGCTGACATCGTTCTATATGTTCCGGCTCTGGTATCTGGCCTTTCTGGGCAAACCACGTGGCGAGAATCCGCATCCGCATGAGAGTCCGTTCTCGATGCTTGGGCCGTTGGTGATTCTGGCTCTGCTGTCGATTGGCGGAGGTTGGATTGGGATTGAGCGCTTCTCAGCATTTTTGACACCCGCGACCGGCGCCCGCGCGATCGACGCAAGCAGCGCGCATCTTGAGCTGATCCTGAGTATCGTGGCAGTTGCCGTGGCGCTGCTGGGCTGGTTTGTGGCTGATTTGCTCTACCGGCAAAAGACGGCGCGCCCGGCCGAGCTCGCCGCTGCGTATCCCAGCGGCTACAGGCTGTTGGCCAACAAGTATTACGTCGACGAGATCTATGGCGCGGCGGTGGTCAAGCCGTTGCTTGCCATCTCCACCTACTTCCTGGGTTGGGTGGTGGATACGGGGCTGCTGGGCGGAACGGCCTGGCTGCTCGGCGGCATTGCCACTTTTGCAGGAGCTCTGCTGCAGCGATGGCAGTCGGGCAATATCCGCTCGTATGCGGCGTGGCTGGCAGCCGGAGCCGCGGCGGTGCTGCTCTTCATCGTGGTTCCCTGGCCTGAGGTGCTGGCCGGTCTTTCAGCAATACACCTGGGCGTGGCGGGACACTAGAGAATGACAGCAATCAACAACTCGATTCTCACATTGATCCTGCTGCTGCCGCTGGCCGGAGCGGTATTGGTGGCGCTTGCGCCCGACCGCGCCAAGCTGCCCAACTGGATCGCGCTCGCGACGGCGCTGGCCACCTTCGGGCTCACGCTGCACTTGCCTGTTCACTTCGATATGGGCGCAAGCGGCTTTCAGTTTGCCGTCAATATTCCCTGGATCGAAAGTCCCGCGATCTTCTACCACGTGGGCGTGGATGGGCTGAGCCTTTGGCTGGTTGTGCTAACCGGGCTGCTTGCCCCGGTGGGCGTCATCGCCAGTTGGAACGCCATCGCCGAGCGCCGCAAGGTATTCTTCGTGCTCTTTCTGGTCCAGCAGACGGCCATGTTCGGCGTATTCATCTCGCTGGACCTGATGCTCTATTACGGCTTCTGGGAGCTGTCGCTGGTGCCCATGGCTATCCTGATCGCCATGTACGGCCGCAAGGATGGGCCCAAGGCCGCTCTCAAGTTTTTCCTCTTCACCTTCATTCCCTCTGCGCCGTTGCTGGTGGCGATTTTGTGGCTCTACTCCCAGACCCGCAGCTTTGACTTCGCCGACATTCATAATCAAATTGCCCTCGGCCTGATCCCCGCTGGGCCGCTTTGCTGGGTGGCTCTGGCGTTTCTCTTCGCCTTTGCCGTCAAGGTGCCGGTATTCCCGCTGCACGGCTGGCTGGCGGACAGCTTCAGCGAAGCTCCCGTTGCCTTGGCCATGGTGGTGGCAGGCAAGCTGGGACTTTACTCGATGCTGCGCTTCCACATCGGGCTTTTTCCCGTGCAGGCGCGGGCTGCGGCTCCCTACCTGATTGCTCTGGCCGTCATTGGCATTCTCTATGGCGCGTGCCTGGCGTTGGTGCAGCGCGACTTTTGGCGGCTGCTTGCATTTGCAGCGCTGAGCCACCTGAGCCTGATCGTTCTGGGCATCTACGGCTTTACGGCTACGGGCTCGGCTGGCGCGGTCTACCAGATTCTCAGCCACGGAGTCGTCGATGGCGCGTTGTTCGTGCTGTTGGGCGTGCTCTACGAGCGCTATGCAACGAGCCAGATCGGCGCTTTTGGCGGGTTGGCTGCACGGCTGCCGCGCACAGCCACGCTCTTCGTCATAGCATCGCTGGCCATGATCGGCCTGCCCATGTTGAGCGGCTTTGTCGGCGAGTTCCTTATCCTCTCCAGCACCTTCAACGGAGTAAGCAAGGGGTGGGCCATTGCCGCCGCGCTGGGCGTGATTCTGGGCGCAGCCTACATGCTCTGGCTGGTGCAGCGACTATTCTACGGACCCGAAAGCAAGTTGGCGCTTTCGAATTCGCCAGACGACTTGCATATCGGCGAGCTGGCTGTACTTTGGCCGCTGGCTGTGCTCATGCTGGTAATGGGGGTTGCGCCGATGCTCTGGCTGCCGGCCATCGAAACGGCCTTTCCTCGCGTGCAACTTGTCATAACCGTCATTCCGGGGCCAATCCCCTCGCCCGCGCCGGTTCTTCCCCCATCCGCATTGCCAATTTCAAACTCCGGGGAGGGCCCGCGGTGAATCCAGTTCCCGATATCCTCCGCATCCTTCCCGAGATCGTTCTCGCGCTGACCGGCGTGGCCATCATGATGATCGATGCCTCGCTGCCAGCCGCATTTCCACGCCGGTCGCTGGGATGGGTCGCGGCGTTCGGCACTACATTCGCACTCTGGGCCAGCCTATGGCAGCTCCGTCTTCCCGCAGGGGCAGCCTACTTTGGAGCAAATGGCACCGTAGAGACCAGTCCCTTCACTGTCTTCTTCCACGTGCTCATCTGCGGCATCGTGCTGGTGGCGCTGCTGCTCTCGCTGGACACGCTACCCGAGGACAGTCATCACCAGGGCGAGTTCTATGCGCTCATCGTCTTCGGTGCGGTGGGAATGTGCCTGCTCACCGGCGCAGTCGAGCTGCTGGTGGTATTTATCGCGCTCGAAATCTCATCCATTTCCACGTATATTCTGGCCGGTTATCGCAAGAACACGAGCAGTGGGCCCGAGGCGGCCATCAAGTATTTCCTGCTCGGTTCCTTTGCCACGGGGTTCCTGCTTTACGGCGTGGCATTGATCTTCGGCGCAACCGGCACCACGCAGATCTACGAGATTGCGCGTCTGGCGCCCATAGTGCCGAATCACTTGTTCATCCTGGCCGGACTGGCGCTGATGCTGGTGGGCATCCTGTTCAAAGTATCGGCCGCGCCCTTTCACGTTTGGACGCCCGATGTCTACGAAGGCGCGCCAACGCCAGTGGTTGCCCTGCTCTCGACAGCGCCTAAAGCCGCCGCCTTTGCATTATTGCTGCGAGTTGTTTACGAGATGTTTCCAACCCTGCACGCGCTTTGGGCGCCGCTGCTGTGGGTTGTTGCCGTGCTGTCAATGACCGTTGGAAATCTCGCTGCGCTCAGGCAGCAAAATGTGAAGCGGATGCTGGCCTACTCCGCGATTGCCCATGCAGGCTACCTGCTGGCCGCCTTCGCAGGGCTGGGAAACACCGGCATCGCCGCGGCCAGTTTTTATATTGCAGCTTATGCAGCCATGAACGTGGGCATCTTTGCCGTGATTACCCTGGTGAGCGGATACGACGAGAAGCTCCCCATGATCGACGATTATCGCGGACTGATCTACCGCTCGCCTCTGCTGGGCAGCCTGCTGATCTTTTTCCTGGTTTCGCTGGTTGGAATTCCCTTCACCGGCGGATTCTTCGGCAAGTTTTATTCCTTCTCGGCCGCCGTCGATGGCGGCGCGGTCGCACTCGCCATCATCGGCCTGCTGAACTCTGGATTGGCCGCGGCCTACTATTTGCGGCTGGCTCTCGCCACGGCGCAGCGCACAGAAGACAAGAAGGACGAAGCCGTGCATCCGGGGCCGCAAGTCGGCATTGCTGTAGGCGCGGCTTTGCTGCTAGCCGTTGGGGCTACTCTCGTCCTGGGTATCGCGCCAGGCGAGGTGCTGCACGGAGCTGAGGCCGGCGCGCACACGCTGCAAGCGCCTCCCATAGAGACCACCGCGCCTGGGATCAGTGCTGTGCAGGAACCAAGGCCGTAGTAGATCCAACCAGCTTCCCCGGCGCTGGCGGCGCCAGCAAGCTCGTGTAAAACCCTGTGATCAGCCTCAGAACTCGTTCATTTGCATAGTGGTCAACCACCCACGTCCGTGCTGCCTCACCCATGCAACGCCGCCGCGCGGGATCGCGGAGCAGATTGAGAACGGCCTCGCTGATGGCCTCGGGATAGCCGGGCGGGATTAGCAGGCCTGTCACCTCTGGCACCACGGAATCGCGCGATCCCGTGGAGATGGTTGTGACTACGGGGACGCAGCTAGCTCCAGCTTCCAGTACGGCATTAGGAAAACCCTCGCGCCAGGTGGGCAGGACCATCAGGTCCATGGCGCGATAGTAAGGCGCTGTATCGGCCACAAACCCTGTACAACGAATGCTCTGATGCTTCTCGATCCGTGTACGAAGGTCGGGACAGAGCGCATCTTCCGCGGCATCGAACCAGCCCACCAGCAGCAACTGCGCTTCCGGCTCGGCCTTCAGAATGGTTTCAAAGGCATCCATCAGCTCAGGCAGCCCCTTGTCGCAGGTCAATCGCCCCACAAAACCCACCACCGGGGCATCCGTGCGGAGCCCAAGCCGTTCCCGCACATCGCTTGGACCGGGCGAGAATCGCTCCACATCGACGCCATTGCTGCTCCCCTCCCCGAGCAGTTGAAGCTTGGACGCCGGAGCCAGGCCCAGTGCCAGCGCTTCAGCACGCATGCTGTGGCTGTTGCACAACACAATCTGCGCGCAGAGTGCGGCAACCCGCTCCGCAGCCAGCAAAATTCGGCGCTTGAGTCCAATTGTGCCCTCGACCTTGAGCCCTCGCAGCATATAGATTCGCGTGGGCACCCCCGCAAGCAGAGCTGCGAATGTGCCCAGCAGCCCTGCCTTCGGAGTGCTGAATTCCGTGATGTCTGGCCTGAGCCGAACCAGCATCCACCAAAGCCGCGCGAGCGACAGAATATCCGCAATCGGCGCTATCTTGCGGTGCATTTGGATGGCAATCGACTTGACCCCTTCGCGTGCCGCCGTGCGGTTCAGCAATTCGCCTGGGCTTGAGACCAGGGTCACCCGAAAGCCCGCCTCGCGCAGCGCGCGCAAACGTCCGGTAAGAGTCAGGCAAGTCTGCGAATTGGTAATGCCCACCACGATATGGGGGGTAGGATCCGTTGCTGGAACTTGAAGCTCAGGACCAAATAAAAGCGCATCGGAAACAAACATGTGTCGACCTGCACTCCCTGCAATTCCTGGAGACTGTCCAGGAGTTTGCTCTTAACGCAGAAGTGCAGGAATGTCATGGCTCTCGCCATAAACCAAGGTCAATTCGAAGCAACGAGGCTCTTCGCCCCCAGGTGCATGGATTCCGTGGTTTCCCTTGAAGTCGTTGTACAAGTTCTTAAGGAAAGTAAGGTTACTGTACCAGTTTTGCACAGCTTGAATTATTCTCGACCCAACACGAAGGTATTGGGTACTCCTGCGATGCAGGCCGCAAAAAGCCCTTCTCTGCCAAATGTACTTGCCTCCTTATCGCTTAAGCTACATGAAATCAATGCAATACATCAAGGCAGATTGTGCGCTCCGGCAGATTTGCCGAACTTCGCTCCTCTTTCTTGCAGCCTGTATACTCACCTACTTGTGGAAAAACTAATGAAGCAACGCGCCAGGATTCTCTTGCTAATCCCACATCTTGGTGGTGGCGGGGCTGAGAAGGTAATTTCCCAGCTCGCTCGAGGCCTCTCCCGTGAGAAGTATGAGCTGCATCTGGGGCTTGTTACGCAGACCGACGCGGACCTGGAACCCATGCCTTCCTGGATACATATTCATGCATTGGGTGCGTCGCGGGTGCGCGACGGAGCTTACAAGCTGCTCAGGTTGGTCTGGCGGCTAAAGCCGGATGTGGTCCTCTCCGGGATGTTTCACTTGAACTTTCTCGTGGTGCTGCTTCGCCCCCTTTTCCCGCGAAATACCCGCATCCTCGTGCGGCAGAATGGCACTGTCTCAGCCGCGCTGGCTTTTGGGAGCCTGCCCAGCTACACCCGGCCTCTATACCGGCTTCTTTACCGCTGCGCGGACTGCGTGATCTGTCAAACTCCGGCGATGGCCAAAGACCTGATCGAGCAGCTCTCCATTCATCGGAACCGATTGGCTGTGCTGCCGAACCCTGTGGACGTGGACGCAATTCGCGATGCAACGCATGACAATCTAGTGCAATGGGTTGGCCCCGGCCCGCATTTGCTTGCTGTGGGAAGGCTCTCGCAAGAAAAGGGCTTCGATCTGCTGTTGCGGGCTTTGGTCGCTGTGCGCGGCCAGTTTCACCGGATCAACCTGACTGTCGCCGGTGCCGGCCCGGCAGAGGAGGCATTGAAGGCCCTGTGCCAGCGCCTTGGCCTGGAAACTTGCGTCCGTTTTACAGGCTACATTGATTCTCCCTCCGCGTATTTTCCCGGCGCGTCTGCATTTGTGCTTTCATCCCGACACGAGGGATTGCCAAACGCGCTATTGGAGGCGGCGGCAGCGGGGCTGGCCGTTGTTGCTTTGCCGGCATCCGAGGGTATCGTGGACTTGCTGCGCGGTCAGCCCGGCGCCTGGCTGGCGACGGAAGTCTCCGCCGATGCGCTGGCTGCTTCCCTGCTGGATGCGCTCAGGACTCTGGCTCCTGGGCAGCGGTTTGACCACCCGTTCATCGATCAGTTCAGATTCGACCGGGCGATCCGCGCTTACGAAGACCTGATCGACGCTGTCCTGGCTGCGAAGAATCCCGGCGCTAGATCCCTTCACGCCAAGAAGCAGGAGCGCTGCCATTGAATCATGTTGCCCTCCTCATTCCAGGCTTTGGGCGGATCGGCGGCGCCGAGCGTCAGGTTATTCTGCTAGCCAAAGGACTGCGCCGGCGCGGTTGGCGAGTCACTGTGGTGGCGCTTTCAGGCAATGGTGGCGATGTTCCAATCGAATTGACCGCGGCCGGGGTGGCATTTCTGACCTTGCGGATGCGCAAAGGTCTCGCCGATCCTCGCGGATGGGTACGCTTCAATCGCTGGCTCCGGCGTGAGGCTCCAGAGGTGGTCCACGCTCATCTTCCTCACGCCGCATGGATGGCGCGCTGGTCGCGTCTGGCTGCGCCCGTTCGGGTAGAGGTCGATACGATCCACAGTTGCGCGACTGGCACAGTTGGGCGGCGGCTAGGTTATCGCTGGAGCGAATGGCTTGCGGATCGAGTTACCGCGGTAAGCCACGCGGCCGGGGTTGCGCACCTATTGGTGGCGATGGCGAGCACCAGCAAGCTCACGGTGGCGCCGAATGGAGTGGACGCGGACGCGTGGAAGCCCGAGGCAGCCCTTCGAACTGCCGTGCGCCGGGAGCTTGGACTTGATGAGGAGTTCATCTGGCTGGCTGCCGGCAGGCTGGAGGCGGTGAAGGATTATCCAACACTGCTCGCGGCCATGACCCTGGTTGCGGAACCGGCAAGCCTCTTGATTGCCGGCGCCGGATCTCTTCAAGTCGAACTGGCGGCGCTCTCCGCGCGGCTTGGCCTGACGCAGCGGGTCCGGTTCCTGGGCTTCACGAGGGATTTGCATCGATGGATGCAGGCCGCGGACGGATTTGTCCTCTCGTCCCGCTGCGAGGGTTTGCCAATGGGACTGCTCGAAGCCGGCGCCTGTGCCTTGCCCGCCGTGGCAACCGACGGTCCAGGGACTCCAGAGGTTCTGGTTGACGGCCAGACTGGCTGGCTTGCGCCCGCCGGGGACGCCAATGCGCTCAGCCAAGCGATGAGCAAGATGATGCGGATCCCGCCGAAGGAGCGCAGCGCGATGGGCGCGCGGGCGCGACAGCTCGTCATCGAGCGATTCAGCCTGGAGGCGGTCCTGGATCGCTGGGAGGCGATTTACCAGGATCTGCTCGGGCGAAATCCCAAGCCGGTGCGTTGGGGCAGGGCAGGATGAGGCGTTTCCTCAAGCGGGAGGCCTGGATTCGCTGTGCCCCATCCTTGCGTCGCAGTTGTTCTTGTTGGCGGCTGGCGCACCCTAAGGTCTTGAAATCTTAACCTTCCCAACAAAAGTGGGTGCCCCATCCTTCCGCAGTCTTTTCGCGGAAGGGTGGGATAGCACAAACCTCGACCATCCGTGCCGTGCGTTTCATCGCCGGGTGTCCCGCCTCTGGGACCTGGGAAACCACAACTCTTCCCCCGATCCTTGCGCAAAATTACGCCCCGCCGGCGCACAATAGAAATCGTGAAACCCATGAAAGAAATCGCCGTAGGGGCAGGAGTTGCGTCCGCGTTCCCCGGATCAATCTCTCGGGAACCTGCCCGACCGTGCCGTCTCCTCGTTACGACTTAATTAATACCCCCACCCCCCCTCTATTTATTTTCAAAACATTGCAGATAATTTCTGGACCGCCGGCATTGGACTGAGGGTCGTAAACCACGAACCGCAGGTCCCCTTCGGCTTCGCTCTGGGAAGGCCACGGATTGGTCCCGCTTATGGCCGCGGTTAGATTGAAAGAGAAATAGCCCAGCGGATCGGAAAAGCAAAACTCATACAATCCCGGCTGCTGCGGGCCGCAAACAGTACCCGGCGGGGCAAGCATGAACTTGAACCCGTGGATGGAGTTCAGTGTGTAAGTTACGCCCGGCTGAGGCTGGAAGGTGATGGAGCACTGCGCCGTTGGATTCCCGGTGGCGCCGATCCCCGATCCTGGAGGACACTAGGGCCTGTTCACACTACTGGCGCGGTGGCGCCGCTTTGAACCCGGACGATACCCATACCTGGGCGTTAGCGATTTCAGGCAGGACGATAAAAAAAGCTACGGAAATCGGGAAATACAGGGCGGTGGCGCGAAGGAGTGGCCCTGCAATTGCCCCCCAATTTGCCCAAGAGCTTGCGCATGGGTACGGTCCTTTCAATGGGATGACGGTGTGCGCGGATGGGCCGGTTATCGGCCATGAGATGAAGGCTGAGTCTCGATCAATTGTGACTGATCGCCGCCGGAAGACAAGTTAAGAAAGTACCGTAAGCTTTGGCAATGAGGTTCGGCTCGCCAGGCGCTTCCTCGTGCGGGAGGCCCGGATTCGCCAGAGCGCGAAGGCTTCGCGAATGCGCTCGGATGCCCGAAGTTCCGCCGGCTCGGACCCGCCCAGAACGCGGCACACCGAGGTGAACTGCGGGGCATGGCCGGCGAGGAAGGCGCGCAACTCGGAGACCTGGGCATCAGTCGCGGTGTTGCTATGCACGCAGATGGTCCAAAGGCCGTTGGATTTGTGGATGGGCGCCCAAAGCTGTTGGGGAATCCAGGTAAGGCCGCGCTTGAAGGGCCGGAGGGCAATGCCGTCGGAGAGGGTCTGGATTCCCTCGGCGGCCAGCGCCCGCAGCGTGGCGCCGTCAAAGCCGTGGCGCGGAGCAACCCATATTTGCGGATCGAGCTGGTGGCTGCGGAGAATGGCAAGCCCGGCACGAATCCATTGGCGCTGGGTTTGCTCGGGGACGCCTGCAAATTCGGTGTGCCTGTGAAATGGGAGCAGGCCGCACCCATTCCCGGCGCAGATATGGCGGTAACCATGCAAAGCGATGGTGGCGCCAGTTGCCTGGAGCGCGCGCATCGAGGCCCAGAATTCCGGGTCTGGCGGCGAAAGCTGCAGTTCGGGGTCCTGGTTGTCAGGAACCACGGCTAGTATGGGCTGGATCTTGAACTCCTCAATCAAGGGCAGAAAGCGCTGCCATCCGGCGCGTGAAAACGTGGGACAGAGATCGTCGAAGCGCAGGAGGTATTGAGCCGGCCTTAAAGTCATGCTGCTGCCTCCGTGGCTGCTTTGGGGAGCAGCTTCGCGGTCCAATACCAGAGAAAGAGAAACGTACTGACGGTCCAGAGCGAAGTGGCGAGGGCGATTCCGGCGATGCCGAACCAGCGCATCAGGATCAGATTGAGCACAATATCGAGGATGAGATTGATGGCGCCGCAATAGAAGATCAGATCGGTGCGGCGCATGGCCAACAGAAAGCGGTAAAAGACCCGGCTGGAGACGAAAAAGGGAATCTGAATGGCGTACATTATCAGCACCGGCGCCACCACTTTGGTGTCGGTCGGCCCAAACGCGCCATGCTGGAATGTGATGCGGATCAGCGTGCGCGAACCAACGATGAGCACAAACGCGATGGGACCGGACACGAGTGCGGTGAGACGAACCCAGGTGCGTAGCGTGTGGCGGCAACCAGCCCAATCTTGAACGGCGATCATGCGGGAGAAGTAGGGTGTGACCGCAGTCGAAAACGCCCCGGCCAGCAGCGTGAGAACCACGCCGACAAAACGGTTGGCATACACCAGCGCGGAAACGCTGCCGGCGGGGAGCATCGCCGCCATCGACTGATCCACCAGCAGGCCGCCCGAGGCCACCACTGCACTCAGCAGCACGACGCCATACTGATGCGCAACTTCGCGAGTGGCCGCGGTCATTCCGTGCCAGCGCAAGCGGAAACGGTAGCCATGGGAGTCCATCATGCTCGCTACCACCCCCGCATGGACCAGCGCGCCGGCCAGAGTGGCGTAGACCATGGCCCAGATGCCCAGGCGGCCGCTCAGCAGCAACGCGCCGGCAATGATCGCAAGCGGATTGATGACAACGGCCAGGGCCGGCAGGGCAAAGCGATCGAAGGTATTCAGAACGGCCGTGCAGTTTGTGGCGATTCCCGTAATGAGTACGACCGGCAGCAGGGCGTAAAAGATGCGCACCGAGAGGTCCAGCTTGGTTGCCGCAAAATGTGAAGCAATCAGCGGGAAGAAGCCGCGCGCAGCCAAAGCCATCGCGGCGGAAGCTGCCGTGAGCAGCATGCACATCCAGAGCATCGAGCTTGATAACAGCTCCTGTGCGCGGTCGCGGCCTTCGCGCTCTCGCACACGGATCAGTGTGGGCACCAGCGCCTGGTTCATGGACTCGGAGATCAGATTGATGAGCAAGCCGGGGATGAGCGAGGCGGCTAGAAATGCATCCATGGCGTCGCTACGGCCATAGGTTCCGGCAACGGCAATCTCCTTGAAGGTTGCAACTACCTTGACCAGAACGCCAACGGCGGTGACCGACACGGCGGCGCGGAAGATGCGGCGATTGATGCTGCCGCCCTGGAAGAGCCGTGCGATTTGGGGGAGGGTGGACATGATGGCAAGCTAATCCGCCCACCCGCGCGCACATCCGTTCGGCACGGAAGACATTTCGGCAACCGAGCGGCTTCCGCTGGCCGAAAAGCAGGCGTCAAGGCGCACCGGTTCTTCCAGGGAAACGCGCCCGGCCAGCCCAATCAGGGCCAGCAGCAGCCAGGTGGTGCGATTGTCTTCCACTGTCGCATCCAGCGTGGTGAGGAACCATACCAGCAGCGACGTGGCAAGCGCCAGTTGCAGAGGTCCATGGATTCGCAGGATTGACCGCACGGCTTGAGCCACAATGGCCACAAAAAGACACAAAGCAATAAGGCCACCCGTCACCAGGATGGACAAAGCGGTATTGTGGGCCGTATTGATTGGAGCCAGTCTCGTAGCGCTAACAAAGGTGCCGGCCCCAGTCCCAAGAATCGGCGCTTGGGCAAAGGCATGCCATCCAAAGGTCCAGATGTTCGACCGCTGGTTCAGGTCGCCGCCCTGGAGTTGCACAGGGATGGTGGCGAGGCGCTCAAAGGTCTCATGAGGAACTGAAAACCAGAGGGCGGCGGCGATTGCGGGCAATAGGAGCGCCCCAGCCAGCACCCCTCTGGCGTGGTTGCGCGCCAGCAGGATGCCGCAACCTGCCAGCGCCAGCACCGCCGCCAAGAAGCCTCCCCGCGAGGCGGTAAGGACCACGGCAACCAGCCCCAACGGCAAGTATCCAAGCGCCAGCAGGCGGCTCGGCCAGCGCGGCTCGCTGTTCAACAGTAGCGCAGCCAGCGGAAAGCCGAGGTCAAGATAGCGGGCCACGTCGTTTGGGTCTTGTCCCTCGGCCACAAACCGGAACTGCCCCGCGGCAATGGCCTCCTGTGAGCTGAAGTTGCTTATCGTTAGCAAGGCCAGTACCCAAGAGCCGGCCACGTAGGCTCGCAGCAGGGCGCGCAGGTCGCCGGGGCTCTCGGCAAACTCCCAGACCAGCCAGACGACCATCATCTCCTGGAAGTTTCCGCGCAGTCTTTCCAGTGTCTCCAGCGGTTCGATCGACCAGAAATAGGAGCAGCAAAACCAGAGGAAGAATACCAGTACAAGCCATTGCATTGGCCCCGGCGTGCGCAGGCGACCGGCTTGCAGAACGGCAGGAATCCCCACCAGAACCAGCAACACTCCGGCGATGCGTGCTGCATTGCCCAGCGGTTCGCCCAGATCCAGGGAGTATTCCCATGGAACCGCAAAGGCGAAGATGAGCAACAAGCCCCAGGCAATTCGTCGCATTGCCTAAAACCTCTGCGAATAGACGAGCCCTGCATAGATCGTGACGCCGATTGCCGATTGAATGGCCGCTTCCACTCCTTTGTTCCACAGATCTTTAGCCATGGAGTCGGGAACAAAGAGAATGTCGCGGTCGCGCACTGGCTGGTCGGGCTCCTGGCCGTGCATCATGCGCTTGAGGTTGAGGGTGGTCAGGGTGCGGCCGCCTTTTTGCTCGCGGATCAGCAAGGCTCTTCCGGTGGCGGCATTCTGGCTCGTGCCCCAGGCAAGGGAAAGCGCTTGCACCACTGTCAGCCCCTGCGCAGGATCCACCGGGAATCCACCCGGCCGGACGACATCGCCAATCACATAAACCAGCCCGGCGCGGCTCACTTGGACGGTGTCGCCGGGACTCAGCTCCGGGTTGTGGTCGGATGCAGTGTCGGTTCCGCTGGGGTCCATCACCACCGGATGAGGTGTCTTGGGGTCATCTCTTTGATAAATGTTGACTAGGCGGCCGGCACTGGGTCCCAAACCGGAAGCAGCCGAAATCAGGTCCAGCAAGCGATGGTGAAGCGTGTAAGGATAGACGCCTGGGTGAGCCACCTCGCCCAGTACGCTTACATCCTGCCCGGTATAGGCAATCACCAGCACGGAGACCTGCGGATGGAGCAGCATGCCCTTGGCCACCAGCGCCGCTTCAATGGCGTGCGCGGCTGCCTGCTCATCAAGCCCGCCAACCTGCACAGCCTGAACCAGAGGCAGCATTACCGTGCCTGCCTGCGAGACCCGAACCACGGAATGAAACTCCGGCGTGTGATACTCGCTTATGTCAAGGGAGTCACCGGGACCGATGGGAGCCGCCATGGGAGAGGTTGGCAACGCAGCAACCGGGGACTGCCCAACCTGGTTTGCGCTGGCGGGGATATTCCACACCGTTGGAGCTTCTTTTGGATTGGGCAGGTTTTGCGCTCCCGGCGCGGAGGGTATCCGCACCACCCCTGTTGGCAGGCCGGAGGTGCTCGGCGTAGGCGCCTGCGAGCGGGCCATTGCGCCGGCCATAACCACAGCGAGCAACGTCATGGCTGCGCGCCGCCCAGAACTGCTCAGCGATTCGACCAAAAGTGCGCCTCCCACAGCCAGCCAGAGTCCAGCGAAGAACGTGATTCCCAAATAAAGCTTCATGTCAGGCGCCACCGGCCTTACCGGCTGCCGCGCTTGGTCGACCACCTCGATATTGGAGCTGTGAACGCCGACGGACAGCCGGGCGTCCTCAACCTTGCCCAGCACCCGCATGTACAAATCCTGGCTATACCTGGCCTCCTGGAGCATTACCGCGTATTCTGTGGCGGCCTGGTTCAACCTCATCCCTTCGCCCCTGCGTTCGTCCAGGCTCTTGCGTATCGATTCTTCGCGATCTGAGGAGGTCTTGAAGGCATTCTGAAACTGCGACACAAGCTTGGCGTCTTCGGCCTGCTTCTGCCTATCGAGATCCTGCAATTGGCGATGAACCTCGACGACGCGAGGAAAGTTCGGCCCATGCTCGGCGCTGAGTTGCGCCTGTTCCTCCTCAAGCTGGCTCCGCTGCGCCCGAATCTGCCCCAGCAGCGCATTTGCCAGGTTGCCGCCTTCGGGTTGCAGGCTCGCATCGGAGGCGATCACCGCCTCCGGGTCGCCCTGCGAAGCAGCCTTGTACTCTGCCTCCCTCTGGATGCGATCGGCTGTAACTGCCACCAACTGCCGGCCCAACTCGTCAATCTCCAGCATGATGGAGTTGTGGTCGGCCTCGCCCGGCTGGCCGCTGGCGAACGTCCCAGCGGTGCCGAGAATACCATGCGCGCCCTGGAAAGCCGCCAGGCGCTGCTGGTCCTGCTCCACGCGCACCTTCAAATCCTTGAGTTGGCCATCCAGCCAACCCGTTGCCTGAACGGTCGCCTGGGTCTTGGACACGCTTTCCTGTTCGTCGTAGGCGCGAATCAGAGCGTTCACCACCGCCGCAGACAATGTTGCGTCTTGTGAGCGGAAGCGAATCTGAACGAGCAGCGTGCGGGGTATCGTCTGCACATGGAGCTTCTTTTGGAATCTCGTCAGGAGGTAGTCCTTGGCGTCGGGAGCCGGCGAGTTCGGGGCAAATCCGGGAAAGCGGCGGTCAAAGCCACCCGCGAAGCCAGGCTCCCGGTAGAGCTTGAGCTCGGCAATCACCCTCCAAGCCAACTGGTCGCTGCGAAAAACATCGGCAAGCGTCTCCAGTTGCAATGGCGCAGAGAGCAAGGACGCCGCAACGAATGGCTCAGATCCCCCCAGGCTAAGCGACGAAGCGGGCCCCATCCGCAGGGCCACTTTGGCGCTGGCCTCGTACTGGTTGGGGGCGACGAGGCAATACGCAAGGCATAGCAGCAGCAATCCCCCGACAAGAGCCACAACCAACAGGCGGCGCCGGACCAAGACATCCAAGAGTTCCCGAAACGAGGTCGAGGAAGAGTGCCGACCTGCGCCTGCCCCAGGCTGTCCGTCGTGATCGGGTGGTCCATCGAATTGAAGAGCGGAACCGTCCGGCAAGGGGTGGGAACCTCTGGCCCATGGATCCTCGCGCAAGGCTCTCCTTGCATTTCAAATCGAAAAACCGCTACGGAGGAAATTCCCAACAGTGTGCTTCATTGGAAGCAATTCGTCAATAGGCTCCGTCACTCAAGAAAGCCCGCCGTGGATAAATGGGGTGCTTTTGGGCAACTCGCGCTAACCGCGCCTACTTGACTCCGCCGCCACCCCGGTACCACTCCACCGTACGGCGCAGCCCTTCGCGGAAATCGACGATCGGCTCGTAACCAAGCAGATCCTCGGCCAATCGAATATCCGCCAGCGAGTCGCGAATGTCGCCGGAGCGCCCTTCAGCATAGGCAGGCTTGCCCTTGTAGCCCGTCAACTCGCACAGAATCTCGAACACTTCGTTCAGCGTAATGCGTGTGCCGGTGGCCGCGTTCATCATCTGCCCTGCGACCTTCTCGGCCGGGGCCTCGGCAGCCAGCAGGTTGGCATGGACAACGTTATCAATGTAAGTAAAATCCCGGCTCTGGCCACCGTCGCCATAGATTGTGGGCTGCTTGCCTGCCAGCATCATGCGGCAGAAGATGGCGAGTACGCCCGAGTAATGCGAGGTGGGATCCTGATACGGGCCAAAGACGTTGAAGTAGCGCAGAACTACCGTCTCGAGCCCGTAGACGCGTGAAAAGCAACGCATGTACTGCTCGCCGGCCAGCTTGGCAACCGCATAGGGAGAGATCGGATTAGGCAGCATCTCTTCGTGTTTGGGAAGTGTGGGCGAGTCGCCGTAGACGGAGGAAGAACCGGCGTAAACCAACCTCCGAACTCCGGCAGCACGCGCGGCTACAAGCAGGTTGAGCGTCGCGTCGACACAGTTCACGTTGGTCGTCACCGGGTCGGCTACGGAGCGCGGAACTGAAGCCAGCGCCGCCTCGTGGAAGACGATCTCAATTCCATCGCAGGCTCGCGCGCAGGCAGCCGGATCGGCCAAGTCGCCCTCCATGAACTCCATCGCTTCCAAGCCGGCCAGATTGGACCGCTTTCCGGTGATGAAGCTGTCGATGCCTCGAACCGTTTCGCCACGCGCCAGCAACTTCGCAGCGATCGACCGGCCAATAAAGCCCGCCACTCCAGTGACAAGATACTTTCCCAAACCCAACCTCCCTGGACGATGAATCTCAAAGCTGCCAACGCACACGCCGCTGAGGATATTAAACCACCCGCAGACCGGGTCTCTTTTGCACAGAAGTCAAACCCGTTCTTATCTGGACCAGACCGCGGCCGCCAGAGTCGCGACGAACACCAATTGAATGGCAAGCCTCGCGCCAAATCCAGGCACTGGCCGTCCTCCAACCGTCAAACCCTCACGCGCAGCCTTCGCATTCGCCGAAAACATGCACGCCAGCATCCCTGCCGCAAACACAACAACCGGCATGGCAAAGCGCGGAACCTGCAACCCGATTGCAACGAGCACCTCCGCAATTCCGGTCAGCGTCACCCACTTCCCTGCATCGCCCAAGCCATGAGGAACCATGCGAACCAAATCCGGCCTGCGCTTTCCCCAGTGCGCTGAAGCTGTCAGCAGAAACATCACACTCAGCGCCGCCCGCAATGCATTCTGCCAATCGGCAAAATAAAGCACTTCCGTGCCAGCCAGCCGGAAGAGCAGGAACGAAACTGCCAAAACAATGAGTGGAGCCATCGCGCCTCCCTTTCCATTTTCACATCTCGGAGGTGCAAGTCCCCAATCCCTTCGTAACCATACCCGACCGATCGAACCCCGCCCAAACGGCGCCATCGCGCTCCCTCGCGCCTTAGAATGAAATCCATGACAACTGCCGCCACCCCAGGGTTGGCTGAGCTCAAGCGAAGAATCGAAGCCCGCGATGCCCGCATTGGCATCGTCGGGATGGGATACGTTGGGCTGCCGCTGGCGCTGCTCTTTAGCGCCGAGAGGTTCCGGGTGACCGGGTTCGACATTGCGCCCGATAAGGTCAAGACTCTAAACTCCGGCGGGTCCTACATCGTTCGCATTCTCCCAGGTGAAATTCTGGTGGCGCAAAAGGCCGGCTTCCGCGCTACGGCGGAATACTCTGAAATCGCGCAGATGGATGTGGTCATTATCTGCGTCCCCACGCCGCTCGATGAGCATCATGAACCGGACCTGAGCTATGTGATCGAGACGGTCAAGTCGATCGCTCCTCATGTTCATGAAGGCCAGTTGATCGTACTCGAAAGCACCACCTATCCCGGCACGACAGAAGAGGTTGTAGTGCCGCTTCTCGAAACCGGCAACCCGCTCGGCCTGAAGGTTGCGCGCGCCATCGGGGAGTCAGGCATTCATGTTGTCTTCTCACCCGAGCGCGAGGATCCCGGCAACGATTCTGTCGCCCGCCACGATATTCCGAAAGTTGTGGGCGGATGCGGAACGGTTGCCGCGGAGCTGGCCTCTGCTATGTATGGCACGATTTTCCGCAAAGTTGTACCCGTCAGCAGCCCCGCGGTTGCTGAGATGACCAAGCTGCTTGAAAACATCTACCGCTGCGTCAATATCGCCCTGGTCAACGAACTCAAGCAGTTGTGCATGAAAATGGGTATCGATATACACGAAGTCATCGATGCGGCTAAAACCAAGCCCTTCGGCTTCCAGGCCTTTTACCCCGGCCCCGGCCTCGGCGGCCACTGCATCCCCATCGATCCGTTCTATCTCTCCTGGAAGGCGAGGGAGTTCGACTTCCGGACGCGTTTCATTGAGCTGGCCGGCGAGATCAACATGGCCATGCCTTACTTCGTCCTCGATAACCTGGCCGCCGGGCTCAACGAACACTGCAAGTCGATCAAGGGCTCGAAAATCCTGGTTCTGGGCCTGGCCTACAAGCGCGACATCGACGACCTGCGCGAGTCTCCCTCGCTGACGATCATCGAGCTGTTGCGCGAGCGGGGCGCCATCGTCGCCTACAACGACCCTTACTTCCCCACCGTGGGCCGCGGACGCCATTACGACCTGAACATGACCAGCACTCCGCTCGGCGATCTGGCCCAGTTTGACGCAGTTGTTATCGTCACCGACCACTCCAGCTACGACTACAGGGCCATCGTCGAGCAGTCGCAGTTGGTGGTCGATACACGCAACGCCACCAAAGAAATTGACTCGCCTAAGATTGTTCGTTGCTGATAAGGCGGCATCCGCT
>Ga0302267_10003293_pt1 | contig 18714 bp, 13 predicted proteins | sample III_Bog_E1_3_FD_194555 | JGI IMG/M metagenome (GOLD analysis project Ga0302267, IMG submission 194555) | Peat permafrost microbial communities from Stordalen Mire near Abisko, Sweden - III_Bog_E1_3 | ecosystem: Environmental > Terrestrial > Soil > Wetlands > Peat | place: Sweden: Abisko... | reverse complement strand
GGTCATCCCCGGCGGGGACTGCCCGGAGAGCCCGGGGCCGGGGGTCTGCCCCCAGCGGGCGTCGCCGCCGTAGCCGAGGATGCGGTCGACGGCGGCGACCAGCTCCTCGCAGTTCTGGAAGCGCTGATCGCGCTCCTTGGAGCAGGCCTTCTGGATCAGCTCGTCGACGGCGGCAGCCACGTCGGGCCGCTCGGTCGCCACCCGAGGCATGGGCGCCTCGGCGTGGAGCTTCATGATCTCGTAGTCGCTCTTGGCGTCGAAGGGCACGCGGCCCACGAGCATCTGGTAGAGCATGATGCCGAGGGCGTAGACGTCGACGCGCTGGTCGAGATCGCGCCGTCCGATCACCTGCTCCGGCGACATGTACCAGAGCGATCCGAGGATGCCGCGGGTGTGCGGACGCGAGGTGTCGCTCGGCACCAGCGCGATGCCGAAGTCGGTCACCTTGGCGGTCCGGTCCTTGGTGCGGAGGATCACGTTGGCCGGCTTGAGATCGCGGTGGATCACGCCCTCCTCGTGGGCGGCGCCGACGCCGGCCGCGACCTGGCGGAAGATGCCGAGCGCCTCTTCCACCGGCATGGGCTCGCGGCGCTCGACGTTGCGGCTGATGATCTTGTCGAGGCTCTCGCCGTCGATGTACTGCATCACCAGGTAGAGGTGCGGGCCCTCCACGGCGACGGCGCGCAGGTGCACCACGTTGGGGTGATCGATCTGCGCCAGGGCGCGGCCCTCGGCGAGGGTGCGGGCCCGGACGTCGTCGCGGTGGGCCAGCTCGCTGCGCACCGCCTTGACGACGACGTCGAGGCCGGTGTGGATGTCGCGGGCCAGGTAGACGACGCCCATGCCGCCCTCGCCGAGGACGCGGAGGACGGCGTACTTCTTGTCGATGAGCGTCCCCGCGGCGAGGTGCTTGGGCGCGACGAACGGCTTGTCCCTGGGCGCGCCGGCGGGAGGCGCGAGCGCAGCGGGCCCGAGCGCGGCAGGGGCCGGGGGCGCGGCGGGGACGGCCACCAGCGCCGCGGAGATGGGCGCGCCAGGGACCGTGCCGCCCGGCTCCGGCGCACTGGCGACGCTCGGTGGCCCGGGAGTCGGGGGGATGACCCCGGCGGGATCAGCGGGCGGAGGGAGCTCCCCAGCGGGGCCGGGGCTCGGGGGGAGCTCCGCGTTCCCCGGCGGCCGCGAGTGACCGGGGGTGCGCAGGGCGTTCTTGAGCGAGCCGCCGCAGCTCCCGCAGAAGGCCGCGGTCTCGTCGGTGGAGATCGCGCCGCACCTGCCGCAGATCAGGCCGCGGGGGGGCATGATGGGAGCGCGAAGAGGGCGCCGCCCTCAGGTCCAGTGCCCGGCGCGGAGGGCGGCCGAGTCGATGGTCTTGATCTTGGGGCTGAGCGCCTCGCGGAAGATGGCCTCGTCGTCGTCGTCGAGGACGCCGCTGCCGAAGCCGGTGGCCACCTCCATGCTGGTGGTGAGGATGCGAAGGAACTGCTGGAGGCTGGAGGCGCAGAGCACCGGCTTGACGGAGTCGGTGCCCATCATCGAGGTGAACACCGGGCAGTCGCCCTCGGCGTCGAGCTTGGCCGCGTCGAGGAAGTACGGGTCGCCGAGGAGGGCGCTGCGCCCGATGATGATCCAGGTCTTGCGCCACGACGGGGGCAGCACCGCGCCATCCGGCTTGGTCTGCTCGGCGGCGATGCGGGCGGCGGGAAAGAGGCGGACGCGCTCCACCGGCGCGACCGTCTCGACGTCGACGGGGTCGGCGGCCAGCAAGAAGGACCGGAAGCGCGAGGGCACGCGCAGGGTCTTGCGCAGCTCCTCCACCACGGCGACGTCCGCCTTGCCGAAGGTCGCGTTGATGCCTCGACGGGAGAAGATGTCCTTGAGCGCCGCAACCGACTCGGCGAGGTCGCTATCCACCGAACGTTTCCCTTCCTTTTCGCAGGCACCACGCTTACTGAACGGATACGCCATACCCCGGCGCGGGGCGGGGAGTGTAACAGAAAAACGATGGTCGAAGTCGCATACGCCGAGAGCCGGTTCAAGGCGCCGGAGATCCCCCACCGCTACGGGTCGCGAGTGCACCTCCTCGACGACCCGCTCGCGTGGTCGCTGCTCGCGCGCGCCTGCTCGCCCGAGACGGGGCAGCCTGACGTGGGGCGCCTGGTGCGCACGCTCTACGAGATGCTGGCGCGGGTCGTCCTGGCAGCCGAGCTGCCGCGGGCGCGCGTCGACGTCCCCACCCGGATGGTGTCGTCGCACCCCGAGGCGGTCTACCGCGGCCTCGCGCTCTCGCGGGCGACCAAGGCCGTGACGGTCGGCATCGCCCGGGCGGGCACCATGCCCTCGCAGGTCGTCTACGACCTGATGAACGAGGTGCTCGATCCCGCCATGGTGCGCCAGGATCACCTCTTCATGAGCCGCCAGACCAACGAGCACGGCGAGGTCATCGGGGCCACCTGGCACGACGCCAAGATCGGCCGCGACGTCGAGGATCGCTACGTGCTCTTCCCCGACCCGATGGGCGCGACGGGGTCGTCGATCGTGAGCGCGGTGAACTACTACCAGACGGCCCTGGTCGGCCGCCCGGCCCGGTGCATCGCCCTCCACCTCATCGTGACGCCGGAGTACCTGCGCCGCGTCCAGACCGATCACCCCGAGCTCACCGTCTACGCGCTTCGCCTCGACCGAGGCCTCTCCGCCGAGCGGGTCCTGCGCACCGAGCCGGGCACCCACTGGGACGAGGAGCGTGGCCTCAACGAGCGCCACTACATCGTGCCGGGCGCGGGCGGCGTCGGCGAGATCCTCAACAACGCCTGGGTCTAGCGTGGCTCCGACCCGGGCCGAGACGGGGGAGACCCCCAGACCCCCGGTGCCGCCGCAGGCCTCCCTGCGCCCCTCGCTGCCCCCTCCGGGCACCGGGCGCGGACGGGCTCGCCAGGCTGGAGGCTACCCCGGACGGACCAGCGCGGCGCCCGCGTTCATCGCCCGGTGGGACCTCGACAAGACCTACCTCCGCACCGACTTCGACACCGTGCGCGACCTGGTGCGCACCGCCATCGAGCGCCCCGACCAGAAGCGCACCGTGCCCGGCGCGGCCACCCTGATGCGGGAGCTGGGGCGCGCCGACGCCGAGATCCACATCCTCTCGGGCAGCCCCGAGCAGCTCCGCTCGCGCCTCGAGCAGAAGCTGCGCCTCGACGGGGCCCGGTGGGCGTCGCTGACGCTCAAGCCCAACCTGGAGAACATCCTCCGCCTCCGCTTCCGCGCCCTGCGCGGCCAGCTCGGCTACAAGCTCCCCTCGCTCCTGCTCCGCCGCTGCGAGCTCCGGGTCCAGCACCGGGAGAGCGGCGAGCTGGTGCCCGAGGTGCTGCTCGGCGACGACGCCGAGGCCGACGCCTTCGTCTACTCGCTCTACGCCGACGTCTGCGCCGGCGTCGTCTCCGGCGCCACCCTCGCCGAGGTGATGCGCAAGGGCGGCTGCTACGAGGACACCATCGCCGACGCCACCCGCTTCGCCGGCTACGTCGAGAAGGGCGCGGTGGTGCGCCGCATCCTCATCCACCTCGACCGCCAGTCGTCCCCCGCCGACTTCCGCATCTTCGGTCCCCGGGTGGTCCCCTTCTACAACTACCTCCAGGCCGCGTTCGTGCTCCATGAAGACGGCCTCCTCCCCGCCAAGAGCGTGCTGCGCGTCGCCCAGGACCTCGCCTTCGTCCACAACTTCGACAGCGGAGCGCTGGCGCGCAGCTACCTCGACCTCTCCCGCCGCGGCCACGTCACCGGCAAGGGCATCCCCGACCTCGCGGCCATGTACGCGGAGATCGCCCGCGGGCGCAGCGCCGGCGTGAGCGAGATCGGCGAGCTCACCCGCGAGCTGACGCGGATGCTGCCGGAGCTGACGCCGCCGCCGCACCGGGAAGTGGAGCCCGTCGACTACGTGCAGATGGCGACCGGGCACAACCGGCGGCACAAGCGGTAGACGGGAACCCATCGCGCTCGCACCGAGCCCAATGGGCGCGTTGGGGCAGAGCGAGCGGGGGTTTGGGAGCAGAGCGAGCGGGGGTTTGGGGGCAGAGCTCGGTGCTGCACCGAGCGGAGCCCCCATCATGAGCGGGCCGCACCGAGCGGAGCCCCCATCGTCGACTACCGACTCATCCAGTCCCGCCGCATGTTCTCCAGCGAGCTCACCAGGTCATTGGCCGCCGACTGCTTGGCCAGCTCCAGCGCCTCGCGCAGGTAGACCGTCGCCTCGTTGCCGCGCTCGCGCTCGCGCGCGACGTACGCGAGGGAGCCGAGCACCATCGCCCGATCCTTGCCGCTGGGGCCAGCGAGGTCGAGGGCCTCGCGGAGCACGCCGTCGGCGTCGGTCAGGTCGCCCGCGCGCGCCAGCGCCTCGCCCAGCTTGCGGCTGAAGATGAGGACGGCGCGCATGGGGTCGTCGAGCTCGCCGCGGAAGATCTCGCGCCGGGCGAGGTCGAGGCCGCGGCGCAGGGCGAGGACGCAGCCGCCCTGATCGCCGCGGGCGGCGCAGCGGTCGGCGACCTGCTCGAGAAGCATCAGCGCCTCGAACGAGCTCTGCGCGTGGTAGGCGTGGAGGGCCTGGACCTCGAGGGGGAGGGGGAGCGGGTCGCCGTGGGCGTCGAGCGGGGCCTTGGCGTGGAGCTCGCGGCGGACGGCGGCGGGGATGGTGGCGAGGGTCACGTCGCGCACCAGCGGGTGGGTGGTGGAGATGACGCCGTCGGACTCCTCGACCAGGCCGGCCACGTTGAGGGTGGCCAGCAGCTCGTCGAAGCTGCGCACGTCGGGGAGCAGGCAGCGGAGGGACTCGTGATCGGCGGCGTCGCCGACCACGGCCACGGCCTGGAGGGTGCGGCGCGCCTCCAGGGGGAGGCGCTCGATGCGCAGGGCGATGAGGTCGGCCATGCGCGCGGGGGGATCGCTGCCGCCCTCCATGTTGAAGCGGATGAGCTGGTCGATGTAGAGCGGCGGCACGCTGGGGCCCTCGCTCGACGAGGAGCGCGGGGTCAGGCCCTTGACCAGGGAGGCAGCGATGGTGGTGGAGAGGCCCAGCAGGGGGCGCTCCGCGGAGATGTCGACCGGGTGGCTGGAGGGGACGCCGTCGTGATCGCTGCCGCGCCAGTTCGGGTCGAAGCCGGGGATGTGGGTGCAGACGATGAGCATCGCGGCGAGCGGCGGCTCGGCGATGACGTCGGCGAGGGCGGCTCGGCTGGCGCCGTCGACGGCGTGGAGATCGTCGATGGCGAGGATGACACGCTGCGAGCGGCTGGCCGGGCCCTGGTGGCGGGTGTGATCGCCGCTGCGGTGCTGCGACGCGTTCTGCTGGGCGCGCATGATGGCCCAGCGCAGGGCCTCCGCGGCGATGAAGCGGCGGTCGCCGGGGGAGAGCGAGCCCTGGGGCGCGCGGGCCCAGAACGGCGTGCGGGTCTCGCGGCCGGTGGCGGCCTTGCCGAAGAGATCGACCAGGCCGCGGCGAGCCTCGGGCGTGGCCGCGCCCCAGTCGCCGGCGCCGCCGCCGTTGGGCGGGAGCCCGGCGAGCTCGATGATGGCCTTGCGCAGCGACCAGTTGCCGACCTCGGCCCACCAGGGGTCGGGCCGGGTCTGGACGATGACGTCGCCGGACGACGCCGCGCCGCGGAGGAACTCGCGGAGCAGGCGCGACTTGCCGACGCCATGCTCGCCGACGATGCGCACGGCGGTGACCGAGCCGCTCACCGCGCGACGGCAGGCCTCCAGCCAGTGGAGGTCCTCTTCGCGGCCGGTGAAGGGGACGGGGAGCCGCGGCAGGCTCGACATCCGCGGGCGCCGCGCGGTGGAGATGGAGGCTCCAGTGCGGCTGGGGGGCGCGCTGGGGAGGGCGATGCGGGCGCCGCAGTCGCCGCAGAACTTCTGCCCCCGGGGGACCATGGCGCGGCAGGCGGCGCAGACCACGCCGATGTCGGGGTTGGTGAGGCGCCCGGGCAAGCCCTCGCTCCCGGCCAGCGAGGCCTTGAGCGCGGCGGAGAACTCCTCGGCGTTCTGGAAGCGGCGGCCGGCGTCCTTCTGGAGGGCCTTGAGGGTGATCTCGACCAGGGCCTCGGGGATTTCGCGGTCGGGGGCGACCACGCTCGGATCCGGCGCCGGCAGCGAGAGGTGCATGAGCACCACTTGCGTGGGGGTCTCGGCCTCGAAGGGGAGGCGGCCGGCGAGGAGCTGGAAGAGGATGACGCCGCAGGCGTAGAGGTCGCTGCGCTGATCGATGGGATCGCCGCGGCCCTGCTCGGGCGCCATGTAGTCGGGGGTGCCGCAGACGATGCCGGGGTTGGTGATGCCCGGGCCCTGGACCTCCGCCTTCATCTTGGCCAGGCCGAAGTCGACCACCTTGACGAAGTCGCCGCCCAGGCGCATCGGCTCGAGGACGATGTTCTCAGGCTTGAGATCACGGTGGATGATGTCGAGGTGGTGCGCCTCGCCGAGGGCGGCGAGGACCTGGACCATGATGTCGACGATGCGCTTGAAGGGGAGGAACCCCTCCTCGTAGACCACCCGGGCGAGGTCCTTCCCGCGCAGGTACTCCATCACCAGGTAGAGCTGGCCGCCGTTCTTCCCGAAGTCGATCACCGCGACCGAGTTGGGGTGGTTGAGCCGGCTGGCGGCGCGGGCCTCGGTGATGAAGCGGACGGAGGCGCTCTCGTCACCCAGCAGATGCGGGTGGATGATCTTGACCGCGACGGTGCGGCCCAGCGCCTTCTGCTCGGCGCGGTAGACGCGGCCCATGCCGCCGACGCCCACCAGCTCGAGGATCACGTAGCCGCCCGGGAGGGTGATGCCGATCAGCGGATCGTCGGTGGTCTTGCGGGACATCTCCGAGATCGGGAAGCCGCAGACCGGGCAGAACTTGTGGGCCTGCTCGCAAGGATTCGCGCATTGCGGGCAGACGACCTCCGGCACGGGGCGACACTATCACGGATGCGCGGAGGGGAACCAGCAAGGGCGAAGCCGGCGACGAGAGCTTTGCGCCCGGACGTTGGACGCCGTCCAGCGCGCGGGTTCTGGGCCGCAACGACCGGTTGGGCTAACCTCTCGGCCTGATGTCCACACCCCGCCTGCGCCTCGGCCAGCTGCTCGTCGACGCCAAGCTGATCTCGGCGGCGGCCCTCGACGAGGTCCTCGCCCTGCAGCGGGTCGACGGGCGGCGCCTGGGGACGTTGCTGGTCGAGCGAGGCCTGATCAACGAGACCCAGCTCACCCAGATCCTCTCGCACCAGCTCAGCGTGCCCTGGGTGTCGCTGCTCCACATCGAGTTCTCCCGCCAGCTCCTCAATCTGGTCCCCAAGGACGTCGCCGACCGTTTCTGCTTGGTCCCCATCTACGTGCGCCATGTGCGCAACCAGGGCGACACCCTCTACGTCGCCATGGACGACCCCAGCAACGAGGACGGGCTGCGCGCCTGCCGCGAGCACGCCGGGCTGCCGGTCCGCTCCATGATCGCGCCCCCCACCGACATCCGCAGCGCCATCCGCGTCTACTACGGCGTGGGGACCGAGGCGGTCACCCTGACGGCCGCCCCCCGACCCGCGGTGCCGGCTGCGCCCCCGGAACCGGTCGCCCCCGAGCCGCCGCGGGCCGCGCTCCCCTCTCCGATCCCGCCGACACAGGAGACCCCGAAGGCGGTGGTCGAGCCCGTCAGGGAGCCGGAAGCGCCGGTCCCGGTACCGGAAGCGGCCGTCGCCACTCTCACGCTCACGGAGGACAAGACCCGGGAGACGGACCCCGCCCCTGCCCACGACCCGGACAACGACGGTCCCGTGATCGAGACCATGGAGATCCCGCCCGACCGGGCGGAGCGGCTGCGCGGGATCCTCGACGGGATCCGCGACCCGATCCCGACGCCGCCGCCCCCGAGCTCGCCCGAAGCGGAGAGCATCCCCCGCCCCCGCGGACGGGCACCACGCATGGTCGCGCTGACGCTGCTCGACGGGACCACCATCAACCTGCCCGCCAAGCGCCGCGCCCGGCCGGCCCTGGCCCCGCAGGAGGAGCTGCCCGAGCCGCCCAAGCCCTCGGACCCGCCCGGCCCCGACGAGCCCATCCAGGGGCTGACCGCGCGCGACCTGGTCCTGGCGCTGCGCGTGGCGGCCAACGGCGCCGACGCGAGCGAGGTGCTGGGGAGCAACATGCGCTGGGAGGCGCTCTTCTCGGCGCTGCTGTCCTTGATGCTGAAGAAGCACCTCATCGCCGACTGGGAGTTCATCGACGAGCTGAAGAAGCAGCTCTGACCGGAGGCGGCTTCAGAACGGCTTCAGAATCTCCCCTCCACGCCGACGGAGCCGAGGCCGATCCGGGGCGCGATCCACACCGCCTCGGACGGTGGGTCCCTCGGCGCAGCGATCACCAGCACGGCGCCCGTCGCGGCGAGGATGCCGCCGGCGACGAAGCCCGCCGTCGCGAGCCCACCCATGAGGTTGTAACTGTCGATGGCGCTCTGCTGGTCGATGCAGTGCCCGCCGGGGCAGATCTTCTGCAGAGCGCCGTGCTTGCCGAGCGCCAGGCCGCCGGTGATCGCGCCCATGAGCAGGCCGGCGCCGCCCAGTCCGAGGCCGGCGAAACCGATCGGCTTCAGGGGCGCATGGCCCGGCGGCGGGGGCGGGGGCGGGGGCGGGGGTGCGACCCCCGGCGGGACGGCGCGAGCGACCTCGAGCTGGAGCGTCACCGTCTCGACCTGGCCCTCCGCGAGCGTCACCGTCACCTCGGCGGGCAGGTGGCCGTCGGCCTCCGCGCGGAGGGTGCGCTTGCCCGGATCCACCGGGCGCTTGACGCCGATGGCGGCGGCCGGCACCGGCGTGCCGTCGAGGCTGACCCGGGCCCCCACCGCCCCCTCGACGCGGAGGATCACCGCCGGCACGCGGGGCTCCAGGGCCGCGAGCTCCTTCTGCGCGTCCTGCAACGCCTTGCTCCACGTCGGCGGCGAGCCCGGGGCCACCCCCTCGCGCGCGATCCGGCTGTAGTGCTCGAGGGCCGCGACCCAGGAGCCCTGGCCCACCTCGGCGCGGGCCAGCGCCAGCATCAGCGTGGGGGCGTGGACCAGCGCGTCGGCGCGGCTGAAGCGCTCGACGGCGGTCGCCCAGTCCTTGTTCTCGAGCGCGTCCTGGCCCTGCTGGGCGAGGGCGCGGGCCGTGGCGCGGTCCGCGTTGGAGACCTGCGCCGCCGCCGGAGCCGCGAGGAGCACGATGGCGAGGACGAGGGAGGGGGCGACACCGCGCGGAGTCATGGGGGAGCCAACCCTAGGCCGGAGAGCGATCGGCGGGGGCATTCAAATGCCGAAGTCGGTTCTGGGCTTCGGCCCCACCTTGGGCGCGGACACGGCAGGCCGAGGCACGGCCACCGGCGCCCCGGTCTTGACGGCCAGCGGCGGCGCGGGAGCCTTCACGCTGGCGGTGGCGCTCGCCATGGCGACGGAGGCGGCGCTGGCGGCGGCGCTGGGCACGGGAGCGGGGACTCCTCCCTCGGTGACGCTGGGGGCAGCGGCCGACGAGGGAGCGCTCCCCGAAGCGGGAGCGATCGGACCGCCGTGGAGCGCGAACGCTCCGATCCCGATCAGCGCCAGCGCGCCCACCGCGGCCACGGCGTACCGAAGCCCGCGGCCGGCGAGCTGCACCTCGGGCGAGGGCGCGGGCGTGTGGACCGGGCCTGGCGTGATCGTCGGCCCCGCCGTCAGCAGCAGCGCGGAGTCGACCTCGACCGGGGCCGGCGGGTCGGCGACGCTGGCCGGCGCGGGCGCCGGCGTCGGCGGGCGCGCCGGCGCCACGGCGCCCAGGAGGCTCGGGTGCGAGTCGTGCACCACCGGGATGCCGACGAGGGTCCCCACCTCGGACGAGCCCGGGATGGTGAGCTCGAGGGCCATGCCGAGCGCCTCGGAGAGCTCCTTGGCGGACTGGAACCGCTGGGTGATGTCGCGATTGACGGCGCGCGTCCACCAGAGGTCGAAGCCGGCCGGCACCGTCGCGACCGCCGAGGGCACCGGCAGCGGCTCGATGATGATCTTCACCAGCAGGTCGCCGAGCGCGTCGCTGCGGAAGGGCAGCTTGCCGGTGAGGCACTGGTAGACGACCACCGCGAGCGCCCAGAGGTCGGCGCGGTGGTCGACGTCCCGGTTCCCGCGCGCCTGCTCCGGGCTCATGTAGAACGGGGTGCCCAGGATGGCGCCCGTCTTGGTGTCGCCGTCGGTGCTCATCGAGGTGCCCACGGAGGTGGACTTGGCCACCCCGAAGTCGAGCACCTTGGCGATCTCGCGGTCGTCGTCCCGCACCAGGAAGATGTTGGCGGGCTTGAGGTCCCGGTGGACCAGCCCGGCGGCGTGCGCCCGGGTGAGGGCGCGGCTCACCTGCGCGGCGATGGCGACCACCTCGCGCGGCTCGAGCGCCCGCGGGCGCCGGCGGCGCAGGCGCTTGGACAGGTCCTCCCCCTCCAGGAGCTCCATGGCGATGTACGGCGTCCCCTCCCACACACCGTGGTCGAGGATCTGCACCACGTGGGGGCTGCGGAGCTGCGCCGCGGACCTGGCCTCACGCTCGAAGCGCGCCCGCAGCTCGGGCGAGCGCGCGGCCTCCTCGTGGATGAACTTGACGGCGCACTCGGTGTCGAGGCCGGTGTGATGGGCGACCCAGACCGCGCCCATCCCGCCCTTTCCGAGGGGACGAACCAGGCGGAAGCGATCCGCGACGACGACTCCGGGCTCCAGGTCCAACGGTTCCTCGAGGGTGAGAGGTTACACGGACGGCCGCGAGGCGTCGAGCGGCCTCGCCTCCGTCCACCAGCGTCCTCAGTAGGCGCCGATGTCGGGAGGACTCGGCGTCGGCGTGCCCGCGTAGTTGGTGGTCAATCCAGGGATCGCCACGCCGGCGCCCCTGGCGGGGCTGGTGGGGTCGAGCATGAAATTGAAGTCGTCGAGCAGCGACTCGGCGGTCAGCTCCGGGATCGCGGAGGGCTCGCCGACGAAGAGCGGGTCCATGGTGCAGAGGTCGCCCGCGCCCCCGCAGTTGCGAAAATTGAAGAAGATGTTGTGGTCCTCGGTCATCGTCCCGCCGCCGGGCATGAGGAGGGCCGTCGCGGGATGTGCCTGACCGCCGTAGTCGGCGTAGACGACCTGATCCGCATAGGCGAGGTGGAGGTTGTTCTGCAGCGTCAGCGTGGAGGTCGGGCAGTTGCCGGTGCCCCCGCAGGAGATCTGGTAGAGATCCTCGTAGGCGACGACGGTGTTGTTGGCAATCCGCGCCGTGCTCCCGTCGAGGAAGCTGAACGACCAGGTGACCTTCGAGCGGCACCACTGGGTGAGGTACTGGTTGAAGGTGGACGGCGTCCCCGGAATTGCCTGGGCCATGCGGGCGCAGTTGGCGAGGACCAGGTTGTTCTCGAGGATCACGGTGGTCTCGTTGGGCCCCGAGGTCAGCGGGGTGGCCATGTTCCCCACGAACGTCGAGTTGGTGATCTTCAAGGTGTTGGTGCCGACGCCCACGTGCCCGGTGTCGATACCGCTCTTGGTGTTGTACCGCGCCACGCAGTGATCGCAGGAGAGGCTGAGGTAGTCCGGATTGGCCGTGTCGAGGCCCTCTCCGTCGCCGCCGCTCGCGCCGTCGTAGCAGGAGACCGCGGGGTTAGTGGAGACGATCGGATACTGCTCGTTGCACCCGTTCCACTCGAGCGTCAGGTAACTGGCATTGATGGCCGCGTCGGGGGTGTTTCCGGGCCCGGCCGTGCCGTCGTCGAGGCTCCAGCCATCAGCGCCGTTGTAGGCGCTCCGCACCCGCGTCGCGGTGACCACGCCGCCGAGGTGGCCGAGGATGCCGAAGAAGGGGAATCCGTGGATGTCCAGGTCCTCCAGCGTGACGTCGTGGGTGCCGACGCTGGTCTCGAGGCCGGACTGGGCGAAGTCGTCGTAGGGGTAGCCCGCGCTGCAGGGGCTCACCAGCGGGGTGCCGATCAGCGAGCACGGGGAGTGATCGGTCAGCTCCAGGCACTGCACGTCGACGTAGGCGGAGCCGGCGAGGCTGAGGACATGGTGAATCCCGTAGCCGCCGTGGAGCTGGGTCCTGGCCGAGGCCGCGGCGCAGCTCGCATAGTTCTCGCCGAGGATGCGGGTGTGCTGGGCCGCAGTGCCGGACGGGATCGGCGGCGGCGTGCACGCGTCGGCCCCGCCCTGGCCCACGCACCAGGCGTCGGTCGCCGAAGCGCCCTGATCGAAGCCCACCCGCCACGGCCCGCCGCGCACCACGACGGCGTCCCCGGCGGCGATCACCCAGGTCAGAGGGCTGCTGGTATGGTCGTCGTAGAGCAGGCGAAAATCGTTGAACGCGCAGGCCTGCACGCCGCTGCCCGCCTGATAGTCCGCGTCGGCCCTCCCGGTGCACTGACTGCGGGTCCCGCCGTTCGGTCGGACGTACCAGGCATTGGCGAGGGGGATGGAGCCGCCGCTGCCGCTGCTGGTGCCGCTGCCGCCGCTGCCGCCGGAGCCGCTGCTGGTCGTGCCGCTGGTGCCCCCCGTGCCGGCACCGCGGCCACCGACGCTGGTGCCGCCCATTCCTGCCCCGTTGTCGTCGAACGTCCCCAGAATCGATGTACACGCCGACCCCAATCCCAGGGAGGTCACGAGCAACACCGCCCCGCGGCGGGTCTGTCCCTGGCTGGATACGTGAGCCAATCGCGTGCGGCGCATGGTTGTCTTCATCCGAGATCACCCGCGCTGCCTGTCCGCGGATTTTCTCCCGAGCGGATAGCAGACGCGATAACTTTCGTCTCTGTCAAGTGTGGGGCGGCACGCGTCTGGTCCCGTCGCCCCTCGATCCCGAGCCCCGGGACCGGTCACCCCGCGGAACGTTCCGCGACCAGCGAGGTCGTCATGAAGAGCAAGGTTGGCGCGGGAGTGTCGGCGATGGGCGCGGCCGTGGTGCTGGTCGCCGCGTGCCACAGCAGCGGGCTCGGGAGCAGCTCCACGTCCGGATCGAGCGGCTCGGGCGCCAGCAGCGGGACGGGCAGCCCCGGCGGCACCGGCGGCCAGTCCACCGCGTCGAGCGGGGCGGGGGCGACCATGGGGACCGGGGGCAGCGGAGGCGCCGCGGTCTATCCGCCGCTGCCGTCGCCGCCGGCCCAGCCCGAGCTCTTCTACTGGCACGAGGCCTACCTCAAGGTCGGCAGCACCACCGAGCCCGCCGCCAGCGAGGCGCTGATCGACCAGGCCGTGGCGGCAGGCTACACCGGCCTCGGGCTCTGGGACGCCAGCGTCGCCCGCCTGACCTGGGCCGGCTGGGATCCCTCGCTGCTCGAGACCGTGGTCGCCTATGCGACCAAGAAGGGCCTGAAGATCCTCCCCCCGGCGGCGCCCTACGGCTCCTCCAACGATCTGATGCGCACCAACCCCAACCTGGCAGAGGGACAGCGCATCGTCGGCTCCCAGTTCAAGGTCACGGGCAGCACGCTCACCTTGGTGAACTCGCTCCCCCCGGTCGGCAACACCGGCTTCGAGAGCGGCAACGCGGTCTGGTTCAGCTTCGGCGACGCCGGGCTCGACGTGGACACCAGCACCGCGCACAGCGGCAGCGCGTCGGCCCACTTCGCGGCGTCGAGCAGCAAGAACCAGCGCCTCACCACCCCGCTCACGCTGACGCCCTTCCGGCAGTACCACCTGGGCTTCTGGGTGAAGACCGCCGGCTTCAACGGCACCCTGAGCGTGGAGGCGCTCGACTCGAGCAACCCCAGCGTGCAGCTCGATCGCCTCAACGGCTACACCTACCCGGTCCAGACCGACGGCGACTGGACGCTCTACGACGTCACCTTCAACAGCCGGGAGAGCACCCAGGTGCTGCTCTACATCGGCGTCTGGGGCGGCCACCAGGGCGACCTCTGGCTGGACGACATCGTGCTGGAGGAGACGGCCCTGGTGAACATCCTCCGGCGCGGAGGGACGCCGGTCAAGATCTACGACCCGACCACCCAGGCGACCTACGCCGAGGGCACCGACGTGGCCATGATCGTCGACCCGGCCGTCGCGGCCAACGGCGGCAACTTCGACACCTACCACACGCCTCCCACGATCGCGGTCCCCTCTGGCAGCAAGCTCGCGCAGGGCCAGACCATCGCCATCGACTCCTACGCGGTGGTCGCCCCCGACGGTGACGAGATCAGCTCCTGCATGGTCGAGCCCGACGTCCACACCTGGATGGCCCAGAACCTCGCCGCCATCGCCGGCATCTTCCCCAAGGCGTCTTCCGGCATCTTCCTCGGCTACGACGAGATCCGGCACATGAACTCGTGCGCCCTCTGCCGCCAGCAGAACCTCACCGCGGGCCAGCTCCTCGCCTGGAACGTGGGGCGCTCCGTGGCCGAGGTGAACGTGGCCTGGCCGGGCGCCCAGCTCTACGTGTGGAGCGACATGTTCGACCCGTACCACAACGCGGTGGACAACTATTACTGGGTCGAGGGCACCATCGCCGGCTCCTGGGCCGGCCTGCCTCCGGGCATCATCGTGATGAACTGGAACCTCGCCAACCTGTCCAAGTCGCTCCCCTGGTTCGCCGGCAAGGACCCCTCGGGGATGCAGCAGCACGGCTTCCAGCAGATCATCGCCGGTTACTACAGCGCCCCTGACGGCGGCGCCGAGGCCACCACGGAGATGGCGGCGGCGATGGGCGTGCCCGGCGTGATCGGCGCGATGTACACCACCTGGGACGGCAACTACACGCAGATGCAGCAATATGCCGACGGGGTGCGGAGCGCATGGGCGGCGTACCGGGCGTCGGTCCCCTGAGCGTCATCCTGCGGGACGCCCGAGAGCGTCCCGCGACATGCGTCATCCTGCGGGACGCCCGAGAGCGTCCCGCGACATGCGTCATCCTGCGGGACGCCCGAGAGCGTCCCGCGACATGCGACATCCTGCGGGACGTCCGTGAGCGTCCGCGACATGCGACATCCTGCGGGACGCCCGAGAGCGTCCCGCGACATGCGATATCCTGCGGGACGCCCGAGAGCGTCCCGCGACATGCGATATCCTGCGGGACGCCCGAGAGCGTCCCGCGACATGCGATATCCTGCGGGACGCCCGAGAGCGTCCCGCGACATGCGACGGGGCCGGCGACGCGAGCCCAGCAGGGCCGCCCCGAGGAGCAGACCAACCCAGGGAGCGAGCGGCCCCCGCTCCGGCGTGCCGCTCACGCTGCAACCGTGGCTGGAGCTGCTTCCCGCCGATCCACCGCCCGCTCCGGAGCCGGCGGTCGACGCGGTGCACTGGGGGCACGCCGCGGCAATGCAGTTGTTTGCGGCGTTGAAGGCCGCAGTGGCCGTCGGGCCGGCCGTGGTCTCGCAGCTCGTGGCGCACGCCTGGGTGGTGCAGGTGCCGACGCACCCGGCGAGGGCGCTGCAGGTCGCCTCGTCGAGGCACGCTGCCACCAGCATCTGGCAGGTCCCGCCCTGCGCGGTGGCCTCGCACATGTCGCACGAGGCGGGGGCCACGGTGCCCGACGGCGCATCGTTCAGGAAGCTGGTGATGAACCCGCTCGGGCCGGTCTCGGAGCTGACGCGGCTGCACACGTCGGAGGTGTTCGCGGTGCACGTCGGACCGTTGCCGAACGAGGTCGTCCCCGCCACGCGCTGCTGGCTCTGCGCTGCACCGGCGGGCGTGAGCGCGGGCCCGCCGCTGTCGCCGTCACAGGTCCCCGGGACGTGGGCGGACCCGCCCTCGCTCGACTCGAGGAGCGCCGCGGTGAGCTGCAGATCCGCCGGCGCCGTGGCGGTGCGGCGCCCGGTGTTCGAGGTGCTCGTGTCGGTGACGCCGAAGCCCACGTGCTCGACCTCGGCGCCGAGCGTGAGGCCGTCCTCGCCCGGCTGGGCCACCGGGATCACCGCGGTGTCCGCGGGCGCCGCGAAGGTGAACATGCAGAAGTCGTGATCGGGAGCCGCAGCGGAGGGGTCGTAGAGCGCGTCGTAGTGGGCCGAGCCGGCAGTCACGGCGTAGGCCGGCGCCGTCGGTGGCACGCCCTGCGCGAAGGCCGCGGCGGCGGCCGCGTAGTCGTCGCCGAGGACGACCACGTCGGGCGAGCCCGTGTTGCAACAGTGGGCGGCGGTCAGCACGTAGCCGACGGTGCCCTTGACCTGGACGACGGTGCCCGAGCACTCGACGAAGCCGTCCGCGATCGAGCCCAGGATCGCGACGACCGCCGTGTGCGTGGTGTCCGCGGTGCCGTAGGCGATGGCGCTCGCCGCGGTGCCGAGCGGATCGTCGGCGGACTCCGGGCCGGTCGAGGAGCAGCTCACCAGGGCGAGGGAGGAAAGAACGACGGCGCTGAGAGAGAGACGACGCATGGGGTGGCCCTCGAGCGGATCGACGCAGGGTGCGGCGGCTCCAGTAGGCGCGCGACCGCGCGGTGCTCAAAGATGAATCGAGGCTCCCCTGAACGAACCGTCGCGGGCGCTCGAATGGACTCGACCCGATCGCACGCGACGCTTTGCCTCGGTGCCGACCTCGGGAGTTCTCCGGAAGGTCGCGCTCGAGGCACACGTTTGCCATGCTTCGCGCGGGGCACCAATGCGTCTGGACGCCGGCGAGAAGGTGTTGTCAGGTCGCCGCGATGTGCCGCCCGTACGCCTCGTCCCTGCTTGTCTGCGTGCTCCTGTCGACCGCCTGCGCCAGCTGCGCCAGCGGTGAGGATGGGGTGATTGCCGGCTCGGGCACTTCTCCCAATGCCTCCTCCACGTCTTCCAGCGGCGGCCTCGGCGGCGCACCGAGCGGCTCTTCCAGCAGCGGCGTCGGCGGCACACCGAGCGCATCCTCGGGCGCTGGACTGGGCGGCGCCCCCAGCGCCACCTCGAGCTCGAGCGGTGGACTGGGCGGCGCACCGACGAATTCCGGCGCCGGCGGCGGACTGGGCGGTACGACCAGCACCACGTCCACCACGGTGGCGTCGTCCTCGTCGACCAACAGCTCGTCGAGCGGCGGCGGCGGCATCCCCACGACGTGCGCGACGGCCAACAACGCCGCCGGGTGTTGCGTGGGCAACACCGTCTACTACTGCAAGTCGGGCCAGACGACCCTGACGGTGACGCCCTGTACCGGCACCGAGGTCTGCGGCTGGAAAACTGCGGACGACTACTACACCTGCGTTGCCGCCCCCGGTGGGGCCGATCCGACCAACAAACACCCGATCGCTTGCCCCTGACGCACCGCTCCGAGGCATGAGCCCTGCGCCGCGGCGCAGGTGGCAGCGGCGGACCAGGACGCCCTGCTCGGCTTGCTCAACGCCCCTTTCCTCGCGGCAGACGGTCCCGACGGCGGGACACGATGGGCCGCTACGAAGGAGCTCCGGCTCGATCGGGAACGGGTCCGCGGTTACCCTGGGGCAGCGTGCTCCTCCCGAGCCACGCTCGATCGAGGAGCCACGATGCTGTTCCGCCGCGCGCTGCCTGCCCTCCTCGCCGTCTGGGGAGCGGCGCTGCTCGGCCTCGCGCTGCTCGACTGGGCGGGCTACGGCGGGGCCCTGCACCTGATGGTAATCTCGCGATGAGCGGCCCGCTGTGGGGGCGTCCACCCTCCCCCGGGCGCCTCGCGCTGCTAGCGGCGCTCGCAGCCGCGGTGCTCGATGCCGGTGCCGTTGCGCTGTTCTGGCAGGTCGACGATGCCCGCCGCGTCGTCGCCGCCCGGTTGAGCGATCCCGGGTTTTTCCCGCCGTACGAGGTCTGGCCCCTGTTCGTCGTCGACGCGAAGGGGCTCCTGGCAGGGGGAGCCGCGCTCCTCGGGCTCGGGTTCGTGGCGGCGCTCGCCGGCGTCGGCTGGTCGCGACGGCGCTCGGTCGGATCGCTCGCGGGGATCGCCGTCGTGATCCCCGCCACGATTTTCGGCCTTGCCGGCCTGGGGATCGTCCGGGCTGCCCGCGCCTGGCTCACCTACAATAGCTCCGGGTGCGGTGATCCGTGGGTCATGGAGGGCATCTGGTACGACGCCTTCGCCTCCGACGCCTTCCCTTTGCAGACCGCGCGCCTCGCGATCCTCGTGGTCGCGCTGCTGGCCACGGTCGCAGTCCTCGCGGGCGCCCGGCGCGCGGGGGCGGCGGCGACGCCGCGACTCTTCGCCCCGGCGGTGCTCTTCGTCGGCGGCCTCGCCGCCTTTGCCGCAACCCGCGCGGAGGCTGCGGACCGCCGGAGCCTCATGCCCCGGCTCTCCCCCACGAGCGAACGACTCTGGTTCGCTCCCGCGCTCGTCGCCGCGATCCCCCGCGCAACGCCTGGCTGCGCTCCGGGCGGCCAAGGGCCCCTCCTCGGGCTGCAAGAGGGCGCCTGGTTCCTCGACGGCGTCGCGGTGGCCGATCCGGCCGAGCTGGGGCGGATCCTGGAGCAGAAGCGCGAGCTCTGGAAGCTGATCCTGCCCAACCGGCCGTTCCCGGGCGTGATCGTGGCGGCGATCCCCGCAACCACCCCGCTCGCGAGGGTCCGGCCCACGCTCGCGGTGGCGCGGGCGGCGGGCTACCCGATCGTCGAGGTGCTCGAGGCGCTCCCGGCCGCATCGTGGGCGTCCCGTACGCAGGGGAACGTCCCCTACGTGGCCCGGGGCTGCCGTGTCCGGCTTGCGCCAGCCGCCGAGGAACGGCCCACGGGCACCTGGGGCGAGCTGGCTGTCACGGCCGCGCCGGTAGGGGGTCAGCGGTGAGTTTCGGTGGGGGGCGAACGGCCCCCCGGAACGCG
>Ga0302267_10003287_pt1 | contig 18734 bp, 12 predicted proteins | sample III_Bog_E1_3_FD_194555 | JGI IMG/M metagenome (GOLD analysis project Ga0302267, IMG submission 194555) | Peat permafrost microbial communities from Stordalen Mire near Abisko, Sweden - III_Bog_E1_3 | ecosystem: Environmental > Terrestrial > Soil > Wetlands > Peat | place: Sweden: Abisko... | reverse complement strand
CATGAACCCGGCTGACCCATTGAAATTGTCGGCCCTGCTGGACGGCGAATTGCCGCCCGCCGAGGCCCGTGACTTGTCGGCGGCGGTTCAGCGCGACCCGGCGGCGGCGGCCCTGCTGGCGGAACTTCAAACCACCCGCCAAGTCTTGCGGTCGGCCGACCTCCCGGCGACGCTGCCCGCCTCCCGCGAATTCTACTGGTCCAAAATTGAACGGGACATCCGGCGGCTGTCGCCCCCCACCCCCGCCCGGTCAGAACCCGGGCTGTGGGCCAAACTCCGGCTGCTCATCCTCCCCACGGCGGCGCTGGCGGCGCTCGTGGTCGTCATTGTTACGGGACATTTAAACCCCACGCCCGCCGCCTCGAAGAAAGTCGCCGACCCCGACACCCCGACCGTGGAGACCGCCCTCGCCAGCACCGACGCCACGACCTACCGCGACACCAGCGAAGGCACCACGCTCGTCTGGTTCACGAATAAAAAGGCCGCCGCCCCGGTCGCCGGCACCAATGGCGTCAACTGATCCTTTGCGAATGAAATGGTTCACCGCCCTCGTTTGCACCACCCTCCTCCTCGGCCTGACGGGCCCGGCCGCCCGCGCGGCGGAAGGGGACCTGCAATTGGAGGCCCAGTGGATTCTGGGCTCCAACGACCCCGTCGCCAAAGGCCGTCCGGTGGCCCCGGAAATTGAGAACAAACTCAAGCGGCTGCCCCTCAAATGGCAGCACTATTCCCTCATCGCCACCCAATCCTTTGCCGTCGGCAAAGACGGGGCCAAAACCGTGACCCTGGGCCAGGACTGTGAAATCACCGTCAAAAATCTCGGGGCCGAACGGGTCGAACTCACCCTGGCGGGGCGTGGGAAAATCACCCAGTCCCTTCGCAAAGGCCAGACCCTGGTGACCGGCGGCAACGACGAAAATTCCATCGTCGTGCTGCGCCAGGCAGATTAATTTTCAGCGTTTGGCCTTCAGCAATTGCTGGCGGGTGGCCTGCAACCGGGTGACGACCACTTTGGACACGCGTTTCATCAACTCGTAGCCCAGCCGGGGATCGGCTTCGCAATTTTTACGCAGGGCGGCGGCAAACAGAATGATGGCCGTCGTCGGCTTGACCGCGCGCGCATCAAAATTCCATTGGTAGGGCGGAAACAACCACGACCAGCCCAGGACATCGCCCGTCTTGATGGTTTGGATCAGCGCCGGTGGGCCGCCTTTTTTGACCGGGGCGGATTCCAGGGCCACTTCGCCTTTCAGAATGATGTAAAAGCGGTTGGCCGCCAGGCCCTCGTTAAAGATATATTTACCGACCGGAAACTCAACCACCATGGCGTTTTCGGCCAGCATGTCCAGTTGTTCCTTGGGAAAGCCTTTGAGAAACGGTTGCTTTGCCAGAAGGGTCGTGTCAATTTCCATAATGTTTTGCATCTCTTTCTGCCAAGTTTTGATATTCAAGTATTTAATCAACCATCCGCCAATCCATCCTAAAGCAGCTTATCTTAACAATCCGCCAAATGACAATACCTAATTTACTTTTTTTGCACCCAATTTTGGCGTCCTCCGGCCCATCTTTGATCGCTCTGAATGATTATTTTTCAAAAAAAAGTTTAACCTTTGACCGGGCACGGCGTCTGGACTGGGGTATGCACAATTTCGCTGTTCGTTTAGGGTTGGCAGAGAGGTTTTGCTCGTGACGCGGTCTGGACAGCGATCCCCATGGATCCGTCACACTTCTGAGCGCCTGGGTGAAGGCGTATAAACCTTGTCACCACAACGGCCGGACGCAAGTCCGGCCGCTTGATTTTTCCACTGGTTTTGCGCCCGAAACCGCCCTAAGCTCACGGCATCCCGGATTTCGCCCGGCGCGGGCGGCCGGTTCAACGCTTATGAAAATCGACACCAAAACATACCGTGTCCGCGAAGGCGGCCAAGTCAACCTCAAGCACTGGCCCACCCGGAACCCACCATTCTATCACACCAAACCCGAGTATGAGGCCCACCTGGCCCAGCACGTCGAGAAGATGAGCCGGCGCCATGACCTGCTCTACGCGCAGAACCGCTACGCCTTGTTGGTGATTTTTCAGGCCATGGACGCCGCCGGCAAGGACGGCACCATCAAACACGTCATGTCCGGCCTGAACCCGCAGGGCTGCCAGGTCTTCAGCTTCAAGCACCCCAGCCCGCTCGAATTGGACCATGATTTTCTGTGGCGCACCACGCGTTGCCTGCCGGAACGCGGGCGCATCGGCATTTTCAACCGTTCCTACTACGAAGAGGTGTTGGTGGCCCGGGTGCATCCGGAAATCATCGCCGCCCAGAGACTACCCGATGTCAAACCCGACGCCGAATTCTGGCAGCACCGCTTCGCCTCCATCAACGACCTGGAAAAGCACCTCTATCGCAACGGCACGCACATCATCAAGTTTTTCCTGCACCTGTCCAAGGAAGAACAGCGCCTGCGCTTTCTCGCCCGCATTGATAACGAGGATAAGAATTGGAAAATCACCCATGCGGACATCGCCGAGCGCCAGTATTGGAAGCAATACACCGCCGCCTACGAGGCGTGTCTGGCCGCCACCAGCACCAAGCGCGCCCCGTGGTATATTGTGCCCGCCGACGACAAGGGCAACGCCCGGCTCATCGTCTCGCAGGTCATCCTCGATACGTTGGACCGCTTGAAACTAAGCTACCCCAAGCCGGGGCCGGACCACAAAAAGGAACTGCTCGCCATTCGTAAAGCGCTCGCGAAATAACGGCGCGAATTTGCAACCATGGAGGCACCCCCACCCGCCGCACCGGCGCTGATGGCCGGCTCGTCCGCCGTGCCGGTGATTTTTGCCCTCACCTGCCTCGGCCTGGCCGCCGGGCGCGTGCCGGGCTTGAAACTGGACCGGACGGGCATCGCCCTGCTGGGCGCGATTGCCATGATGGTTTTCGGCGGCCTCTCCACCACCAGCCTCATCGGGTTCATCAACTGGCCCACCGTGTTGCTCCTCTTTGGTTTCTTCGTCCTGTCGGCCCAACTGCGGTTGAGCGGATTTTTCGACCTGGTGGCCGGCCGCATCGCCGCCGGATTGGACCAACCGGCGCGCTTTCTGGTGGTGTTAATGCTCGCCACGGCCGGCCTGTCCACCTTTCTCAACCACGACATTGTCTGCTTTGTCTTCACCCCGGTCGTCACCGTGGCCCTCCGGCGGCGGCAACTGAATCCCGTGCCCTTCCTGATCGCCCTGGCGCTGGCCAGCAACCTCGGCGCCGCCGCCACCCTCGTCGGCAATCCGCAGGACATGATGATCGGGGAAATCGCCGGACTCGGTTTCGGACAATACGCCCTGTGGTGCCTCGTGCCGGTGCTGTTCGCCCTGAGTTGCGCCTGTATCCTCATCTGGCGGATGTCGGGCCAGCACCTGATCGCCACGGCGGCCATGCCTCCCGGCCCGATGGCGCCCCCCTACCCTTTTGACCGGGCGCACACGATCAAGGGTCTCGTCATCCTCGGCGTCGTCCTGGGCCTGTTTTTCACCCGGCTGCCCAAGGAAATCGTGGCGCTTACCGCAGCCGGAATCCATCTGGCCAGCCCCAAGTTTCGCACCTCGCAACTGCTGGGGTTCGTGGACTGGCCGATCCTGGTCTTGTTCATGGGCTTGTTCGTGGTAACCGGCGCATTTCAAGCCACGGGCTGCAGCGCCCGGGCGGCGCAATGGCTGGCGCACGCCGGGGTGCCGTTGCAATCACCCCCGGTGTTGCTCACCGTCACCGCCGTGCTCTCCAACATAATCGGCAACTCCACCACCGTCATGCTCCTGCTCAAGGTGGCCAACCTCGCCCATCCTCCGGCGGCCTACGTCCTGGCGCTGGCCAACAGCTTTGGCGGCAGCCTCATCATCCCCGGCAGCGTGGCCAACATCATCGTCGTCCAACAAGCCCGCGAACTGGGCGTGCGGATTTCCTTCGGCGACTTCGCCCGCCTCGGCGTGCCCGTCACCCTTGCCGCCATGGCCGGCTTGCTGGTGTGGGTTATGCTGATGGCCTGAATTTCCCCACCGCCACCGACCTTCCGTCGCCGAAACCGGCCGGCCCTCGTCCCCGCACACCAGTAACCCCCCGCCGAAACCGGTCCGGCCCCGCATCGGATAAACATCCGATGGACAAACGAACCGATTGTGATTAACTCAAGTTGAACACCATGCACTTGAACCGGCCAGACATCCGAGGCCATTTTTGTGCATTAATATATGCAATCAACTAATCCTATAAAACTGAAATGAAAAAAACATTCATCATCGCGACCGCTCTGACGGGCCTGGCGGCCACGGGGCTCCATGCCCAACAGCTCGCCTTCCCCGGTGCGCACGGTTTCGGGGAATACGCCACCGGCGGCCGCGGGGGCGCCATCTATTATGTGTCCAACACCAACGACAGCGGGGCGGGTTCGTTCCGCGAGGCGGTCGGCACCCCCAACCGCATCATTCTCTTCAGTGTGGGCGGCACGATCTCGCTCGCGAGCGCGGTGTCCTGCGCGGACAATCTGACCATTGCCGGCCAGACCGCGCCGGGCGGCGGCATCGCCCTCATCGGCCACGAGATCTCCTTCAGCGTGAAGACCAATGAAATCGTCCGCTACCTGCGCATCCGGCCCGGCAGCATTGCCAGTTCCGGCGAGGACGGCATCAACATGGGGGACGGCACCAACATGATCTATGACCATCTGTCCATTGAATTTGCACCCTACAACACCATTGACGCCCATGGCAATTACACCTGCGGCAACGATATCACCATCCAAAATTCCATCCTGGCCGATCCCATCGGCCAGCAGTTCAACGCCCATACGGAGGCGAGCAACAACTCCTTCTCCTGGATCGGCAACATCTTGTCATGCGGTCACGACCGGAATCCGATGGCCAAGGTGAACAACATCTTCATCAACAATGTCGTCAATAATTTTCAGGCCGGCTACACGGTCGCCGACACCGGCGGACATTTCTCGCACGACATCATCAACAATTATTTCATCGTGGGGCCGGCCACAACACAAGCAGGCAATGACTTTTTCCAGTTTGATGCCAACCAGTCAGTCTATGCCTCGGGCAATCTGCTGGATAGCGCCAAAAACGGCACTTTGAGCGGCTCCTCGACCGCCCCCGGCGGCGTGACGGATCTGTCTTCACCGTGGTCCTCGGTGACGGGGACCATCCCGACCGTCTCGGCCGCGTCGGCGGTGCGGGCGGATGTTTCGCTGTCGGGCGCGCAGCCCCGGGATCAGGTGGACGCCCTGGTCCAGGCGGACGTGCTGTCCTTCGGCACGGCCGGCATGGGCGGTGGTTTGTGGACCACGCAGACGGCCACCGGTTTGGGCAATGACGGCTACGGCGTGATCGCCAACGGTCCCGCGCCGGCGCTGGATTCCGACGGTCTGCCCACTTATTGGGAAGTGGCGATGGGCTTGAATACGAATGCGAACAACGCCAACACCGTGGCGCCCAGCGGCTACACCTATGTGGAGGAATACATCAACTGGCTCGGCGCCCCGCACGCCTTCACGACGAACGGAACCGCAGTGGCGGTAAACTTGAGCCAATACGCCGCCGGCTTCGTCAACAGTCCAACCTACAGCGTTGCCGACGCGGTGGATGGTTCCGTCAGCCTCAGCGGCGACACCGCCACCTTCACCGCCAACAGCGGTTTCTCGGGTATGGGCAGTTTTAACTTCACCGTCACCGATTCGGAGGGGGATGCCATGACGCAGACGGTCACGGTGCTCGTTTCACCGGGGGGGACGGCCGGCACCCTCGCCAATGGCGTCTATGAGGTGCAGAATGTTCACAGCGGTCTGGCGCTGGATGCCTTTGGGCAGGGCCTCACCAACGGAACGGAGATTGATCAATGGGCCTGGAACAGCGGCGCCAACCAGCATTGGGCGGTGACCAATATTGGATCCAGCACCTATACGATTGTCGGCGTGCAGAGCGGCCTGTATTTGTATGCCCCCGGAACCGGCGGCGGCACCTACGTGGAACTGAACGCCAAGAACGGTGCCTCGAGCGAGCAGTGGGAGTTTCAGCCGGCCACGGGCGGCTATTACACCATCCAAGGGGTGCAGAGCGGCGATCTGCTGGATGACTACCAAAATGGCACGACCAATGGCACGCGGGTGGACATCTGGCCGGCCAACAGCGGCAACAACCAACAGTGGTTGCTGACCCCCCGCTGATAACAGCGGGAGCGCACGGTGCGTCACAACTCCGTCCCGGGCATCGGTAACTCTTCACGAGCGATGCCCGGGGCGGCAAACGGGTTATCCAGTCTAATTACTTCAAGGATTGAATCAGGTCAGCTTCAAGCCCGTGATTTTCAGCACATAAATGTAATCACACGGCTTTTCCCCGGGAAAGGTCACTTTCAAACCTTCGGCATCCCGGGTGAAAGGAAGGCTTCCGGCCTGACCGAGCAATTCGACCCGCCCGACTTCTCCGCGCACCGGCTGACCGCCGGCCAGCGAGGTGATGGTGACCGGTCCGGCTTCCGGCCAGTTCATCACTGCGGCATAGAGGGTGTCGCCATGGGTGGTGAAACGAATGTCTTTGGCCGTATATCCGTTGCGAGAAATCCCGCCGCCGCCGACCCCGGTTCCGCCCAGATTTTGCCCGTTGATGCGGCCGGCAAACCCGGCCGCGCGGATCTTGACCATCGCCGCCGCCGCCGCTTCGGCGACGGGGCCTTCACCATACTTGATCCACGGGCGGGTGTGATAGATCGCCTCCCCATTGACCGCCAGCCATTTGCCAATGGCCAGCAGCACGTCTTGCTGCTCCTGCGGAATCGTCCCGTCCGCCCGGGGGGAGATGTTCAACAGGTAATTGCCATTCTTGCTCACATTCTCGACGATCCTCCAAATATAGCCCCGGGGCGGCCCGGGCTTGATGCCTTCCACGTAACCGAATTTATCCTGGATCGGATCGTCGGGCTGCCAGATCCAATCGGTCAATTCCAACGGCGCGCGGCCCTCGCGTTCGTAGTCCATGATCTGGCCGGAGACCCAGGCGGCGCCTTTGGCGCTGATGGCGGTTTCCCGGCCCCATTCCCGGGCGCGGTTGTAATAATAAGCGGCCACGCGGATTTTGAGCGGATCCCAGGCGTGGTCCGTGTTCATGTCGAACCAGAGCATGTCGGGATGATATTTATCAATGGTTTCAATCCGGCGGGCCACCCAGTTGTGCATGAATTTGATCCGGGCCGCATTGCTGCGGTCCGCGACGGTGTAGAAGTCGGCCCACTTCGGGTCGTATTGATCGCTGCCCGGCAGTGCGGGGATGAATTGGAAATGAAAGCTGGAATGGTCGGAGATGCCGGTTTTCAAGCCGGCTTTGACCACGGCTTTGATGAGATCGCCATCCAGGTCGCGGTGGGGTCCGTAGTTTTTGGCGTTGAAGGGATTAACCGCGCTGTCCCAGTTGGAAAAGCCGTCGTGATGCTCGCCCGGTGCCAGCACGTATTTGGCGCCGGCCTGTTTGAACAGCGCGGCCCAGGCATCCGGATCCCACTTGGCCGCCGTATACATCGGAAGAAAGTCCTTGTAGCCGAACTTGGTGGGCGGCCCGTAATGTTCGGTGTGCCACTGCATGACGCCGGCATTGCCGCCATACATGTAGCGGACATACCATTCGCTGGCGTGAGCCGGCACGGAGTAGATGCCCCAGTGCATCATGATGCCGAACTTGCCATCCCGAAACCAATCAGGGTCTTTGTAGTTCTGCTGGATGGACTCCCAGGATTCCGCGAACGGCCCGGGGGGGACGGCGGGAATGTCTTTCAGGGCGGCGGCCACCATTTCGGGCGTGTCGTGCCGCCAGACCTCCGGGCTGGCGGGAGCGTTGGTCGTGGTGAGAACGCTGGTTTCTTCCACCGGAGCATCGGCGGCGCGGGTGCGGGATTGCCACCACGGCACCGTCAGACCGGCGGCGGCGGCCAGCGCGGAGGTTTTCAGGAATTTACGACGGGGCAAGGGAGTTTTCATAAGGAGTGTGCTTAATGATCAGTGGTCGGCCAGCGCGCCGGCCACGGCCTGTTGGTAGGCGCGGCGCATCGCGGAATCGTCGGGGGTGGGTTGCAATTTATCGCGTGAAATCATCAATACATAAATATAACCGCGCCCGGGATCGGCCCAGCTTTGGGTGCCAAAAGCGCCGCCATGCCCGAACGTGCCCGGGGACAGCGTTGAATTCGCCTGCATCTGGGTCGGGTCTTCGACCACGCAAAAGCCCAGCCCCCACGGCATGCCGGCCCGCGCGTGTAGATCGCCGGTTTGTTTGCGCGTCATTTCGGCGACGGTCTCCGGCTTGAGGATCCGCCGGCCATTCGCCATGCCGTGGTTCAGCATCATTTGATAAAACCGGGTCACGTCCCCCGCCGTGGAGAACAGCCCGGCACCGCCCAGCGGCGGCCGTTCATGATCCGTCACGGCCCCGCCATACATATAGTCAATGGTGGCCGGCCGCAATCGGCCCGACGACGCATCCCGGATCGAGGCTTGTACCAGCCGCTGCTTTTGCGCGGGCGAAATCCAAAAGGTCGTGTCCTTCATGCCGAGCGGATCCAAGAGCCGTGCTTGCAGGAACTTGTCGTAGGGCATGCCGCTCACCACTTCCACGACGCGCCCAGCCACGTCCATGCCCGCCGTCGAATAACTCCAGCGCGACCCGGGTTGAAAGCGCAGCGGCTCGCGCGCGAGAACTTTGCACATCGCCGCGAGGGTCCAATGCGGATCCGTCACGCGATATTCGCCAAGGCCGCTGGTGTGCGTGAGCAAATCACGCAGGGTGATGGGCCGGACGGCCTTCACCAGCACGCGCTGCTCCGCCGTCTGCCCCCCGGTCACCCACAGATCGCGGAATTCCGGCAGATATTTTTCCACCGGATCATCGAAGGACAACCGGCCTTCATCCGCCAGCATCGCCACCGCCACCGCCGTCATCGGTTTGCTCATGGAGGCGATCCAGAAAATATCATCCGGCTTCATCGGCCGCCCCGACGTCAGATCGCTCCCGCCCACGGCGGAAAGATGCAGCACGCGATCCTTGGTGGCCACCAGCGCGACCGCCCCGGAAATTTCGTTGCTGGTGACAAACGGCTGAAGGGCTTCCGGGACGGCGGCAAACCGGTCCGCCGCCAGTGCAGTGCCGGCCCACAGCAGGGCGGTGAGCAGCAGGGCGCGTCCGGCCAGCCTTGGGCGGTGCATTTTCGGGAGTGCGCTGGGTGTTGACATGGGATGAGTGTGCGGGGTTAGTTTCCCATGGTGGGGGCCGTGAAATATTTGGCGGCATAATCGAGGAACCCCGGCCAGTCGGGAATGTCCGTGTGAGCGCCCACATGCTCGCGGAAGGCGACCTCACCCGAGATTAAGGCCACATTGGGCCTGGGCATTTCGGTCGTTCCCAGATCATTTTTACCGAGCAGCCGGTAAACCGGCCCGGCCCCCACGGCGGCGAGAAATTCACCGCGCGGGTCAGACCAGGGATCCTGCGTGGCACCGGTGACCAGGACCGGGCGCGGAGCGACCAGCGCGATCAACTCATTCGCATCCACCGGCAGATCGTTCCAATGGCCGCCATACTTGCGGAAGTTGGCGGCCATCCAGTGGGAACCGGCGATATTATCGGTCGTCTCGCCAAAGTTGCGACGGAAGAGTTTGGCACCGCCTTCACCGGAACAACTGGCAAACACCACCGCCCAGCGCGGATCCTGCGCGGCGGCCCAGAGGGCGGTCTTGCCCCAGCGCGAGTGGCCTTCGACGCCGAGCCGTTTCACGTCCACCGCCGGGTCGGTTTGAAAATGGTCAATCGCCCGGCTCAAGCCCCAAGTCCAGGCGGTCAGGGCGCCCCATTGGTCAGGACTCGGCCGGGGCCGGCCTTGGTTGACCAGGCCGATGATGCCTTTGGTCAGGCCGGCGGCATTGTCCGCTTGGAGACTCACGGGGTTGAACGTGGCGTAGCCCCAGCCCCGGGCCAGCACCTGCACCAGGGGATTGGGGCCAGCCGGACCGTTCCCTCCGCGATCGGGGGGCGGCCCTCCCGGGCCAATCGTCATTATTACCGGCACCGGATGGGTGGACTTCGCGGGCAGCGTCAGCGTAACGTTGATGACCGGCGTCGCCTCCGGATCAGCGGAATTATCAATGTGTCCGATGATGGTTTTGGTCTCCACGCCATTGGTTTCACGGGTGGCCACTTCCCAGGTGATTTTGGGGAGGTTGCCGGGAATCCGGCCGTAAACTTCGGCATAAAAATCCTCCAATATTTCCGGGCGGCGCACTTTCCACCAAGTCTCGGCATCGGTCACCCGGCGGCCATTCTTCAAGACCAAGGCATCGGGGATGGGAAATGGATTAGCCTTGTCCTCGCTGTAATTGCTCCACGTCCCAAACGAGGAGTGCCGGTATTGGTGGTAAAGATTGCCATTGTCATCCTTCCCCACGTTGTCAGTCCAAACGCCGGGCTTGAGCAAACGGAGGCCGGGCGGACGATTCGGGTCGTCGGCCTCCGGCGGCAACTGGGTTCCGACGACGTTCGTCTGGGTGAGCGCAACGGGTGCCTCGGCGGCGCGGGCGGGCAGATGGCACAGCCCCAGCAGGCTGAGCAAGGCGATCGTTCGGCGGGTGGTGATCATGGGGGGGATTATTGTTGCGTGGTGGCCCCGCTGGGGTCAGCCGGGGTTCCGGCACCGCCATTATCCATGGGCGAGGTGGCCGCACTTGAGACCTGAACCGGTCCGGTAAAATCGAGCGCCGCCACGGATACATCCGGGTCCGGCGCGCTGCCGGGCAGCACCACGATCAAGCCCGTGCCGGACACGTTTGCCGTCACCCGCGCGCCATCGGCCAGCCGGCAGCCGGAGTGCGGAGCCTGGGTGACGCCCGGTAAAAATATTTTGCCATCCGCCGGCCAGTCCCAAACGTGAAGGTAAAGGGTGGTGTCGCCGTTGGGCCGGATTTTTTGCGTCACCCGGCCCCACGGCAGGGGATCCGCGTAGAGGCCCGCATCGGTGGCATAAATCGCCTCGCCATTGGTTTTCAACCAGCGGCCCAGCGCCTGCAGGCGGTCCACTTCCGGTTGGGGAATCACGCCCTCGGCGGTTGGTCCGACATTCAGGAGGTAATTGCCGCCCTTGCTGGCGATGTCCGAAAGATTGCGGATGAGTTGCCCGGCCGATTTCCAGCGCCGGTCACCGGCGTTGTAACCCCAGGAATTATTGATGGTCATGCAGACCTCGAATTGCCGGCCAAAGGGGTCCATGGCAATGTGTTGTTCGGGCGTTCCAACATCCCCGAGCACGCCGCCACCGAGGCGGTTATTGATGATGAGATCGGGATAACGGCAGGTCAGGTCGAAGATCGGGCGGGCGCGCTCCGGGGTCATGGAATACTCGGTGTCGAAAAAAAGGTAGGCGGGATGGTAACGGTCCAGAATTTCGTGAATCTGCGGCAGCGCGATGGTCTGGAGATACTGGTCAAACGAACCCTGGTTCTGCACCGCATCCCACGGCCGGGTGTTGCCCTTGCCGCCACCGAGATTCACCCAGTCCTGGGACTGCGAATAATAAAGCCCGAATTTGAGTCCCTGCGCCCGCACGGCGTCGGCCAGCGGTTGCAGCAGATCGCGGCCGGCGGCGGATGCCTTCACGGCGTTCCAGTCCGAGAATTTGGAATCATACAGGGTGAACCCGTCGTGGTGCTTGGCGGTGATGACGACGTATTTCGCGCCCGCATCCACGAACAGCCGCGCCCAGGCCGACGGATCGTAATGGGCGGCCGTGAAGTCGCGGGCGAAAGCCTGGTAAGCCGCCACGGGAACCTTGCCTTGATTCATATACCATTCGCCATGCGCCGGAACCGCATAAACGCCCCAGTGGATGAAAATGCCGAACCGCGCCTCACGAAACCATTTCATCCGCGCGCTGCGGCCCGTCGGCACTTCATTGCGGACCACCACCGGATAGGCCGGCAGTTGGGCGCCCCCCTCCCGGTAAAGCGTTCCGGTGAGATTGCCGGCCGGGGCCGGGGCATCGGCGGCGAACAGGCGCGGCCACACCGCCAGCGTGAGAAAAAGGAGGGCGACTCGGAATTTCATGAGGTGAAAGTTCGTGAATGGTTACAGACCCCACGGCGAGGCCGGGGTTCCGGCGCTGGAGGCTTTGGGGCGTTCGCTGAACGGGGCGAGCTTGCCCGCATGCACGTCCAGCAATCGCGCATGGGTGGCCTCCGCGCCCTCGACCAGTTCCCGGTAGGGACGGTCCGTCACATCCACAAAACCAATGTTGTAATTCTCGCCATCCATGCGGCCCAACACCGGCTCATCACCCCAGGCAAACCAGTGGGCGCCCAGGAATCCCGGCAACGCCGCCGCCTGTTCGACATAATAGCGGTAGCCTTTGGCGCGCTCCACCTGGTCGCGCGTCTGGACCAGGCCGGCCCCCAGCCCGTCGGCGGGCACGCCGAAATGAAATTCGCCAATCAGCACCGGACGGCCCGAGATGCGGTAGGCGCGTGCGACTTGTTTCGTCGGCTCATATTCATATACGTTGATGCTGCACACGTCAAAGATGCGGGCGGCCCGCAACATGGCCTCGGGCACCTCACCGCCAAAGCGCATGCCGAGAATGAGGTGATTGGGATCCTGCCGGCGGATGGCCCCGCACACGATCCCAAGCTGCTTCTCAAAGGCCGTGAAAACAAAATTCGTGCGGCGCTCGGGCGTGTCGCCCGCCGCCAGGTATTCCTTGAGCGCGAGTTGTGTGGCCGTTTCGGGGCCTTTGAGAATCATGTCCACCACCTCGGTCTCGCGGTCCGCCCACGGCGGTTCGTTGCCGGTGAAATAGCCGATGACCAACGGGTCATTCTTCCGGGGCGCGCATAAACGGACGGCGGTCTGCTCCGCCGTCCGGGCGAACTCGTCGGAATAAACATCGGGCAGTCCCAGAAAAGTGTTCGATCCCCGGGGCGCGGCGACCATGACGATGAAGGGTTTCTGCATTCCCTCCGCCCCCGTGTTGAAGCCCCACGCATTGAGGCGGCGCGCCTGGAGGCTGGCGACCAGATTGGTCTGCGGGTTGGCGACCCCGCCGGCGCCCCGGCGTCCCCCCACCCCGTTGCAACCCGTGGACAGGAACCAATGGCCGATGGGGTCCACGAACCACCATTTGCCGTCCACGGATTCCACATGAAAGAAACCGGTCGCCCGGGCCTGGGTGTCCTGGTAGCCGCCATATTCGTCGTAGCCGAAATGGCCGGGCTGGAGCGTCTGGCTTTCGTCGGCCAGTTCCCGGTCCAATTGCGCGCGGCTTTCAATCTTGTGCGGCCAGTCGGCCAGGGCCCATTGCTTGAATTCATCCAGCACGTTGGTCGTTTCCAGGAACCTCGAACCTTCGTCCTGCCGGGAAAGCCGGACGGAACGAAGCTCGACGGTCGGTTGGTGGATCGGGTAGTCCATGACGAAGGCCAGGGACTGCACCGCCGTCAAGTCGCCGAACGGTCCCCAGACGGACATCCAGAAAGAATCGGTGCGCCGGTTGATGGTGGAGGCCAGATCGAAGCCGGATTGGTCCCGGCCTTCGAAATAGCGCAACGGCACCGAGGCCCGGAGCCACGCATTCTGCCCGAACGGCTGGAACATGATGCGGCGCGCGCCGTTGGCCGTGTGAACCCAGAGGGAAAACCGCTGCGGACTGCTCGTGCGCAGTTCCAACACCAGATAATTGTAAGGCGACCAATCCGAGGGAAACTCCGGCCCCAAGTCCTTCAACGTCAGCGTGTGTTCGGATCTCACCCCGTCAAACACGAGGCGGCGGACCTCACCACCGGCCGCTTGGCTGGCGCAGCCGGAATAAAACAGCGCCCCGGCCAGCAGCACACCGACGGCAAGAAAACTTCTCAATTTCATAGTGGGTGCTTTAAAGGGTGGTGGTTCACGGCGGGCTTAAACAAGTAAAAAATGCGCCGGTTGATTCAGCGTCCTTTGCATGAATGTCGGATGGACGGGAAATACGGGCGGCCCGGAGCGGAATAATTACTGGCCGCGTCATCCACCACCAGCACCCAATCGTCGCCGGGGCCGCTCGAAGGCGTGGGGAAGGCGCGCGTATCCGGCTTGGCGAACCTTCCAATCTTTTCAGCCCGGCCGGTTCGGGGGTCATACCACCAGGCGACGAGTTTAGCGCCGGAAAACCCGCTGAGCTTGAGGGTGACGTTGGTTTGGCCGGCGGGCAGATAGACAAACGCATAACTGCCATCCGCGCCGCGCAGGGCCTCGATCCGCTGCACGGCGTGGGTGCTGACCTCGCCGACGATCAAGGATTGATCGGGGACGCGTTCGAGCATGGGGCGGGATTCAATGAGGCGACGCAAATATTGCATCTGTCCGGAGGCGGGGAGTTTCAAAGCTTCCTGCCACGACATGGTGGTGCCCCAGCGCGTGATCACTTTTCCCCCGGCGTTGAACCCATAGACTTCCCCCTGTCCGTAGGTGACCCCCGCCGCCCCGGCAAACGCGTCCAAATAGGCGGAGCGTCGGACATCCACCGCCAGGATTCGCCGCGCGTCCGGCCGCCCGGACAACCCGTCGGTGATGTTCTCATAACCCGACTCCATATCCAGCGTCGGTTTTACCGGCGTCAGGGCGTAATCATCGCCCACCAGTTGAAAGTCGGTCGTGTTGATGAAATGGCCGGACTGGATGGAATTAAAATCGAGCCAGTCCCGGTCATGAAACCAGAAGGAGGAACTTTGCCGGCCGGTGGGATGATAGCTGATCATGATTTTATCAACGCCGGCCGCCCGGGCGCCTTCGATCAATCCCCGGGCTTCCAAATCGGTGATGCGCTGGATTTTTTCACCGGCCTCGCCTTCGGCGGTCGAATCGCCGCCCAGAATCCAGAAGAGGTTTTGCCGGGCGTAGCGCCGGGCCAGAAACCGGCAGTAAGCCTGCATCTTTTCCGGGATGCCGTTGGTGGCCAGCCGGTCCCCGGCATTCTTGTGCCAATACGGGAGGACGGCCATATACATTCCATGCGCCCGGACTTTATCGAGGATGGCATCCACATTCTGGTAATAGCGCTCATTGATCCGCCCCGGATCGCCGTTGATAAAGGGAAGCTGGCCGTCGGTGTTGGTGTGCCGGACGTAGTCCCAGTTGGCGATGACCCCCTGAATGACGTTGAACCCCTTGGCCTGGCGATCCGCCAGATAGGCATCCACGTCGCCGGGGGCGGCGTGATTAAAAATGCACCAGGCCGTGTCCGCCTGCCAGAAGAAGGGCCGGCCGTCGGCCCGCACGAAGTAACGGCCGTTGTCCGAGACCCGGATGGGCGGCAGCGGTTCGGCGGCGAACCGGCCCGCCGCAGTCAAAACCAGCACCGTGAGTAGCAGGTTTTTTCTCATGGGACGATGTCGAATTATTGGCAACCGCTCATTTTAGTCTTGGTTCCGACCGGCCACCGCCCCGGGCCGGGGGCACCCGCGGGGCGTGTCGGTCATGGGCTAATGGTTATCGGCCAGTTCCAGCCGCAGGTAGTCCCAAACGACGCCGCTGCTGAGATCGCCGCCGGGAACCGTGAAGGTCATCGTATTGCCGCCCGGCCGCAACAGCGCGGCATCGAAACGCAGCGTCCGCTCCTGCCAGAGCCCCTTGTCGGAGTTGTAACGTATAGTGTCAGTATTCCGCAACCGGGCATTGTCCGGGCCGCCGTCCCCGATGGCCCCGACCGCGTGGCCGTTGACCGCCACCGGCAGCCGGTTCAGGCCGTTGACCCCGGCCAGCGCCACGCGCAGCGCGGCCCGGCCTGATTCCGGCTGGTCCAGGTTGAAATTGACGGTCCAGGTGGCCGCCCGGCCGCGACCGTAGGCGGACCAGGGGCCATGGGTGTTCGTTTGCGGGAATTGGTCGAGCGACTCGGCCTTCACCCAGCCAAAGCGCTGGTTCGCGGGATCCGCGGCGGTCGGATTGATGAAGGAAAAGTTGGTCGCATGCGGCACCTCCTCGAAGAACCAGTCCCGGTGGTAATCACTTTTGCCAATGATGTAATTGACGTCGTTGGGAAAGAGGAGGGCGTAACGCAGGTTCCAACCCCAGAGCCAAAAGTCGGCGCCATCCCCCTTGAAGAATTTCCCGCCCGTCCGGTCGGGATAACCGATTTCCCAGAGTTGCCGGCCGTAGCGCACCGGCTTCCATTCGAGTTGGCCCAGGTCGAGCGACTGGCCGGCGGCAACGGTGATGTTGGTGAGCACAAAATCCCCCAGTACACCATCCGCGAACGCGTGAAGCGTGTATTTGCCGGGACGTATATTGGGGATGGTGAATTTGCCGTTGGGGCGGCCATCACACCAAAATTGATAATATTTGGCGTCATGCACCCCATCCGGCGGGCCGCCGCGGCCGCCCCGGCCGCCACCACCGCGACCACCGCGAGCGCCCGCACCCCGGCCGCCATTGGATTGACCACTACTCAATTGATTGGTGACCGACGGATCGGCGTCTGGCTGATTAGTAACCGACAGATTGGCGTCCGACAGATTGGTAACGGACTGGTTGGCGTCCGGTAGATTGGTGACGGCGACCGGAGCGGCATCCGGATGCGCCAGGCCGACCGTCAGGTGGATCAGTTTGGTCGAATGCACGGGGGCCAGCGGGTCGTGGAGCACGATTTGTCCGGTCACCGTCCCGCGTTCCTCTTTGTGGGGGTAATCCACGCCGTTGACCCAGTCGTAAGGCCATTGCGCGGTTTGCTTTTTGGCCTGGGCGAGGGCGTCCTTAAACAACGCGTTCGCATTATCCTGCCAGGCGCGTGGGACGGTCGGGTTGCCGGCGGTGGCGGCCAGCGTTTGCAAATCCGCCGGCGAAGCCGTCCGGGGATGAGGCAGCGAGTTGACGTAAACAAAAATCGGGCCGATAACCCGGCTCCAGGCCTCACCGGCGGCAATGCGGCAGGTGGAACCGCCGTCGTAATGGCCGCCTTCCCAGTAATCGAGGATGATCGGATCCGGATCATCATTGTCGCCCAAGTGGCAGTCCAGTTCCTGTTTGGTCGGACCGCCGCTGAGATATTCGATGGTGGGATTGATGAACCAGACGCCAATGTGGTCCTTGGTGCTCGACCAACCGTAGGCCGGGGTCCGGTATTGCACGCCGGAGTAACTATACTTGTGTTCCACCGAATTTTTGTAAGGGCCCTTGGACAGGATGCGCTGTTCCTTCGCATGAACCACCACGCCGGAACCCCAGTCCGTCGGCGCACACTCGAGCAAATTGCGATCCGCATCCACCGATATCCAGTCAAAGGTCTGGTTGAGCCGGGCGATGTAACGGCTCTCCGCCCCCACGCCGCCGGCGCGGTAACCGGCGGGATGATTGAAAATCGCGTAAACGTGTACGCCACTCTCGCCGCGCCCCATGGCATAGCGGATTTCCATGTCGCAATAGGTCCCGCCGCCGGGCGCGTTGGGGGTGAGCTGAACCTTGCCGCCCGTCACGCCCTTGACCGAGACCTCGGCACGCGCTCCGCCATTGTTCGCCGGATCAATGGTGACGGTGTTCGTCAAGCCGCCCACGCTGGCGGCGGCGGAAGGATCCTGCTCCCAACAACCCGGCTCGCCTTGATCATGGCCCAGCGTGTCCACGCCCTTATAGAAGAGGGATTCCATGACCCCGTTGCGCTTGATGATGACGGCCTTGACCAGACCGTTGTCGAGCGTCCAAGTGCGGCCGTTGTCGGTGACGGTCACCGGAGCCGGGGATTTGGCAAACCAGAACGCCGCCCCGGCGGTGCGCGGCATCAGCATTGCGACGCCCAGGGCCACGCTGACCGCAACCGTGAACCGGGCCGGGCCGGCAAAATCGCTTGACTTCATAAGATTACGTCGTTGCAGAACGGACCCCCGGACTAAAATAAAATCACCTTCCGTTGCCAACCAACGGACGGCACGGGAGTGGTTGCAGGAAAGGACGAAATCCGCCCCTCAAGGTTACAGGCAAAATCCGAGCCCCCCGGGCGCGGGGCATCCCGAGGTTGTTGGCGGATTTTTGTACCGCCGACTTCCAAGTCTGCTGTCTCGCAGGTTTCCCAACCTGCGAGCCGTCCACCCCGTTGACGCGCCCGCCCAACCCCATCAACAACCTTGGGATGCACGGCCACGGCCACGGCGGAAACAGATCAGACTTTCGGCGTGATTTTCAAGGCCGTGGCGTAGTCGGACGTTCCGCCGCCGGGAAGGATGACCCGCAATCCATTTTCGTCACGGGTAAATTCCAGCTTGCCGGCGCCGAGCATTTGCACGCCGCCAATGTCGCCGGGATAATGCGGCGACTTGGAACCCAGCGCCTGGATGGTGACTTTCCCACCCTCGGGCCGGCCCATCACGACGGCATACAGCACTTCGCCCTTGGTGGTGAAGCGGAGGTCGCTGCCGGTTAAATTCGGACCCAGGCCGCGCGGCGGGTTGATGGCGGCATCCCGGACGGTGGCGTCGTTTTTGACCGAAGGCCCTTCGCCGTAAATCACCCAGGGGCGCGTGTCGTAAATGCACTCACCGTTGATGGCCATCCACTTCGTCAACTCGTCCAGAAAGGCGCCGGCCTTGTCATCCAATTCGCCGCTGCCCGGCAGCGGGATGGCCAGCAGAAACGTCCCGTTCTTGCTGACCACGTCCACCAGCAGATGAATCCAGGCCGACGTCTTTTGATAGCCCCTGTT
>Ga0302267_10003286_pt1 | contig 18741 bp, 20 predicted proteins | sample III_Bog_E1_3_FD_194555 | JGI IMG/M metagenome (GOLD analysis project Ga0302267, IMG submission 194555) | Peat permafrost microbial communities from Stordalen Mire near Abisko, Sweden - III_Bog_E1_3 | ecosystem: Environmental > Terrestrial > Soil > Wetlands > Peat | place: Sweden: Abisko... | reverse complement strand
TTACCTGTCGTAACCGGCATTGCCCGAAGTGCCAGGGTGCGGCGTCACGCCGATGGTTGGCCGAGCGCGAAGCGGAACTGTTACCGGCGCCGTATTTTCACGTGGTCTACACCCTGCCGAGCCAGCTGCGTGACATCGCCTACCAGAACAAGCGCGTGGTCTATAACCTGCTGATGAAGGCAGCGGCCGACACCACGCTCGCCATCGCAAGCGATCCCAAGCGCCTCGGCGCACGGATCGGTATCACGGCTGTGCTGCACAGCTGGGGCTCGGCGCTCACCCATCATCCGCACGTGCATATGATTGTGCCAGGTGGAGGCCTCTCGTTCGATAACGCGCGATGGGTCGCCGCGCGTCCCGACTTCCTCGTCCATGTCAAGGTGCTGGCGCGCATGTTCCGCTGCAAGATGCTGGCGATGCTCATGGCGGCGCACAAAGCCAATCAATTGACGTTCTTCAACAGCCATGCCGGACTCGCCGACAAGAAAACATTCAAGCGTTTCATCGCCCCGCTGCGGCGCATCAAGTGGGTGGTCTATTGCAAGGCGCCATTCGCAGGGCCCGAGCAGGTCCTGCGCTACCTCTCTCGTTACACCCATCGCGTCGCCATCTCGAACCGCCGCCTCGTTGCAGCCGACGACGGCGCGATTGCGTTCCGGTGGAAAGATTATCGCCTCGACGGCCTCGACCGCTGGAAGACGATGCGGCTGCACCCGCATGAGTTCATCAGGCGCTTCCTCATCCACGTGCTGCCCAAGGGCTTCCACCGCATCCGCCACTACGGGCTCTTTGCCAACACCAACCGCGCCGAAAATATCACAACAGCCCGCGCGCTCCTCAATGTCGCCCCGCCTGCCGCCGAACCGCAACAGCCGCCGGATATCGCCACCGACACGCCACGGGTGCTGCCTTGCCCTTGCCCGCGCTGCGGCGGCCGCATGATCGTGATCGAGACCTTCGCGCCCGGCTGCGAGCCGAAGTGGCGCCCGACGCCGAACAGGATCGACACATCATGACCCAGACCTCCCGTGAGCGTCGCGAACTCCCTGTTCTGATGCGCTGGTCCTACGCCGGCAACGATACCTCTCGCCACAATCGCCGTGGTCAACCCATCGTGCGCTCGTTGATGAGTTCCAAACGCTTGCCGAAACGCCCGTCACAGGCTTACGATCTCACTCGTGTGCGGATCCGCCAGCCGTATTCCAACAGCCGCGCATCAACCCCCGAGCTCGGCGCCGCCATATAATCCCCATAGCGCCCGCTGCCCCGCTAGTGCTCAACCTCCCGCGACTTCGTGCCTTGGCGCTTTTCGGCCGCCGGCTGCCTCAGCGTGTGGATAGACCAGCATCCCGGCGGCCGAAAACCTCCACAGACCCGGCACTACTCAATCATGTCGCCGGCGGGCACGAAGACCGGCGGGGATGCCGCCGGCGACGTCGTTCTGGCGCCGCGGCCAGCTTTCGGATATGACCCGATCCGCCCCTTTTGAATCTCACGGAGGAACCTGAAATGGCTGGAATGCGATCTGGGCTCGTTGTACTGGCAGCGCTGCTGCTGTCAGGCTCTGCCGCCATGGCACAGCAGGCGGGCAAGCCTTGCGCCGGCGACATCAAGACGCTGTGCGCCGGCATTCAGCCCGGCGAAGGCCGGCTCAAGGCCTGCATCAAATCGCATCTGGCCGAGCTGTCGGAAACCTGCAATGACCGCGTGCTCACGGTGGCGGTAACTGGAAAGGCCTGCAAGGCCGATGTTGCGAAACTCTGTGCCGGTGTCGTGCCGGGCACCGGCGGCCTCAGGACCTGCATCAAATCGCACATCGCAGAGCTGAGCGATCCTTGCAAAGATGCGATGTCCCGGGCCGCGGCGGGCAGCAAAATCCTGGGCGGCGGCGACTTCTAGGAAGCGTCGTCCGCGAGCGCGACGTATCGCCGGAAGCCGAAGCCGGCATCGATGGTCGCCTGATCCACGATACCCGGAAATTGAATTGAAAGCCGCCTGCGGGCGGCTTTTTCTTTTCGGTCACCTGCGCGTTCGATGTCGAGCGCAACGCATGAAGCACGCACCCTGGATTAGAGCTCAATCAGTGGCGCCCGCCCGTCCGATTGCAGAATCTCCACGACGGCCTGGCCGGCCGCGGCGGTGCCGAGATCGCCGCCGACGTCGCGTGTCGCGCGACCGCTTGCGATTGTCGCTGCCACCGCCGCTTCGATCGCGCGGGCCGCGCTCTGGTAGCGCACCGCGCCGGCGCGCCGGCCGTGCCAGTCCAGCAGCAGCGCGGCCGACAGGATCAACGAGACCGGATTGGCGGCGTCGCGTCCGGCGATGTCGGGCGCCGATCCGTGCGCGGCCTGCGCCATCGCAAACTCCGCGCCGAGATTGAGCGAGCCACCGAGCCCGAGGCTGCCCGACAATTCTGCCGTGAGGTCGGAAAGGATGTCGCCGAACATGTTGGTGGCGACGATGACGTCGAAGCGGTCCGGCTGCCGCACTACATGCGCCATCATGGCGTCGACCAGGATGTCGTCGACGGCAAGCTCGGGATAGCCCCGCGCGATCTCGCGGCAGATGTCGAGGAACATGCCGTCGCCGAGCTTCAGCACGTTGGCCTTGTGGACGATGGTGAGATGCCTGCGCCGAACCATCGCCAGCCTGCAGGCGGCATGCGCGATCCGCTCGCAGCAAGCCCGCGTGATGCGGCGCAGCGAAATCACGACATCCGGCGTCACCAGGAGCTCGCTGTTGCCCTGCGCCATGTTGCGGTCGGCATAGAAGCCTTCGGTGTTTTCCCGCACCACCACGAGGTCGAACGCGCCGAAGGCGTTGCGCAGCCCCGGATAGGTGCGCGCCGGCCGCACATTGGCAAAGAGGTCGAGGCTCTTGCGGAAATATTTCGACGGGTTGATCTCGCCGCTGCCCTCGTCCCTGAAGTCGGCCGTCGCGGTGGGGCCGAGAATCAATCCGTCGGCGGCCTGCACGATCTCCAAAAGCCCCGGCCGCACCGTGGTGCCGAACTGCTGCATGCTGGCATGGCCGACCGCGTGTTCCTCCAGCTGAACATCGAGCTGGAAACGCTCGGACGCGGCGCGCAGCACGCCCGCGGTGGCTGCCGTGATCTCCGGCCCGATGCCGTCACCCGGCAGAACGACGATACGCATGAGGATTCCTCGCCAAGGCGCTATAGCCGCCGGCGCGAATTGCGCCGGGTCGACATCGATTTCAATTCAGGACGGGGTGATTCCCGCGCGCAGCACACGCAGGACGTTGCCGCCCATCACCTTGCGGATGTCGGCCTCCGAAAAGCCGGCATTCAGCAGCGCCTGAGTTACGGCGACGATCTGGCTCGAGTCAAATCCGGTCGTGGTCGAACCGTCGAAATCCGAGCCGAGCCCGACATGGTCGATGCCGACGAGATCGCGGACATAGGCGATCGCCCGCGCGATGTCGTTCGGACGGGTCGAGCAGACCGCGCCGTTCCAGAAGCCGATGCCGATCACTCCGCCCGTTTTGGCAATGGCCCTGATTTCATCGTCGGTCAAATTGCGGTTGACCTTGCAGGTGGCCTGGACGCCGCCATGGCTGAAGACGACCGGCCGGGTCGCCATCGCCAGCACGTCGGCCACCGCGGCATGGCTCGCATGCGCGAGATCGACGACCATTCCCAGGGTCTCCATCCGGCTGATGGCCTCGCGGCCGAGCGGCGTCAGCCCGCCTTTCCTGACGCCATGCATCGAGCCGGCGACGTCATTGTCGAAGAAATGCGCGAGCCCGGCCATTCGGAAGCCGGCCGCGTAGAGCACGTCCAGATTGGCGATCTTGCCCTCGATATCGTGCAAGCCCTCGATCGACAGCATTCCGCCGACCGCCGCGTTGCCGTTCTGCCGATCGCCGAGCAGGCGATCGATGTCCGCCGGCGTCGTAATCAGCCGCAGCCGTCCGCCCGATCGCTCGGCGAAGCCCCGCAGCTTTTCGGCATGCCATAGCGAGCGTTCCAGCAGCGAGTTCCAGGTTTTGGGCGGCTGCAGCTCGATCATGGTCAGCCGCGTGATGGTGTCGCTGTCGGCGTCGTTGGAATTGTAGTTCTGACCCTTCGGCGATTTCGTCACCGAGGAGAACACCTGGAGCGCGTAGTGCCCCTCGATCAGGCGCGGCAGGTCGATATGGCCGATGTCCGACCGCTCGAGCAGATCGCGTTTCCACAACAGGCTGTCGGCATGCATGTCGGCCACGTCGAGCGTTGCCTGCAATGTCTGCGCCGCCGGCGTGATGCCGAGCGGCACCGGCACGACCCTGTTCTGGGATCGCTCGATCTGGCCCGGCGTGATCGTGAAAAACCGGCCGGCGGCGGCGATCGCAACGATCGCCACCAGGGCAAGGCCGATCAAAATCCATTTCTTCAAGGAGACGATCTCCTGCACTGATGGGCGGCCGAAAGCCCATCATGCGAGGTTGCCGTGCGACGTCAATGGCCCCCTCTCAGGCGGCCCATTGCCCGGTCGAGGCCGCCACAGCTTCTGCCGCCGGCGCAAGGCCGGGGGAGGAAACCTGCGGCAGGTCCAGCGCGAAGACGTAGCCGCCGCGTCTTTCCTTGGCGCGGTAGAGCGCACGGTCCGACCGCGACAGCGAGCCGTCCACCGATTGACCGTCGTCGGGAGATATCGCGACCCGATTGAGACGCCGATCGTGATGTCGTGGCCGTCGATTCGATAGGGAGCGCTGACCGATTGAAAGATGCGCTGCGCGGTCAGTTCCGCGTCATCGCGGCCAGGGGTGGATTTCTGGACCAGGATGAACTCGTCGCCTCCCATCCGAACGACGAGATCGCCCTCGCCCGCAATCGACCTCAGCCTCCCCGCAACGGCCTTGAGCAGGGCATCCCCCACGGGGTGACCGAACTTGTCATTGGCTGCCTTGAAATGATCGAGGTCGATCGCGTGGACCGCAACCACACCGGCCTGGGTTTCGCCGAGCATTCGAACCAGATCGCTGTCCAGAACCGAGCGATTGAACGAGCCGGTCATCGGATCAATCCGGGAGAGCTGCTCGAACTGCCGTTTCAGCGTCATTTGATTGATGGATGATGTATAGGTCAGCCGGACCATCTTCACGCTGGTCACCAGGAAGATCGTGAACAGCACGCCGAGGCCGATATGCGGTGCATCCGGATGAGTCAGGGTCAGGACAATGGCGGGAACGCCGGTGACGGTCAGATCCAGCATCGCCACGGTCGGCCGCAGCGAGCCGCGCGCGACCACACCGGCGCCGAACCCGAACGCGATTCCGATCGCCATGACCGAGCAGATGGCATCGGCGAGCATGAGGCTGCGGGCGGCAAACAGTCCGACGATCAATCCGGTGATCGCACTGCCGATCGCGTAGCGTCGCTCCCATTTGGCGGCTTCAGCCCGGCAAAGCGGCGGTTGTCGGGCGGCCCGGCGGCGGTAGGCGAAGACACCCCAGGCGCGGATGATCGCGACCACGACCCCGGCGCACGTCAGGGACGCCATCGCCGGATCGCCGGTCTGTTGCACGGTGATGGCGCCGACGATCGCATGGCCAATTCCCGTGCAAAGGATCGGGAGCAGCGTTCCATAGAGCGTGCCGACGATCTCCATGTAGACGGCGTCGGGCGCAGGCGCCGGCCGCGCATGCATTTCGTCGGAAAGAAACATGGTCACCCCCCACTCCAGGGCGCCGTAGTTAGAGCCATCCCGTAAAATTACGTACTCATCGATCGATAAAATTTGATCGGTTTCGTGATTGCGGCCGGTCTTCGGCCTGCGGGAGCAGACGTGCAGCGTGGCGTCGTCAACGCTCCGGGTCTGAGATCCGAAGGGCATAGTAACGTGAGTCCGTCTCGCCGCCGGCATCCCAGGGCAACTCGGGTTGAAAACCCAATCTTTCGTAGAGACGATGCGAGGCGACCAAGGAGTTATTGCTGGACAGGCGGATGCGATCGTATCCCGCCATGCGGGCATATCTGGTCAATTCATCTGCAATGGCCCGTCCGATGCCGCGGTTGCGGTGAGCTGACGCGACAAACATGCGGACCATTTCGCATTCTCGATCATCGAGGCTCTTTATCGCGCCGGTGCCGACGATCTCGCTTTCGCTAACCGCGCAGAGAAAGAGAGCCCGATCGCCGTATACGGTTTGTGCGCTGTCGATGTCCGACAGGCGCGTATAGATGAAATCCCGTACGAAAGGGTCTGGGTGACGATGGAAATGCTCATGCCAAACGGACTCGACGAGCCGTCGAGCGGCCGGCGCTTCACCCAGTCGGAAGGGCCGGATCTTCCAAATTGGCTCGATGCGTGAGGTGTCCGTCATAGGCATCCAGCGGTCAGCCCGGTTAGCCGTTCTTCGGCGACCAGCCGTAAGCCTTGGCGCAGGCGCCGCCCATCAGCATGGCCCGCTCGCTGTCGCTCAGGCGGCTGGTGTTGCGGAACGGCTCGACGGCCTGCTCATAATTGACGACGGCGAAGGCGCGCGTCCAGTCCGTGCCCCACAGGCAGCGGTCGAAGCCCCAGGCATCGAACACGCGGGCCAGCGGATCCCAGATATCCGGATAAGGATACGGCTCGCGGGACAGCGTGCAGGCGCCGCTGACCTTGATCACCGCGTTCGGGCGCCTGGCCAATTCCAGCACCTTCGGCAGGTCGGTCCAGGGTTGCCATTGCGGCTGCGACTGCGGTACCCGCGGCTGCAGGATACCCAGATGGTCGATGATGAACCGGGTATCGGGATGACGATCGATCAGCGTGGTGCCCGCGTCCAGATTGTCCCAGCACAGCAAGTTGACCGGAAAGTCGTAACGAACGGCCGCGCGTGCGATCCGGTCGAGGCCGGGATCATCGGGCTCGCGCTTGTTCTCCTTCGTCAGCATGATGCGGATCCCGACAGCGCCCGGCGTCTTCTTCCAGTCGGCGACAATGTCGGCCACGCCGGGATGATCCGGGGCGACCGGCTTGACGATGGCCAGGCGGCCGGGATGGGCGCGCTGCGCCTCGACGGCATAGCTGGCGTCGTAGCGGTACATCGAAAAGGCGGAGATGAAGATCGCGCCATCGACGCCGACCTTGTCCATCGCCGCCACCATCTCGTCACCGGTGACGTGATCGGGCCAGTTCGGCACGCTGTGCCAGGGCCGCTTCGGCGTATTGGCCTCATAGGCATGGACCTGGGAATCGATCATGGTCATCGGGACGGCTCCTTGCGTGCCGGGCGAGTTTGGCGATGCAAGATATCGCTGTCCAGAGCTCCGCGTGCGTGGCAGATGCCGACCCGCCGTCATAGCGAGCGCAAGCGAAGCAATCCATGGGGCAGCAAGACAGATTGGATTGCTTCGTCGCTAACGCTCCTCGCAATGACGGTCGCAGAGCAGTGCCCCTTGCCGACCGTCATCGCCCGGCACGACGGCTGCCCCCATGCACCGCGCCGCAACACCGGCCGATCAATTATCTTCCTCTTTGCAGCGCAAAATCTTGATTTGAACAATTTCCGGTTCCGGTCCAAAGTCCGCGCAAGGTTCTCTCGATGGATTGAACCAAAAAAGGGGAACGCGATGGCAAACCTCACGATCAATGGCAAGACAATCGACGTCGATGTCGAGCCGGATACGCCGCTACTGTGGGCAATCCGGGAAAATATCGGTCTCACCGGCACCAAATATGGTTGCGGCATCGCACAATGCGGGGCCTGCACCGTCCATATCGACGGCGTCGCGATGCGCTCCTGCGGCGTCTCGGTCGCTGAAGCCGCCGGCAAGCAGATCACCACCATCGAGGGGCTCGCCCCCGAGGAAGGTCCCCTGCACAAGGTCCAGCAGGCCTGGATCGCGGGCGATGTGCCGCAATGCGGCTATTGCCAGAGCGGCATGATCATGGCGGTGGCCGCCCTGCTCAAGGAGAAGCCGAAGCCGACCGACCAGGACATCGACGAGGCCATCACCAACATCTGCCGCTGCGGCACCTTCCAGCAGGTGCGCGAGGCGATCCACGCCGTCGCGAACGCTTGAGGAGGCAGCCATGAACCAGATGCCCAAACGCAATATGACAAGCCTCAACCGCCGCGCCTTCGTGGTCGGCACCGCCGCCGCCGGCGCAGGCCTCGTGCTCGGCCTCGACATTCCCTTCGGCGGCCCCGCCGTGGTCCGCGCCGCCGACGGCTCCCCCGAAGTCAACGCCTGGGTCGTGATCCGGCCCGACGACACCGTCGTGATTCGAGTAGCGCGCTCGGAAATGGGCCAGGGCTCGCTCACCGGCCTCGCCCAGCTGGTCGCCGAAGAACTCGAATGCGACTGGTCGAAAGTCACCACCGAATATCCGACGCCGGGACAGAACGTCGCCCGCAAGCGCGCCTGGGGCGACTTTTCGACCGGCGGCAGCCGCGGCATCCGCACCTCGCAGGATTATGTCCGCAAGGGCGGCGCCGCCGCCCGGATCATGCTGATCGAGGCCGCGGCCAATGAGTGGAAGGTGCCGGCGTCCGAATGCAGCGCCGCCAACAGCGTCATCACCCACACGCCGTCGGGACGCACCACCACCTACGGCAAGGTGGCCGAGGCCGCCGCCAGGATCGAGCCGCCCGCCGACGTCAAGCTCAAGGACCCGAAGGACTGGAAAATCGTCGGCAAGGGGCTGAAGCGCCTCGATACCGTGGACAAGACCAACGGCAAGATGACCTACGGCGTCGACATCAAGCTGCCGGGCATGCTCAACGCCGCGATCAAGGATTGCCCGGTGTTCGGCGGCAAGCTGACGAGCTATGACCAAGCCAAGGTCATGGGCATGAAGGGCGTCAAGCAGGTGGTCAAAGTCGACGACCACGCCGTCGCCGTCGTCGCCGACACCTGGTGGCACGCCAAGGTCGCGCTCGACGCGTTGCCGATCGTGTGGGACGAAGGCGAAAACGCCAAGGTCTCCAGCGCCTCGATCGCGAAATGGCTCGAGGAAGGCCTCGATCCCGCGCAGCCGGCCTTCGTCGGCAACAAGAGCGGCGACACCAAAGCCGCGATCGCCGGCGCCGCCAAAACGGTCGAGGCTGTCTACAACTATCCCTACCAGAACCACGCCACCATGGAGCCGATGAACGCCACCGCGCTCTACACGCCGGACAAATGCGAGGTCTGGTGCGGCACACAGAACGGCGAGGCCGCTTTCGCCGCGGTGCTGGAGGCCTCCGGCCTTCCGGCCGACAAATGCGACGTGCACAAGCAGATCCTCGGCGGCGGTTTCGGCCGGCGCGGCCAGACCGACTATGTCCGGCAGGCGGTGTCGATTGCCAAGCAGATGCCGGGCACGCCGATCAAGCTGTTGTGGTCGCGCGAGGAGGACATGCAGCACGGCAATTATCACCCGATCACGCAGTGCAAGATGATCGGCGCCTTCGACGCCGACAACAACCTGACCGCGCTGCAGATGAGGATCTCCGGACAATCGATCCTGTTCAGCCTGCGCCCGGAGGCGTTGGTCGAGGGCAAGGACCCCGCCACCTTCGCCGGTCTCAATCCGACCGGCGAGGCGGCGATCGGCTATTCCGTGCCCAACCTGCTGATCGATCATTCGATGCGCAACCCGCACATCCGACCCGGATTCTGGCGCGGCGTCAACGTCAACCAGAATGCGATCTATCTCGAATGCTTCATGGATGAACTCGCGCATGCCGCCGGCCAGGACCCGGTGGCGTTCCGGCGCAAGCTGATGGACAAGCATCCGAAGAACCTGGCCGTGCTCAACGCGGTGGTCGAGAAGATCGGCTGGGACAAACCGGCGCCGCAGGGCGTGTATCGCGGCTTCGCGCAGCATATGGGCTACAACAGCTATGTAGCGGCGGCGGCCGAAATCTCGGTGACCGACGGCACCAAGATCAAGGTGCATCGCATCGTCGCGGCCACCGATCCCGGCTATGCGGTCAATCCGGCGCAGATCGAACGCCAGATCGCCGGCTCCTTCGTTTACGGCCTGACCGGGCTGTTTTACGGCGGATGCACGGTCAAGGACGGCCGCATCGAGCAATCCAATTTCGACAACTACAATTCGATGCGGATCGCCGAGATGCCGAAGGTGGAGTCGATCGTGATGCCGAGCGGCGGTTTCTGGGGCGGCGTCGGCGAGCCGACCATCTGCGTCGCGGCGCCCGCGGTGCTCAACGCCTATTTCGCGGCGACCGGCAAACGCATCCGTTCGGTGCCGCTGCGGGACCAGAACATCACCTTCGCCTGACCTGGCGCGCGGCGGCCTCGACGGCCGCCGCGCCTTTTTTCGGAACAAGTGCTCATGAATGCGCGGCGCCCGGTGACGCGGAGAAACGTCGTTCGCGGCGGCGCGGCGGCGGCGACCTTATTGGGTTTGCCGCGATTATCTCGCGCCCAACTGGCCGCGCGCGTCGTCGTGATCGGCGGCGGTTTCGGCGGCGCGACCTGCGCGCGCGCGTTGCGGCGGATCGCCCCCAATCTTCAGGTGACACTGATCGAGCCGAACCGGATTTTCACCGCCTGCCCGTTCAGCAACGAAGTGATCGCTGGGTTGCGGCCGCTCGAGGCCCAGCAATTCGGCTATGACCGGATCGCCGCCGAAGGCGTCACCGTGATCGCGCAGGCGGCGGTGGCGGTCGACCCGCACCAGCGCGTGGTCGGTCTCGCCGGCGGCGCCTCGCTCGGTTACGACCGCCTGGTGCTTTCACCCGGCATCGACCTGCGCTTCGACGCGCTGACGGGCTACGATGAGGCGGCGGCGGCAAGGATGCCGCATGCCTGGAAGGCGGGCGAGCAGACCGCGCTGTTGCGCCATCTGCTCGAAGCCATGGACGATGGCGGGCTGGTGGTGATGGCGGTGCCGGCGAGCCCGTCGCGCTGTCCGCCGGCGCCCTATGAGCGCGCCAGCCTGATCGCGCATTATCTGAAGGCGCGAAAACCCCGATCGAAGATCCTGATTCTCGATGCCAAGGACGCCTTCCCGCAACAGCGCCTGTTCGAAAACGCCTGGCAGGAGCTTTATCCCGGGATGATCGAGCGGGTATCGCTGTCGCAGGGCGGCCGGGTCACCGCAGTCGATGTCGCCACCCGCACCATCGTCACCGATTTCGGCAATTACACCGCTGATGTAGCCAACGTGATTCCGCCGCAGCAGGCCGCGCGCATCGCCGCCATCGCCGGCACCGTCGATAACACCGGCTGGTGCCCGATCGATCCCGTGAGTTTTGCCTCGAAACTGGTGCCCGACATTCATGTCATCGGCGATGCCGGCTTCGGCGGCACCATCCCGAAATCCGCCTCCGCGGCGAGCGCGCAAGGAAAGGCCTGCGCCGAGGCGGTCGTGAAGCTGATGGCGGGCCAGCCGCCGGACGCCCCAAAACTCACCGGCGTCTGCTACAACACGGTCGCGCCCGGCTACGCCTTCTCGCAGTCGGGGGTGTATCAGGCCAGGGAGGGCCAGTTCGCCGAGGCCGAAGCGCTTGCCACAAGCCCGGTCGATGCGCCGCGCGAGTTGCGGGCGCGCGAGGCCATCGATGCGCAATCCTGGTTCAAGACGGTCACGGTGGATGCCTTTGGCTAGGTCGGGAAAATCAGGAACGCGCGCCTGGTTAGCGGCGGTCGCCTTCGCCCTGCCCTTGGCCGCGAACGCGCAAGGCTTGCTTCCCTATGCCGTGGTCGGCGACGCGATACCGCAATCGCTGACGGGCCATCCGGGCGATGCGGCGCGCGGACGCGCGCTGGTGCTGGAGCGCAGTTCGACCTGCATCCTCTGCCACTCGGGACCGTTTCCGGAAACCCGGTTCCAGGGCGATCTCGCGCCCAGCTTGGCCGGCGCCGGCAATCGCTGGTCGGAAGGCCAGCTGCGGCTGCGGCTGGTCGACGCTTCCCGTCTCAATGCCGCGACCATCATGCCGTCTTATTACGGGATCGACGGGCTGGTGCGGGTCGGCCCGGCCTGGCGCGACAAGCCGATCCTGTCGGCGGAACAAATCGAGGATATCATGGCCTATCTTGCAGGCTTGCGCGAATAGGAAGGCAGGCACCGCGATGCACGAGCACGACCACGCGACGCGCCGACAATTTCTGGGCTTCGCCAGCGGCGTGGCCATGCTCGGCGCGGTGACGCTGCGGCCTGCGGAAGCGACCCCCGCGATGCTCGCGACGGCGATCCGCAACGTGGTCGGCGGCGCCGTCGTGCGCACCGGGAGGGTCAAACTCGACGTGCCGCCGCTGGTCGAAAACGGCAACACCGTGCCGATGACCGTTAGTGTCGCCAGCCCGATGACGGCGGACGACCACGTCAAGAGCATCCACGTCTTCAACGAAAAGAACCCGCAGCCGAACATCGGCAATTTCTATCTCGGCCCCCGTTCCGGTCGCGCGCAGATCTCGACCCGGATCCGGCTTGCCGACACCCAGAAGATCGTCGCCATCGCGCAGCTGTCCGACGGCTCGTTCTGGTCCGCCGGCGTCGACGTCGTGGTGACGCTGGCCGCCTGCACCGAAGAGGTGCTGTGATGGCATCAGCCCTGATCAACGTTCCCAAACGCGCCAAAGCCGGCGAGATTATCGAGATCAAGACGCTGATGTCGCACATCATGGAAACCGGTTATCGCCGCACCGCGACCGGCGAGGTCATTCCGCGCGATATCATCACGAGCTTCGCCTGCCGCTACAACGGGGTCGAGATTTTCCGTGCCGACCTGTTTCCGGCGATCGCCGCCAATCCCTTCATCACTTTCTTCACCGTCGCCACCGAGAGCGGCAAGCTCGATTTCGAATGGATCGGCGACGAGGGATTTTCCGAAACCGCGTCAGCCTCGATCACGGTCGAATGATGCGGGCTCGAGCGACCATCGTTGCGGCGCTCCTGGTTGCGGCCTTCGCCGCTCGCGCCGCCGAAATTCCGCAAGCCGAGCGCCGCTCCGGCTTCAGCTTCATGACCTCCGACACGCAGTCGATGCAGAACGAGGATACCGCCAATCCCGGCATGCTCTGGGTGCTCGACGGCGAAGCGCTATGGAACGGCAAGGCCGGCGCTTCGGGCAAGGCCTGCGCCGATTGCCACGGCGATGCCCGCGCCAGCATGAAGGGCGTTGCCGCCCGTTATCCCGCCTTCGACCAGGCGCTGGGGCGTCCCGTCAATCTGGAGCAGCGCATCGACCTGTGCCGCAGCCAACATCAACAGGCGACGCCGCTCGCCTATGAAAGCCGGGAGTTGCTGGCGCTTACCACCTTCGTGGCGCAGCAGTCGCGTGGCCTCGCCATTGAGACCGGCGCCGACCCGCAGCTTGCCCTGTTCATCGACAGGGGACGCGCGCTGTTCATGCAGCGGCAGGGCCAGTTCAATCTCGCCTGCGCCAATTGCCACGACGACAATTGGGACAAGCGGCTCGCGGGCTCGGCCATCACGCAAGCGCACCCGACCGGCTATCCCGAATACCGGCTGGAATGGCAATCGCTGGGATCGCTGCAGCGCCGGCTGCGCGGCTGCATCACGGGGGTTCGCGCCCAGGCCTACGACTATGGCGCGCCGGAACTGGTCGAACTCGAGCTCTATCTGATGTCGCGTGCGCGCGGCATGCCGATCGAGACGCCGGCGGTGCGGCCATGAGTCATTGCGATGACACGGGCGACAGGAGGCCCGGCATGGCAAGCGAAATGACCGCGCAAACCGAGCTGACAATCGCCATGGAAGACCCGTCGCAGGCGGACATCATGATGCTCCTGCGCGACGGAGAACAACATTCGGCGCAGCTCTACCCGCCCGAAAGCAATCATCACATGCCTTTGAGCGCGCTGCGTGCTTCGAACGTACGCTTCCTCGTGGTCCGCGATGCAAATGGTCGCGCGGTCGGGACCGGCGCGCTCGCGCTTGACGGAGCCTGGGCGGAGCTGAAGCGGATGTGGGTGATCCCCGAGGCGCGCGGCGTGGGCGTATCCAGGCTCGTCCTGGCTGCACTCGAAGCCCGCGCGCGGAGCGAGGGGGTACGCACGCTGAGGCTTGAAACCGGTGTGGAGAACCACGCCGCTCTCGGCCTTTATGCTCGGGCAGGCTTCAAGCGGCGCGACCCGTTCGGCGACTACCGAGCCGACCCGCTGAGCGTCTTCATGGAGAAGGACCTCTCAGAAAGTCCTGAATGACCGCTCAAGAAGCCCGGTTGGTCAAGACGCGTCCTCAGCGCCGCTCGTAGCAATGAAACCCGCCGTAGATGCCGGAGCGGTCCAGCGCGAAGCCGATGGCGCTACGTTCCTCGTCGCGACGCCAGATCTGCCGCAGGCCGGCGAGCTCGGCGCTCTCAAGCGGCGATTCGGCACCGGCGGTGCGGAAGATCACGCGAACGTTTTCGCTGCCGGTGCGATCGATCGCGTTCCAGAGCGCGCCGATTTCCTCCGGCGCCATCCAGTCCTGCGAGTCCAGCAGAACCACCGCATCGACTTCGCGGGCCGGAAGGCCTTCGAGGAACTGCCTGAGATTGGCGTGCACCGGAATGATCAGGCCGGCGCCGTCGCGCATCCGCTCGAACTGGCCGGCCTGCAGATAGGGCGGCAGGCAGCGGTCGCCGGGGCCGGAATAGCTGCGATGCAGCGCCTGCCAGGCGAAATAATTGTCGTCGTTGGGATGTCCGTTGATCAGCCGCAGCAGGCGCTGATGCAGCACCTCGTTGAGCGGCTCGCCCGCGCCCAACAGCTCGCGCTGCTGCGGCGGAATGCCGAGGCTGAACAGCAGCGCCGGCGTCGCCGTGATCAGCCGCGCCAGCGGCGAATGGAACAGCCGGTCGAGGCGATCCAGCGCTTGCAGCCGTTCGGGTGCGTCCGGCTTGCCGTTCAGCAGGGCGGTGAGGTCGACCCGGGCGAATTTCGCCACCAGGTGCGCCAGACCGATGAATCGGCCGAGCATGCCGTGGCGATAGAAGCCGTCGGTGAAATAGGCGTGCCGCGGGCGGCCGAGGATGTTGCGCTTGTCCCAATAGGTGCGCGCATCGGCATCCAGCATCAGCCACAGCCGATCGCGATAGAGTTCGGTGTTGGCGGGCGAAGCGGCCTCCCCGAAAAACTGCCAGAATTCACTGTAGCGGGAAAAGGCGCGAAGCCCGGCGAGCTTGAGCTTGAGCAGCGCAAGGTGCGCCTCGTTGAGATCGACCGCGTAGACCTGGGCCGGTTGCGCCGTGAGATAGGACAGCGCGTTGCATCCCCCGGACGAGATGGTGACAATGGTCGAGCCGAGCGGCAACTGCAGTGCGGCAAGGTCGGCTTCGGGATCCTCCCAGATCTGGGTGTAGACCAGACGGCGAAACCAGAATGCGAAAAGCCTGTCCCAAACGGTAGCTTCGGCTTCGTCCCTGCTGTTGCGGACCGCGTCCGCGATGAGTTGCGTGTTCATTCATTCCTCGAATCAGCAATTTGACGAGGGTATCGCGGGCTCACTGCAGTTTTGCGACAGCTGGGAAGCGCTCATGACAGCGCGAATTTCCGGTAGAATTACGGGATCATTGTCGGACGGAACTCCACGCTGTCACACCGCTGTCGCGCGAACATCCGAAGGGAATAAGCAACACACGCGATCGAGGAGGTGCACACATGTCTGCCTATTCCGAGGACATCGACGCCGACGCCTCGTGGCCGGCCGAGGCCACCCGCCGCATGAACCGGATGTACCGCCGCCAGCGCTACATCTACAACGGCACCCGGCGATACTATCTGCTGGGCAGGGACCAACTGATAACCGGCTTGCACCCGGCGCCGGGCGCAACCGTGCTGGAGATCGGCTGCGGCACCGGAAGGAACCTGGTGCTGGCGGCCCGGCTCTACCCCGAGGCGCGATTCTTCGGCATCGATGTTTCGACGGAAATGCTGACGTCGGCGATCTCGGCCATTTCGCGGCGCGGTATGACGCAGCGCATCCGCGTCGCGCATGGCGACGGAACCGGGTTCGATCCAAAGGTGCTGTTCGGCTTGCCCGCCTTCGATCACGTGATGATCTCCTACAGCCTGTCGATGATTCCGGACTGGCGCGGCGTGCTGCAGGCGGCCGTAAGCCGACTTGCGCCCGGCGGTCGCCTTCACGTGGTCGATTTCGGCAACCAGGAACAACTGCCCGGCATCGCGCGCGCGTTGCTGTTGCGGTGGCTCGCGATATTCGACGTCACGCCGCGCGACGATCTCAAGACCGCGATGGCGGCGATGGCGGCAAGCCGTAGGGCCGATTTGAAGTTCGAGCGTCCGTTTCGCGGCTATGCGCAATACGCCGTGCTGACGCTGCCGCGGGAGCCGACCGCGCCGTGAGCGGATGGCTGGCACTCCTGGCCGCGGGATTGTTCGAGATCGCCTGGGCCTTCGGCCTGAAATATTCCGACGGGCTCACCCGGTTCTGGCCGACCGCGGCGACCGCTATCGCGATCGCGCTCTCCTTCGCGCTGATGGCGATTGCCCTGAAATCGCTGCCGTTCGGCACCGCCTATGCGGTATGGACCGGGATCGGCGCCGTCGGCAGCATCGTGGTCGGCATGCTCGTCTTCAGCGAGCCGGCCGATCCGATCCGGCTGCTCTGCCTCACTTTGATCGTGGCGGGGATGGTCGGGCTCAAGCTCAATTCGCCGGTGTAAAAAACTACGCGGGACGACCCCACGCCCGCCACGCTTCCACGCCGCCGAACAGGGCCAGCGCCAGCACCAGCGGAAGGAAGTGATACAGAAACCTGAACATCAGCAGAGCCGCGAGCAGCGGCTCCTTGTCGTCGCCGCCAAGCCCGAGCAATATCGCGGCGTCGAACACGCCCAGTCCCGCCGGCGTATGGCTGGCGAAGCCGAGCAAGGTCGCGGCGATGAAGACCGCGGTCATCTGGTAGAAGTCGATATTCACCCCCGCCGGGATCAGCACATACATCGCCAGCGCCGCTGCGCCGAGGTCGAAAACCCCGAGGGCAATCTGCAGCAGCACCATCGGACCGGAAGGAAGCCGCACCGGCCAGCGCCGGGTTCCCAGTTGCCGGGGCGCCAGCCAGCTCCAGACCACGAAGGCCGCGATCGCCAGCAGCACCACCGCCGCCAGCACGCGGTTGAGCTGCGGCGTCAGATAGTCCATCAGGCCGATGGCTCCCGGCTCATAAAACAGGCTCAGTCCGAGCGCCGTCAGATTGCCGAGCCAGAATGTCAGCCCGGTCAAAAAGCAGATGTTTGCCACGTCGACCGGGCCGAGGCCGTTGCACGAATAGATACGATAGCGGATCACCGGCGACACCAAGGCCACCGCGCCCACGCCGTGCGCGATCGGATAGCTGGTGAAACTGGCGAGCGCGGCGATCCGGTAGGGAACGTCGCTGCGCCCGATGGTGCGCAACGCCAGCAGATCGTAGACGGTCAGACTGCCGTACGAGCACGCCACCAGCAACAGCGCCAGGGCGATCAGGCCGGGATTGGTCCGCCCGACGATGGCGAGCACCTCGCCGTAATTGACGTGCTTCAACGCATGGGTCAGCGCGTATACCGCCATCGCAGCGATGGCAATGCCGACGACGACGCCCAGGCCTCTCAGTCGGGCGCTGCTGCCAGGCGCCTTTTGCAGCACGTCGATTTCCAGGGTGCGGATTTCCAGGGTGTGTATCCGTTCAGACATCGACGTCGAACGCCGTGCCGCTGATTCGCCACGGTCGATACACTCCCTTGCCACGTTGGTGTGACAGTCGCGTTACCGGACGTTTCCAAATCATAGCCATTCAAAAAAGCTTGTTCGGACGAACGAAATCCGGACTCATTGTGGTCGCATGCCGTTCACGCGAACAACCTAAGACACGCGCGGAAGTCACCAGCGCATTCGAGGCAGCATGACCGCGGAATTCGACTACGATCTCACGCCGGATCAATGGGATATATTGAAGGCGCTTCGCTTGCCGGCAGCGGCACGCCGCGGAGTCAATCGATTCGTCCTCGATCGGCTGATCGCACTCGAACTCGCGGCAATGTGCGGGGATGGTCCGGTGATCACACCCAGGGGCCGCAGCGTCCTTTTGCGCGGCTCGCCGCGACTGTGGGACGTGGCGGCTTGACGTCAGGCTTTTCGGCGGGTCGGTCCGGCGTCGGCAGAGTGCCGACGCCGGACGAGGTTTCCAGGATTCATTCGGCCGGCGCCGCCATTTGCATGTCCGGATGCGGAACGTAGTGCGCGCTCGTCTCCAGTCTGCTGAGCGCGTATAATCCGGCCGCCACCACCGCATAGGCCAGCGCGACCGCGGGCGTCACGCCGAACCCGCCGCCGATGCCGACGGCCTCGCCGTGCATGAAGCCGAAATAGGTCAGCACCGCGCCGGCAAAGGCGAAGGCCGCGGCCTTGGCGAAATCGCGCTCGATCACGAACACGCCGATCGCGCCCAGCACCAGGCCGGCGAGGATCGAGCCGCCGCCCATCACCTCCAGCCCGCGATAGAGCACGCCCTGCTGCGGCAGTGCGGCGATCGCCGCTGATTTGACCACGTCGACCTTGTCGGCGGCGAGCCCGCCGACGGCCTGGGCGGCGTTGAGCGTCGAGCCCAGCATGGTGTCGATCTGCAGCTTGGCCCAGGCGGCCAGATGCGGCGTCAGCGCCAGCACGATCGCCGGCGCGTGCTTGACCGGCGTGGTCTGGAACGCCTGCGCGCCGATCAGCATGCCGATATAAAGCAGGATCGGCGAGATCGCGACCACCGGTACCAGCGCCAGCAGCACCGAGATGATGCCGAGCCATGACAGCAGCACCACCATGATTCCGGTCGCGGCCGAATAGCCAATCCGGCC
>Ga0302267_10003281_pt1 | contig 18764 bp, 14 predicted proteins | sample III_Bog_E1_3_FD_194555 | JGI IMG/M metagenome (GOLD analysis project Ga0302267, IMG submission 194555) | Peat permafrost microbial communities from Stordalen Mire near Abisko, Sweden - III_Bog_E1_3 | ecosystem: Environmental > Terrestrial > Soil > Wetlands > Peat | place: Sweden: Abisko... | reverse complement strand
CAACTCGCTCTCTTCGACCACAGTCGTCGATTTCTACATGGGCTGGCGACCGCGCGCCAACGACCGCGAGCGCATGGTGGTCTCGCGCGCAAGCACCGTGCTGTGGGCAGTGGTGCTGTTTGCCGTTGCGGTCTACGCGGTGCATGCGGGCGGCAAGGGCAACGTCGTCGAGATCGGCCTCTCCATCGCGTCCGTATCCTACGGCTGCCTGCTGGGAGTATTTTTGTTGGGAACACTGACGCACTACGCTACCCAAGGAGGAGCGATTGTGGGCATGGGCTCGGGCTTCGCGCTGAATATTGCGCTGTGGCTGCAACCCGCTGCGGTGCGAGTGGCGGGAGTCACCGTGCCGAAGGTGGCGTGGACCTGGTATGTGCTGATCGGTGCGGTGGTCACCTTCGCGGTCGGTTCGCTGGCCAGCGTGGTCTTTCGCAGCCGCGCGCGCAAGACTGCAACCGCCGCCCTCCTCCTCCTGCTTGTCATCCTGAGCGGAGCGTCGCGCCCTTGCGACGCACAGTCGAAGGGCCCCGAACCCGCCAAGCCAGCCACAACCACACCAGCCATTTCCACCTCGAATCCCTCCACCCCCGACTTCTCCGCTGTCTCCGCCGCGATCAATGCGGCAATCGCGCAGAAGAAACTCCCCGGCGCGGTCGTCGTCGTGGGCCACGGCGGCAAGGTCGTCTTCGAGCAGGCCTACGGCGTGCGCAAGCTGGCCGGCGAACCGGGTCTCGACGGCAAACCCTCCGCAGCCGAACCCATGACCCTCGACACCATCTTCGACATGGCCTCGCTCACCAAGTGCCTCGCCACCGCGACCGCCGTCATGCAGCTCTACGAGGCAGGGAAGCTCGACTTCGACGATCCCGTTGCGAAGTACCTGCCGGAGTTTGCAGTCAACGGCAAGCAGAATGTAACTATCCGCGAACTGCTCACGCACTACTCCGGCCTTCCGCCCGACGTGGACCTGAAAGACGCATGGGGCCTCGCCGCCCCCGACAAGGGCGAAGGCATGCGCCGGGCGATGAACTCCCCGCTCACTACCACCCCAGGCACCCACTTCGAGTACTCCGACATCAACTACATCGTTCTCGGCGCGCTGGTCGAAAAACTCAGCGGCGAGCCGCTGGATGTATATGCTCAGAAGCACATCTTCGCGCAGTTGAAGATGACAAACACGAGTTTTTTCCCCTTTGATACCGCATGTGGCGCAGACAAACTTGGCGCAGCCATTGTCGGCGACCACGAAACTCGCGGATGCCCAGCGGGGACGTGGTACGCCTGGGGCTATCGCAGCAACATCGCACCCACAGCCCACGACGACCAGGGCACCGCAGCCACCAATCCCGACTTCGACCATCTGCTGCGCGGCACGGTACACGATCCAACAACGCGGCGGATGGGTGGCGTAGCGGGGCAGGCGGGAGTCTTCTCCACGGCGGCGGATGTGGCGATCTTCGCGCAGGCGCTGCTGGACCGCCTCGCTGGCCGCCCCAGCAACTTCCCCCTCAAGCGCGAGACGCTGGAGCTAATGACCACGCCCGAACAGCCCGACTCAGCGGAGAACTCAGCAACTGTGTTCACGCCCGAAGGCGAGCCCACGAAAGGCGTAGCGGAGCGTGGCTTCGGCTGGGACATCAACTCCGCCTACTCGCGCCCGCGCGGGTCGGTGTTCCCAACGGTCTATCCGGCGACCACCATACTAGGTCGCCAGTATGTACCCGCCAGCTTCGGCCATACGGGCTTCACCGGCACAAGCCTCTGGCTCGACCCCGCCAGCGACACCTACGTCATTCTGCTCTCAAACGCCATCCACCCTCGCGGCAATCCACCCATCTCGCCCCTGCGCGGCGAGGTAGCCACAGCCGCGGCGAGGGCCTTGGGTATCCACTCAGTTTCCCTTGCCCCTGTCATTCTGAGCGAAGCGAAGAATCCCCGCATTTCGTCCGCAGTGTCGCAATCTCCCGCGACTGCTCCCTCCACTCCAGCCCTGTCAGGTAGCGCCCCGCCGCGCGTTCTCACAGGCATCGACGTCCTCGAAGCGACGAACTTCGCGGCGCTCAAGGAAGCTGCAGCGCGCAACGGAGGCCATCTGCGCATCGGTCTGCTGACCAACCAGACCGGCGTCGATGCCCACGGTCGTCGCACCATCGACGTGCTGCGCGGCATCGGCGACGGCGTCGAGCTGACCACGCTCTTCTCGCCCGAGCACGGCATCTTCGGCGCAAAGGACTCCACCAACATCGGCCCCGAGGTCGATCCCACATCCGGACTGAAGGTCATCAGCCTCTACGGCGCGAAGGACTCCGACCGCTGGCCAAAGCTCGAAGACCTGAAGAAACTCGACGCAGTCGTCATCGACTTGCAAGACGCCGGCGTCCGCTTCTACACCTATGAGACCTTGGTCGGCTACTTTATCCAAGCTGCCGCCTGCCAGAAGCTCGAAGGTGGAAATGATCTAGAAGTGTTTGTGCTGGACAGACCAAACCCAATCGGAGGGCAACAGGTTCAAGGACCCATCTCTAATAATCCGTGGTCGTATATCAATTACTATATGACTCGACCGATACGTCATGGGATGACGCTGGGGGAGATGGCAAACTACTATCAGAGTGATCTACAGACTTGTTACACAGAGGACAAAAAAAACGGTACTGCTACTGCTGGGTTTGATAAATCAGCGGACCTGACCGTCATTCCGATGCAGGGCTGGCGGCGCGAGGAATTCTTCGACGAGACCGGCGTGCCATGGGTCAACCCATCGCCGAACCTGCGCAGTGTCACCGAGGCCACGCTCTATCCAGCCCTTGGCATGATGGACGCGACCAACGTCAGCGTCGGCCGCGGCACCGCGACGCCGTTTGAGGTCTTCGGTGCGGGTGCGACTGCCGCAACAAAAGACGCACCCGCACTCCCCGCGTGGTTTGATAGCAAGGTCGTTGCATCCTACCTCACCGCCCGCAAGATTCCCGGCGTGGCATTCGCCGCAACCACCTTTGCCGTTGCCGAGGATGCGAACCACTACCCCTACCATGGCCAGACCATCCAGGGTGTCCGCCTCACCGTAACGGATCGCGCGGCGCTCGACTCGCCGGAGTTGGGCATCGAGATTCTCTCCGCGCTGCATCATCTCTACCCCACGCAGTTCAAGCTGGACAAAGCCGCGCCTCTAGTGGCGAACGCCGAGACGATGGCAGCGCTCGCGCGCGGAGACGATCCGCGAACGATTGCGGCGGCCTGGGCGCAGGGGCTGGCGGAGTTCAAAGCGCGCCGGGAAAAATACCTGCTCTACCACTGATTTTTCACCAACCGGAAGAGCAAAGGCGAGATACGGGGATTCTTCGCGGCGCTCAGAATGACAAACGTAGCGGTCAAGGTATCTTTGGGGCTACCTGTCACGCCCTATTCACACAACGTTTTCATATCTGCGTCACAATAGAGGTTGTCGTTTTTTCAGGCGAGGAGTCTTCAATCATGCCGCGCATCAACTTTCATCTGCAACTGGCCGAGCTGAAGGACAAGCTGCTGGCGATGGCGGCCTTGTCGCAGCAGGCCCTGGACTTTTCGGTGGAGGCGTACCTGGAGCGCGATATGGCGCTGTGCGACCACGTGCTGGAGATCGAAGAGGCGATCAACACCGCCGAAACCGTGGTCGACGAGATGGCGTACGAGTTGCTCGCCAAAGAGCAGCCGATGGCCATCGACCTGCGCTTCATCCTCTCGGTCATCAAGATCAATAGCGATCTGGAGCGCATTGGCGATCAGGCGGCGAACATCGCGGAACGTGCGCTGGCGTTGAAGGACCTGCCGGTGATCCAGATTCCTCTCGAGATCCAGGAGATGGCCGAGCAGGCGGGGGTGATGATCCGCACGGCGATCCAGGCGCTGCTGGAGGCGGACGCGCGCATGGCAGACAGTGTGCTCTCCATGGATGACGCGGTGGACGAGCGCAACAAGATTGTGCAGGCCGAGCTGATGGAGGTGATGCAGCAACAGCCGGAGGTGAGCACGCAGGCGCTGACGGCGATTCTGGTCGCGCGCAACCTGGAGCGCTCGGCCGACCATGCGACCAACATCGCCGAAGACGTGATCTTCTGGCTGCGCGGCTCCGATGTGCGCCACAAGTTCTCCCTGGTCGAGGCGGAGTGAAGATCGGCCCCTTCGTCCATTGCGGGCGCGTGGGCAAGTTTGACGCGACGGAGCGGCGCTATTAGGCTAAAAGCTATGAGGAAGTGCGACCGGAATCCGCGCGCCCGCTGCTTGGCTTGTTGTTGCAGTGTCGCGCGCCGATGCTTCTGTCCCGCCTCGTAGAGTTTAAGATCACGAAGCCCAAGACAAGTAGATCGAGCGCCCACAAACCTGGTGGGCGATTTTTATTTTAGACAGATATTGAGTCCGACCACTTTGCTGCTATCTGGCAGATTTATTCAGCAATCAACGATAAGGAATTCGCAGGAAACTTATGACCGATCTTGTCACTCCGCCGCCGACCGCAACCCCAGCTGTGAAGGAGACCAAGGCCCAGAAAGCCGAGCGCCTCAAGCTCGAAAAGAATCCGTGGGAGGCGTGGGAAGAAGTCCGCCAGTTCGCGCGCGAAGGCCGCGGCGCCGTGCTGCCGGAGTGGGCCGAGTTCTACTTCAAGTGGTGGGGCGTATACACTCAGGGCGACGGAGTGGGTGTCACCGGCGGCAAGGACGGCCAAGGCAAGGCGAGCGAATTTTTCATGATGCGCATCGGCCTGCCCAACGGCCTGCTCACATCGCATCAACTGCGCGTCATCGGCGGGCTAACTCAGAAATACGCGCGCAACCTGGCCGACATCACCACGCGGCAGAACATCCAGCTCCACTGGCTGACGATTGAGGCGCTGCCAGAGATCGTCGATGCGCTCACCAGTATCGGGCTCAGTCCCAAGGGTGCGTGTGGCGACGTGGTGCGCAACGTCACGGGCTGCCCGCTTGCCGGCCTCGACTCGCACGAATTGGTTGACGCAAGCCCGCTCGCGTTGGAGATCGCGCGCAAATTGACCGCCAACCCCGAGTTCTACAACCTGCCGCGCAAGTTCAAGGTCACCGTCTCTGGCTGCCCCGTCTGGTGCTCGTACCCGGAGATTAACGACGTTGCGCTCACCGCGATCCGTCGTGGCGACGAGGTCGGCTACACGCTGCGCGTCGGTGGTGGCCTCTCCACCGAGCCGCACATCGCCGTGCGCATCCCGGTTTTTATTCCGCAGACGAAAGCCGTCGATGTCGTCGAGGCCGTGCTGCGCATCTTTAAGGAGCAGACCGAACTGCGCGAGAACCGCACCCGCGCGCGGCTGAAGTATCTCTTCATGCGCCACGGATGGACGGCAGAATCCATGCTCGCTGCCATTGAAGAGAAGCTCGGCACCAAGCTCGAACCGTCGCCGGTGAGCGACGATGCGACGCCCGACGACGTCTATCGCGATCACATCGGCGTAACCCCGCAGCGCCAGTCGGGCCTCTCCGCCATCGGCGCCAGCGTTCTGCGCGGCAGGCTATCGGGCGACCAGCTCATCCAACTCGCCGACCTCGCCGAAGAGCTTGGCGACGGCCATCTGCGCGCGACAATCATGCAGAACATTCTCGTCGCAAACATCCCCAACGCACGCACTCGCGAGGTAGTTGAGCGGCTCAATCAAATCGGCCTACAGGTCGAGGTCTCGCCCTTCTGGCGCGGCGCGATTGCATGCACGGGGACGGAGTTCTGCAAGCTGGCCATCGCCGAAACCAAAGCCTTCTCCAAGTGGCTGGTCAGCGAGATGGAGGAGCGGCTGCCGGGCTTCGACCAGCAGATTCGCCTGCACGTCACCGGCTGCACCAACTCCTGCGGCCAAAGCTGGATCGCCGACATCGGCCTCGAAGGCAAGAAGATCAAGAAGGACGGCGCAATGGTCGATGCCTTCTACTTCTGCGTCGGCGGAGCCATCGGCAAGTACGCGGGCATCGCACGCCAGATCGGCTTCCGCGCCGCCGCCGAGGAGTGCCCCGCCGCCATCGAACGCCTGCTGCGCGCGTATCTCGCGGCGCGCACTCCCGGCGAAGACCTGCGCGCCTACTTCGCCCGCACCGGCGACGAGACCCTGCGCGCGCAGCTTGCAGGCACGGTTGTCGCGGCTGTCGAACGCGACCCTCCGCCCGCTGGTGGCCGTCACGTCGTGGACGCATAATAATCCATGAGCCTTTTCCCCATTTTTTTGAAGCTGACGGGCCGGCCCTGCATCGTGATTGGCGGGGGCGAGATTGCTGCGTCGAAGATCGATTCGCTACTGGCGGCGGAGGCGCGCGTTACCGTCGTCGCGCCCACAGCCAGCGCGCGCATCGTCGATATGTCTGAGTCAGGCGAGATCCTCTGGCATCGGCGCGAGTACAAGCAGGGCGATCTTGCAGGACAGTTTCTGGCGGTTGCGGCGACCAGTGACGCGGCGGTGAATCGCGCCGTCTTTGCCGAGGCTGAGGCGGCGGGGATTCTGGTGAATGCGGTCGACGACCCGCCCTTCTGCGACTTCTACTTTCCATCCGTCGTGCGTCGTGGAGATTTACAGATCGCCATCTCGACGGCTGGCGCAAGCCCCGCTCTGGCACAGCGTCTGCGCAAGGAGATCGACGCGCTGCTGCCGCTCGATGTGGGCGAGTGGCTGGCGGAGCTGGGCAGTCTGCGCCGCGAGATTCTGCAACGCGAGCCGTCAAACGACGCACGCCGCGAGCTGCTGCATCAACTCGCCAGCCGCGATCTATGCGGCTTCGACGGCTGCCCCACGCGCGCACTGGCCCGTCGCCACGCGCTCTCGAATCCCAAGCCCGTCGAGCGCAAACCATGAAGAGATCCGCGCAATCTGGCGTGGTCTATCTGGTCGGCGCGGGCCCGGGCAACGCGGAGCTGTTGACGCTACGCGCCCTGCGACTGATCGAGACGGCGGATGTGATTCTTCCCGACGATCTGGTCTCGGACGAGGTGCTGGCGCTGGCTTCGCCTACCGCGCTCGTGGTTCCCGTGGGCAAGCGTTGGGGCCAGCCGCGCATCACGCAGGCGGGAATCCACGCGTTGATGCTGGAGCACGCGCGCGCGGGGCGCAGCGTGGTGCGGCTGAAGTCGGGCGAGCCGCTGATCTTCGGGCGCGCGGGCGAGGAGATCGCCGCGCTCACCGAGGCTGCGATTCCCTTCGAGATTGTGCCCGGAATTACTGCGGCCTTCGCCGTGGCGGCCGCGCTGAAGACTCCGCTCACCGACCGCGGCTCCGCCTCGAAGCTGATCTTCGCCACCGCGCACCACGCAGCCGACAGGCTGCAACTCACGCCCAAGTGGGAGGGCGCGTTTCCCAGGGATGCGACGCTGGTGGTCTATATGCCGGGGCGCAGGTTCCGTCAGCTAGCCGACGAGCTGATCGCCTCGGGCATCGACGCCGCAACGCCGTGCATTGCCGTCTCCAATGCGACGACGAAAGAGGAACGCGTGCTGCGCACGACGCTGGCGGCGATCACCGACGAAGCAGTCGGCCCCGCGCCGGTACTGCTGCTCATCGGCGATGCCATCCGGCCTGCGAGTTTTGCTACTTGACCTCGATCACCGGCGTCACGGAGAGGCCGGGGCGCAGAACGTAGTCCCCATCTTCCTGCTGCAGGTTGGTGAAGTCGATGCGCACCGGGATGCGCTGCACCACCTTGACGTAGTTTCCTGTGGCGTTCTCCGGCGGGAAGAGCGAGAGCATCGATCCAGTCGCGCCGCCGACCTGCGTCACCGCGCCAGAGAACTTGCGCCCTCCGTAGGCGTCAACCTTGATGGTCACCTTCTGTCCGGCGCGCATGTGGGTCAGTTGCGTCTCCTTGAAGTTGGCCGTCACCCACAGGTCGGTCAGCGGAATGATGGTCATCAGGTCCTGCCCGGCGGCGAGGTTGGCGCCCACCTCGACGTTCTTCTTGTTCACGATTCCAGCCACCGGCGCGGTGATGCGCGTGTAGCCAAGGTTCAGCTTCGCCTGATCGACGCGCGCCTGCGCCTGTTGGATGGTGGCCTGCGCGGCGGCGGCTCGGGACTGCTGCACACGCACCTGGTCAGGACCGTTCTTCACCGATTGATTGGACTGCGCTTCGGCTTCGGCGAGCCGCTGGCGCGCGCTGGAGACTGCGTTCTGCTGCGCCAGCACCGAGGCCTCGGCCTCGGCGACCGCGGCCTTACTGGCTGCTGCGGCGGCGACGGCTGCGTCGTACTGCTGCCTGGAGATGACGTCCTTCTCGACCAGCGGCTTGTAGCGATCGACGTCTGCCTGTGCCTTCTGCGCGTTGGCCTTCGCCTCATCGACGCGCGCGCTGGCGGCCTCAACCTGCTTCTCCGCCTGCGCTATCAAGTCGGTCGAGCCCTTTACGTCGCTGGCCGTAGTGCTGACCACGGTGCCGACGTTGACCTGCGTGATGGGCACGTTGACCGTGGCCTGGGCGAACTCGGCCTGCGCGCTGGCCAGGTTGGCCAGGGCCTGATCGAGGGCGACCTGATAGTCGGTGGGGTCGATCTCGGCCAGCAATTGGCCGGCCTGCACGGTCTGGTTGTCGTCCACATAGACCTTGACCACCTGGCCGGAGACGCGGGAGCTGATCTGGTATAGGTTGCCGTCCACCTGCGCGTCGTCGGTGTCTTCGGTGAAGGTGGAGCGCCAGTAGAAGAAGATCGCGCCCACCACAAGCAGCAGCACAACGCCGATGATGACGAACTTGCGGCTGCCGTTCGTCCCGGCGGAGTCGTCGATCTCGTCCTCCGCGCCGGCGTTGGCCGGAAAGTTGCCTGTGGTTTCGGCGGTCTGGTCGGCGCTCTGGTTGGCGGATTGTGTGCCGCTTCGGTTCTGTTCGTCTGCCACGGTTACTTCCCTCCGAGATAATCTTTCAGGTTGGACTGCGCGACGCCGAGGGCGCGCGCCAGCGATAGCTTGGCGGCGTTGTGCTGGTAGAGCGCGGCGATGTACTGGTCGTTGGCCTGCTCCACCGAGGACTGTGCCTGGCTGACGGGCAGGTTGTCGCTGACGCCTGAGTGGAAGCGCTGCTGCGCCTCGCTGAGCGCCTCGTTGGCCAGATCGACGTTGGACTTTGCCGCCTCAACCAGTTTGGCCGCGGACTGGATGTCGAGGATGGAGTCGCGTATCTCGGCATTGACCTGCTGCACCTTGTCAGCGAGCTTGTCGCTGGCCTGCGCAACCTGCGCGCCCGCGATGTCCTGCTCGCCACGCGTCTTCGCAATCTGCAGGACTGGCGCGGAGATGCTGCCGGTTGCGCTGTAGGAGCCGTGGGAGTGGTTGGCGGTCTGACCCATGTCTCCGAAGTCGCCGGAGAACTGCACGGTGGGGAGCTGGTCGGCGCGGGCCGCGGTCTGTCCGGCACGCGCTGCGGCCACTTGTTCGCTGGCGGCGGCCAGGTCCTTGCGGTTCTTCAGCGCCTGCGCGAACGCAGCCGCGGGGTCCAGGTTGTCCAGCGCGGCATAGGGCTCGCTGTCGGTAAGGCGGAGAGTCTGGTCGAGCGGCAACCCGATGGCGCGCGCCAGCGCCAGCTTGTCCTTGGCCAACTGGTTGGTTGTGGAGATGAGCGCCTGCTGCTCGTTCTGGTAGTCCACCTGGGCGCGCAGAACGTCGAGCCGCGGACTGACGCCCGCGTCGTGCGAGGCCGTGGCCTGGTCCAGCGAGAGTTTGCTGGTGGCCAGCTCCGCGTTGACGGCGGTAATGCGTGCCGAGTCGGCAAGACACAGCAGGTAGGCGTTGCCCACCGTCAGCACCACCATCTCTCTCGCGTCGTCGGCGGAAAGCTTTGCCGCAGCGAAGTTGTGCTTCGCTGCGATGTAGCTCTCCAGCGCCGGGACGTTGATGAGGCTCTGCGTCAGGTAGGCGCGGAAGTCCTCCACCTGGAACGGCCCGACGATGGGGTTAAGTCCGGGGATCTTGAGGCCGAAGGCAGCCAGGTCGATCTGCTCCACCTCGATGGATGCGTCGCCGGTCACTGTGGGCAGCAGCGCCTGCAGTTGCTCCATCTGCTGGCCGTGCGCGCTCTGCTCGGCGGTGGCCTGCAGGATGAGGCCGAGGTTCTGCCGCAGGCCGCGCGCAATCGCGTCGTCCAGCGATAGGTCGAGCACTGCGTCCGTCGCCTTGCCTTCGACCAGCGACCCCGTGAAAGCGCCCTGCGTGGGAGCGGCCAGATTCACGCCGCCCGGCGCCGCGAGCTGTTGCAACGCGCCCTCGGTGGCCTGCGCTTCAGCGGAAGATGTGGCCCCGGTGCTGCCCGCTTGCGCGTACCCTGTGGCGGCGGCAAGCAGCAGGAAAGTGATGCCGCCGACCGCATGGGCCCTCCAGCCAGACGACACTGCATTCCGTTGAATCATTGCTTATATGTTACCCGTTCTACGGGTGTAACTGATAATTTGTCCATCCATCGTCCTGCGCAATTCTACCTTTCTTCGCAAGGAAGATTTACGGTGCGGCGCGCATGCATTTGCTTCCGCGAAGCAGATACACTTTGGATGCAATCGAAATCGATGGAGAGTGTGCGCGATGTTTCTTGGAATTGACGTAGGGACAGGGGGAACGCGGGCCGTGCTGGTGGACCGCGAGGGACGCGTGGTGGCAACGTCTGCCAGTGAACACGCGGCGATTCACTCCCAGCAGATTGGCTGGGCGGAGCAGCAGCCCGAGGACTGGTGGCGCGCGGCGCGCGTGGCCATCGCGGGCGTACTGGCTGCCGCCGAACTGGATGGCGCCGGGATCGAGTCCATCGGCCTCACCGGACAGATGCACGGCTGCGTCATGCTCGACGCCGCAGGCGAAGTCCTCCGTCCCGCGCTCATCTGGTGCGATCAGCGCACCCAGCCGGAGTGCGACTGGCTCGACGCAAAGCTCGGCCGCGAGCGGCTGATAGAACTCACCTGCAACCCCGCGCTGCCCAACTTCACCCTAACCAAGCTGCTCTGGGTGCGCGCGCATCAGCCGGAAATCTTCGCCCGCATCGCGCACGTCCTCTGCCCCAAGGACTACGTCCGCTTTCGTCTCACCGGAGAGTTCGCCATCGACATGCAGGAGGCCAGCGGAACGCTTCTGCTGGACGTGGCGCATCGCTGCTGGTCCGCCGAGGTCGCAGACGGCGCGGGCATTCCCATCGGCTGGCTGCCGCGTCTCTTTGAAGGTCCCGAGATCTGCGCGCGTATCAGCGACGCGGGAGCCGCCGCCACCGGCCTCGCCGCCGGAACTCCCGTCGCCGCGGGCGCGGGAGACCAGGGCGCGGGCGCAGTTGGAATGGGAATCGTCGCGCCCGGTTCGGTCTCCGCCACAATCGGCACCAGCGGCGTGGTCTTCGCCGCCACCGACCGGCCCACCATGGACCGCCTTGGCCGCCTGCACACATTCTGCCACGCCGTGCCCGCGATGTGGCATGTGATGGGCGTGACCAACGGCGCGGGCCTCTCGCTGCGCTGGCTGCGAGACACATTCGCCGCCGGCGTCTCCTACGACGAACTCACCGCCGAGGCCGCGCGCGTCCCCGCCGCCAGCGATGGAATGCTCTGGGCGCCGTATCTATTCGGCGAGCGCACGCCGCATCTCGACCCCGAAGCCCGCGCCGCATTCGTCGGCATCACTGCATCGCACACGCGCGCCCACTTCGTCCGTGCCGTCCTGGAGGGAGTCGCCTTCAGCCTGCGCGACACGTTTTCCTTGTTCGCCGAACTGAAGATTCCCGTCGCACAGATCCGGCTCGGCGGAGGCGGTGCGCGCGGGCCATTGTGGCGGCAGATCCAGGCCGGCGTCTACGGCCGTCCGGTTGAGCTGCTTGCCGCCGAGGAGGGCGGCGCATTTGGCGCGGCGCTGCTGGCCGCGGTCGGCGTCAATGCGTGGCCCAGCGTCGAGGCGGCCTGCGCTGCAACCGTCCATGTCGCCGAGGTCATCGAGCCGAAGGACGCAGCCGCAATGGATGCGGCCTACGCGCGCTTCCGCCGGGTTTATCCTGCATTGAGAGAGATTGGGAGGGCATAATGGCAGAGCGTGAGATTGGCGTTGGCGTAATTGGCTTTGGTTTGGGTGGACGCGTCTTTCACGCGCCGTTCGTCAACGCGGTCGCGGGCCTGCGTCTCGCCGCCATCATGCAGCGCAAGGGAGACGAGGCCGCCAAAGCCTATCCCGCAACCAGGATTGCGCGCTCGGTTGAGGAGCTGCTGGCAGACAAATCCATCGAGCTGGTCGTCGTCTCCACGCCCAACGCGACGCACTTCGCGCTGGCCAATCAAGCTCTCGAAGCCGGCAAGCACGTCGTCATCGACAAGCCCTTCGCCGCCACCAGCGAGGAAGCCCTCGCGCTCGGCAAGCTCGCCAGGAGCAAATCCCTGCTCGTCATTCCATTCCACAACCGCCGCTGGGACGGCGACTTTCAGACCGTCCGCAAGCTGCTGCAGGAAGGTGCCGTTGGTCGCCTCGTCACCTTTGAGTCGCACTTCGACCGCTTCCGTCCCATTCCGCGCGAGAACACATGGAAGGAGGCCGAGAATCCCGCCAACGGAATGCTCTTCGACCTCGGCCCGCACCTCGTCGATCAAGTTCTCGCGCTCTTCGGCGCACCCTCCGCCATTACCGCCAGCGTCCGCTCCGACCGCGACCAGACGGCCATCGAAGACGCCTTCGACATCACGCTGCATTATCCGGCCGCGAACGGCAAGGGTCTCCTCGCCCACTGCCGCACCAGCTATCTGGCCTGCGACAACGCACCGCGCTTCCTGCTGCATGGCACCAGGGGCAGCTTCCGCAAGCACGGCCTCGACCCGCAGGAACCCGCGCTGGTCGGCGGCGCAAAGGTCCCCACGCAAGGTTCGCAGCAGGTGTGGCTACAGGAGGACGAATCCGCGTGGGGCACGCTGACCGTCGCTCCCAATCCAGCCGATCCGGCGACGCTCATCACGCGCCAGGTGAAGACTGAACGGTGCGACTATCGCGGCTTCTACGCCAACGTCCGCGACGCCATCCTCGGCACGGCCCCACTCGCTGTCACCCCCGAAGACGGATTCCGCGTCATCCGCCTGCTGGAGCTTGCGCGCGAAAGCTCCGCCGAAGGCCGCACCCTCAAGGTGGAGCTATGACGAATGAGGTTGAACAAGTAGCGTCATTTCCTGAGCGAGTAGCGAGGCTTGGGGATCGAGCTATTGCTACCGTGATTGATGCAATAGCAATATTTCCATGCAGTGTTTTCATTGGCACGGTTGTGGCTGCACGAACAATTCCTGGTTACGCAGGTGGAAGCTATTCTCTAACGGGAGGGCCTGCCTTGTTGGGTATCACCTTAATCTTAGTGATATGGATTACCTATCAAGTCGTGGGGGAGTGCCTATGCGGGGGGACATTCGGCAAGCAGATCATGGGAATTCAGGTCAGATCGAAACAGTATTCCACCATTCGACCGACACAGAGCTTGATCCGAAATCTGTTCCGCTTGTTCGGCTGGGTCGGTGGGTATGTAGTCGGATTTATCGTTGCGGCCTTCACTGCAAATCATCAACGCGTGGGTGACCTTGTGGCAAAAACAATAGTTTTTGAGCACAAGACACGTCGCCGTTATGCACTGTTTATATGGGGTTGCTGGCTTGTTCTTTCGTTATTCAGTTTAAGAATATCTGAAAACGTTATCCACCTTATTTGTCGAAGTTAACATTGAGCCTCTACTTCGTCCTGCGGCGGGCGAATCGCAGCACGCTCTCAATCAAAATCAACGCTAGGCCTGCAAACAGCGCAGGCCCAGCCCATCGCGCATTGGAGGCCGCACGCGGCACTCCTGCCATGGCGAGGCCGAGCCAGATGAGAATCGCGCCTGCAAAGCTCCCGTCGTCGACAAACAGCCCGAATATCTCACGCGCAATCGACTTGATCCAGCGCATCAGTCCTCCGCCAATACCGCGTGGGCACTGGCCCGGCACAACGGCATAAGGGCCAGCGCGACTCCGAGATACGCTGCGATCAGCCACACGATGGCAAGATCGCCATCCGGCCACGCAACTCCCGCGCCCTCGCCCGCCCAGAACGTCCCGAACGCGCACAGCACCACTCCTGCCAGGAACTTCAGCGTGTTCTCCGGAATCCGCGCCAGCGGCCGGTGCAACGCGAAACCCGACCCAGCCACAACCAGCGCCGCCGCCGCCGCGCCCAGGCTGGCAGGCAGCAGCAGCCCCGCTCCGCCCGCTCCGAACGCAATCACGATGAAGACCACCTCGGCGCCTTCGATCATGGTGACGTTGAACGCCGCGCCAAACGCAATCTTGTCCCAACCGTGCGCGCCCTTGGGGAGCTGGGCAACGCTGGCCTCCGCCTCGCGTATCGCCGCTGCACGCTGGGCAAAAGCAGCGACTTCGTCGTGCATTGCAATTAGCCCGGCAGCCCGCAGGATGGCCTTGCGCAGCCAGCGCATGCCGAACAGCACGATCATCGCCCCTACGACCAGCTGAACCATGTGAAATGGAATGCGCGTCAGCCCGTGCAGCGGAATCCGCGTGAGCGCGGGACCAACCGTGGCCACAATGGGCGCGAGTAACGCCAGCGCAGCCGCCGCCCCAGCCAGCGCGCTGCGCCATCCCCGCACGCTGCCCACCGCCAGCACCACCGTCAGCGCCTCAACGCACTCCACCAGAGACGCCAGAAACGACGCCACCAGCGTCGTGCCCATCCGCGTCGCTTCAAGTTGTCCTAAGCCGATGACCATTCCGCTCCCGCCACTCCCTGAACTAAACAACCAAAATCACTAGAGATTCCAGATTATGGCACTCAACGCATAGGATGCTTGTGACGGCGCTCTTGACGGAAATTGACACACAGACCGTGAAGAGCCTCGGGACAGCACACATGCCTTTGATGCACAGGACGAACGCAACACCTCCGGCCGCGCCTGACATTCTGCGTACGTTGCCGCTCCATCAGCCACTGCTGTGGGTACGCCAGCCCGCGCATGCGGCCTGAAGACAAGCAGCAGTAGACGGTGCTGGCAGACGAGCAGCCCGAGGACACGCCGGCTGAAATTTGTCTGGCTGAAGGCGCCCTGAGGCCTCTTTATAGAAGGGGATTGCGGTTTTGCTCTGGGGTGCCGGTGCCGGGTAGCGGCTTGATCCGCCGGGTGCGGTAGCCGCGGCTGCGATACAGGAACAGCGATCCGCACGCGCAGCACTTCCATGGGTAGATTCCGAAGAGGCCCAACACGTTCCGCTGCAGGAAGCCGTCGCGATGGACGCGCATGGGTGCGCGGTCGTTACATGTGGGGCATTTCACTTCTTTCGAACGTGCCATGGCTTCCTGTTACTGCTGGGAGAAATTTCGCGCAACGCCTGAACAGTTTCACCGAACCGGCATTGCTCGATAGTGACGCAATGTGGCTTTCCCTAGGAAAGCCACGCAAACTTTCTTCGTTCCTGAAACTTCCTGCGAGGAAATAGCCCCAACAACGCATCTGGAACCAACCCAGTATGGAACTCTATCGGCAGGAAGAAGCAGTTGCTGCCATGGCCCGAAATCTGTCTATCAACAAATCTACAAACTTGAATCGAGAACTGCTGTATCCCTGGTCACAACACAAGCCATAGATGCGCGGCAGAACTATTACGATGCAGCAAGCATAACCTCAGCCGGCGGTCTGCGTCTGCGATTCGTGAAATTTTTTCACAATGGCCAGGTACTTCCGTGCGTTTTCGGTAATCGTCTCGGGGTGACCCTCCCGGATGGCCTTCGGGTTCACCAGGTCGGCACCGACGCCAAGCGCGAACGCTCCGGCCTCCAGAAACTCCGCTGCGGTGGCCAGCGAGACGCCGCCCGTGGGCACCAGCTCCACCTGGGGCAGCGGCGCCTTGATCGACTTCAGGTACTTTGCGCCGCCCATCGCGCTGGCCGGGAACACCTTCACCACGTCCGCGCCTGCCTCCCATGCGGTCAGTATCTCGGTCGGCGTCAGCGCGCCGGGAAGCACGGGCACACCGTAGCGATGGCACATCTCGATGGTCTTCAGGTTCAGCGCCGGGCTCACCACAAACGCCGCGCCCTCCAGAATGCATATGCGCGCCGTCTCGGCATCCAGCACCGTCCCCGCGCCAAGCAGCAGGTCGGGGCGTTCCTTGGCCAGGCGAGCCATCACGCGAATTGCGCCGGGGACAGTCATGGTGACTTCCATCACGTTGACGCCGCCGGCCGCGATCGCAGTTGCCAGCGCCAGCGCCTGCTCTTCGCTCTCGGCGCGCAACACCGGCACCAGGCCGATCTCGCGCAGTGCATTCAGTACTTCCGCTTTCTGCATTTCATTCTCCTGTTTCCTGTTGCCAGCTTTACCGCTGTACCCGCGCGCCTCCGCCCTTCATGATGCGCTGCACCTCGTCGAATGTCGCCATGGTGGTATCTCCCGGCGTAGTCATGGCCAGCGCTCCGTGCGCGCATCCGCAGTTCACCGCCCACTCCGCGCCTTTTTCGTTGAGAAATCCATAGATCAGCCCCGATGCGAACGAATCGCCGCCGCCCACGCGGTCGAAGATCTCCAGGTCCGGCATCGGCCGCGCCTCGTGGAAGACGCCCTCGTAGTAGCACACCGCGCCCCAGTCGTTGACGCTCGCCGTCTTGGCGTGGCGCAGAGTCGTGGCCACCGCCCGGAAGTTGGGGAACGCCGCCACCGCCTTCTCGATCATCCGCCGGAAGCTGCCCGAATCCAGCGCGCCAAGGTCCTCGCCTACGCCCTCAATCTCGAAGCCCAGCGCGGCGGTAAAGTCCTCTTCGTTGCCCAGCATCACATCCACGTACTGCGCCAACTCGCGGTTCACCTCGGTCGCCCGCGCTTTGCCGCCAATCGACTTCCACAGCGAGTCGCGGTAGTTCAGGTCGTAGCTGACGATGACCCCGTGCTTGTGCGCCGCAATCATCGCTTCTTTTGCGACCTCCGCGGTCGATTCGCTCAGCGCGCAGAAGATTCCGCCAGTGTGCAGCCAGCGTGCGCCCTCGGTGCCGAATATCTCGTCCCAGTCGATCTCGCCCGGCTGCAACTGGCTCACCGCGGTGTGGCCGCGGTCGCTGCAGCCCAGTGCCGCGCGCACGCCAAACCCGCGCTCGGTAAAGTTCAGCCCATTGCGCGTCGTCCGGCCCACGCCGTCGAACTTCGCCCACTTCACATGCGACTGGTCCACGCCGCCCTGCAGCATCAGGTCTTCGATCAGCCGTCCCACGGCGTTGTCCGCCAGCGCGGTCACCACCGCCGTCTTCATCCCAAAGCAGCGGCGCAGGCCGCGCGCCACGTTGTACTCGCCGCCGCCCTCCCACAACTGGAACTGCCGCGCCGTCGCCACCCGTACGTCGCCCGGATCGAGCCGCAGCATCACCTCGCCCAGGCTCACCAGGTCCCACTTGCACTCTTCCTTGCTGCGAATTACCAGACTATTTTTCCCGTCCGCCATTAATCCATGCCCCTCGCGCCAACCATTTACTAACTGCCAGCAACCAGCAACTATCAACTATCAACTATCAACTATCAACCAACAACCAGCAACCAACAACCAGCAACTTACTTCAAGTCCCGAATCGCTACTGGGTCCATGTCGTCGTATGCCTGGTTCTCTCCGCCCATGCCCCAGCAGAAGGTGTAGTTCTTGGTGCCAACGCCGGAGTGGATCGACCAGAGAGGAGAGACCACCACCTGCCTGTCCGCCACGATGAGATGGCTGGTCGCGTCCGGTGGCCCCATCAGGTGAACCACGCGCTGGTCAGGCTCGACGTCGAAGTACATGTATATCTCCGACCGCCGATTGTGCGTATGCGCGGGCATGGTGTTCCAGTTGCTACCCGGCGCAAGCAATGTGAATCCCATCACCAGTTGGCAGCTCCGGATGCCTTCCATGTAGATCGGCTTATAGATGGTCCGCTTGTTGCACGTCTCCGCCGATCCAAGCTCCAGCCCCTTCAGGTCGCTGAACTTCACCATTCTGGTCGGATATTCCATGTGCGCCAGATAACTCAGTAAATAGAATGCTGCCGGTGCCGACGCCGACTTACTCGTGAATGTTACCGACTTACTTCCGCGACCTACATATAGCGTGTCCAGCTTGTCTAAGTCGAAGCTGACTCCGTCGACCGTGACTGAGCCCGGCCCGCCGGTGTTCAGCACGCCCAGCTCGCGCCGCTCCAGAAAGTACTCCGCGCGCAGCTCCGGCTGCGTCTCCAGCTTCAGCGCGCCGTTCGTCGGCGCCGCGAAGCCGATCACCGCGCGGTCCAGGTCCGCATACGCCAGATTGATGTGTCCGGGGGTAAACAGGTCTTCCAGCAAAAACGTCTCGCGAAGTTCTTCGCTCGTCATTCGCGCATAGCGCACGGGGTCGGCCATCTGAAGCAGTTTCATGGGTCTCCTTCGATCTCCACGGCCAGTCATCCTGCGTGGAGACACCATCCCTATTGTAGCGGAGAGGTTCGGCGACGGACGTGACCAAACTCACAGCCCCCGCAGTGAAGTTTGCCCGACCGGCACAACCCGCGTAAAGTAGTCCTTATTATGTCCAACATCCTCGATTCCTTCCGCCTCGACAACAAGATCGCCCTCGTAACCGGTTCAGCCGGAGGAATGGGCGCGGCCATTGCCATCGCCTTCGCCCAGGCTGGTGCCACCGTCGCCACACACGACATTCGTCCCCCTGCAGACACCGTTGCCGCCATCGAAGCCGCTGGCGGTAAAGCCGCCGCCTTCAGCGCCGACCTCTCCGACACCGCCGCCCCCGAGGCGCTCTTCAAGCAG
>Ga0302267_10003273_pt1 | contig 18808 bp, 19 predicted proteins | sample III_Bog_E1_3_FD_194555 | JGI IMG/M metagenome (GOLD analysis project Ga0302267, IMG submission 194555) | Peat permafrost microbial communities from Stordalen Mire near Abisko, Sweden - III_Bog_E1_3 | ecosystem: Environmental > Terrestrial > Soil > Wetlands > Peat | place: Sweden: Abisko... | reverse complement strand
CGGCGGCGGTCCTCTTCACGGAGTGTCACTCGATAACGGGGCGTCATGACCCTATCATTTACCGAAAAACTCCGGGTGTCAATATGCGAAATAATTCGTGTTACGTTGTACTAGAGCAGCGCAGGCTGCGCGAAAAGCCCATCATAAGCAGCGCAAACTTTGGTAAGCGAGAGAAATCGGAGGCTTGCGGAAGAGGGTGGAACCACGTTCGCAGCGGCATACGCGCGGTTCCTTTTTCGGTACAGCTTTGCGAGCTGAGAGTAGCGCCAGATGAGATCTATAGATCCAGCAAGTAAATACTGTTATCGAGCCACCCCATCCTAGCCACAAAAACAAAGACGTGGCGAGGGTGGGGCACCCGAACAGTGTCTGCATTTAGTTGCCGGATCAATAAAGTCGTGAAAGCCGTGCCCTTTCACAAAACATAAATGACCATCTGTGTGGCGGACTACACTAGCTCCGGTCGAAGGAGAAGAACACCACCACTCCACCAGCCACCGCCAGCACGGAGAGCGCCACCATGGGCAACAGCCAGTTTCCGCTGGCATCTGCTGCCGCAGCGGGCCATAGATTTGCCATCGCCGTGGATGCCGATTGCGCAGCGTCTTTCAGCCATTCAACAAACCCGCCCTGCTGCCGCACCTGATAAGTCACAAAGGCCAGCGCAGCAAACAAAGTCACGCACAACGCAAAGATCTGCGCGCCCACCAGCGGCCTGCCAATGCGCTCCATGGCTTCATTGCGCCGCCGCAGTTGCGCGCGCCACCACAGCAGCCCCGGAGAGCCGATGCGCGCGGCGGCCATTGACTCGGCCCGCACCTGCCGGAAGCCTACCGCAAGCCGCGCCACGGTGCTGCACGAGCGGCAGACTGCCACATGCGCGCGCAAGCTTTCAGAGCTTGCCAGCGGCCACGTGCCGCGCGTGATCGCTTCCCTTAACTCAACTTCTCTTGTGCAAGCCTGCAGGCTCATACATTCCTCCTGTCGGCGTTATCGCCAAGCAGTTTGGCCACTCTGCGCCGTGCGCGAAACAGCAGCAGCCGTACGCTGGCTGAGGCTAGCCCCGCGACCTCTGCAATCTCGCGGTGCGAGTAGCCTTCGGCATACGCCAGCCAAAGAATCTGCCGGTCGCGCGGCCGTAGCTGGTTCAGCGCCGGGCCCAGCTCCATGCGCGCATCGGAGCCGACCGCGTCAGACTCCGTGGAAAAATGCTGCTCGGCTGTTTCTTCAATCGATTCGGTTCTAGGCCGTCGCCAATGATCGTGCAGCAGGTTGCTGCCGATGCGGAACAGATAACGCCGCGCCGCCACTTCGCCCTCAGCGAGCAAAGCGGGCTGCCGGCCCGCGCACAGGAAGCGCAGATAGCTCTCCTGCATCAGGTCGTCTGCCAGCGCCGGGTCGCCGGAGACACGCGCCAGATACGCCCACAAGGGCCGCGCCGACCGCTCGTAGAAGCCGGCAAAGGCGTCGCTCTCCATGGTTGGCGACAACGCGGCACTCTCGTGTGCCGCGCCGCCTGCCAAAGCGCCCGGTAATGTCTCTTCCCAGGACATGCGTTTCCTTGCCACCCTCGCCGCCTACTGCCCGTTCCGTGCGTCGAAGGAGTCCTTTGCCTCACCCTGCGAGGCTGATTGATCCGGCATCAAGCCCAGCCTGCCTGCCAGAATCCAGGTCATCCCTGCCGAGAGAATAAACCCAATGCCCGGCATCAGCACCAATGTTCCCAGCACCTGCATCGGCACTTCGGTATCTGTGCTGGCGTGGCGCACCAGCAGCATACCCGCGCCCAGCATGGCCAGCACAATGCCCACTTGCAACGGCGTCAGCACCCGCGCCAGCGCGTTTGGCACGCGGCTTACGGTCTCAGAGCCCATCGTAATAGGCGTCGCTTCAAGGAATTTCCTGCCCGCCTCAGTGCTCATATACGCAGCCAGCTCCTGACTCGATCCAAATTTTTCGATCAGACGCGAATGCACCTCGCTCTGTAGCTTGAAGATGTGGTTCCAGCGGCGGTTCTCAACGAAGATCTTCGTGAGCCACACGATGGCTCCGAAGAATGCGATGCCGACCACCATGGGAACAAGGTTCTCAACAACATGGCTCAGCTCGCTCCGTTCATGCTGTGGCGGAACCATGTCCGGCCACACCGCCCGCGCCAGCGCCTGATCGCGCCTTCCACCCTCCAGATGACTGAAGAGATAGAAGTCAGGGTTCTGCGCCACCTCCGGATGGAGCGTAAGAAATCGGGCGAGCTCTGGATTGTTGCGGGTGACGTAGGCCTCATCGCTCAGCAGCGACGGGTCGTGCGCCAGTACCGTGGTCAGCGTGGGGCTGGCGCGGAGCGTCTTCAGGAACTCCTCCTGTGTGGTGGAGATCTCCTGGTTGGAGGGTGCGATTGCCGCCTGCGCTGGCTTGGCCGCGGCCACGGGTTTGCTTTGGGCCGTCGCGGCCAGTGTGGCCAGAATGCCAACTACCACAAGAATGAGAGAGAGCCTGATTCGAGGAAATGCTGCCATCGTTGTTCTCCTTGCGCGGGGCTCTCGGCTGCAGTGCCTCCAAGCCCCACTGCTCAAACAACGATCCACTACGGCGACTGGTTAACAGCGCGCAAGAAGAAAGAAAAACGAGGCCGGCCGTAGCAGGACCGCCCCGTGCCCCGTCCTTGCGCCTTTTTCCTGGCGCGAGGGCGGGATAGCAGGAAAGCTGGTTTGGGTTCGTACTTTCCCACCCATTCCGCAAAAATGCGCGGAATGGATGGGGCACGGAGCTTTATCGGCCCGGCAGCCTCACTGAAAGATGAATCGCGTAGCCAGAAGGTCTAGCAGCAACCCACCTTTGTGGGCGGCGAAAGCGGATCGGCGGCGGCAAAGCTCTCCGGTGGCAACGGCTCGCCGTGCAGCGTCTTCCATACGCGCCGCGCCGCAGAGCTAACCACCAGCACCACGCCCACGATGAACAACGACATCAGCACCGCGTCCATGGTGCCCTGCACCATGGTTCCCGGCTTCTGTGCGAGCGGCCAGAAGATGGTGGTAATCGACAGCACCGCCGCGCAGAGCGTGGTGACGCCCACAAACACCATGGGAACGGCCGTGACCCACGCGTACCTGGCCTTGCCGTTGTTAACCAGAAACACGGTGCCGATGGCCAGCGCAATTGTCGCCAGCAGCTGGTTGCCCGCGCCGAACAAGGGCCAGATGGTCGAGATTGAGCCCGTATAGATCATGTAACCCCAGGAACCAACCACCAGCGCTGTCGAAACCAGAATGCCCGGCACCCACTTCGAGTTGGCAAAGGGCTTATGCACCTTGCCCAGCAGCTCCTGCAGAATGTAGCGCGCCGCCCTGGTGCCGCCGTCCACCGTGGTCAAGATGAACAGGGCCTCAAACATCACCGCGTAGTGGTACCAGTAGCCCACCAGCTTATCCATGTGCGGCAGGCCACGGAAGATGTGCGCCATGCCAATTGCCAACGACACGCCGCCGCCGGTGCGGCCCGCCAATTGCTCGCCCACCTCGCGGGAGAGCAGGTCCAGATCGACCGTATGCAAGCCGAGATTGGCAAAGACCGCAGGCGGTACGTTGATGGCGTAGTAGTCGCCCGGATAAAGCGAGCAGGCCGCGATCAGCGCCATTACCGCGACCAGCGCCTCGGCGGCCATCGCGCCGTATCCGATGAAGCGCGCGTCCGTCTCCTTGTCGAGCATCTTGGGCGTGGTGCCGGAGGCAATCAGCGAGTGGAAGCCGGAGATGGCTCCGCAGGCGATGGTGATGAACAGAAACGGAAACAGCGTGCCGTGGATGATGGGTCCGCCGCCGTGTATGTAGTTGCTCACCATGGGGAACTGCAACTGCGGATGTACGGCGAAGATGCCGATGCAGAGGAAAAGAATGGTGCCCAGCTTCACGTAAGTGGCCAGATAGTCGCGCGGCTCAAGCAGCAGCCACACCGGCAAGGCCGAGGCGATCATGCCGTAGAGCATCAAGAGGCCAGTGATCTGGTGGCCGTTGAAGGTGAACAGGTGGGCAAAGCTGGAGTTGGCCACGATGTGCCCGGTGAAGACGGCGGCAAACAGCATCACCACGCCACCCACTGAGGGCCAGCCTATGTTCACCTTGCCCGGCGTGGCCTTGAACATCCACAGGCCCATAAGGATGGCGATGGGCGCCGTCATGCCGATGGTGAAGACGCCCCACGGGCTATTGGAGAGTGCATTGACCACCACGATGCCCAGCCCGGCCAGCGTCACCAGCAGGATGAAGAGCACGGCGATCATGCTGACCACGCCGGCGAAGGGGCCGATCTCGGTCATGGCAATGGAAGGCAGCGAACGGCCTTGATGCCGGGTAGACGCCACCAGCACCGTGAAGTCGTGCACGCAACCAGCCAGCACCGCGCCGATCACGATCCACAAAAAGCCGGGCGCAAAGCCGAACTGCGCCGCCAGCGTGGGGCCAATCAAGGGACCGGCTCCGGCAATGGCGGCAAAGTGGTGGCCAAAGAGCACCACCTTGGGTGAGGGCATGAAGCTTTGCCCGTCTTTGCAGGTGTGGGCTGGGGTAATACGGCTGTCGTCGAGCACCAGCACACGCGCGGCCAGAAACGCCGAATAGAACCGGTAACCAAGAGCAAAGACGCAGAGCGCGCCAATCAGCAGTGCCAGGGTATTCATGCTTCCTCACGCCGGAAAATGGGATGAAAAGCAATTGTATAGACAGGTGATCGGTGTCGTCACCATGGCGTCTCACTTTTCCTGATCCGGCCCTCAAATCGCGTGGGTCCATCCGGACCTATTGATCCGGTCCTCCAATAGAAGCATCGTGCCCCATCCATTTCGCAGGTTTTATCGCGAAATGGGTGGGAAGCCTACGAACTATTTAACGGCCGGATCAATAATGGCCGGACCAAGAAGCCTTATTCGACGCGGGCGAAGGTATACGGCCCCTCGGGAATCAGCGCCACGCGCGCGCCGGCAGCGAGTCCCTGGAGCAGTGCGGCCACGGCAGCATCGATGTCGCTGAACATGGTCTGGCCCAGTGCGCCCATCTGCGCCTTGTCGAGCTTGGGCGTATAGAAGAGCACCGGATGCTTGAGCCCGCACAGGGCCAACTTCTCCAATTGCCACTGGTCAACGACCACGGCGGCATCGCGAATCATGTCCAGGTAGCCCTGGTGGCTGGGATACTTAGCCAGCATCTCCATGAACTCCGGCGAGCCGATGCCTTCAGCGCACTCGGCCACCACCAGAATCGGACCGCCCGGCTTCACCACGTGCTGCGCGGCGGTTACGCCTTTCAGAATCTGGTAGAAGGTAAGGTCCAGCGGATAGCCGGCGCCGCTGGTGACCACCGCATCCGCCAGCGCAGGAATGTGCTCGAGGCCGGTGGTGCGGATGAACTCGACGGCTGCCGCGTGCGCCTTGACTGGATCGCCCGCAAAGACGCCCGAGATGCCGCGCTCCTTGGTCAGCGTCACATCGAGCATGAAGTCGTGGCGCGCCATGCGGGCAATCTCCAGCAGCTCGGCGTGCAGCGGGTTTTCTTCAATGGAGCCTTCGGTGGCCATGGGCTCACGCATGAAGCGGGGCGCGTGGATGCCTTTGATGGTCTGCTGCGCGGCCAGGCCGGGAGCAATGAGCTTGCGCCCGCCGCTGAAGCCCAGCATCAGGTGCTGCTCCACAAAGCCCAGCGTGATGTGCAGATCGGCGGCCATGAAGCGCTCGTCAATGTAGACCGGCGTGCCGCGGCTGGTGGAACCCAGTGAGCGATGCGCGGCAAAATCTTTGGCGTCGTGGCTCACTACGCGACAGGTGCGCGCAATCTCTTCGCCGAGGATGGTGACCACCTCATCCGGCGTGGCCACGCGATGCAGGCCGGTGGCGATCAGGATCGTGATGCCCTCCACCGGGATGCCGCCCTCATGCAGCCGCTTGAGCACCGGCGGCAGGGTGACTGAGTTTGGCGCGGGCCGCGTAATGTCGCACACCGAGATGGCTGCCGTCCGCTTGCCGCGTGCCAGCTCCACCAGCGGAGCCGAACCGATGGGCGCATCCAGAGCCTGGTCAAGCGCGGCCTTTACATCGCTGAGCGCACCGGCCGAGCAGCCATGCAGCACCTGGCAGTTGAAACTATCGGGAATAGAAACTTCGATCCCGCTTTTTCCGTAAGCAAAGTTCGTTTTCATCGTCTCTCAAGTTCCGGGGAGGGCGGAAACTCAGCCTTCTTCCCACGTTCAATTCTATGGTGCAAATGCTGTTCGCAGCCATATGCGGCCAGAGGCCGAGGTTACGGCAGAACCGTAATGAACCTGCGAAAATGCTGGTTTTGAAAGGACATAGGTCAACCACTTGCAGAAATATGCATCCGTACCAGAGGGCGGGTATTCACGCGCGGCCAGAAAGCCGGCAAAATCGAGGCGCGCAACCGCTTCGGTCTCGCGTAGCCCCTAATCCGCCGCGTCCACAATCGCGTCGGCAACGTGCGCTGCCTCTACAGCCGATCGCACTGAGTGCACGCGCACCATTGATGCGCCATGCAGAATGGCCGCCGTCAACGCGGCCACGCTGGCCGTTTCGCGTTCATGGGCCGGCGCATCCTTGCCGTCATGGAGCGGAGCCAGCGCCCTGCCCAGAAACGACTTGCGCGAGAGCCCCACCAGCAACGGCCGACCCAGCGTGAGTAGCTCCGCCTGGCGGCCCAGCAGGGCAAAGTTCTCCTCAAAGCGCTTGCCGAAGCCGTAGCCGGGGTCCAGCACCACCGCTTCAGGCGCAATCCCGGCTCGTCCGGCGGCCTTCAGTGACGCTGCCAGTCCCGCAAGCACACCGGCCATCAGCGCGTCGGCCGTGATGCGCGGCTGTTCCGCCCACTCCTCCGGCCGTCCGCGCGTGTGGCTCAAAATAACTCCTGGCCGAAACTCGGCGCAGACCACGGCCATCTCCTTGTCCCACTGAAAGCCGCTCACGTCGTTCACAATCTCCGCGCCTGCCGCAATCGCTGCTCGCGCGGTCGCAGCTTTGTAGGTATCCACAGAGACGATCGTGCCAGGTCGTTCGCGCAGAATCCCTTCGAGCACCGGCAGCAGCCGCGCCTGCTCCTCGTTCGCGCTCACTGCCGGAGCCTCTGGTGTTCCTTCAGCACCGCCCGCGCGCGAGCCCGGCCGTGTGCTCTCCGCGCCCAGGTCCAGCAGGTCAGCGCCCTCCTCGAGAGCGCGCAACCCGCGCTCCACCGCCGCATGCGGAGAAAAGAAAACCCCGCCGTCGCTGAATGAGTCCGGCGTCACGTTGACAACGGCCATCACCATCGTCCGCGCGCCCAGCACCAGCGTCCGCGTCCGCAACTGCCAACCGATCACATCCCTTTTGGCGCAACTCATCGGTCATCCTCCTCTCGCCGGGGGTCAAAACCCACATTCATCCTACGCCGGTTCCGCTTCCTCTCCTGCTAAACTCCGGGCATGACGAATCTCGCGCGCACGGCGGCGCTGCTGGCGGTAGCCGCTTTGCTCACTTCGCCCTCTCTTTTTGCGCAGACTCAGACAGTTGCGCCCGCCGTTCCCGGTGCCCCAGTGAACGCCCCGCTGGCCGCGCGCATCGCCGCCATCCTGGCTGACCCGGTGCTGGCGCGCGACCAGTTCGGCATCAGCGTCGCCACGCTGGACGGCACGCCCGTCTACGGCCTCGACGAAGGCAAGCTGCTGATACCGGCTTCGAACGCCAAGCTCACCACCACCGCCGCCGCCTTTGCGCTGCTGCCGGTGGAGGCGATGAACTGGACTACCACCGTGGTGGCGGGCGGCGAGGTGGATTCCGCCGGAGTGCTGCATGGCGACCTGATCCTGCTCGGCGCCGGCGACCCCACCATGGACGCGCGTCATTACCCCTATCGCTCAACCTCGGCCGCTGCTGCCGACCCCACGCCCGCGCCCACCGCCATGAACGCTCTCGACCAGTTGGCCGAGCAGGTGGAGCAGGCTGGCATTCGTTCCATTACCGGCAACATTATTGGCGACGACAGCTTCTTTCTCCACGAGCCTTACGGCGAGGACTGGGGCTGGGACGATCTGGTCTGGAGCTACGGCGCGCCGGTCTCCGCGCTCACCTTCAACGACAACGTCACCGGCCTCTACCTGCACGCCGACGACTCCGCTCCCGGCGCAACCCTGGCCGAGTGGGCGCCAAAGACTGACTACTACACGCTCGACAACACCGCGACCCCCGCGCCCACCGGCGAAACGCCGCATCCTGGCCTTGATCGTGCCCCCGGTTCGATGCTGGTCCACGCCTGGGGTACGGTCGGGCCCAACGGTTTGCACGTCTCGCTTGCCGTGCAGGACCCCGCAGAGTTTACCGCCGCCGCCTTTGCCGATGCGTTGCGCAGCCGCGGCATTCGCGTAAAAGGCTCAGCGGACGCCCGCCATCGGCTCCCGGGCTTGGTCACCGACTTCAGCGAAGAGCGAGCCCAGCCGCTGAAACTGGCCCGCGCCGAGCTGGCCCACGTCACGGCCCCGCTCGAAGGCCGCCGCGTTGTGGCGCAGCGGCTTTCCCCGCCCATCGCGCAGGACATTGCAGTGACCAATAAAGTCAGCCAGAATCTGCACGCTGAGCTGATTCTGCGCTTGCTCGGCAAGACATTTGGTACTGACGGGAGCTTTGCCCAGGGCACGCGCGTGGTGCGGCAGTTTCTGGTGGATGCGGGCGTTGACGACAACGACTTCTTCCTCTACGACGGCTGCGGCATGAGCCCCAACGACCGCATCGCCCCCCGCGCCTTTACCCGCCTGCTGACTTACGCTGCGCATCAACCCTGGGGTGAGTCATGGAAGCAGACCCTTCCCATCGCTGGAGTGGATGGCACGCTGAGCGGCCGCTTCAAGGACTCGCCGCTCAAGGAAAAGCTCTGGGCCAAAACCGGCACGCTCGATGAGGTGAACACCCTCTCCGGCTACCTGACTACCGCCAGCGGCAAGACACTGGCCTTTTCCATCATGGAGAACGGCCGCCGGCCCGGCAGCGAAGCAGAGACCCAAGCCATCGACGGCATTGCCGAGGCCATTGCCGCGTCAAACTGACACTGGATCAAGGCGGACCCAGGATCAAAGGATCTCTTGCCTCCTTTACCATCACCGTGCCCCATCCTTACGCCTTTTTTCTGGCGAAAGGGTGGGATACCACGAACCCAAACCAGCCACTTCATCCCGGTCACAACCTTCCATGCCAGAGAACTAAATCACTCGGCTAAAGACCTTGTATCAAGACCTAGTATCATCGGAAGCAAATGTACGCCCGCTCTTTTTCCGCTCTCGCTGTTGGCGTAGCCGGCCTGGCTCTTCTGGCCACCGGCTGCCGTTCGCTGCCGCCCTCCAAGCCCTCGTCCCAGTGGACGCCGGAGGAGGCACGCGGCGCCATGGTCTATCAGGCCAAGTGCATTCGCTGTCACTATCCCACCACCACCCAGGGGCTCAACGGCCCCGGCCTGCAGGCGCTCACCAAGCTCAAGGCCATGCCCTCCGGCGCTCCGCCCAATGACGAACGGCTCACCGCGGTCATCGTCCAGGGCCGCCAGACGATGCCCGGCACGCAACTGACTGAGAGCCAGCTCAGCGACTTGCTGGCCTACCTGCACACCCTATGACGAACCAGAGCAGTCCTGCCACAACAGGTCGCAAAGAGCTGGGCGCGATTCCCGGCTTGGTCGGCATTGCCTTTTATCTGGTGCTGCTGGCCGCGGTCATCACGCTGGGCGTGGTCGGCCATCGCTATCCGCTGATTTTCCTGCTGTTTTCGCCGGTTTTTCTGGCTGCCAGCGCAGGCCTGCTGCTGCTGCTGCGCTGGGCCTGGGCTCTAGCCCTGGCGGCGGTGGTGTTGCTGGCCGGCTACAACCTGTGGGTCTTTTCTACCGCGCACATGGTCCCGGCCCTGGTGCAGGGCGCGCTGAATACGGTCTTCTTCCTCTACCTGATTCGCACCGAAGTTCGTAGTCGGCTGCGCTGAGGCGGCTATCGGACCGCGCTGCGCATATGGCTCACGGTCCTGTGCAGTCGCGCGAAGCCCTTACGAAGCCACGTTGTCCTGCGTTTCAGCCAGCTTTTCCAGCGCACGCTGGTGACGAAAAAAGCCCGTCAGAGCCAATACGAGGCCGACGACCAGAAGCAGCAGACATAGAATCAAAAAACCCAATGCGCCCAGCGCCGGAATACCGGTCGTCGTTACGTCGATATGCATGGTAGAGCTGGCCAGCGGATAGGCCGCGTTGAAGTTGGTTGTGCCGTTGCAGTTGGCAAAGAACAGGCCGAGGCTGGCGACCAGGCTCAGGCCGGAAGCAACCAGAAGAATCCGGGCGATCATCAATATCCTCCTGCGCGCACCACGCGTGTGCTGAATTTTACGCCGATCCGCAATGGCTTCTGTCTACATTCGCTCTTTGTTGCTATTTGCAGATCGAATTCAGCTTCCCAAACGGCTTGGGCTCGAAGGGTGGGTAAGGCAGTTTGTGCGCGTCCATGAACTGGTCCGGCAGTGTGCCGCCATACTCAAGCGCCGCATCCGGGTCCTGGGCGTACACTGGATCGCGCTCCACCTGGGGCAGCGACTCAAAGCTGAAGCCCTCCCCACGCAGTTGATCCGTCAACTCCGGCAGCATGTGCGTGGTAAAGGCCGTGGCGTGCAGCAGCAGCACGTTGGGCGCCTCGTGCCCGAAGGAGACGATCTGCTCCTCGCGGCCCAGCCGGATGTAAGCCTCGGCGTTGGCCAGGTAGCTGTCGTGCAGCCACTGGAGCGCGCCAGCGTCGTTCTTTGCCAGGCAGCGGCCGTAGGCGTCGTTCCAGGCGTAGTCTTCAAAGTCCAGCGTCACCTGCGCCACCCGGTAGCCGTGCTCGGCCAGCCAGTTGCGCACAGCGTGGCGCTTTTCAAGCGTGTTGCCCTCGTAGAGGAACGGATAGCGTAGCCACTTCCAGTCGCGCAGTTGGCCGTACTGGGCCAGCGTAGGCTCGTTCTTCGCGATGTCCTCAATGTAAGCGGCCGACGACACCGCCGTCAGCGAGGGATGCGACCAGGTATGGCTGCCGATGTTCATGCCCGCGTCGAGCCAGACATGCAGTGCCTGCTGCACGTCGGGCTTGTCCTGCATTCGGACGCCATTCACAAAGCCGTAGGTGCCCTCCATATGCGCGGCCTTCAGTTTGGTGCTCAGTTCCTCAATCACCTTGGTACGGCTCATTCCTGGCACGGGGCTTCCTGCGGCCGGCAGATCGTCAAAGGTGAGCGCAACGACCGGATGCGGAGCCAGATCCAGCGCGATGGGCTGGCCCACCACCACCCACTTTTGCCGCTGGATCAGCCACTTGCCCTCCGCGGTGCGCCGGTACTCGGTGGTGCATCCGCCGCCGATCATCTGCCGCTTGCCGTCAGCGCGCGACACCAGCACTTCGCGGAACTGGCCCACGTCGGTGGCATGGTCTTCTGTAGCCGTTACATGATCGAGGAAGAAGATCAGATCGCTGTCGTAGCTAGCGGTCACCTGCGTGTAGAGCTTGCGCAGTTCCTCGGTTCCGCGAACGACGGCGCCATCCGGCTGGATGAATTCGGCATCGGGCACGTACGAAGCCACGGCAGCATCCACGCGCTTCTCGTGCAGATTCCGTGCCCACTCCTTGCGCAGCGCGGAAAACACCGCGTCTTCCTTTTCGGCAGGCGGCGCGTAGGAAGACTGCGCACCCGCAAGCGAAACCGCGCCCAGCAAGCAAACCAAAGCAAGAATCTTCCGCATCTCCACAAACCTCCAACGCACCTGAGAAGTTTATCAACCAGGGCTGCGTAGCCCCCCTGTCGAACGAACGCAGCTGACCGCATTGCCGGAGGGGAAGGGAAGCTCTTGCGGTGTTGAACTGCCTGTCGCGCTAGAGCCGCCACCAGCCGGTGGGGAAGATCCATGCGCGGTTGGTGTGCAGCAAAGTCCACAGGCAGATGGCCGTGGCCACGATGAGCAGGCCGAAGACCTGATTGCGCCGGAAGATCTGCCGCTGCCGTGCGCGCCGCGCCTCTTCGGCAACCTGCTGGGCAAACGGCTTGATGCGAGACTCAACCATGGGGCTTTCTCCGCTGCTCGGCGCGCAAGGCAAACGGTGCGCACGGATCAGTATAGGCGAGGGTCTTTGCTATTACTGCTTTCCGAAGAGCTTATTGACTGTTCGTTTGAAGTAGATGCGAATCAAGCGGAAGGGGTTGTGGTCGTATCCTATCGTGCCACTTGGATCGCAAAGCCATGCAATCTGCGAGTGCGCCTGTATCCGGAGAATGCTCGGCTCGTAGCTCACGCCAGTCTCGACTGAACAGGAGTGGTTGTCCTCGCAGGGGATTTGCGGCTCGCAGAACTCAAATCTTGCCACAATCAGGGTCTGACAGGGTTCTACTCCGGTAGCATTTGTCTGCGGCGTCCACTTGGAAAGTTGGTATTTGAGGCTGGCAACGAGCATTGGTGGTCCCATGACTGGCTCGAAATCCGTAACCTTGCCGTCCGGGCTGAAAATCAAGCGCCCCATGACTAGACCGCTGACCCGCGCAGCCTTCGCAATGGGCGGATAAACGACCGTGTCCTGCGCAGCCCGCCCCGTCACCGTGCACCAGCGCGTATCGGCGCGCGACGCGGCTGCCGAGGCCAAAGAGATCAAAACCAGCGGCAGAATTCTACGCACGGCATCCCCCCTTTAAGGGCTTGAGGAGTCGCAGCCATCATAGTTCCGTTTGACTTCACCCCGCCACTTTGCCGACCATGGTGGTTCGGGCTTTGGTTTGAGATCGAAGGGGAGAGGGTGCGCGGCATGAAAGTCTTGATTTTGGGTTCGGGTGGACGGGAACACGCATTGGCCTGGTCAGTGTCGCTGAGCAAGCGAGTGACGGAGGTGGTGTGCGCGCCGGGCAATGGCGGCATTGCCGAGGTAGCCCGCTGCGTGCCGGTCAGCCTGAAGGACGTGGACGCCATGGTGCGGCTGGCCGAGGCGGAAAAGCCTGGCCTTATCATCGTTGGCCCCGAACTGCCTCTCTCGCTGGGCGTGGTGGATGTGCTCGAGGAGCGCGGCTTCCGCGTCTTTGGGCCCAGTAAGGCTGCTGCCATGCTCGAAAGCAGCAAGGGATTTGCCAAGCAGTTCCTGCAGCGGCACAACATTCCCACGGCAAACTTTGCTGTCTGCGGCAACATCGTCGAGGCGGAAAAAGCCATCGCCTGCTTCCATGCGCCCATTGTGGTCAAGGCCGACGGGCTGGCTGCGGGCAAGGGCGTGCTGATCTGCGAGTCGCGGCAGACGGCAGTTGAAGCTGCGCATGGTCTGTTCAGCGGCGCATTGCTGGGCGAGAGCGCCGAGCAGGTGGTGATTGAGGAGTTTCTGACCGGCGACGAGATCAGCTTTCTGTGCCTGAGCGACGGCACGCACGTGGCTCCGCTGGTGCCGGCGCAGGACCACAAACGCATCGGCGAGGGCGATACCGGGCCGAATACCGGCGGCATGGGTGTCTACTCCACCGACGAGATGCTGACCCCAGAGATGCAGCACTGGATTCTGCGCCACATTGCCGAGCCCACCGTAAAGGGAATGGCTGCCGAGGGAACTCCCTTCAAAGGCGTGCTCTATTGCGGACTGATGATGACGGCGCGCGGACCCCAGGTGCTGGAATTCAACGCACGCTTCGGTGATCCAGAGACGCAGGCGCTGCTGATGCGTCTGGAAAGCGACTTGGTGAATGCGTTGGAGGCCTGTATTGACGGCACACTGGCGGAAACCGAGCTGCGCTGGACGCCGGGAGCGGCGGTCTGCGTGATTGCCAGCTCTGCCGGCTACCCTGGCGGCTACCGCACCGGATTGCCGATCAGCGGCTTGGAAGCTGCGGCGCGCGTGCCCGGCACGGTGGTCTTCCACTCCGGCTCAGCAAAGGTTGGGGGACAACTGCTTACCGCAGGCGGGCGAGTGCTGGGTGTGACCGCGGTAGCCGGATCGCTGGAGGACGCACTGGAGCGCGCCTACCAAGCTATAGCGGAGATTCATTTTGAAGGAATGTACTTCCGGCACGACATAGCCCATCGCGCGCTGAAAAAATAAGACTGGTGTATCTCCAGGCCAGCCTTGCTTCCGGGCTCAATCTCTCCCGGGTCTGATTCCCCGCCGCCTGCGGCGTAACGTCAACTCGGGTTTGTCAGGATACCTCGCTGCTCGCGGCGAGGTCGTTCATTAGGCTGCGAAACAAGGCACGATTCTTGGCGAAACTGTCGAAAACATCTCTCAGGAGCTAAAAAACCTATTGATTCTATGTGACTTATCGGCACGATTAAAGCCGTGTCCTTTCAAAACAGGCCTGAATTCAAGTTTTCCCGCAGCCTGTCAAGCCCAATGGAGACCCTCGTGCCTATACCAGCTGCTTTTGAAAGCAGGTACGGCAAAGCACAGGCCTGTCCTGTGTCGGCTTGAAGGGGACGGTAGTCTCGGTTCCGCACGCCGCACAGGTGGTTCGGGTCTCCGTGCGAACACGAGTTGATCCGCGAGCACGCTTCGCCTTGCACTGCTTGCAGCGCTTTGGGTCGTTCTTGAACTGTTTGTCTTGAAAGAAAATCTGCTCGCCTGCGGTAAAAATGAAATCCTCTCCACAGTCGATGCACTTCAAAACGCGATCGGTAAATTCCATCATCCGGCTTCCCCGCAACAGGGAATCTGACCGGGATCGGCCTAAATGGAAGTGCTTGCCGTTCCCAGTTCCCTGTATCCAATTGCATGTACAACAAGGGCCCGGGCCGCGACCGAATCAGCGGGAAAAGACTATTACATGACAAGAAACGCAAAGAATCTGGCGATTCTTTCGCGCCACTGAATGGGGGAAGGGAGAATTGATAGAGCCCGCCCAGTTCCTTGTTTTCAATCGCACGTACAACAAGGGCCGGGGCCGCGACCAGATCAGCGGGGTGAGACTATTTTGTGAAGAATGAATCGAACCATTGCACGATTCATTCGCATCACTGAACGGGAATGAAGGGCTGAGTAGTGAGAACCCGCTCCGTTTATCTAACTATTTACCATTTGTCTCCCGGCAGCGCCGGGAGACAAATGGAACGGCATGAGCCACTTTCGTGGAACCGGATTAGTCCTGCTCTTTACGAGCCTTCTTGCGATTCCGCTTGCGCGCCAGTGCTGCTTTGACGCGTTTCTTTTCACCGGGTTTCAGGTAGTAGGAGTGACGCTTCACTTCCTTGATGATGTCTTCCTGCTGAACCTTCCGCTTAAACCGGCGCAGAGCATTTTCAAGCGGCTCGCCTTCTTGTACGCGAACCTCTGCCAAAGTAGAAACACCTCCAAACCTGCCTGAATGGCTAATTCAGGATACCGCAGGCGTTGAGTTTAGTCACATTCTGATCACAAATCAGGTTGCTGAAGAGCCAAAAAACGCAATCCATCCAGCAACGGACGGGCAGAACCCCCTACATAAACTCACTATCTCGAAAAATTGCAATAAATACTGTTCAAAATCGTACTTTGAGGGATTTCTTCTCAAAGGGACAAAGATTTCGCATTTATTGTGCCTTCCCCCGGCACCCGAAGATGTCCCCTTGAGAACGTGGAGCGGGAGCATGTTTTACCCTGTTCTTTTGGCTCTTGCCGCTGAGGAGACAGATCGCCCATGATTCGTACTTACCGGGGATTCACCCCCCAGATCCACGAAAGCTGCTACATTGACCTTTCCGCCCAGATTCTGGGCGACGTGATCATCGGCGAGCGCTCCTCAGTTTGGATGAACGCGGTGGTGCGCGGCGACGTGTACTCCATCCGCATCGGCTCCTGCACCAACGTGCAGGATTGCGCCGTGCTGCACGGCCAGCGCAACAAGTATCCGGTCATTGTGGGCGACGGGGTGACCATCGGCCACAATGTCACGGTACACGGCTGCACCATCGAGGACAACGTGGTCATCGGCATGGGCTCGCGGGTGCTGAACAACTCGAAGATCGGTTCGGGCTCTATCATCGCTGCTGGAGCCGTGGTTCCCGAGGGAACCATTGTGCCGCCACGGACGCTGTGGGCAGGCGTCCCCGCCAAGCAGCGCCGCGAAATCTCGGATGCTGACTTCGAGCTGATCAAGGAGTACGCTCACAACTACCTGGACTACGTCGGCTTCTTCAAGGAAGAGGAGAAGGGCTGGCAGAAGTGAGCCCCCGGCCGCGTGTGGACTACTGCGTGGTGGACGTGGAGACGGCTAACCATGGCCGCCACAGCATCTGCCAGATCGGCATCGCCGTGTTTGCGGGCGGGCGGATGGTGGACAGCTGGGAGTCTCTGGTGGACCCGGAAGAAGACTTCTTCCACTTCAACGTAGCCATTCATGGCATAGGGCCGGATATGGTGGCCGGAGCGCCGAACTGGGCCGCGGTGCATCCCGAGGTTGAGCGGCTGTTGGGCGGAGCCGTGGTGGCCAGCCATACCGCCTTTGACCGCGGAGCGATGGAGCAGGCCAGCCTGCGCGCGCAGGCACCGCCCATCGCCTACAGCAGATGGCTCGACACCTGCGGCTTGGCGAAGGCAGCCTTTCCTGAGCTTGAAAACCACAAGCTGCCCACGCTGGCGCGCAGCTTCGGAATCGTCTACAAGGCCCACGACGCTCTTGAGGATGCGCGCGTGGCCGGCGTGGTTCTAGCTCTGGCGTTGGAACGGCGGCGCATGACCATTGCCGAACTTCTCGCCGAACCTAAGCAGCACATCGGCTCATTCCCGAAAGCAGCGGTCAGGGGCCCGAAGGTTGCGGTCAGAGGATAGTCGAACTCGAGGTACGCGCCCTCTATTCCCTACTCCCTAACCCCTGCCTTCTTAGAATCTGTCCAGAAACTGACAGGTTGAAGGGTACGGGCTTCAGCCCGTACATTTCCCGCAAAACTGAGTTTCTGGACAGATTCTTACACGGGCGGCGGATTGCGCTCCGTGAACTGCCGCTGATGCCAGTAGGGATAGGCAACCGGAACCGCGCTGGCTGCGTCGAGCTTGGCCACCTGCTCCGTGGTCAGGTTCCAGCCCACCGCGCCCAGGTTCTGGCGGAGCTGCTCCTCGTTGCGCGCGCCGATGACAAGCGATGAAACCGTTGGCCGCTGCAAAAGCCAGTTGAGCGCAATCTGCGGAACCTTTTTGCCGGTTTCGGCGGCAACGGCGTCAAGCGCGTCCACCACGTTGTAGAGGTGTTCCAGCGAAACCTGCGGGCCGTTGTCCTGGGAGGGCTTGGAGTTAAGCCGGCTTACTTCGGGCTTCGGCTGGCCGCGGCGAATCTTGCCGGTCAGACGGCCCCAGCCAAGCGGGCTCCAGATCATGGCGCCCACCTTCTGGTCCAGCCCGAGCGGCATCAGCTCCCACTCGTAGTCACGCCCCACCAGCGAGTAGTACGCCTGCTGCGACACAAAACGGCTCCAACCGTACTTTTCCGCGACGGCCAGCGACTTCATCAGGTGCCATCCGGAGAAGTTGGAGCAGGCCGTGTAGCGCACCTTGCCCTCGCGCACAAAGCTGTCGAGGGTCTGCTGCACCTCTTCGATGGGCGTCTGCGCGTCAAAGCCGTGCAGGTGGTGGATGTCTACGTAGTCTGTGCCGAGGCGACGTAGGCTGGCCTCAAGCGAGCGGCGCAGGTGGTAGCGCGAACTGCCCACGTCGTTCGGCCCGGTGCCCAGCCGGAAGGTGGCTTTGGTGGAGATCAGCACCTGATCGCGACGGCCTTCGAGCGCCTTGCCCAGCACCTGCTCGGAGCTGCCGTCGGAGTAGACGTCGGCCGTGTCGAAGAGATTGACACCAGCTTCGAGGCAGATGTCCACCATGCGGCGCGCCTGGGCCTGGTCGTCCGATGCGCCCCAGCCATCGAAGAAGACGCTACCGGCGCCGAAGGTGCCAGCGCCGAAACTAAGTACGGGAACCTTGAGGCCCGAGCCTCCAAGAAGACGGTATTCCATGGCTGCTTGGATGCGTTTGTGGACGGGAAGATGCGAACGATTCAGGAGGCTATATTGTGTGTTTGATTTATTTGTAGATACAATATATCTATGTACATCTGGGACGAGACGAAGCGTCAGTCCAACATTGAGAAACATGGACTCGATTTCCTAGATGCGGCCTTGATGTACGAAAACCCGGACAGATGTACCTACCTGTCCGGCCGGCCAGACGAAAGCCGCCGGCTTGATCGGGCCTTGGTTCGCGTTCATGGGCGCGTGGTGGCGTTGATTTATACGCTTCGCGGAGAGGATGTGCGAATCATCTCTTTTCGTGTGGCGCCAAGAGAGGAGCGCAAACGCCATGAACAAGACACAAAGTAAATCCGACTGGGAGCTCGTTCTGGCTGTCAAAGAAGACACGCCCATTCCGTTCGATCCAGAAGATGGCCCCTACGATCCTAACGATGCCGAAGCTACACGTGCATGGTTGGCCCAGGCTGACCTGATCCGTAACGGCAAGGTGGTGCGCAGAGGCAAGCGCGGCCCACAAAAGGCTCCGACGAAGAAGTTGGTTTCCCTGCGGCTTTCACCGCAGGTAGTTGAGCATTTCAAAGCTACCGGGAGAGGGTGGCAGACGCGGATCGATAACACGCTGGTGGAGGCGATCAAGAAGAGAGCGTGATGCGGTAAGTGCGCAAGACACGAGCCCCCGCAGAAGGATTATAGAACCGTTCGCAGCGCCCCTTCAGGGCAATCGCATGAAGAGAAGGCGAAAGTAGAAAGAGCATGAGGGCGGCTTCCGATTATCCCAGTCCGAGTAGGTGGGCGCGGTAGTTGTCGCTTGTGGCGGCGATGATTCGTCTGGCTTTGAT
>Ga0302267_10003254_pt1 | contig 18867 bp, 13 predicted proteins | sample III_Bog_E1_3_FD_194555 | JGI IMG/M metagenome (GOLD analysis project Ga0302267, IMG submission 194555) | Peat permafrost microbial communities from Stordalen Mire near Abisko, Sweden - III_Bog_E1_3 | ecosystem: Environmental > Terrestrial > Soil > Wetlands > Peat | place: Sweden: Abisko... | reverse complement strand
CTGGTGGCCATGATGCGCGACCAGCCCGAGCTGCCCATGGGCACCGCCGCCTGTCCGTTCAGCACGGCCGAAGAGCTGTTCAATCCCAACATCGTCAAGGTGGTGACCGACGCCGCCGGCCGCGCATTGTACTTCAGCCGCAGCCCCATCCCGTACCTCCGCAACAGCCAGGTGTTCGACCTGGACTTCCGCCCCTGGCTGGCCCCGGAGCAGCTGGCGCTGTTCCAGCGCCACCTGGGCATCTACGCCTACCGCCCGGAGGCGCTGCGCCGGTTCACCCAGCTGCCGCCGCACCCCCTGGAGCAGATGGAGATGCTTGAGCAGCTCCGGGCCCTGGCGGCCGGCATGGCCGTGGGCGTGGCCCGCACCCCGCACCTGAGCCTGGGCGTGGACGTGCCGGCCGACGTGCCGGTGGTGGAGGCGGAACTGGCCCGGCGCGGCGCGCAGTGATCTCCGGGGAGTCATCATGAGGCGCTGGTTCACGTGCGCTTGCGGGTGGGTGCGCCCCCGCGGCCAGAAACCCCTGGATCTGGTGCTTTTTTTCGACGGCGAATGCGGCCTGTGCCAGGCGCTGGTCCAGGTCGTGCTCGCGGCCGATCTGGAACCACGGTTCAAGTTCTCCCCGCTCCAGGGGGCGCTGGCGGCGCGGATCCTGACGCCGGAGCAGACCGCACAGATGACATCCATCGTGCTCCTTCGCGATGGCGCGGTCCTGGTGAAATCGGAGGCCGTGCTCGAGCTGGGCCGGCAGCTGGGCGGCGTATGGCGCCTGGCCGGGATCCTGGGGGCGGTGCCGAGGCCGATCCGCGACTTCGCCTACGACCTGGTCGCCCGGAACCGTTACCGCTGGTTCGGCCGCAAGGAAACCTGCCGCCTGCCCACCCCGTCGGAACGGGCGCGGTTCATCCCATGACGGAAGCCCAGGGGGAGGCCCTAGGAGCGTGATAATGCGGCCAGGATGGACCCGGCCAGGGCGCTGAGGGACGGATCCCGGGCGCCCATGACCAGCACCAGGTCCCCGGCCCGGGCGCAGGCGCACAGCTCCGCCACCAGGATCGCCCGGGAGGCGGCGAAGTCGGCCCGGACGCCGGTCCGGGCAATCTCGGCGGCCACGTCCGCGGAGGCGATGTCCCGGGTGGCGGTGCCTCCGGCGTAGAAGATGTCCAGCAGCCACAGCCGGTCCTGGGGCCGCAGTTCGGCGGCGAAGGCGGCCACGAAGTCCGCGCGCAGGAAGCGCATGGGGCCGTAGCCGTGGGGCTGGAACACGGCCAGCACCCGCCCGGAGCGCAGGTGCGCGGTGCGCAGGGCGGCGGTCACCTTGGCCGGGTTGTGGGCGAAATCGTCCACCACCTCCACCCCCCGGGCCGAGCCCAGCACCTGGAAGCGCCGGGCCACGCCCTGGAACCGGGCCAGCGGCGCCACCATGGCCGCCAGCGGCACCTGCACCGCCTGGCACGCGGCGATGGCGGCCAGGGCGTTGGCCACGTTGTGCCGGCCCGGCACGTTCAGGTGGAAGGCGGTCGAGCCCACCCGGAAGCTGGAGCCCTCGCCGTCCGCCACCAGGTCCTCGGCCCGCACCTGGGCCCCGGGCCCGAAGCCGAACACCGTGGCGCCCTGGGCGAACGGGGCCAGGTTGGCCGGCTCGCCCACCACGAAGCCTTCCCGGCCCTGGGCCCGGAAGGCCTGGAACATGGCCGCCACCACGTCCATTTCCTTGTGGTCCCGCTGCAGGTTGAGGATCACCCCCACCGCCGGATGGTAGCGCACCACCGAGCCGTCGCTTTCGTCGGCCTCCACCACCAGCAGGTCCGAGCCGCCGGCCCAGGCGTTGCCCCAGAGGCCCTCCTGCTGCAGCGCCACCAGATCGCCGCCGGTGATCACCGACGGGTCGCGCCCGGCCCCGCGCAGGATCTCGAACACCATGGCCACGGTGCTGGACTTGCCGCTGGTGCCGGTGATGGCCAGGGTCCGGCGCTCGGCCACGAACCGGGCCAGCAGCTCCGAGCGGTGCACCAGGGGGATGCCCCGGCGCCGGGCCTCGGCGAAGTCGGGCACCTGCGCCTCCACGGCGGTGGAGTAGACCACCGCCGCGCAGTCCTCGCCCACGCCGCTGCCGTCCTGGGGGTACAGCGCCACCCCCAGCCGCGCCAGGCAGCCCTGGGCCTCGGCCCCGTCGCCCTGGTCGAAGCGGCGGTCGCTGCCGCTGGCGCGGCCGCCGCGCTGGGCCACGTACTGGGCCAGGGCGCTCATGCCGCTGCCGCCGCAGCCGGCGAAGTGCAGCCGGCCCAGGCCCAGCGGCCCCGGCTCCCGGTCCGCCACCAGCAGCGGATCGCCCTCCGCCACCCGCTCGAACAGGTCCACCACATCCGCCACCGCCAGGCGCACACAGCCGTGGGAGACCGGGCTGCCCAGGCGGTCCGGATGGTTGGTACCGTGCAGGTAGATGGTGCGCGCCCGGGAATCGCAGCCGGGGCCCTGGTTGCGCCCGGGCTCCAGCCCGTCCAGGGTGAGGATGCGGGCCAGGATGAGATCGTCCGGACGCTCACCGCCGTCCCAGCGCTCGCCACGGTCCAGGCGGTCCCGGAACACCGTGTCCAGGGCCGCGCCCGCGCCGATGCGCCGGTGGATCCGGTGCCAGCCCGGGGGGGTGCGCAGGGAGCCGTCGGCTGAGCCCACCCCGGCCGCGGCCGTGGATACCGGGTAGACGGCCACCAGCGCCCCCCCGTCCAGCAGTCCCAGTTCCTGCCGGGCCACGTCCACCACCAGACAGCGGCCGGCCGGCACGGCCTCACGCTCGGCGGGACGGGGGCCGGCCTGCAGCAGCAGGCTGCGGTAGCGGGCCTGGAGCAGAGGCTCCAGGGGTTCCAGCGGGGCCAGGGCGTCCAGCGCTTCCGGCCCCATCTAGCGCCCCGCCCAGTCCCGCACCAGGGCCTCGAACCGCTCGCCGCGCTGTTCGAAGTCCCGGAACTGGTCGAAGCTGGCGCAGGCCGGACTGAGCAGCACCTGGTCGCCGTCCCGGCCCAGGGCCAGGGCGGCCGCCACCGCCTCATCGAAGGGCTGGAGGGTGGTGTGCGGCAGATCGCCCAGATCGCGTTCCAGCTGGGGGATGGCCTCGCCCAGGAACACCAGGTGGCGCAGCTTGCCTTCCAGCGCATGAGCCAGGGGCGCGTAGCTGGACCCCTTGTCCTGGCCGCCCAGGAGCAGCACCAGCGGTCCGGGCAGGGCCCGGATGGCGGTGAGGGTGGCGTCGATGTTGGTGCCCTTGGAATCGTTGTAGGCCTTCACGCCGCCCCGCTCGCCGCACAGCACGATGCGGTGGGCCAGGCCCGGATAGGTGCGCAGCCCGGCCCGGATCGCGTCCAGGTCGGCCCCGCCGTGGCCGGCCAGCACCGCCGCCGCCAGGGCGTTCTCCACGTTGTGGTCGCCGGGAATGAGCAGCTGGGACCGGTTCACCAGCGGGTGTTCGCCCCACTCGTCCACCAGCCACAGGGTGCCGTGCTCGTCGCACCAGGCGCCGGGCCCCGGCGGGCAGGTCCAGCCGAACCGCGCGCTGCGGCCTTCGCCGGTGGCCAGCGCCTCGAAGCCCGGATCGGCCAGCGGGGTGAGCCGCAGATCGTCCGGCACCTGGCGCTCGAAGATCCGCGCCTTGACCGCCCGGTAGGCCTCCAGGGTGCCGTGCCGGGCCAGGTGGTCGGGGGTGAGGTTCAGGGCCGCCGCCGCCTCGGCGTGGAATTCGCGAACGGTCTCCAGCTGGTAGCTGGAGCATTCCACCACATAGACAGTGGCCGGCTTGGCCCCCTCCATGGCGGTGATCAGCGGGGTGCCCAGGTTGCCGCAGGCCACCGCGGGCAGTTCCGCGGTCTTCAGCAGGTGGGCGGTGAGATCGGTGGTGGTGCTCTTGCCGTTGGTGCCGGTGACCGCCAGCACGATGGAGCCGTCCTTGCGGGCCCGCAGGGCCCGGTGCGCCAGCTCCAGCTCGCCGATCACCGGGATGCCGCGGGCCGCGGCCTCCTGGGCGAACGGCAGCGACGGCGGCACGCCGGGGCTGAGCACCACCTCGTCACAGCCGTCGAGCAGGGTCAGCGGGTGCGAGCCCCACACGCCCAGCACCGACAGCTCCGCCAGGCGCGCCACCGTGTGCGCGTCCGGCTTCGGCCGGCTTTCGGTGACCACCACGTCCCGCCCGGCCCGGGCCAGATGCTCCGCGGCCCCGAGTCCCGAACGTCCCGCTCCCACCACCACGATCCGGCCCATGCGCATCCCCCAGCCCTCCAGTGTGGCAAGGGAACCCCCTCCGGCGCCAGTCTTCAGCGCTGCCCCGCACGCGTGGCAGCGCCGCGTTCATGTCAGAATGGCCGGGGAGGCCCCGGGCCCGATGAATGAAGACATCCTCCACAGCATCCTGGGCGGGCGCCGGCAGGCCGTGACCTATGCCCATCCCATCGTCGGCCTCAAGGACGGCGCCACCAAGGCCCAGGAAATGCTCACCCGGTTCGAGGCCGAGGACGGCCGCATGGTCACCGTGGGCAACCTCCTGGAGGACCGGACCCTGGACGCCGAGGACCGGGTGCAGCTGGACCTGCTCTGCCTGGGCGCGGTGTTCGACGCCCTGGCCCGCCACCCCATCACCGAACACCTGGTGTTCGTCAACCTGAACCCCATGACCCTGGATCATCCCGGCTTCTGGCAGCGGCTGCAGAGCTGGGTCTGGAACCTGTCCATCCCGCCCCACCGGGTGGTCATCGAGATCACCGAGGCCTGCGTCATGCACGACCTGGACCGCATGGAGGGCTTCGCCCGGCGCCTGCGGGACATCGGACTGCGGGTGGCGGTGGACGACCTGGGCTCGGGGGTGGCCTCCCTGTCGCACATGGCCCGGCTGGCCCCGGACTTCTTCAAGGTGGACCGGGCCCTGGTGCACGAGGTGCACCGCCGCCCGTACCAGGCGGCCCTGCTCAACGCCCTGGCCCTGTTCGCCGAGCGCATGCGGGTGGGCTACATCGTGGAGGGGATCGAGACCCTGGAGGAGCTCCAGGCCGTGATCGATGCCGACGTGCCCTGGGGCCAGGGCTTCATCTTCGGCCAGCCGGAGCCGCTGAGCCTCTAGCGGCCGACAGATCCGGTACAAGACCCCGGCGGGGCACGTGGAGACGTGCGCCCGCCGGGGGATTCGGCCGGCCCGGAGGAGAGCGGGCGGCGCGGGGCTACTTCAGGTCGGAGGCCTTCAGGTAGCCGGAGTCGGTCAGCACCTTGATGTTGGCCTTGGTGATGATGGTGACCGGAACGGACACGTAGGGGATCTTGGCGGCGCCGTTGTCGATGGGGGCACCGTTGGCCATCTTCTTGAGGCCGGCGGGCCCCTTGACCAGCGCGATGGCGGCATCGACCGCGGCCTTGGCGGAGACGCGGGTGTCCTTGTAGATGGTCATGGACTGGGTGCCGGCGAGGATCCGCTTGGCGGCGGCGGCTTCGGCGTCCTGCCCGGTGATGGGCACCTTGCCGGCCAGGCCCTGGGCGGTCAGGGCCTGGATGGCGCCACCGGCGGTGCCGTCATTGGGGGCCAGGATCGCCTGGATGTTGTTCTTGTTGGCGGTCAGGGCGTTCTCGGTGATGGACAGGGCGTTGGCGGGCAGCCAATTGTCCACCGCCTGGTCGGTCACGACCTTGAAGGTGCCCTTGTCGATCAGCGGCTTGAGCACGGACATGGCGCCGTCCTTGAACAGCTTGGCGTTGTTGTCCGTGGGGGCGCCGGACATGACGATCAGGTTGCCCTTGAGGCCCTTCTTGGCCAGGCCGGCCAGGAAGTTGCCCTGCTGGACCCCGACGCCGAAGTTGTCGAACGAGACATACACGGCCAGGTCGGGGGTGTTCATGATCAGGCGGTCATAGGCCACGACCGGGATGTTCTCGGCCTTGCACTTGGTGACCAGGGACGCGGCGGCGGCGCCGTCATGGGGAGCCAGGATGAGCACCTGCACGCCCTGGGAGATCAGGTTTTCCACCTGCTGGGCCTGCTGGGCCATGTCGGCGTCGGCCACGGCGACCTTCAGATCGATGCCGAGCTGCTTGGCATAGGCTTCCATGACGCCCTTGTCGCGCACCCACCGCTCTTCACGCTGGGTCGGCAGGGAAAGGCCCACCTTGATGGGAGCGGCATTGAGCAGGGTCGCGCCGGCGAGCAGCATGGCACTGACGATGGACATCTTCATGAAGTCCTCCTTGGGGTTGTCCGGAAACGGTTCCGTGGCTTCAAGCTACCTCGCCTGGTTGGGCCTGTAATGGAGACAGTTATGCCACTTCCTTACCGGTTTATGGGTTCCGGCCCTCCGCCGTGCCGGGCATAAAGACGATCTTGCCCGCAAAATCATCCTGTTGCCGCCGCATTCCCCCGGGTCCGGCCGGGCGCAACTGCTAAGCTGTGGCGATGAAATCCCTTTCCATCGCCTTAACCGGCTGCATATTGGTGCTGTTCCTGCTCGCCAGTGGCATGTCCGTCCGTTATCTCATGGAGCTCGCCTCCAGCGGCCATCCTTTGCCCATCGCCGGCAGCCGCCCGGCATGGCGGGCCATCGCCCTGCTGCCGGAAAGCCACGACCCCTTCTACCATCAGATCGCGGCAGCGCTGGAGCATAACGCCCGGCAGCACGGCCTGGCCCTGGAGTCCCGCCCCCTGCCCATCACCCAGGACCGGGAAACCACCCTGCGCACCCTGGAACTGGCCATCACGGCCCATCCGGGCGGGCTGATCATCCCCGGTTCGGCCAATCCCGAGTACGTCCGCCTCATCGACCAGGCCATCGCCAGCCGGATCCCGGTGGTCACCGTGGCCACCGATTCCCCCACCAGCAGGCGCCAGACCTTCGTCGGCACCAACGGCTTCAGCCTGGGCCTGATGGCGGGCGAGTACATCGAAAAGAACAGCCCGGAAGGCGCCCGGATCGGGGTCGTGCTCAGCCAGCCCGACCCGGCCGCCCGGGACATCAACAACCAGAGCGTCATCTCGGGCCTGGCGCAGGCGCTCAAGCGCGGCGGCCAGCGGCGCATCACCGAGACCCGCACCTACGTGCCCGAGGTGCTGTCCAGCGAGGAAATCATCGCCGATCTGCTGGACAACCACCCGGAGGTCGCCGTCCTGTTCTTCACCTCCTCCAAGGACGCCATCGCCGCCGCCCAGCACCTGGTCGACCGCAACCGGGTCGGCCAGGTGCTGCTCATTGGCGTCGATGATCCGCCGGAACTCCTGGACTACCTCAAGAAGGGCATCATCGCCGCCACCATCCTGCGCAACCCGGACAACATCGGCCGCCTCACGATCGAATCCCTGGTCGAGCTGAAGACCAGCCACAACAGCTCCGGCTTCCGCGATCCCGGGATCCGCCTGATCACCCGGGCCAGCCTCCAGGAGCCGCACCGATGACCGCCATGGCCTCCCGGCACCAGCTGCGCACCCGGGTGTTCCTGTTCAGCCTGTTCAGCACGCTGGTCCTCGGCATGGCCAGTCTATACAACCAGCTCAATTCCAGGATCTACCTGCGCGGCATGACCCGGATCCTGGAACGCACCCGGCCCTACCTGGAGCTGGAGCAGAAGACCATCCTGGTCGGCAACCTGCTGGAAACCTACCTGTCCACCAAGAACTACTCCTCCCTCAAGGAGTACTGGACCCGGTCGCAGAACCTCTATGCCACCGTATGGGACCTGGACCGCACCCTCACCTGGGACCGCTCGAGCCTGCTCCGGGAGGACCTGGTCGAGCTGATCCAGTCCTACCTGCGCGCCACCGAGGACGCCATCAACGCCAAGCGGGGCCGCGACATCCCGGCCTACACCGCCGCCTTCACCCGCTCGGAGCGCATCCTCGGCTACATCAAGCAGACCACCGCGGACCTGATCCAGGCGGATTACTTGGAAGGCAGCCGGCAGGGCCAGCGCTTCGCCGACCAGATCGCCACCTTGCAGCTGTTCAACATCCTGATGCTGCTGTCCCTGATGACCCTGGGCGTCATCCTCGGCTCCTGGTTCTCCGGGCGCCTGATTGGGCCGCTGTCCCGCCTGGCCAGGTCGGCCCAGCAGATCGCCGAGGGCAACTACCAGGCCCACATCGTCCCGTACCGCCGGGAGGACGAGATCGGGCTGCTGACCGTCACCTTCGAGACCATGCGGACCAGCATCATCCGCAACATCGAGGAGCTGACCGAGCGCGCCGAGATCGAAAGCCGGTTGATGAGCGAGCGCCTGGACAATCTGCGGATCAAGAACCTGCTGAAGATCGCCGAACTCCAGGCCCTCCAGGCCCAGGTCAACCCGCACTTCCTGTACAACACCCTCAATACCGGGGTCCAGCTGGCGATCCTGGAGGACGCCGACCACACCCGCCGCTACATCGAGCACCTGGCCGATGTGTTCCGCCACAACATCCGCACCCTGGACCGGCTGATCCCCCTTTCCGACGAGCTGCACAGCATCGAAAGCTACATCTACATCATGCGGATCCGCTTCGCCGACCGGTTCGAGTTCCGCATCGTCCAGCCCGCGGCCTGCCCCGATCCGCTGATGCCGGCGATGATCCTGCAGCCGCTGGTGGAGAACGCCATCACCCACGGCCTGCGGGACCGGGAGTCCGGAGGCTGGGTGGAGATCGCGGTCAGCCGCGACGACGACTGGCTGCACCTGGCGGTGAGCGACAACGGCACCGGCATCGCGCCGGAGCGCCTGGACCGGATCCTGGCGGTCACCGAAGCGATCGCCGACGGGGCGACCGCCGGCGACGCCCTGGCCGGCGACGAGATCGCCAAGAAATCCAACGGCATCGGCCTGGTCAATGTCCTGTCCCGGATGCGCCTGCACTTCGGCGATCCGGACATCGTCCGCATCGACAGCCAGCCGGGCAGCGGTACCCGCATCGCCTTCCGGCTGCCGCTGGTCAGGGAGGAGGCCCATGTTTAAGGTCCTGATCGTCGACGATGAACAGCCCGTGCTGGATGGGCTGCAGCATCTCATCGAACGCAATTTCACCGACCTGTCGGTCTGCGGCCGCGCCCGCAGCGGCAACCTGGCCATCGCCCAGTCCCTGGCCCTGCAGCCGGATCTCATCCTGATGGACGTGAACATGCCGGGCATCACCGGGCTCGACGCCATCCGGGAGATCCACGGCAACCTGCCGCAGGCCCAGTTCATCCTGGTCACGGCCTACGAGCGGTTCGACATCGCCAAGGAGGCTTTCCACCTGGGGGTCAGCGACTACGTCCAGAAGCCGATCAACAAGGACAAGTTCCTGGAGACCCTCGAGACCTGCCTCGCCAGGCTGCGCCGGTCGAGCCAGAAGCGCCTGAACGAGCTGACCCAGCTGGAGATGCTCGAGGCCAGCGAATACCTGCTCGAGCCCGAGTTCTTCCGCCTGATCGAACGGCGCAACCGGCTGGAGACCGCCGAATTCGAGGCCCGGCTGGCGGCCTTCTTCCGCCTGTTCAACCTGCATCCGGGCGGCGGCCGCATGGTCTGCCTGCACTACCCCCTGATCGCCCACCAGGCCGAACGGCTGCGCACCAGCATGCAGTACCGGTTCCGGGTGCTGCTCGCCCCGGAGGGCGCGGACCGGCTCTGGGTCTACGTTCCCCAGCCCGCGGCCCAGGACGCCGAGGCCCTGGGCGGGCTGATCCGCGGCGCGGCCGTGGCCATCCTGCCCGGCCCGGAACTGCGGATCACCCAGGGCAGCTGCACCAAGCCCATCGACCTGGACCTGTCCCGCCAGGCGGTGCTGGCCGCACTCCGCCGGGAGCCGGCGACGGGCCAGGCCGGTTTTCCGTGGGAGGCCGAGCGGCGCCTGGTGGAGACCCTGCTCTACCGCAGCGAGCGGGACTTCACCAGCGCCCTGGCCGAGTATGCCCGGCTGGCGGCGGAAAGCCGTTCCCAGGACGAGGCCCTGGCCATCTGCCAGCGCAGCGCCATCGTCCTGCTCCATGCGGTCGGCCATCGGGTTCCGCTGGATGCCGAGCTGCTCGGGGCCGCCCCTCTGGCCGGACCCGGAACGCTGCCCGATTGGCAGGAGGCCCTGCTCGACTGGGGCGGGCGACTGGCCACGCTATGGAACGGCCGCCGCACCAAGGAGCACTCCCCCGTGGTGGAAAAGACCCTGGCCTTCGTGGCGGCCCATTTCCGCACGCCCATCTCGCTGGAGGATGCCGCCCGGGCCGCCGCGGTCAGCGCCCAGTACCTCAGCCGGACCTTTTCCGAAGAAATGCATGAATCATTTGTCAACTACCTGACCCGGATCCGCATGCACCACGCCCGGGAGATGCTCAAGCATGGCCTGAGCATCAAGGTGGTCACCCACGAGCTCGGCTACACCGATCCCAACTATTTCAGCCGCCTGTTCAAGCGGCTCACGGGCCTCACCCCGCGCGAATTCGCCCGCACCTGATGGAGGGCTAGTATGAAATCCCTGTTCCGGACCATCCTGCACCTGGCCGTGCTGCTGGCCGTCTGCGCCGGGCTCACCACCTGCAACCGGGGCGATGGCCCCGGCCGCGTCCGGTCCCACCGGGTGACCATCGGCTTCGCCATGGACAGCCTGGTGGTGGAACGCTGGCTGCGGGACCGGGACGTCTTCATGAACCGGGTCCACGAGCTGGGCGCCGAAGTCCTGCTGCAGGTGGCCAACGAGGACAGCGATGTGCAGGCCCAGCAGATCGAGTGGCTGGTCAGCCGCAAGGTGGATGCGATCGTCGTGGTGGCCAACGACTCGATCCGGATCGGCCCGGCCATCCTCGCGGCCCGGGCCGCCGGGATTCCGGTCATCGCCTACGACCGCCTGGCCGAGAACGCCGGGGTGGATCTGTATGTGTCGTTCGACAACCTGAAGGTCGGCGCCCTGATCGCCGGCGTCCTGCAGGACCATCTGAAGTCCGGCCGGATCATGATCATCAACGGTTCCAGGCGGGACAACAACGCCCATCTGTACAGCCAGGGCATCCACCAGGTCCTGGCGGACAACCTGGCTTCCGGCCGCTACCGCCTGGTGCGGGAGGTCTGGCTGGAGAACTGGTCCAACGAGGAAGCCACCCAGGCGGTGGAAGCGGCCCTCAACGCCCCCGAGGCGGTCCGCTCCGGACTGTATCCCGAGGCCATCCTCTGCGCCAATGATTTCCTGGCCGAGGCGGCGATCAAGGTGCTGGCCGAGCATCGTCTGGCCGGCAGGGTCCTGGTGGTGGGCCACGACGCCGAGCTGTCCGCCTGCCAGAGGGTGGTGGAGGGCACCCAGCTCGCCACCATCTACAAGCCCATTCCGCGCCTGGCCACCCTGGGGGCGGAAATGGCGGTGCGGCTGGCCCGGCACGAGCCCCTGCCCTCCACCCGCACCATGAACGACGGCAGCCAGGAGGTCCCCACCCTGCTGCTCGACGTGCTGGCGGTGACCCGGGCGAACATGCTGGACACCGTCATCAAGGATGGCTTTCATCGCTTCGAGGACGTCTATCGGCATATCCCGGTGGAACGCCGGCCGAAACTCTAGGCATGCGCATTTTATTTGGGCAAAGCCCGTGCGGGTCCCGGCCCGGGCGGCAGCCGACGCCGCAAGAAATGCCAGATATTGTCAAGACCGGCTTCATGACAACGGGAAAGCCCGGACGGTAAGGTCATCCCATGAGCGACCACATTTTCGAGATGGAAAACATCTCCAAGGATTTTCCGGGGGTTCGGGCCCTCGATTCGGTCAATTTCCGGGTCAAGAAGGGAGAGATCCACGCCCTGGTGGGGGAGAACGGGGCCGGAAAATCGACCCTCATGAAGGTCCTGTCGGGCCTGTACCCCTACGGGTCCTACTCCGGCCGGATCATCATCAACGGGACCGAACGGCACTTCCACACCATCAAGGACAGCGAGCGCGCCGGGGTGGTGGTCATCTACCAGGAACTCGCCCTGGTGAAGCAGCTCTCCATCACCGAGAACATCTTCCTGGGCTCCGAGATCGCCCGCAACGGGGTCATCAACTGGGACCTGGCCCTGGTCGAAGCCCGGAAGTGGCTCCAGGAGGTCGGCCTCACCGTCGACCCCATGGAGAAGGTGGTCAATATCGGGGTGGGCAAGCAGCAGCTGGTGGAGATCGCCAAGGCCCTGGCCAAGAACGCCGAGATCCTCATCCTCGACGAGCCGACCGCCGCGCTCAACGAAGAGGACTCCCGGCACCTGCTGAACATCCTGCGCCAGCTCAAGGCCAAGGGCGTGACCTGTATCTACATCTCGCACAAGCTCGAAGAAGTCATGTCCATCGCCGACAGCGTCACCGTGCTGCGCGACGGGCAGACCGTCCGATCCCAGACCATGGCCGAAGCTGGCGGCATGACCGAGGCCAAGATGATCAGCCTCATGGTGGGCCGCACCCTGGAGCAGCGCTACCCGCGCCAGCCACACCAGGCCGGCGAAGTGGTGATGGAGGTCCGGAACTGGACCGTATGGCACCCCGAGCTGGTGGAAAAAGAGATCATCAAGGACGTCTCCTTCCAGATCCGCAAGGGCGAGATCCTGGGCATCGCCGGGCTGATGGGCGCCGGCCGGACCGAACTCTTCATGAGCCTGTTCGGCGCCTATGGCTCCCGGAGCCAGGGCGAGGTCACCATCCACGGCCGCAAGGTCGATATCCGGGAGCCCCGGCACGCCATCCAGAACGGCCTGTCCTACCTCTCCGAAGACCGCAAGGGCAACGGCCTGGTGCTGGGCATGGACATCCTCTCCAACATCACCCTGGCGTCCCTGCGCAAGCTCACCAGTCCGGGCGGCGGAACCGCGGAAACCGGGCCGCAGCTGACCCGGGCCGGCGTCATCAACATCCTGCAGGAAGTGGTGGTCACCAACCGCTACGTGCAGCGGCTGGCCATCAAGACCCCGTCCATCGAACAGAAGGTCAACAACCTTTCGGGCGGCAACCAGCAGAAGGTGGTGCTGGCCAAGTGGCTCCTGACCCAGCCCGCCATCCTGATCCTGGACGAGCCGACCCGGGGCATCGACGTCGGCGCCAAGTTCGAGATCTACAACATCATGAACGAGCTGGTCGAGCATGGCGTGGCGATCGTCATGATCTCGTCGGAGCTGCCCGAGGTGCTGGGCATGAGCGACCGGATCCTGGTCCTGCACGAAGGGCGCCTGACCGGGGACCTGCCCTGGCAGGAGGCCACCCAGGAAAAATGTATGTACTACGCCACAGGGGGTAAATGACATGTCGGAGCTGGACCAGAAACCGGGCTTGTTGGCTGAGCTCCGGAAGGGGTTTTCCCACAACCTGAAGCAGTACGCCATGTTCATCGCCCTGCTGGGCATATGGGCGATCTTCACCTACCTGACCCACGGCATCTTCATCAGTCCGAGAAACATCAGCAACCTGATGGTCCAGAACAGCTACATCGCCATCCTGGCGGTCGGCATGGTCCTGGTCATCGTCGCCGGCCACATCGACCTCTCGGTTGGTTCGGTCGCCGGCTTCTGCGGCGCGGTGGCGGCCTACGTGCAGTGCCTCTGGCACTGGGGCACCCCGGCGGCGATCCTGGCCGCGCTGGGCGTCGGGCTCCTGGTGGGCATCTGGCAGGGCTACTGGATCGCCTACAAGCGCGTGCCCGCCTTCATCGTCACCCTGGCCGGCTGGGGCATGTTCCGCGGCATGGTCATCCTGGTGACCGGCGGGCAGACCATCGCTCCCCTGCATGACAGCTTCACCGCCATCGGCGTCGGCTACATTCCCCAGCTGTTCCTCATCGGCAAGGTGGGCAGCCTGCCCGGCCAGGTGCCGTTCCACGATCTGACCCTGATGCTCGCCCTGGCCGCGGTGGTGATCTTCGTCGTCCTGGAGCTGCGCAACCGCGCCCGGCGCAAGGGCTACGGCTTCGAAGTGCTGTCGCTTCCGCTGCAGACCGCCAAGCTGGTCTTCCTGTCGGCCATGATCATGATCTTCTTCTACTTCATGATCATGTATCGCGGCATTCCCTGGGCCATCGTGGTGGTGGCCATCCTGGTGCTCCTGTTCAATTTCATCAGCACCAAGACGGTCTTCGGCCGGCATGTCTACGCCATCGGCGGCAACAAGGATGCCGCCCGGTTGTCAGGCATCAATATCAGCGTCCTCAACCTGACCATCTTCATCATCATGGGGCTGCTGTCGGCCATCTCCGGGCTCGTGTTCACCGCCCGGCTCAATTCCGCGACCGCCTCCGCCGGCAACCTGTTCGAGCTGGACGCCATCGCCGCGGCGATCATCGGCGGCACCTCCACCCTGGGCGGGGAAGGCACCATCATCGGCGCCATCATCGGCGCCCTGGTCATGGGCTCGCTGAACAACGGCATGCAGCTGCTCAACATCGAGACCCAGTACCAGATGATCATCAAGGGCCTGATCCTGCTGTTGGCGGTGTGGTTCGATATCTCCAGCCGCAAGACCGCCAAGTAGCCGCGACGCCCCAGGAGTGTGACCAAGTGATGGTCCGGGTCCCTCCCTTTCGCCCTGGTCGTTGTCTCTGAACGCATTCGCGTTCAGAGACAACGGAGTCGATCCGGCAGATTGGCGGAGACTGTCTCAGGGGATTGGCGAAGGTCCAGGCGAAGTGAAGTCTGGTTGAGCCGAAAACCCGGAGGTGGATACACAAATACCGGTTGCCCTCCGGCGAAGCAATCCGTTCTGTTGGATCGCTTTTCAGCGATCCAACAGAACGAACTGGGGCGAAATGGAGGGACCCGAGCCTTTACTTGATCAGGCTCTACCGCAGCTTGAGCGAGCTGAGCGCCAGCAGGCTGCAGACGATGGCGGTGATCCAGAGGCGGATGACCACCTTGGTCTCCTTCAGGCCGCCCAGCTCCATGTGGTGGTGGAAGGGGGCCATGCGGAAGATGCGCTTGCCGCCCCGGAGCTTGAAGCTGCCCACCTGCAGGATCACGCTGAAGGCCTCCAGCACGAACAGGCCGCCGGCGATCACCAGCAGCAGCTCCTGCTTGATCATGATGGCCACGGTGCCCAGGGCGCCGCCCAGGGCCAGGGAGCCGGTGTCGCCCATGAACACCTCGGCCGGATGGGCGTTGTACCACAGGAAGCCCAGCGAGGCCCCGCCCATGGCCGCCATGAACACGGTCAGCTCGCCGCCGCCGGGCACGTGCGGCACCATCAGGTAGCCGGCGATCTTCACGTGGCCGGCCACGTAGGCCAGGATAGCGAAGGTGGTGGCCACGATCAGGGTGCCGCCCACGGCCAGGCCGTCCAGGCCGTCGGTGAGGTTCACCGCGTTGCTGGTGCCCACCATCACCAGCCAGATCCACGGCACCAGGAAGATCCCCACGTGCGGCGTGAAGCGCTTGAAGAACGGCACCGACAGCTCCTCGGTCTGCGGCCCGCGCAGGTTGAAGTGCAGCACCAGGTAGGCCACCAGCAGGGAGATGCCGGTGAGCAGCACCATCTTCTGCCAGCTGCGCAGGCCCAGGTTCTGCTTGCGCAGCAGCTTCTTGGCGTCGTCGCAGGCGCCCACCAGGCCGAAGCCCACCAGGGACACCAGCGCCACCCAGATGCCCATGCTGACCAGATCGCACCACAGCACGGTGGAGATCACGATGGAACCCACGATCAGGGTGCCGCCCATGGTGGGGGTGCCGGCCTTGGCCTGGTGGTTCTGGGGGCCGTCGGCCAGGATCGGCTGGTTCATCTTCAGCCGGGTGAGGGTGCGGATCACCAGCGGGCCGAACAGCAGGGACAGCACCATGGCCGTGGCCGCCGCCATGGCGGCCCGGAAGGTCACATAGCGGAACACGGACAGTCCGGGGATCAGTTTATTGAACGGGAGAAGCAGCCAAGGGATCATGGGGGTCCATTATACGCGGAAGTGGGCAGGGTCCGGTCGGCCGCGGCGGCGCCGGGGCCGCGGAGAGCGGGGGTCCAGGACGACAGAGAGGTGGCGGGGCGGGCCTAGCCGGGCCCCAGCCGTTCCAGGAGCCAGGCCACGGCCCGCTCCGCCGCCCAGAAGCGGCTGCCCTTCACCAGGATCCGGTGCTCCGCAGCCAGCCGGCCCAAGCCTTCGGGATCGTCGCGCAGAGCCTCGAAATCCGGGAAGGCCCGGGCGCCGGGGCCGAAGCCGTGGGCCAGTTCCCCGGCGTGCTCGCCGTAGACCCACAGCCGGGCCAGGCCCAGGATCTTGAGGGCGTGGCCGGTGTCCTGGTGCACCCGCGCGGAGGTGGCCCCCAGTTCCCGGATGCAGCCCAGCACCGCCACCGCTTCACCCCCCGGCAGCCCCAGCAGGGCCTGGGCGCAGGCCAGGATGGAGTCCTGGCTGGCGTTGTAGCTTTCGTCCAGCAGCCAGCCGCCCTGGGCCAGGGCGTGCAGCCGGCCGCGGCCGGGCTCCGGTTCCACCGAGCCCAGGCCATCGGCCACCCGCCGGGGGTCGCCGCCGGCCAGGATGGCCAGGGCCCCGGCCAGGGCGGCGTTGCGCACCTGGTGGGCGCCGCGCAGACGCAGCCGTACCGCCTCCTGGCCGCCGGGATGGCGCAGCAGGAACTGCTCCCCCTGCAGGCCCAGGGATACCTCTTCCGACCAGCCGAACGCGGCCCCATGGCCCACCGGCACCGCCTGGGCCCGGGCCGCCCAGGGCTGGAGCGCCACCCAGCGGCACCAGGGGTCCGCGGCCAGGTGCACCCAGGCACCACCCGGCCGCAGCCCGGCCACCAGTTCGCCCTTGGCCCGGGCGATGCCCGCCTGGCCATCCACGAAGTTCTCCATGTGGGCGCTGCCGATGTTGGTGATCAGGCCGAAATCCGGCGGCACGATGGCGGTGAGCTGGCCCATCTCGCCGGGGGTGGAGATGCCCAGCTCCACCACCGCCGCGTCCAGCCCTTCGGGCAGGGTGGCCAGGGCCTCGGGCACGCCCAGGGTGTTGTTGCGGTTGCCGGGCGTCTTCCAGGCGCCGGTGGCGCCGGCCAGCAGCTCCTTGGTGCTGGTCTTGCCCACCGAGCCGGTGACCCCGAACACCTGTCGAGGCCGGCAGGCCTCCAGCCGCGCGGCGCCCCAGCGCTGCAGCGCGGCCAGGGTGTCCGGCACCACCAGCTGGGGCACCTCCAGGGGCAGTTCGTGGTCCACCAGCAGGGCCGACGCGCCCCGGGCCACCGCCTGGGCGGCGAAGGCGTGGCCGTCCCGCTGGGCCCGGATGGCCACGAAGCCGTCTCCGGGCCGAAGGGTGCGGGTGTCCATGGACAGGGCGGCCGGCCGCGGGTCCGGATCTCCCCCCGCGGGCCGCATCGGGGTCACCAGGGTGCCGCCCACCGCCGCCTGCACCTGGCTGAGGCGCCACAGGCTCATCGCGCCACCTCCGCCCAGGGCCGGGGGATCGGCCGGCCGTGCAGGGCCGCCTCCACCGCGCCCCGGTCGCTGTACGGGTGCTTGACGCCCATCACCTCCTGGTACGGCTCGTGGCCCTTGCCCGCCAGCAAAAGCAGGTCACCGGGCCGACAATCGGCGATGGCCGCGGCCACCGCCAGGGCCCGGTCGGCGATCCGGTGGTAGCGGGCCGGGTCCTGCCGGATCGGGGCGGGGATGCCCGCGGCACCGTCGTCCAGGATCGGCTCCGGGGCCTCCCAGCGGGTGTTGTCGGAGGTGTGCCAGACCACATCGGCACCGGCGGCCACCGCCGCGGCCATGATCGGCCGCTTGCTCCGATCCCGGCTGCCGCCGCAGCCGAACAGCACGTGCAGCCGGCCCCCGGGCGCCAGCAGCCGCCGGCCTTCGGTCAGCAGCTTGTCCAGGGCGTCGGGGGTGTGGGCGTAGTCCACCAGCACGCCGAACGGCTGGCCGCAGTCCACCCGATCCAGCCGGCCCGGCGCCCCGGTGATCCCGGGCAGCGCCGCCAGCAGCTCCGGCAGCGGGAACCCGGCCTCGGCCAGGGCGGCCAGGGCGGCCAGCAGGTTGTAGACGTTGAACCGGCCCAATAGCGGGCTACACACCGGCCAGGCGCCGGCCGGGGTCTCCAGCTGGAACCGGGTGCCGGTGGGACTGAGCTCGAGCCCGGTGGCCCGGTACTCGGCCGCATGCTCCAGGCCGTAGCCGCGCCAGCCGCGCCCTTCCGCCAGCAGCCGCCGGCCATACGGATCATCCACGTTCACCAGGCCCTGGGCGCTCTGTTCGAACAGCCGGCGCTTGGCCTGGAAATAGGCCTCCATGTCCGGGTGGAAGTCCAGGTGGTCCTGGGTGAGGTTGGTGAACACCGCCACCCGGAAGCGCGCCCCCAGCACCCGGTCGAGCATCAGGCTGTGGCTGGACACCTCCGCCGCCGCCGCCACGTCCCCGGCGTCCACCGCGGCCCGCAGCCAGCGGTAGAACACCGGGCTTTCGGGGGTGGTGAGCTTGGCCGGATGTTCTTCGTCCCCGGCCGCCAGGCATACGCCGCCCACCAGGCCGCAGCCTCGCCCGGCCAGCCGCAGCAGCTGGCGGACCAGGGTGGTGGTGGTGGTCTTGCCGTTGGTGCCGGTGACCCCGATCAGGGCCAGGTCCAGATCGGGCTCGCGGTACAGCCGCCGGGCCAGGCGCGCCAGGGTGGCCCGGCCGTCAAGCATGCGGGCGAAGGGCACCGAGGGTTCCAGGTCCAGGTCCCGGTCGCCCAGGATGGCGGATGCGCCCGCGGCCAGGGCCGCCGGCACGAAGGCGGCGCCGTCCTCGCGGCCGCCCCGCAGGGCGGCGAAGGCCCAGCCCGGCCCCGCCTCCCGGCTGTCGCAGGTCAGGTGCCGCACCTGGGCCGCGCCCGCGGGTGGGTCGAAGCGGCCGGACACGTCCTGGTCCCGCATCCAGTCGGCAAAGGCCATGGGGGCATGGGGAGCATGGGGAGCATGGGCAGGCATGGGGTTCACGGGATTCAT
>Ga0302267_10003222_pt1 | contig 18979 bp, 23 predicted proteins | sample III_Bog_E1_3_FD_194555 | JGI IMG/M metagenome (GOLD analysis project Ga0302267, IMG submission 194555) | Peat permafrost microbial communities from Stordalen Mire near Abisko, Sweden - III_Bog_E1_3 | ecosystem: Environmental > Terrestrial > Soil > Wetlands > Peat | place: Sweden: Abisko... | reverse complement strand
CCAGAGCGGCGACAGACCGATACCGCGCAGGCTCGTCATCACCTCGAAGAAGCTGGCGGGGCACCCGGAGTACGCGGCAACGCTGACGTGGGATGCCGCACCCGATATCGACGCCACGACGTTCACGTTCGCGCCTCCTGCGGGCGCAAAAAAGATCCTTTTTGGCGCTCCGCCGCGGCCACGCGGGACGGCTACTCCAGGACAATAGAACAGGAGCTCTGATCATGAATCGAAACCCCGTTCGAGCGGCAACTGTGCTGACTCTTCTTCTCACCGCTCTTGCTGGTGCCGGCGCGCCCTCGGCTGCGGCCGAGACACGTGGTGCGAGCGGGCGAGGCGCTCCCGCGGCGCGGCCTGCGAACGTGCAGACCGCGCGCTCTAGTGTTGGCAATCGCAACGTCAACGTCAGTCACACCACAAGCACGAGCCACAACGTGAACGTCTCGCGGAACGTCAACGTCCAGCGGAGCTCGGACGTGCATGTCAACCGGGAGGTCGTCCACGGACGATACGATCGGTGGGGCCATCCCATCGGCCCGGCCATAGGCGTTGCAGCGACAGCCGTGACCCTGGGGAGCATCGCCGCCGCGCTCCCCCCGGGATGCACGGCGGTGACGATCGCAGGGATTACCTACGAGCAATGCGGCGCGAGCTATTACCAGCCGGTCTACCAGGACGGGGAGGTCCAGTACGTCGTCGTGAGCCCACCGCAGTAGCGCCGCGCCGTTAGAACGTCCCGACGGCGGCGACTCCACCGCCGCCGGGGTAGCTCGCCGGTATGAAGTGCACCGTGGGTCGGCCGACCCGGGCCGGCCCCGCCTTTCCCGTCGTCCACGTCCACGGCGCCCAGTTCGTATACCGCCGCGGGACGAGCAGACTCGCCAGGATGGCGAGCGCCCCGACATCCTGCGCGATTCCGTCGCCGATGACGAGGACCCTGTAGGCGGCGCAGCTTGCGGGCACCTGGGGGCAACTCGGCCTTCCGGCATAATCGATCCACGGACCGACGAGCGGAATGTAGAGGTTCTGGTCGCCTGAGTACGAGCTCTCGGCAGCCACAGCGACCGAGGCGAGGTAGGGGCCGGTGAACAGCACGAGGCCGGTTCCGAGCGCTGCGTTTGCTCCGCCGTACGTCGTCGGCTCCGCGCCGACCGACTTCAACGATGACTCGTAGGAAACGGCCGTGTCGGCGAACGTGCTCGACTGCCAAAGATCGGCACTCGCGAGGATGCCCACGCCCAGCGTCATCGCGTGCCGAAATCGCATGAGCCGCCTCCGTCCGCCTCGAGCCGGAACGAACGGATGCATTCGCGATGCCGGGGGCATCGCTGTGGCCGCTGAACGTCGAGGCCCGGGGCGGCGCTACTGGGGTGGCCGCGTCGTCACAGGCGTGGTCGTCGTCGTGCCGCCGATCCAGACGAAGTGATCGAGCAGCACGCTGGAGTCGAGAAGGCCGTCGCCGGCGTCCCAGATCATGAAATCGATCGTGAACTGTTCGCCACCTTTGATGGGTGCCGAGGTGGTGAGCCAGCCCGTGGCGCCACCCAGCGTCGCGCTGACGTCCTGGCTGGTTCCGCAGATGGTGGTTGCCATGTCGCCGAAGCCAGTGCCGGAAAGCTCGCTCGTGCCGCCGCCGCAGGTCGAGACGGGCTCGGTAGGTGCCCCCATGCCTTGCGAATTGCCGCATCCGAGCGGCGCACCGGAGGTGCACCTATCGAAGAAGGCGGCGTTGACCGCAATGGGATCCTTGTTGGAATCGAACGATACGTTGCCCGTCGTCTCGTTCGACGTGACATACGCAACGAACGCATCGTTGTAGTTGGAGCAAACGAAGTTGGGCCACTCACTCGAATAGAAGTCGAAGTCGAACTGGAAGCCCGTGGCGTTCGGCGGCGCCTTCAGGACGAGCTTCACGTCGATCATGTCGTTGACGAGGTTGTCCTGCTGGCAGCCCTGCGCGGCTTGGGGAAATCCGGGGGGCGCGGTCCCGGTCGGGTAGTTCATCCCGTCGAGCGGACCGTCCGGGCTGCTGTTCACGAAGTCAGAGTCGGCTCCGACGTTATAAAAGGGATCGTTCATCGTATTGAGCAGCGTCCCCTGAGCGTCGTCGTACTGACGGGCGTAGCCTGAGCTCAAGACGCCGATGCTGCTCCCCTCGCGCGGGATGATGACGCTACCGAAACCCGGGAGCAGCCCCCACTGACCGGCGTGAGGCGCGGTCGTCGAACCGTAGGCGTTGGAGTAGGTCGCGCTGACGAGACCGTAGCCCGCCCCCGAGACGGTCGTGCAGATGCCGAGGGCTTTGGCGAAGCTTGCTGCGTTCGCATCATCGACCGCCAGCCCCATATCGCAGGGGGGCGTCGTGTCGATAGGACCGTCACCCTGGAGGTCGGCGTCCGAGCTACCCGTCACCCCCGAGTCGCTCCCAGGGGTGAACATGCCGGTGGTACCCGTGTCGGTGCCGTTGGAAGGACCGCCGGAATCGTACCCCTGGCCGGGGGGCGGCGTACCGCCATCCTCCGACTCGAAACCGGCGCCCGCCTTCGGCGTGCCGGAGCACGCCGCAGCCATCACCCCTACGAGGGCAAGCGACCCCACCGCACCACTGCAAACCAGAAGTCTGCGCATCGTGTCTGCCCTCTGCGAATCCCGTTCCCGGTAGTCTCGCAGGTGTTGGGCGCCAGCGCCGGGAGAAACACCCGTTGCGCCGACGGTGAGGGAGTGGATCCCGCGACCACCGCCGCGACGCGTCGATCATCGTTGGCACAGTTCGGCCAACGGAGCCGCCGTTCGGCCTGCTCCGGGGCGATCGCGACGTCAATGCATGAGCATGACGATGTGGTCAACGCACCCATCTCACGCGGCGCCACCGTGCGACTAGTACGCGACCGGAGCGTTGCAGTCGTTGTAGCCGTTGTAGAGGGTCCAGCCGGCCGGGGCGGCGCACTCCCCGCTGTACTGGCAGCATAGGCCCGGCTCAGTGTCCGCGTCCTTCGCCCACACGACGCTCGCGGTGCAGTCTTCGCCGCCCGAGTGCGCAGCGACGGGGAGCGGGCAAGTGCTGCCGCACGTCTTGACGGTGCACTGCCATTGGCCGTTCGCACCGCACGTGCAGGTATTGCAACCGTCGGCTGCCGCTTCCACGTCGCCCGCCTGGTCGCAAGCGATTGGCACTGGGGCGGACGTGACCGACGGGCCGGGGAGTGCGCAGCCAACCACGAGCAAGCTTCCGAGACCGAGTAGAGCCTTTTTCATGGAGGAGCTGGATTGCAACGGGCGCTCCGCGATGAAAGCCGCAAGATTCGCCCGAGAATGTCGCGGGCGTGAACGTCGCTTGCGCGGCCGAACGCGAACACTCGTTGTCACCCAGCTGGAGATGGAGCTGACGCTCCCCGGTCGGTGACCCGTTCGCGATCCAGGCATCCCGCCGAGCGCCTGTGCCCCTTTTGCGATCGTCTCTTTCCTGCTCGTCCTCGCGGCGCCGATGGCGTCGTACACGCTTGGCACGGGCGACTACACCGTCGTCCTGGCGATCGGAGGAACGCATATCTCGCTGACGCGCGGCGGCACCTCGCTCCTGGAATTCCCGGCGGACGCTTGCCAGCTCGGCGTGGTGGCCTGCGGCCTCGCTCGCGAGCCGCGGCACCGTTGCTCCGGCGCGAGTCACGCTCTTGGGGGGACGAGAATCACGGGCTGGTTCTGGGAGCCCGCGATTGGCGGCAGGCTCTGGCTGAAGATTGTCGCCACCGGTCCCCGAGGGTCCCGTTTTCGCCGAGCTCACCGGTGCCCCGGGTCCCACGGTGCTGACGGCGGTCGTGGGCGAGGCGGGGTGACGTGCGAGCTCAGGCTCGGTGCTCGAGCTCCGTGAGCCTCTGGTGCATGAGCACTCGCGTCTCCGCGTCGTGATGCGGATGCCCGTCTACGATGTCGATGGCGCGACGGAGGAGGTCTGCGGCGCGTTCGCGTTGCCCCCGTACTTCGGAGACCATCGATAGCAGGTCGATCCCTTCGACCTCTTGGGGGAAGTCTCGCATCAGGTCGTGAGCCATCGCCTCGGCGTCATCGACATGACCTTCGAGGATCAGATCTAGGGCGCGGTCGGCTCGCTCGTTCAGCGCATCGACGCAGCAGTCGCAGATGTCGTCGCCAGCCTCGACATGGGCGACGATGTTCGCCGTGGTGCGGTCTGGGTTGGGGTTGGAGGTCGGAGCGGTCAGACAGCACCGCTTGTACTTCTTGCCGCTGCCGCAGAGGCACGGGTCGTTGCGTCCGATCTTGGCCATGGTGCGGGTCGCAGAATCCGATGCCAGCGATGAGTGGGCAAGTTGATTGCGACGGACCCTCCGAGCCAGCGTTCAGGGTCTTCGTCTGCGCGCTTTGCGGTCGTGAAGTCCACGTGTGCGCACCGTGCGATTCCGGACAGATCTACTGCGAGGGCGACTGCCGCAAGACGCGACGGCGTGAGTCTCTGCGTCGCGCGGGGGCCACATACCAGCGCTCGCCGAGGGGGGCGCGCAAGCATGCCGCGCGACAGGGGCGGTTTCGTGTGGGCAACCTTTCAGCGCAGAAAGTGACGCATCACGGATTCTCTTTGTCTCCCCCGCGCGTCATCGTGGCGGCGTCGGCGATGGATGTGCGCGCCGGCCCGGAGGATGGCGATGGCGCTGTGGAGGACGAGGCTGCGACTCAACGAGGACCTGAGGCTGCTCGTGACGAGCCCCGAGGGCGACGATCTGATCAAGGCACGGCTACCGCTCCGGCCTCCGCACCCGCGTGCGCTCTTGACGATGCTCGAGGGGATCGCGCTTTTCAGCGGGGAGCCGCTCTACGCTGTGATTTCTGCGGGCTCTCACCAAGACGCGTGGCTCGGGTCCGAGCAGTGGTGCGAGGATCTGTGGCCCGCCGAGAGCCCGCTGGTCCACTTCGACTTCGCGATCCCCGCGCCGCGCGTTCGCCGCCGGCTCCGCGGCGTCGGTGACTTCCGCGACGTGCGACGAGAGCTTCGCCTGGTTTGGTCTCGATGAAGGACATCGACTCCAGTCGCGTCGCCGAAGTACTGCGCCTCGGCCTCGTCGAGGGCGTCGGGGTGCGTGCGATCGCGAAGCGCCTTCACATGGCGCGAAAGACCGTCCGCAAGATCCTCGGCCGGCATCGAGCACCCCCAAAGCCCGCGCCCGAGCCCCGAGGCTCGATCCTGGATCGGTACGAGCCCGCGATACGCTCGGTCCTGGACGACACACCCGACATGCTCGCGCCCGCGCTGCTCGAGAGGCTCCGGCCGCTCGGGTACACGGGAGGCGTCACGATCCTGCGTGACCGTCTGCGGCGACTGCGTCCACGCGGGCATCGCGAGGCGTTCCTGACCCTCGACTTCCCCCCGGGCGAGGCGATGCAGGTGGACTGGGCCGACTTCGGGTTCGCGTTGCCAGGTGTTCCCCGTCGCGTCAGCGCGTTTGTCGCCGTCCTCTGCTACTCGCGCCGGCTGTACATCGAGTTCACGGTCAGCCAGACGATGGGCGCGTTCCTGCGCTGCATGGAGCGGAGCATGCGCTTCTACGGTGGAACGACCCTCGCCGACATCTTCGACAACATGAAGACCGTCGTGACGTCGCACACCGCGACCGCCACGGTCTTCAACCCGAGGTTCCTCGACTACGCACGCGCTCGGGGCTTCGCCGTCCGTGCTTGCAACGTGAGGAGGGGCAATGAGAAGGGCCGCGTCGAGAGACCGATCGGCTTCGTCCGTCGACGCTTCTGGCCCGGTCGCCGCTTCCGTGACCTGCTCGACCTCAATACCCAGGCTGCCCGGTGGCGCGACGACTTCGCCAACGGGCGTGTGCACGAAGTCACGGGCAAGGTCCCCCAGCTCGTCTTCGATCACGAGGAGAAGCGGCTGCTCAAGCCGCTCCCCGTCACGCCATTCGATACCGACGACGTTGACGGCATGGGCGTGACCAAGATGTTTCGGGTCTCCTTCGATCGAAATCGCTATTCGGTTCCCTGGAGGCTCGCGTCGCAGCAGGTACTGGTGCGCGCGGACGACGACTTCGTCTCGATCGTGCTCGAGACCAAGCAGGTCGCGCAGCATCGTCGCTCGTGGGACATCGGCCAGGACATCGAGCACCCATCGCACAAAAGGGAGCTACTCGAGCGCAAGCCACGCGCGACTGCGGCCGGCGATCTGCCGCCGGCGCTCGGCGCGCTCGGAGACCTCGGACGCTCCTACTTCAAACTGCTCGCCGCGGGCTCCCGCTCGATCCATCGCGAGTCCGTCCGACTCATCCTCCTCGTCGAGATCTTCGGCGCGATCGCCACCGCCAGCGCCATCCGTGAGGTCATGGAGACCGGCCACGTCGGCGCCGAGTACGTCGAGTACGTCCTGCGCCACAAGCGGGGTCTCGTCCCGCATCCTGCCCCCTTGCGACTCGGCAACGACGAGCTCGACGCCATCTCCCTCCCCGAGCCCGATCTGTCCGTCTACGACCGCCTCCCTCCGTCGCCCATGACGCGCAACCCGGGCGAGCCGCCTCCCGAGACCGAGCCTTCATGAAGAAGAAGGAAGGCGACGATCCCCCCAGCGACGAGCTCGAGTTGCTCGTCCAGAAGATGCGCTGGCTCAGGCTCCCCGGCATGGCGAAGCTCGTCGCCTCGATCCTCGAGCGCGCCGCCAAGGACAACCTGTCGACCCTGGACGTCGTCCATCGCCTCTGCGACGAGGAGAAGCTGAGCCGCATCAAGAGCGCCGTTGACCGCCGACTCCGCGACGCGCGCTTCCCAGAGATCAACACCGTCGACGCGTTCAACTTCGACTTCGACCCGCTTCGAAAGAAGCTTCGCGCTCGTTACCTCGGCCTCCACGATCTCGACTTCCTCGACAAGGGGATCAATCCCCTCTTCATCGGCACGCCCGGTACGGGCAAGACGTTCCTCGCGCGGGCTCTCGCCTACAAAGCTTGCCTGGCCACCAGGCGTGTCGTCTTCGTCTCCGCACCACGCATGCTCAACGAGCTACACGGCGCGGAGATCCACGGCGTCCTGGAACGCGCTCTGCGGCGCTTCGTCCGCGCCGACCTCCTCGTCATCGACGACTTCGCCGTTCTCGCGATGGACGCCGCGCAAGCCAAGCTCGCCTTCCAGGTCATCTCGGAGCGATACGACTTCCGACGCTCGACCTGCATCACCACCAACCGCGCCTTCAAGGACTGGACGAAGGTGTTCCCGGACGCCCTCAACGCCCAGGTCATCGCCGAGCGTCTCACCGAGCGTGCCGAGCTCTTCGTGCTCGAGAAGGGATTCCGCAACGCGACCGTCTGAGCCGCATCGCCATCCTCATGGGAGACGGGCCACCCTCCGCAAACCCCGACACGGCGATCGACTTCGCGCCCGGGGCGCCGGAAGGCAAAGGCGAAGAACCGTCTCGGCGCCAGCGGGTGGGCCCCTGGGCACCGGTGATTCCGCTGAAAGTGGGACCCCACGTCGCCGGTGGCGACACCCCGTTTTGCAAGCGGGACTCGCTTGCGGGCTCGCCGCGTGGAGAGGGCGTTCGGCGCGCGCTACGGGTGGGGCGCGTGTCAGACCAGCAGCGCGGCGGCGTGAGCGAGGAGGTTGCTGGTGAGGGCGGCGAGGAGGGCGACGCAGGTGACCCTCGCGATGCCGCGCACCAGTAGCTGGGCGGTCCCGTGGTGGCACTTGAGGTGAGCGTTTGACAGCTCGCAGAGAGCGGCGCGAGCCCGGTAGGTCCGCTTTGCATCGTCGGTCTGCATCCGTTCGCGCCAGGCGAGGATCTCGGGCGAAGGGCTCGTGGTCGTCGGGCTCTTCTCGCCATCGGGGACCGCGATGAGGACTTCGACTCCGCGTCGCGTCGCGGCCTCTATGCACGCGTGCTTGGCATGGTTGGCGTCGGCGAGCAGCTTCCTGGGGAGCTGTCCTGTACCTGGTGCTCGGTCAGGACTTGGGCGGCGTCCAGCTCCCCGAGGCGAGCCAGCTCGCGAGCGTCGTCAGGTCTGGACTCACGCGCCGCAGCGCCGCGAGGTCGGCCCGATAGCCGCCGGCTTCGAACCAGCCGAACATCTTTGCCGTCTCCGCGCTCCGCGCTTCGAGCTCGGCGAACGGCTGGCGCTGGAACTGCACAGGGCATCCGGCCGCCGCCGCGAACGTCTGGGCTAGCTCGGTCATCGAGAGCTCGTCGCCGGCGATCTCCAGCGTGCGGCCGGAGATGCCTTCGCGTCCTTCGAACGCGAGTGCGGCGAACACACCGATGTCGTGAACGGCGATCATCTGGAGGCGGGTCTCGGGCGACAGCGCCATGCGAAGCACGAGCTCACCGCCGACCTCTTTGGGACCCGCTTGCGCGAAGTTCTCCATGAAGAACACCGGCCGGAGGATGGTCGCGTGCAGACCGGCCTCACGAATGTGCTGCTCGACGAGATACTTGCTCTCGAAGTGAGGGATGCCGGTGCCGCGCTCGGCGCCACCGACGGACGAATAGACCAGATGCGCTACGCCTGCGGCCTTCGCGGCTTCGGCGACGGCGATCCCTGCTCGCGTCTCGTGGTTCACACCACCGGGACCGTAGGGGGGTTTGCACGCTGAAGACACCATCGACGCCGTGCATCGCGTCTAGCAGCAGGCGAGGCTCGTCGATGTCCCCTTTGACAACCGACACTCCGAGCGTCATGAGCGCCTGCGCCGCCGGCTTATCTGGATCGCGCGTGAGCGCCTTGACGGCGAAGCCACGCGCGAAGAGCGCCCGCGCGGCAGCCCCTCCCTGACGCCCGGTCGCCCCGAGCACGAGAATGGTCTGGTTGCCAGTCGACATCAAAGAGCCTCCTTCCGTTAGATGCATCAACCGACCCCTAGCCTTCTCCATCCGCGGCTGCCGAGGTCCGCTACCTCCGCAAGTACCTCAGCTGGTCCGGGGCCGACTTCGCCCGGCACATGGGCGTCACGCCCGAGAGCGTCTCCCGGTGGGAAAACGACCGCGAGCAGATGAGCGCCGTGGCCGACCGTCTGCTCCGGCTGATGGTGGCAACGAAGGCCCCCGCGAGTGACTACTCGCTCGACACACTGGCCGAGCTTGGAGAAGCGTCCTCCCCGGTCCGGCTTCGGCTCGAGGTCGCCAAGGGCGGCTGGCACGCGGAGGCCGTCGCGGCATAGCCGGGCCAAGCTCTCCTACGCCGCCACCCGGCGCCACGATCGTCATCTCATTCCCCATAGCTGGAGTGGCCGGGTGCTGCACGATCCCTGCGGCCAACGAGGGTGACGGGATTAGCAACGAACAATGCCACTACGGTCCTCTGGATCCCCCCGTGGCTGCGGATGGGTTGACGGAATTGCAGGACACGTGCGCGGGGGAGCACGGCACGTGGTCAAACAGTATCTAGTTTGCAACCGCAGAGGACAGAGTCGGGCGACGCAACGCTGCCCGAGCGACTGCTCGTTTGACGCAGGCACGCATGACTGACAGCGTGCAAGCCGCCAATAACGACTCTGCGCGCCACTCAGACATGCGCATTCCGCCGTCGTTCTTATCGACTACGTCGACAAAGTTCCGAATCTCCAGCGGAGCACGGACGCATACGTGACCCGCGAAGAATCGGCCACATCGTTCGCTGGTTCGCCACATCGTTCTACACGTTGCTGGTCCGGACGAGCGACGGCTTGGAGTCAGAGAAAGCGTCGCCCCTCATCACAAGGAAAGCAGTGACGTTGCCGGCGGTGCTGACGCTGTCGCCTCCACACGGGCTTGCCGAGGCCGCTCGCGACGTCTCCTTTCACCGCGCCGTGGTCGGTGGACGGACACGCTTGGCGACCGGGCGCCGCGTGGTCCCGGTCTTGGTGCTCCGGGCTGCCTTGGTCGTGGCGCGGCTCTCGACGCAGATGCCGCATTGCTGCGTCGCGCGGGTGTGCGCCGTGCTCAGGCGCACGAGGTCCTCGAGCACCTCCCGGTCGACGTCATCGAGCCGCGCCACGTACAGGCAGCTCTTGCCTCGCTTCACCTTGCCGAGCCGGGCGAGAAGCTCGTCCTCGCCCTTCGCCCCCGAGAGCACGTAGAGAACGAGCGCCGTGCTGCGCGGCGAGAAGCCCGCGAGGCACATGTCGCCCTCGCGGCCGCTCGCGTACCGGTAGTGGTACTTGCCGAAACCGACGATGGACGGCCCCCACATGGCGGGTCGCTCCCCCGTAGCCCGCCGGAAGATGGGCACCAGGGCCTTGGCGTCGGCGCGGCGCGCAGCATCGGGTACGGCGGCGATGAAGTCGTCGGGCTTGATCGGGGTGGGCTTCGTCCTGGATTCAGCCATACGCGCGAGACTACGCCACCGCGAGGCACTCTCAATATCCTACTCGACAGCGTCGACCGGCTCCTCGAGGCGACCAACCTCGGAAAGGGCAGCTTCTACGCCGCCTTCGGCGACAAGAGGAGCCTGCTCCTGCGGGTTCTCGGCGACTACGCGAGCGCGAGAGTCGCGGCCTTCCGGGACCTTCACGAGAGCGCCCCCCGAGCGATCGATGGACTACGGGCGACGCTGCGTCCCACCTTCGGAGCGCGGGGCTGTTTCCTCGCGAACTGCACAGTCGAGCTTTCGCCGCACGACGGCGAGGTCGTCGCTCTGGCTCGAACGACGGTCGGTTCGCTCGAGGCCATCGTGACCCAGACGATTCGACGGGCGATAGACGAAGGAGACCTGGCCAAGACGACGCGCCCTCGAGAGCTCGCAGCAGTCCTGCTTGCGGCCGCAACTGGGCTCGAGTTTCTAGGCCGTGCCGGCCTCGATGCCGCGGCCATCGAGAAGGTCGGTCGCAACGCGGCGCGCGAGCTCCTCGGTGACGCTGCTGGCCGGGCGAGGGCCACCGGACGTCCGCGCGCTCGGCGCCCGTGAAGTACACCGGCGCCAGCCAGATGCTCGGCGCCGCGCAACCCCTCTCCATTTGAGTCATCCAACCAACTCGGCGCGCGGCGTACGCGCGAAGGAAGCGGAAACCGACATGAGCACTGGCGCAAAGGTCGTAGCAATCGTCGGCGTTGGCCCCGGGCTGGGACGCGCGCTAGCAGTTCGGTTTGCCCGAGGAGGATTCGCGGTCGCGCTCGTCGCACGACAGGACGCATCGCTCCGTCCCGTGCAGACCGAAATCGAGGGCTTCGGTGGAACGGCGCGCTCGTACGCGGCGGACGCCGCGAGCGAGAAGAGCGTCGGCGCGACCTTCGCGCGCATCCGCGAGGAGCTCGGCGCGCCAGAGGCGCTCCTTTACAACGCCGGCGCCTTCCAGTCCGGCGGCATTCTCGAGCTCTCGGCGACGGACTTCGAACAAGCGTGGCGCGTAAACTGCCTCGGAGGACTGCTGACCGCTCAGGCTGTTCTTCCAGGGATGCTCGAGCGCGGCAGCGGAACCATCATCTACTCTGGAGCCACGGCTTCGCTACGCGGCAGCGCGCGGTTCGCGGGGCTCGCCGTCGGCAAGTTCGGTCTGCGCGCGCTTGCTCAGTCCATGGCGCGCGAGCTGGGTCCAAAGGGCATCCACGTGGCGCACGTCGTGATTGACGGCGGCATCGATACGCCACGGGCGCGGGCGATGTTCGCCAGCCGCGATCCCCAGACCCTCCTCGCGCCGACGGCCATTGCAGAGAGCTACTGGCACCTGCACTCGCAAGACCCGAGCGCGTGGAGTCAGGAGATCGACCTGCGGCCGTCGCTCGAGAAATTCTAGGGCTCTGCTGGGCGCCACACGGCAGGGGACGCGAGGAATGCTCCCGCATTTTGAGCGCCCCCGACCGAAGGCTCGGGCCGCGCCGCCGCAATCTCGGACACATCCTCGCTCTCCTCGCAGTCGACGGCGGGCCCGTAGTAGCGGAGCGAGCCGCAGCGCGGGTCGACGACGTCGCCGCCCGAGATGGCGGCGACGAGCCGCTCCTCGTCGTCGAACACGAGCTTCGAGTACGCGAGCGGCGCGAGGACCGTCAGCGTCTGAAGCCTCCCGCAGCGGCGCAGGACACGCGGACGGCAAGAGGTGAGCGCGAGCCAGCGGCTCAACGTCTCGGGGCACGGGCTTCCCCCGCACAGGCTCGTCAACGGCTCGGCGCACCGGTAGTTCCGCCGCTGCACGTGCTCGCGAGGGAGCGTCGAGGCCAGCGGTCCCGGCGCTGCGCACGCACGCGCGGCCCCGACGGGAACCGAGGCTTCGACGGGTGCTTCCGGCGGCACGGAGAGGAGAGGCGTACTGGCAGAGACCACCCTCTCCCGGAGGATTACGGCCGGCCCGGGTGAGCTCACACGTGCCTGCGCGGCCGGCGTGGACGGCATGCAGGACAGCAGCGCACCACACGCCAACGCTCGTGAGATTGCACCCATCGCAGCACCCACCCCACCTAGACACGGACCACGGCCGCATGTTCCCCGCGTCCTCCTCGGCCCGGTTGCGGCGGGGCCGCCGTCTGCGCCTCGTTGGTGTGGCGGCCCCATCGGGATCGGCGGCGCGCCATACTCGCTCGGTACCCGCGGGACGCTCGAGGAGCTGAGACAGGCAGGATCAGGGCAAGCCGATTCGGCTCTACGAATGCGCGGTCGGTAGGCGCGCGAGCTATCGTGCAGCCTGGCGCAAGCCCGTGGTGTTCAGGGCGCCGGCGTACAGGAAGCCTTGCCGCCGGCGCTCTGCTGACACCCGCGCGCGCACGTCGTCAGCTGGAGCTTGTGTTGCCTGCACACCAGGAGATCGCGATTTCCGGAGCTGCAGAAGGACTCATCCTCGTGGAGGCACGCATCCCCGGCGAGGTTCTTCGAGGTGTCGCAGAGGATGGCCGACATGTTGTCCTTGTCCTTCCCTGCGAGCGAACACCCGTTCGGCCCACGGCAGGGCTCCGCCACCCAGGTGCCGTCCATGCAGTAGATGCGCTGCTCGGGGCCCCAACATTCGCCGATGAGCTCCTTGGTGCACGGAGTCCCGATCTTCGCCGTCTCCTGATGCTCCACGTACCAGATGGCGAGCGGGACCCCGATCGCGACGAGTGCAATCCGACCGATCAAGCTCCAGGGAACCTTCACCAATCGAACGCTAGCGCGGCACCGCGGCGGATGACCAGCGTGTTCCTGGGAGACTCGGGCCCGCAAGACAACGCGGGATGCGGAGCTCTTCAGGCGCCAGTCAAGCCATCGTGTTTCTCGCGTCGCCCGACGCTCGCTGGGTGACTGGCGATACCCTGCGCGTCGACGGCGGCTCGAGGCTCTGACGAGGTTCGATACGCCCGCCTCTCGCCTGGAGTGAGCGGGCTGCGCGACCGGCGTGCCCTCGTTTCTACGTACCCGACCTCGTGGCGCTTTCGGCCGCCACTACGCGAGCGCTTTCGAGCGACGGTCTCCGGCATCCCAGTACTCGTCCGTAATCGTCGAGGGGTCGGCGAGGAACCGTTCGAGTCGCGTCGCGAGCTCACGCAGGTCGGGATGCGTTCGTGCTCGCGCGAGGCGAAGCAGCGTCCCGGCAAACAGGCGCGCCTCTTCCTCGGCTTCCTCGGCCACCTTCCTTGCGAGGTTGTCCCTGAGGTGTTCCCGCTCCTTCTTACCCCGCCCTTTGCCGCCGCCCATCCACCGGGACGACGGGATCCCGCTCAGCACTTCGGTGCTCGACGTCGCCAGCCACCTGGTCCGGGAGCTGCGTCGCCGAAGGCGATTCCGAAGGAGGTCGAGGACGAATGCCCCCGTTGCACCCTTGCGGGAACCGAGGCCGACGCGCTGCGTGACGCACGGCCGGAACGACGCCCGTGGCGCGGAAGATGCTCTGGGCCGGGCATGAATCTGGTGGCTCTACGTGGCGCCGTTCTCCTCGTCCTCGCGGGATGTCACGAGAATCCGCTCTCTCGCGCAGACGCTGCGGCGAGCAGTTACGTTCCTGCGGTCACGGTCGTCAGAGCGTCCGACGCGGGACCTGCCACCCCACACGAGGGGCCGACGGTGCGCGTGTCCGCCCCATACGCAGCCGTGGTGCGCCGCGTCGACGCGGCGCAGGGGGCTCCCGTCGTGCGCGGGGCGCCGATCGCGCTACTCGCGCCGGTTGGTGGCCTCATGCCGAAGGTCGCAAAGGCGGAAGCGGAGCTTGTCGCGACCGAGCACGATCGGGCGCGCCAGGAGGATCTGCATGCGCGCGGCGAGCCGCAACGCGATGTGGATGACGCCCTCGACCGTGTGCGTGTCGCCCGCGCGCGGGCCGCGCAGGCGCGCGCTGCGGCGGCGTGGGCGGCGAACGCCGACGCAGGCGCTCCCAGCGACGACATCGCGCGCGAGTACTCCTTGCTCGTGCTCGCGCCGTGCGACGGGGTGGTTCTGGCGGCGCCTGACCCGGGCGCGCGCGTGAACGCCGACGCGGAGCTCTTCCTGCTCGGCGAGCCCGCCGCCAAGTAGCGGTGGACCAACCTACCGGGTTCTTCCCGCGCGGACCGGCGCCCCGTCCCCTTCACCTCGCCGACGACGCATCCGGCGGGTACTCCCCGTTCGCGTCCTGCCAGTCGAGCGTGATCGTGTCCTTGCCGTCCTTCGAGTCCTGTTCGAGATGGTCGCCGACCAGCGTGGTAGCTCCCCCCTGGGGCGAGGTCACCATCTTCATGTTGAGCGTGAGGCCGGCGATGACGGCCTGCACGTCCTTCTTCTTCTCGAACATGCGGACGTCGAACCCGAAGTTCGACGCGTAACCCTTGACGATGATGGCGCTCGGGATGTTGATCGACGCGGCGAACTTGGTGCCCACCGTGGGGTCCAGCATCCCGCCCAGCATGCACTTGCCCTGGGCGGCCATGGCCCCTAGCGCCGGATCGGGCATGCTGCCGAGGATGCCGGCCGGTACGCCCGCCGGGAGCTGGAGCCCGGCGAGACCGGCCATGTTCGGCCCCATGGCGGGATTCGCGGGTGGGACCACGCTCGCGTAGGGCCCGACGACGTCCCCGGTGCCCGATCCCGTGATGGGGATCGTCGAGCCGTTGGGGCCTGGCCCGTAGCCGCTCGTCGTGAGGTTGCACTTCGAGTCCTGGCTCGGCGCCACGCGGAACGGATCGCGCGGCTTCGGGTCGTCTTTCGCGTGCCGGCGCCAGCTCTGGACGTCGACGCGCAGCGTGACGTCCTCCGTCGCCTTCACGTCGAGCTTGTCGCGCGCGCCCCCGCCGCGGAGGTGCCAGCTGAGCTTCACCTTGAAGCGCGTCACGGCCACCACGTTGCTCTTGTGGCCGTGGGACACGACCTGCGCGTAGCCCGCCTGCGTCCCGTCGACGGTGCACTTGATCGTCTGCGGCTGCCAGCTGCAGCCGCTGAGCGTGGAGCCGCTCCCCGTGGGGGTGTCGGAGAGCGTCACCTTGCCGTCGCCCGGGTCCTTGCCGAACGAGCCGTTCAGGATGATCTGCTTGGCGCTCTCCTCCATGTCGATGGTGGAGATGGACGGGGCGAGGATGGCGTCGCCGCCGACGAACGCGAGCTGCGCGACGCCCGCGCTGCCGACGCTCTGGCCGTGGCCCAGCGACTGGATCTCCTGCATGGTCTCGAGCCAGTCCCACGGGCGCTCGGGCGGGTTCTTCGTGCCCCAGGTCGTCCACTGGTTGGCGCCGAGCATGCGGTCGAAGGCGAACTGCGCGACGCCGAGCCCCTCGTCGACGCCCACCGGCTCGGTCCACCCCACCGCCAGGGCCACCTTCTGGGCGAGCACGTCGGGCAGGGCGGAGGCGGGATCCGGGTCCCAGCCGGGAGCCGCGCCGGGCTCACCCGGGTTGCCACCTCCCGTCGACGGCCGCGCCATGCTCGAGCACACGGTGAGGAGCACGACGGCCGACGGATCGAACTGCCAGTAGTCCTGCACCCACAGGTTCGTGATGCCGTAGCTCCACTGCGGCCCGCTCGCGACGCTCGCGTACATGTACGCGAGGTGTCCGTCGGCGAGCCACGCCTCGTACTGCTGCGGGTTCTGGAGCGCGCGCTTGAAGCCCGAGTAGCTGTTCGTCGTGATCGGCTGGCCGTTCGCGTCGTAGACCGGCGTGGCGGTCATCATCACGTAGACGTTCCCGCGCTCGACCGTCGAGGTGTCCGTCACCCGGTCGGCCAGGGACCCCATGCCGCCGTGCGTGTTGAAGTAGAGGGCGCCGACGGACGAGTCCATCTTCAGATCCTCGACGTTGCCGCCGCTGCTGCCGGCCGTGTAGCCCTGGCCCGAGAGGTAGGTCGCGATGTTGGAGCGGGCCTGGACCGTGTCGTCGATGCCCAGCGTCTCGATCGCGCGAAACGACTTCTGCGCCGGCTCGTCTCCTCCGGGGACCCCGAGGGCGAGCATCGGATGGGCCTCCGTTCGCTCGGCAGCGCCCCGCTTCGGCGAGCGCCGGATGGCGGCGTCGATGGAGGGATCGTTGACGAAGACCGCGAGGCGACCGTCCTTGAAGCGGCCCCACGCGCCGGTGTGCGTGGCCGCGGCGGCCTCGAGCTCGGGCTGCTTCTTGAGGTAGGCGGCCATCGCCGCGTTGGCCTGCGCCGGCTGCGAGCCCTTGCGGAGCTCATCGAACTTCGCGCCCGCTCGCTGCATCGCGGCCGCGCGGTCGGACATCGCCATGGGGGCGCTCGTCCAGACGGGCTTGCGCCGCGCGGCGCCCGTCTGGCTGCCCGCTGCCCCGGCTAGCGGCTGGGAGCCGATCGCCGTCGCGGTGGGGTGGACCCCAGGTGTGGCCGGTGCCACGCCCTGCGCCGGAGGTTGGGTTTGTGTGCCGCCGCAGGCCACGAGGACCGCGGCGAGCGCCGAACGCCCGCGGATTTTCATGCGCCCGATCCTCGCGCCTTCGCTCACCCGCCGCAAGGAGTCCGGATCGGCAGATCTTGCGCGAGCTGTCCGCCAGGGATGGAGGTCATTCGATTGCGCGTCAGCGCACCCTTGCCTCGGCCTACCAAGTTGGTAGTTAGGTCGTGCTCGACACGGCCCAAAAGCCGAGCCGAGACACCCGCACAGGAGCTTCATGCGCACGTCTGCCTTCGTCTTTCTCTCCTCTCTCCTCGTCGGCGCCTCCCCCCGCCTCCGTGTCGTCGGCGCCCCCCGCGGTCGCGCAGGACCCGGCGCCCCCCTCACCCGTGCACACGTCGCCTGTGCAGACGTCGCCTGTGCAGACTTCGCCATTTCCGGCGGCGACCGCTCCCGGGGACCCGGGCAACGACGTCGTGGCGTGCTTGCAGAAGGCTCCGTCCGGGACCTCCAACCCCGCGTGCGCCGCGTGCGGGGCCGCGAGCTGCGCGGCGCCGATGCGGGCGCTCGGCAACGTGTGCCCCGACTTCCGCGGCTGCGTCTGCGGCGGCAAGTCGATGACCGAGTGTGCGCCGACCATGATGAACGCAGCCTGCATGGAGCAGGGCAAAGCGGTCGGGGCGTGCATGCACCAGAGCTGCGCGGCGCAGTGTGCTCCGCCGGGCACCACGGCGCAGGCGAACGGTTCCGTCGGGGCCGGTCCCGCGCAACCCGCGACGGATGCCGACGGGTGCGCGGCGCTCACGGCATGCTGCGCGCAGCTCGGCCCGAGCGCACCCCCGATGTGCGCGAAGGCCGCCGCGACGAACATGCCGCAGGCCTGCGGCGCGGTGCTCCGGATGTTCCGGAGTCAGGGCCAGTGCCACTGAACTGAAGAAGTGTCCACCAATGGCTCTCTGAGGTCGAAGCGAGCCTGACAGGTCATCGTTTCCCCCGGCTTCCCCACGCAGCGTGACCCTGCCCCGATCGCGCGGACGGTGTTCTTACGCTGCTCTGGACTTTGTACAATGCATTAATTCAAATTCCACAGGACTGCAGTACCCGATCGTCGAGTGCCGTCGCTGGAAGTTGTAGAACCTGTCGATGTAGTCGGTGAGAACGGCGTTCGCGTGGGCGTGGCTGGCGAGGTCGTCGATCTCTTCAACCTCTCGCTTGAGCGTTGCGAAGAAGCTTTCGGCAACGGCATTGTCCCAGCAGTCGCCCTTTCGGCTCATGCTGCATTCGATCGCGTGCGTTTCGAGCGCACTGCGGTAGTCGCCGCTCGCGTACGTGCTGCCGCGGTCGGAGTGGTGGACGAGGCCGGCGTCGGGGCGGCGATCTCGCAGGGCCGCCCGCAGCGCCACCAGCGCGAGGTGCCGGTCGATCGAGGGGCTGGTAGCCCAGCTCACGACGCGCCGGGAGAACAGGTCGAGCATGACCGCGAGGTACAGCCAGCCCTCCCTGGTCCAGAGGTAGGTGATGTCCGTCACCCAGGCTTGGTTCGGCGCGGTCGCGCTGAAGTCTCGCTCCAGGACGTTCGGTGCGATGGGGAACGCGTGGTTCGAGTCGGTGGTCTTGCGGAAGCGGCGTCGCATTCGGCCCGCCAGGCCGGCCTCCTTCATCAACCTCGCGACCCGTTTGCGTCCGACCCTTTCGCCGGTGGCGCGCAGCTCGGCGTGTACGCGCGGACTGCCGTAGCGGCCCGAGCTGGCATCGTGAGCAGCTCGAACACGATCACCCAGCTCGAGGTCGCGCAGGGACCGAGAGGACCCGGGGCGGCCCTTCCAGGCGTAGTAGCCGCTGGTCGACACGCCCAGCAGACGACACGTGACGGCGATGGGGAAGGCCACCTGCTCCGCGGAGACGAACGCGAACTTCACGCGTTCTCCTTCGCGAAGAAGGTGGCCGCTCTTTTTAGGATCTCTCGCTCCATCCGCAGCACCTTCACTTCTCGCCGCAACTGCGACAGCTCCGCCTTCTCCGCCGTCGTGAGCGCACCAGCAGGGCCCTTACCGTCGTCGACCTCTGCTTGCCGCAGCCAGATCCGTATCAAACTGTCGGAGAGGTCAAGGTCGCGCGCGACCTGACTGACGGCGCGACCACCCTCTCGTACGAGCTTCACCGTCTCGGTCTTGAACTCCCGGCTGTGAATGCGCCGGGTGCGTTTCTGCTTGGACATGGGACCCCTTTTCTACGCTCATGCGACTGAGCGCGGGTGTCCACGAAACCGGGTCAACGCCAGGAAGTGGGAGGG
>Ga0302267_10003220_pt1 | contig 18985 bp, 20 predicted proteins | sample III_Bog_E1_3_FD_194555 | JGI IMG/M metagenome (GOLD analysis project Ga0302267, IMG submission 194555) | Peat permafrost microbial communities from Stordalen Mire near Abisko, Sweden - III_Bog_E1_3 | ecosystem: Environmental > Terrestrial > Soil > Wetlands > Peat | place: Sweden: Abisko... | reverse complement strand
GACGTTGTATTTGTTGGTGCAGAAAGTCTTGATCTCCGCATCGGTTCCCGGCTCCTGGAACATGAAGTTGTTGGCCGGAATGCCAACGATCACCAATCCCCTGTCTTTGTATTTTTCGTAGAGCGCTTCCAGGGCCGCGTATTGCGGAGTGAACCCGCACTTGCTCGCCACGTTTACCAGCAGCACCACCTTGCCGTGGTAACTCTTCAGGCTCACCGGATCGCCGTCGATCGATTTCATCGTAAAGTCGTAAATGCTCTTGGACTGTGCAGTCAGGCTGGCACAGGCCAAACAGAACATCACCATCAAATAGAGTTTGCGCATCTGGACCTCCCCCAAAAGCTACTTGCGATGATAGCGGATGGGGATGGGGGAATTGTTACGGAAATGTCATTGGGGGCGGCGTTTTCGGAACTGGCCTCTGGGCTTTTCGGGGGTTCTGGGAATGGGATGCCCTTCTCGGCGAGCAGACGCCTCGCCCCTCCACGGCCCACGCGGCCTTCTTTGGCGGCTTTCTCAAATTCGGCGCCGATCATCTCGTCGTTCTCAAACCACCATTTTGCTTCTTCGGCTTCCGTGGCGAATTTAGGAATCTTCAACATTTGGCGTCAAAGTCCTTGTTATGCGCACCGATTGCGTCTCGCAAGGTCTCGAAGCTACCCGATCTTTCCTCGGGCGACGATTCGGACATTAGATCCAGAAACTGCTGGTCGAAAAACGCCGCTTTCTCCGCGTCGAAGGATGCGGGGTAGAAATCACAGCTCTGAACGCTGAACATGCCAGTTTCCAGGTTTCTGAAGCAGCGATAGCGCCTCAATGTCTCATCAGAGGCTCTCTTCCAAACGCTTATGGACTCAAACATCATGAAACCGGATGTGCTGTCCGGGGCAGTCTTCGGATTTATTTTGTTGTTCCCTCTTGCATAGCCATTTTGCGCTCATTGCCGCAGCTCCACCAGCGTAGCCCCCTGCCTGCCCTCATTTTGCGGTGCCTCAGCTAGCATGGCTACGTGGGGACCGCCGTTCAGGAAATCACGGCTTGCCGTCCAACCTCCGCATTCCTCAGTGCCTCGTGAACGATCATCTTGAGATACGTCTGGTAGCGCAAGCCGCGCTCGGCGGCTTGGATGCGAGCTTTGGCGATGTCCTCCGGATCGAGACGGATGGTGGTAGTGGGCAAGGGCTGTGCCTTTGGCTCAGGAAACGGAATTCCGCGCTCGGCGAAGAGACGTCTAACACCGCCGCGCTTGAGGCGTCCTTCCTTGGCGGCTTTCTGGAATTCATCCGATACCAGTTCCCTGTTGTCGAACCACCACTTGGCTTCTTCATCCTCATTTGCAAACTTTGGAAGCTTGAAGTCACTCATGTTATCCCGCCTTTATCGCCAGATATAGCAGCTTGTCCCGTCTCGTAGGTTGGTACGCAGTAATCACCCGAATCCTGTTGTCGCGCAAAGTGATCACGACTTGGAAGACCTGGGCCTGATTTGTTTCACCGATGTAGGTCCACCGGTCTTCGCCCTCAGCACTCCGCTCGAAGTCCATTTCCATCGGATCGCCGAGAATGATTTCTTCCGCTTCTTCCGGGCTGACATCGTGCTCAGCAATGTGGCGGATGTTAGCGCTGTCCCAATCGAAGAGCTCGTCGTTCATTCTCTCCCCTTTTATCGTAGCTACGTCGTAGCCATTTTGCAACTACTGCCTTAGCTCCACCAGCGTAGCCCCCTGCCCGCCCTCATTTTGTGGAGCCTCAGCCAGCGTTGCCACATGCGGATGCCCCTTCAAAAACTCCCGCACCCCACGCCGCAAAATCCCCGCCCCATGCCCGTGAATGATGCGAACGCGCGGCAGCCCGGCAAGAAACGCGCGGTCGAGATATTTCTCCAGCTCCTCGGTAGCCTCGTCCACCGTGCGGCCAATCAGGTTGATCTCCATCCGCATGTCGTCGGTATTCGCGCTGGTCACCGTTACGTGAACATTCTTCTGCTGGCGCGCCGCGGCCAGTGGATCGGCCCGCTTGGTTGCCGCGGAATCTCCACCAAGAGGGGAAGGTGCGGAGCACTCGTCGCGCTTCACCCGCATCTTGATCGGCCCAAGAGCCACTTCAAACAGATCCTTCTCCACCTCGCGCTGAACGACTGCCAGCTTGTTCATCGATTTGATAAGAACCTGGTCGCCCGGCGCGATGTGCTTGAGGAGGTGCGGCTGCGCATTGGCATCTCCTTGATCCGCGCCCGTGCGGTGCGCCACAACAGTCTGGTTGAAGCTCTCCTGAAACTCGCGGCGCAGGCGCATCATCCGCCGCTCGGCTTCCTTTGATAGCTTCTGCTGCGCGGCGCGATCCTCAATTGCTCGCACCGTCTCGCGCATCTGAAACTCGAAGTCCTTCAGCAGGGAGGCCAGCTTGGTTTCCAGTTCCCGCGTCCGGTTGCGCAGCTCCACGTCACCCTCGCGCGCCAGTTTCGCCCGCTGCTGGTTCAGCGCATATTCACTCTCGCGGGCAGCCTTGCGCTCGGCTTCAAGCTGCGTCACCTCGTTGTGCAACCGGTCAAGAAAGCGCGCAATGTCTACCTGCTGCGAGCCCATTCGCTCGCGTGCAGCGGCCACAATGCTTGCGTTCAGCCCCAGCCGCTCAGCCTGCTGAATGCCGGCCGAAGCTCCCGGCACACCCAGCCGAAGCTGATAGTTGGGCGCCAGAGTCACCTCGTCCACGCCGGCAGCGGCATTGCTCACTCCCGCCGTATTGGCGGCATAGACTTTCAACGAGGTATGGTGCGTCGAAATCAGCGTCCACGCCCCGGCTTCCAAAAAGTGGCTGGCAATAGCCACAGCCAACGCCGATCCTTCCTCGGGATCGGTCGCGGAGCCAAGCTCATCCAGCAGCACCAGCGATCGGGGCCCAGCCAGCCGCGATACCCGGTCGAGATTCGTAATGTGCGCGGAAAAAGTCGAGAGCGCGGCCTCAATCGATTGCGCATCGCCAATATCCGCAAGAAATGCGTTGAAAACCGGGAAACAGGCCGCTCGAGCGGGTACCGGCAATCCAGCCTGGGCCATCATAGCCAACAACGCGGTCGTCTTCAGCGTCACGGTTTTGCCGCCGGTATTGGGGCCGCTGATAATCATCTGCCGCTCGGCCGCGGTCAACTCCAGAGTCAGCGGAACAATCCGTCCACCACTGGCGCGCAGCCGCTTTTCCAGCAGCGGATGCCGCGCCCCTTCAAGCCGCAAAGCATCGGGCGCAATCGATGGGGCAACACAGTCGTAATCGCGTGCAAATCGCGCGCGGGCCTGTAGGCTATCGACCAGTGCAAGCACGCGCGCGCCCTCCACCAGGGCCTGTGCATAGCCGCCCACCTGCCGTGTCAGCGCAACAAAAATGCGGTGAATCTCGGCCTGCTCCTCTTCGATCAGCCGCACCAGTTCGTTGTTCTGCTCAATGGTCTCCAGCGGCTCAACGTAGACCGTCTGCCCCGACGAACTCGCCCCATGGACGACGCCCGAGATGCGCCGCTTCAACTCCGCACGAACGGGAATCACGAAGCGGTCGCCGCGAATGGTAATCAAATCCTCCTGCGTTGCGCCGTCGCTCGACAGCTTGCGCAGAGCCGATCGCAGGCTCTCTTCAATCAGGCGCTGCTGGCGTTCCTGTTCGCGGCGAATCCGGCCCAGTTCGGGCGAGGCGTTGTCGGCCAGCGAGCCGTCGGGCTGGATGGTGCGCTCAATCGTTTCCGCCAGCGGACGCAGGCTCGTGGTCAACGCGGCGGAAAGTCCGGAAAGTCCAGGCAACTTGCCCAGCAACCGCGCGGGCGGAGACTGAAGAAGCGCCTGCCACGAGGCCACGTCGTTTGCCAGCCGGGCCACAGCCTGCAATTCGCTTGCCTCCAGCGCCGCGCCGAATATCTGCGCCTTTGCCGCGTGCTGCGTGGGGTCAAACAGCCCGCCGAGTGGAATGGAGACCTGCTCGCTGAGCAACAGACGCACCTCGCCGGTAAGCTGGTGCTGGCTGCCAATCCAGCCTTCGTCGGTCGAGGGCTGCAGGTCGAGAATTGCGTGCCGCCCCACGGGCGACGAAGCAAAGCCGGCTACCAGCCCCAGCAGCGGCTCCCATTCAAGGGCGGCAAGGTCGGCGTGTTCCACCGGCGACGGGATGGGATCGAGCAAAGGCATGTCCAGCAACTATATTAGCGTTCCAGAGCGCTCTCGCCCGATCGATCATCCGGATTCTCGCAACCGGCCCGCGCATCCCGCGGAACGGGGCTTTTTAATTCTTCTTTCAGGAAAATGAACCAAATTTGACGTTAGAATCAATCATGCTTTGGCCCTTCAAGTCTAAGTCTGCCGCCGAACGGTGCCCCACGATCGGACAATACAGAATCGACATGACGATTGATGGGACTGAAGGGCTCATGCCTCTTTCGCCCGAGGAACTGGTCGCGCTCAATTCCACTATGGCGTTCGAGGAAGAGCAAATATGGCATGCTCCGGACGCGCATTTCATGGACCTTCAGTGGGACACGATCCTGGGAACAGTGCGAGGTTCGATCTATAAAATCGCAATCCAGTTGACTGGCCCACGACACGAGACTGGCACAAGATACCGTGAAATGCTCATTTATTGTACAAAGCGTTACGGAAGACCAAAGAACATGATGCTATGGAAGGCGTCTGACGGCAACGTGGTTGTTGACCTTACAAATGCTGGCTCCGAAGGAATTCTGAATGTGTTTGTGACGTCCCGAATGGTCGGTCAATTCAAACGCCTTTGAGACATTCCGCCGGTTTATCGATACGCGGCGCACCAAGGAACAACACGAGAGTGCCTAACTTGTTTCCACTCTGAAAAGCGTCATGTATCGTTCGCTGACCACTCTCCAAGCCTGTTGTTTTCCTTCTAATTCGAGGAGCGACAATGCACCAACTACCAAGACAGCAGTCGAGCTGTTCACCATTTGGTTGACGTTTGTTAAATCGTAATTTGCCCTAATTGTGGCGTTGGAATCTATTCGCTGACATAGCTGCTCTAATCCGGTGTGAGTATAGCCGCACAAGGTGCTCCATGTTTTGCCACTATACGCTGAGAAAAAGCCATCTGCATTAAGCATGCCGTCGAGAGACTTTGCAAGTTCGCTGAAACGAGGGTACGATCCCTCCCCAATTCTAATCATTTCGACTTGCGAATCATTCGCGAGAAAAGCGGTGAATAGGCCCCTGTAGATTGCCTCGACAAGTGGCCGGAACAACGCGAAGGCCGACCCGACCAACCCATCATCCTGTAGCAGAACTAGGATTGATTTGTGATGTGACATGGCCACTGAAATGAACGTCGCAGCTAAGACAATCCGGACTCCACCACTGTGTGCTCCGCTAAGCTGCTCGGACACGAGTTGGTGCATCTTTTCGGCTCGGTGAATGTTTGCGAGCAGGCGTTGATCCATGGCTCAAGTGTACTATTTTTTAAAAAAGGTGATCAATTCGCTTGCATTTCAATAGTACGAAGCGTAATACTACGTTTCGTACTATGGAAAACGATTCTCTTCTCGGCTTCGCACTCCTGGGGCTGATCCACCAGCAGCCCATGTCCGGCTACGACCTGCGCAAGATATTCTCGTCCACTGCCATGGGCAGCTTCAGCGACAGTCCCGGCGCAATCTATCCCGCCCTGCGCAGGCTTGAGGAGCGCGGCCTGGTGCGCGGCAAAGCGGACGAGGCCGCGAGCCGCAACCGGCGCGTCTTCCACATGACCACCGATGGGCAGGAGGCATTCAAAGCGTGGTTGAAGCAACCAGTCACGCGGGACGACGTAATCCGCCGCACCGGCGATCTGATGTTGCGCTTTGCATTCATGGATCAGGCGCTGGGTGCAAAGCGCGCCATCCGTTTCCTGAGCCAGTTCGCCGAGGAAACCGCAGACTATATCCCCATCCTCAAGCTGTACCTCGAGTCTCACGCGAGTGAGATGCCGCTCTCAGGCCGGTTGGCCCTGGAGTGCGGTATTCAGGAGTACGAAACACGACTCCGGTGGGCCAACGCATCCATAGCTGTCTACGAACAGAAAAGGAAGGAAAAGAAATGACTGTCTATCGGCGAATGGCAATCTATTGCGTCCTCGGCGGGCTATGTTTCACCTACCCTGCCCTGAGTGCGGGCCACATCTGGTCCTATTGGCTTTCCGGCGCGGTCACGGTAGCGTCCCTGGTGCCGGTGGTGCGATTCGGGTCGCGGCAATCGCTGGCGCAGTTCGGCATGATCGCCCTGGCGCTGATCGTGGTTGGGCTCGCCTGTACGCTCGTCGAGGGTGCGCTCTTTTTTCCGCAAATGCGGAACGAGGTTCTACGGGATCTGATTAGCGGCTCTGTATCCTACCTTGTGGCTGCTGCATTGCTGGTGATGCTGGCAAGGCTTTGGCAACTGCCCGAATCCGCCACGCAGGCGCCCGAGCATCGCTCTGTAGGAATTGCAATTCCCATGGTCCTGTTGAGCGCCCTCTCTTACGTTGTGTATTACTTGGTCTTCGGTGGCATCACATATCAGTTCTTCACCAAACAGTATTACCCCCATGCAGCGGAGCAAGTGGCAGCCATCGGCCCCTGGTTCTGGCCCTACCAATTTGCGCGTGGCATAGTCATGGTCCTGGCGATTTTGCCCGTCGTCTACACGCTGCGGCTGTCGCGCTGGCGCGCGGCGCTGGCCGTTGGCCTGCTCCTGTGGATCGTCGGAGGCGGCGCAGCGCTGCTGGTTCCGAATACCGCGATGGTCCCCGCGCAGCGCTTCGCGCACATTGTCGAAATCATGACGCAGAACGTTTCGCTGGGCATCACTACGGTACTCCTGCTTCGGCGAAAGCCGTCAACGGCCAGAGCAGTCTTGATGCAGCCTGTTCCAACTGTGTAATCCGCCCCCCAATTGCTGAGCAAGCCGGCTGCCGTTCTTCCGGCCTACTCCGATTCCTCCGCAACATAGTAGCTGCGTGTAGATCCATCGGCAAACAGAAACTCGTAGGTGCGCACATACTCATAGGTGTGCTTGGTTTCATCCTTGAGTATCTTCGCCCTGTAATCGCCAACGCGCAGAAGGTTTTCGGCCGTCATACCGCTGTCGAGTTCGTACTTCTTTCCATTGATAAGCACGGTCAAGTGCTGAGCCCACCCGCAAACGCTGTTTCCCTGGGTCACATCGGAGCAATCGACAACAAGCCGCGACGATTGAACATGAATGGCGACCGTGTAGTCGGCCGGATTCGGCGCCGGCTTCTCAGCCCCGGCCAGCGCGGGCGTCAACAGCATAAGTGCAAAAAGAATCTTTTTCATCTTTTCCTCCATATTGTTTCTCGGAAATTGCGTTGGATTTGGCTCAGCGACACCGCCCAGCCACAAACTCATTTGCAGGCAGTTACAAGCTTCATCCCGTGTCGCATACCGTGTTGCGGGAATCATACGCCGCTCCTGCTTGTGCCGCATCGATCAGTCAAAATTGCCCTTCTCCGCGTCCGCCTCGTTTGCCGTAGAATGTTGCGGTACCCGGAGGGACCCCATGGAACGCCGCCAGTTTCTCACTGCCTCACTTGCCTCTTCAGCATTAGCCGTAGCCAGGACTGCGGCCTCCCAAACTCCGCCGCCCTCTGCTCGCGAGTTTTATTTGATGCGCCGCTATCTTTTGCAGCAAGGGCCGCAAACCAAACTTGCCGAAGCCTTCTTCAGTGATGCGCTCATTCCCGCGCTCGTTCGTCTCGGCTTTGGCCCCATCGGCGCATTCCGGCTCGACTTTGGGCCGGAAACTCCAGCGTATTATCTGCTCATTCCAGGCTCGTCGATCGAAGCTTTGGCGGAGTTGGACCTGCGCCTGGCCCAGGATGCGGCCTTCATGAAATCCGCCGACCCCTTCTGGAGCGCGCCGGCAACCGCGCCCGCATTTCAGCGCATCGAAACTTCGCTGCTGGAGGCCTTTGAAGGCTGGCCGAAGCTCACTCCTCCGCCATCTTCAGCCGCCAAGGGCAAGCGCATTTTCCAGTTGCGCACCTACGAAAGTCCCAGCAACGCGGACCACGTTCGCAAGGTCGAGATGTTCCATTCCGGGGAGTTCGATATCTTCGTCAAGGCCGGCTGCCGCCCGGTCTTCTTCGGCGATACGCTCATAGGCGCGCGCATGCCCAACCTGACTTATATGCTCAGCTTTACGGATGCCGCCGAACTGGACGCGAAGTGGGATGTGTTTCGCAACGATCCGGCATGGAAAAAGCTATCCACCAGCCCGCGATACACCGCCGATCAGCTTGTAACCAACATAACCAACCTGACGCTCAGCCCGTTGGCCTGCTCACAAATCTGAGGAATCACAGCGGGAATCTCTTGAAGGACACGTGAAACTCACCGCAGTCCGATAGCTTACGATCCGGCTATTACCGTGTTGCCCCCGCTGTCCTTCACTGCGTAGAGCGCCCTATCGCATTTCAATATCAGTTCGTCCCAGCCCAGCGCGGAATCGGTCAGTTCCCCAACTCCAAAGCTGGCCCGTGTGGAGACCTCATCCCGGTGATAGCGCACCCGCAGCCGCTCAATCGCGTTCTGCAGTCGCTGCGCCAGCGCTTTGGCCGCCTCCAGATTCGTCCGTCCAAGCAGCAGCGCGAACTCATCGCCTCCCCAGCGGGCCACTACATCCCCAGGGCGAGTTTCCTGCTCCAGGCAGCGAGCAATTGCAACCAGCATCGCATCCCCGCAAAGGTGTCCGAAGGAATCATTGATCGTCTTGAAGTCGTCCAAATCGAACAGGATCGCCGAAACCGGCTCCCGGCTTCGGCGGCTGGCCGCGATCGCGCGCTCCGCCATCGACTCGAGGGCCCGGCGATTGTACAGCCCGGTCAGAGAATCTGTCAGCGCCTGCACTTCCACATCGTGATGAAGCCGCGCCGCGGTCATCCAAACGAAGGCCACTATGATGCCTCCTTGCAGAACGGACGTATTCATCACGCTCCACGCAAGCATCGGCCCTCCTTTCAGATAATCGTTCGGGACCGCCTGGAGGAACAGGCTCGCCAATCGAACCAGGTTGCCAACGCATAGCAGCGCCAGTACAAGGGCCATCATCCAGCCCGCGTTCCGCATGTATTCAGGAGTCTGGGTTACAACGAAATACGCGGTCATCCCCAGTTGGGCGGCCAGAATGACGCTCAGCGCCATCAGGCGGCGGCTTGTGTCCGGCTGGATTACGCCCCAATATGCCATTGCGCCCGCGGCCAAAACCGCAAGACCAACCTGTATGCGCCATTGCGCCTTGCCGTGGCCCAGAAATTCCGTCATCGATCGATCGAGAAAAACATAGCCGATGGGAAACATCAGGCTGCCCAAAACCACAGAGTACGCATCGGGAATGACACCCCGCATGGCCACCAGCACAGCTCCCACGCATGCGCAAAGCGCGAACACCGGAAAATAGCTGACACCCGCCGTGCCACGATGCATGCGGGTATTCATAAACGTCAGCAGCGTGTACACGGCAAGCAGCAAAGCGTGTTCGACATGGAGAGTGTGCAGGTCCAAGAATTACCTCGCTGCCGGCTCCCGGCTGCCATATTCAAGAGTCCCGGCCTCTTGCGGCGATCCCTCCGTGCATACTGCCGCAAGCCGTCCTTCGGTCCAAAGCATCGTCTCAACCGGGATTCCCCTTGGACGATCAAAGGTACGAAACAGGCCTGCTTGATCCGTTGAAACGCAATTGTCGTTGCATCAGTCTACGACCTCACTCCCATCGCGCACAATGGGTCCGTGCCGTCCCGCATCCACTCGATTACCCCACCCTGCTTTGCGCGAAAACCCGAGATGCCCCGCCCACTTCCCAACCCAAGGGCCTGCGTTGGCGCGCCGGTTGCTCAGGAAAAACGGTTGTTCAAATGGAAATAATCGATCCTTGTTGACAAATGGAACTACCAGCCCGCGATACACCCCCGATCAGTTGGTAACCAACATAACCAACCTGACGCTCAGCCCGTTGCCCCGCTCAAAAATCGGATGCCTGCCCGACCTTGCTGTCCCGCTGCGAATCTCATGACAACGTTTCGTCAAGCCAGTTGTAATGGTAGCCGTTCTCGGTCAGGGATTGGTGTTCGGCCTGTTCCACAGCTACCAGGGATGGACCAATGTAATCGTGATAAGCGTCCTCGGAGTTCTTTATGGCATCCTTGCCGCATGGCGCAAAAACCTGCGCGCAAACGTCGTCGCCCATGCCTGGAGCGACATTTGGGGAGGATGGCTGCAAATGCTCGTATTCCGGTAAAAGACAGAGGTTCTGAATTTTCTGATCCCCGCCCCCTGAACCCCGATCCCTGTTAGCTCTATAATCGCCCCATGAAGTTTCCAGGCGATCCGCGGCGCCGGTCCATTGCCCTGCTAGCAGTTGGGGTGTTGCTGGTTTTCGCCTTGCTGGGAGCGCTCGGGTGGTTCAACACCTCCCAGGTCACGTTTCTCAATCCTGAAACCTCCGGCGAGACCCTGGTCTTCACCGCACTCACCGTGCTGGTGTTCCTGCTGCTGCTGGTGCTGCTAATGCTGCTGCTGAGGAACATCCTCAAGCTCTATGCCGGCCAAAGCAGCACCGCGCTCGGAGCGCGCCTGCGCACACGCATGGTGTTGGGCGCAGCTTTAATCGCCCTTACCCCAGCGGTCTTCATGTACCTGTTCAGCTTTCAGTTGATGAACCGATCCATCGACCGCTGGTTCTCGCCCAACACTTCTGAAATGCGCGTGGACTCCACTCGCGTGGTGCTGCAACTGGCGCAATACGTCACCAACAACGCGCGAGTCGAGGCCGAGTCTATTGCAGCCGCCGGAACTCCGGATCACGCTCCGCAGGCGCTCCAGGACGAGCTGGCCTCTCACCGCATTACCCTGGCCGGCGGCTTTGCCGTTGTCTATGGGAAGAATCTGCGCTCGGTGGCTGGCTATGAGGCCCCGCCCGAGTCCAGCGACGCCAGCCTGATCCCCTGGTTGGAGGAAGGCGAGAGCGGAAAAGCCGTTCCTCTCCACGGGCCGCTCTCCGCCAATCTGCTCTCCGCGGCCCAGCGCAGCGATGAGCCTGTCATCAAGATCGGGAATCAGGAGTACGCGCTTGGCATGTCCGCGGCGCCTTCAGGCAATGCGGTGGTGGTGGCGCTCCCCATGCCGGAGGGTCTGAGCCAGACCGCCATGCGCATCCGTTCCGGCGCGGATGCCTATTGGGAACTCTTCCGCGAACGCCATCAGATTCGCACCATCTTCATTCTGCTCTTGCTGCTCATTACCGTGTTTGTATTCTTTTCCAGCGTATGGCTGGCCCTGTTTCTATCCAAGCAGATCACGCGGCCCGTCGAAGCCCTCGCCGACTCCATGGACCAGATAGCCGCAGGCAAATACGACCATCGCGTGGCCCTCATTGCCACCGGCGAAATGGGCGAGTTGGTCCGGTCGTTCAATCACATGGCCGCCGACCTTGACAGCAGCCGGCAGCTTGCGGAGAGTTCCTCCGCGCAGTTGACCGCCGCCAATTTGGCAATCGAGGAGCGCCGCCGCGAGCTTGAGACCATCGTCGAGACCATTCCATCCGGCGTGGTAACGCTCGATGGCGCCGGCGTTGTGCTTCAGTCCAACCGCGCCTTTGCCGCGCTCATGGGACGCCGCGTGGACCTCGGCCTGTGCGGAGAGAGGATCGAGAACCTGCTGCCGGCCGATTGCGCCGAGGAACTGTCTGGCGTCATCCGCCGCGGACATCGCATGGGCGCCGCCTCCACTGAAATGGATCTCCTGACCAAAGGACGCACCATCCATTTGGCCGTTACCAGCGCCCGGCTCGAACTGGCCCGCGGCCAGCAGGGAACCGTGCTTGTAATTGAAGACACCACCGAACTGTTGCGCGCGCAGCGGCAGTTTGCATGGAAGGAGGTGGCGCAGCGCGTCGCCCACGAGATCAAGAATCCGCTCACCCCCATTGCCCTCTCCGCCGAACGCATCGCGCGGCACCTCGATCGCGGCCAAATCGATTCGCCCAGCGTGATCCGCAAATGCAGCGAGGTTATCCTCGGTTGCGTGGCAACGCTCCGAACGCTGGTCGATCAATTTTCGGCGCTGGCCAGCTTCCCCGCTCCGCAACCCCGGGCCTGCGACATGAATAAGGTGGCCGAGGAGGCGCTGGCGCTGTTTGCCGGCCGCCTCGATGGCATCACCGTCCAATGGGATCTCGAACCCGGACTGCCAACCGTCCTCGCCGACCCCGAAGCCATTCGACGTGCCCTTGCCAACCTCATCGATAATGCGGCAGAGGCCATGCAGGGCAGCCTGCTCCGCGTCCTTGGGCTTCACAGTTCGCTCAGCGAAGATGGCGCGGCGGTCGAGGTTGTCGTCTCCGACACGGGCCACGGACTCACCGACGAAATTCGCGAGCGGCTCTTTCTGCCCTTCTATTCCACCAAGCATCGCGGAACCGGGCTAGGCCTCTCCATCGCTGCCAAAATCGTCCAGGAGCATGGCGGCTCGCTGCGGGCCGAAGCAAACAGCCCAAAGGGCGCGCGCTTTCTCCTGCGCCTCCCATTAATGGAGCCCGTCCCCCCGGCCGAGCTTGGCGCGGGCGGGCATGATGGTGTGGTCACCGTAGCGGCCGACGCCGTCACCCCGTTCAGGGGATTGCCCTCATGAACCACATCCTGGTAGTGGACGACGAGGCCGATATTCGCACTTCGCTCGAGGATATTCTGCGCGAAGAAGGTTACGGCGTGGCCAGCGCCGCCACTGCCGCGGATGCGATGGTCCTGCTGCGCGACGCGCCCTACGACGTGGTCCTGCTCGACATCTGGCTCCCTGATCGGGATGGTCTCGACGTGTTGGCCGACATGCGCGAGTTGGCCGTCGAAATGCGCCCTGAAGTGGTCATCATCAGCGGCCACGGCACCATCGAAGCGGCGGTCAAAGCCACCAAGCTGGGCGCATACGACTTCCTTGAAAAGCCGCTCTCGCTCGATCGTACCCTCATCGTGCTGAAAAATGCCGTCGAAGCCCGCCGCCTGCGCACGGAGAACACCGAATTCAAGCGCCAGTTCAACGTGGGCTCGGTCCTCACCGGCGAAAGTGTTTCGGTAAAGGCGCTGCGCCAGCAGATTCGCCTCATGGCGCCCACCAATGGCCGTGTGCTCATCTACGGCGAATCGGGCACTGGCAAAGAGCTCATCGCCCGCGCCATTCATGCGGAAAGCCTGCGCCGCGATCGCGTTTTCGTAGAACTGAATTGCGCCGCCATCCCCGAGGCCCACATCGAGGCCGAGCTGTTCGGCTATCGGCACGGCGTCCAGCCAGGAGGCCCCGTCGAGCAGCGCGGAACCCTCGAGCGCGCCGACAGCGGTTCGCTCTTCCTCGACGAAGTAGGCGACATGAGCCTCAAAACTCAGGCCAAGGTCCTTTCAGCCCTCGACGACCAGCTCTTTACGCCCGTGGGAGGCACACAACCCATCCGTGTCGACGTCCGCATCATCGCCGCAACCAACAAGGATCTCGAAGAAGAGATCGCCAAGGGTAACTTTCGCGAAGACCTGTTTTACCGGCTCAACGTCGTCCCGTTCACCGTGCCGCCGCTCCGCGAGCGCAAGCAGGATATTCCGCTTCTTGCGCGCGAGTTTCTTGCTGAGTTCGGCCGCCAATACGGTCGTCCCCGTGTAGAAATAGGGGAAGAAGCGGTCGCCACGCTCTCGCAGTATCACTGGCCGGGCAATGTACGCGAACTGAAGAACGTCATCGAGCGCGTCCTCATCCTCAACCCACGCGCGCTGCGCATCGAGCGCAAGCATCTGCCTCCGCTAACCCACAAGGCTGGCACGCGTTCTACGGAGGAGTTCTCGTCACTACAGCAGGCCCGCGACGCCTACGAGCGCGAGTACATTCTCAAGAAGATTGAAGAAGCCCGCAACAACATCAGCCACGCGGCGGAGTTGCTGGGCCTCGAGCGCAGCCATCTTTATCGCAAGATGAAGGCGCTTGGGATCGGCGTGCGGGAGTAAACATTCTTTCGTCGCCACGCCTCAAACTGCGACCTCAAAACGTGCTGTCATCCTGAGCGACCGGAGCGCAGCGCAGGGAGTCGAAGGACCTGCGGTTGCTTCTCGGGGCTTTGAAAGGGCACGACTTCAGTCGTGCCGTAAGTGGTTCAAAATAAACTGGGCTTTAGCCCCTGAGGGACGGTTTTTCGGCACTTCCGACTTTCACCACGGGACGGTATCGGGACCCTGTCAGGTTGGCGGGGAGTATACTGCATTGCACGGTTCCAAATGCCGAGTCCAACCCCACAGTCCGCTGCTTTCTTTGCAAAGGAACTCCGTTCCGCTCGCCTATCGGCCCTAGCCAATTCCGAAGCGTTTTATGGGATTATCCATGTCGTTGAACGACTTGGAAGCCACCTATCAAAAGAGCGGCTCGGCGATCATGGAAAGTACGGCGACCTCTCTGGTTACATGAAGGAATTCAAGCCTCTTGCACAGAGATCAGACTCGGAACCGCTCTGGAGGCAGCCAAGGTTGAAGAGCCTGCTTGCACCGTTCGCAACGCTCTACGACCTAGTCGCCGCAGCTCGAAATGACGCAGTGCACCAAGGCGCGTACGCACGGCACCTTACTAAGAACGCGATTAGGCTCGCGATTGTTTTGGAGGAGGCGCTGAAAAGCTATATGAATCTGGTTGTCATGGATTTCATGGTTCCAAACCCAGCATATGCGGAACATTGGCAGTTGGTTAGCCTCGTCCGCCAGCAGATGCTTGAGAACTCATACTCGTATATTCCCGTCCTTGATAAAAATGGAAACTGGCACGTCCTGTCAGACGCAGCGGTCGCGTTGTACTTGGGAGCCGAGAGGAATGGGGAAAAACGCAAGAAATGCCTCGCGTCAACCGTTGAGCAGGCCTGGGAATCTTTGGCATCTGTGTACCTGATTGACGCCAAATGCCTGACCATGCAAGCGGATGACCGACTCGACAAGGCCCTCAGCGCGTTGAAGCAACACCCGATAGTGCTTGTGAAATCCTCGGAGGGAACGGGCCTTCTTGGCGTCTTGACCGCGCTCGACGTCCTCTAACAGGCTTGAGCTGTCGGGTCAAACGATCCTGCGTTTAGATTGGATAGGGTGGGTGGGCAGCTCTTTCATTTCGCGACCACCTCGCCGACTGCCCGCTCCCGGATAATGGGTGGCCTGTCGTTCGATGTGGGCGCATCCCACTTGATATTTTATCCCACTTGTTATAATCTTTCTTCATGCCCACCGCCACCATAATCAAGAACTCCGAATTCGAGTTGGTAACGGAGTTCGCCCAGCCCGATGCAAAAAAACGCGTGTCGCTGGGCGGCGCTTTGAGCGGCGCAACAGCGTACAACATCTACCGCAACCCTCTGGGCCAGCTAATTCTCGATCCCGTAAGAACCGTCCCCGCCTCGGAAATGTGGCTGTATGAGAACCCTCAGGCCCTGGCCAGCGTGAAGCGAGGATTGAAGGAGTCGGTTGAAGGAAAGAGCGTTTTTCGTGGAGGGTTTGCCAAGCACGCCAAGGCATAGGCATGCAACGGAAGATCGAATTCACGCCGACCGTGGGAGAAAGTTGCAGTAGTCAAGTGCGAAAGAACATACATGCAAAGGAAGATCAAGTTCACTCCGACTGCCGATGCCCAGTACACCGCGCTCGAAAACTCACCCTCGAATGCCGCGCTCTTCGAGCAGGTTCGCAAGGCTCTCGGCTACCTTGAGATTGACCCGCACCATCCCAGCCTTCATACCCACGAGTTCACGTCGCTCGCCGGCCCAAACGGCGAAAAAGTCTTCGAAGCCTACGCCCAGAACAAAACGCCCGGCGCTTACCGAATCTTCTGGCGCTACGGCCCCGATGAAACCAAGGGCAAGAAGCGATTGCCCGTAATCACCATCCTTGCCATCACCCGCCATCCATAGCAAACAGCGGGCAGGCAGAGCGTCACATAACGCTAGTGCAGTGCTTTGGCCACATCGAACGAAGTGACGAATTGGATCCCCAGCGTGTTTTCATTGCGGACAGAGCCTGTGCTGTAATGCTCAAGCTCATAGCTGATTTTAATGAGTTCGAGCCTGCCGGGGCGGAAGCCTGCCGCTGCCTCAATACACTCGACGTTCCCGGATGCTTTGGAGCGCGAGTTGCCGTTGCGGGCAGCCACGTACCAGCGCGGACTCAGGACTCTCTTTAACTCCCCATAGCCGGCCTTTTCGCGATAGGTGGGAATCACCGTGTATGGCAAAACGAAACCCTGCCATTCGCCCTGTACAGTCCAGTGCCCGTACGCCCAGCGCCCGTCGAGCCCCAATGCGTGGGCCGGCAGTTTGCTTGGGCTCTCCTCTCCCCAGGGGAAGTACCAGGACTGGCGGTTCAGATAAGGCCCGCGATACGCTGAGACGCCGACCCTCAATCCCTGGCGGATGGTGTAGCCGCCGCCCCCGGCCCAATTTCCATATTGATCTCGCGCGAATAAACTCCGGGGATTTGCCGGGGAGGAGTTGGCAAACTGCACGCGCCCATCCCATTTCCCGCGCGTTCCATCCATCTGTGCGCCGTCAATGCCGTAGAGGGATACGGGCGCACCATAGTAGCCATACTCAATCGGCAAATCCACCAGGGCGTTGTCCATGTCGTCATAAAACAATGGAAAGGAACCGAACACGGTTTGAAGCTGTCCGGCGCGGATCAGAATGGAACCCTGCTCCGATGCCCGTGAGTAATTCAAGGAAGCTTGCAATAGATCCCCGTTCGCGCCGTAGCCCGCGGTTGAGAAGTCTTCATAGAAATACGGCCGCGTGGTGAATTGCCACACGCCGGTGGCTGTCCAATTGCTACTGATCTTCCACGTGGGATAACTCACCGATCGGAACCCAACACTCGCCGGAGCACCGGAGCGCGGCGCCTCGGTTAATACGTTGGAAGCCGCAAATTGGCCGGAGAGAGTTTCGCGGAGATCGAGGCCCGAATTCGCTTCCTGTGCAGTCACAATCCAGGGGCAAAGCACCCCAAAGACCAACCACAACTGGAGAGCCTTTCTCATCCCGCCTCCACTGCCACTGCTTCCCTTGCCTGGCGCAGATCGTCCTTCGGCTGCTCGGTGCCAGCCGCATTCTTGAACGGCAATTTAAGAAACACGTCCACAATTCGGCGATCGAACTGCGTTCCTGCGCATTCAGACAGGATTCGGATGGCCTGTTGATGCGTCATTCCCCGCCTGTAAGACCGATCCGAAGTCATGGCGTCGTAAGCATCCGACACGTGAATGATGCGCGCATCGATCGGTGTCTCCTCGCCAGACAGGCCCTTCGGATATCCGGTGCCATCCCAGTTTTCATGGTGCAGCTCCACAGCCTCCAAGTAGGGAGCAAGGCCCTGCACGCCTTCCAAAATCCGGCGTCCAATCACAGGGTGTTCCTTGATCATGTCAAACTCCTCAGCGGTAAGCTTCCCGGGCTTCTGCAGCACGCTGTCGGCTATGCCGATCTTTCCAATATCGTGCAACTGTGCGCCGATTCGAATCCGTTCCACACGCTCGGGGCCAAGACCCATTGCGGCCGCCGTTTCACAGGAGAGAAGGCTGACGCGATAGCTGTGACCGGAGGTATAACGATCTCGGGCATCGAGCGCGCTTGCCAAAGAACCGGTGAACTCCACGTAAGCCCTTTGCAGATTCTCCCGCGCATGGCGCACGGATCCGGCCGCTCGATTGTAGCTCTGAACCAGCTCGCGGATCTCCCTGGTAGATGAAAGTTCGGCGGTGAACCCTGGCAGCTCGCCGGTTCGCTCCGCGTTGCGAAGGTGCGAAACTACCTGGGCAATCGGCCTGACGATTGATCGGGACGAGACAATGCTGCATAGCAGTGCGATGATCATGGAACCGAAGGCCATGGCGAGGAATAGATTGCGCAACCTGGCCTGAACGGGAGCCGTTGCCTCGTCCACGTTTTCAAGACTGCGCAGGACATACCCGCCGCCAAACAGCTGCGTGGGAACCGAAATCCAGTTGACGCCACGCAATCGGAAATCGCATTCCGTTTGGCCACCGCAACCTCCAAGAGCCGCCTCAACCGCGGCAGGCGACGCATTCGGAATATTCGATTGGATCACTTTTCCGTCATTCATCAGCAAAGCGGGAGTCGCCGGCCCCGGAAAGTCGAAATATTCGCCCACCGACAGCGATCCGATATTCCCGTCATCCACGTCCAGCGGGACCGATGCGAACTGGAACGTGCGGCCGCCAATCCGCATCAGACCTTTATTGCCATGTTCGAACAAGACAGTGTCGGCCGGAACCAGCTGGGTCTTTCCGTCCACTCCCCGCTGGCGAACGACACCAGCAAGCGGCGCGCCGCTGGGAGCGGATACCAGCAGAAAATCGACGCCCATGTGCTCGCCAAGCTCGCGCAGTTGATCTTCCAATGTCCTGCGCGCGGCTGGGTTTCCCGATTCGGATCGAAGCAACTGTAATCCGGCCTTCAGCGCCGCGTTTTCTCCCGCGATTTTCAAAAAGTTGCCATTCTGAGCGTCGGCTTTGGCATGCACGCGCGCAATCGCAAGTTCGCTTTCGCGCAGGGACGCACGCAAGCTGTCGCGCACAGTCGATTGCGCCATTTGCTGGACCAGCCAGAAACTGGCTGCCAACAGCACTGCGAAAGGAACAAAGCATACTAGAAAGACTCGAATTCGATAGCGCATGGCCTGGTCACCTGTTTTCCCGACGAAGGTCGCGAGTAGGCACTCAATGTTTGATTTCCTCGCCGGGTTCGCCGAGCGGGATCAAAAAATCTGCCACGGAGTCGTGGCCGGATTCGACGACTATTGATTTTCTAAAGAATCCTGCGGATTTGTGCCATGCCACCAAGGTGTACTTGCCTGGCGGCACATCCTCAATGCGGTACTGCCCCGATTTGTCCGATCTTGCAAACCATCGGTTCGGAGTCACGACGATGGTGGCCGCCATATTCGGG
>Ga0302267_10003210_pt1 | contig 19050 bp, 12 predicted proteins | sample III_Bog_E1_3_FD_194555 | JGI IMG/M metagenome (GOLD analysis project Ga0302267, IMG submission 194555) | Peat permafrost microbial communities from Stordalen Mire near Abisko, Sweden - III_Bog_E1_3 | ecosystem: Environmental > Terrestrial > Soil > Wetlands > Peat | place: Sweden: Abisko... | reverse complement strand
GTGACCAGGCAGACCGGTTAGCTCGCTTCGTTCATCAAGGAGGTACACTCGTTGCAACCTATTTGACAGGGCTCGTCGATGCCACGGCACTTGCCTTCACGGGGGGGCGACCCGGTCCGCTCGCGCAAGTCTTGGGGATTTGGGTCGAGGAATCCGATGCTCTGCCGGAATCTTCGCGCCGACAGGTGATCGCATCCACTGGGCACGCATGGGGACTCGAAGGCGTCTATGAAGCGCGGCACTGCTGCGATCTACTTCACGCAAAGGAGGCGGAAGTCGTCGCCGTCTACGGAGATGATTTCTATGCCGGAAGTCCCGCTGTGACGCGAAATGTCCATGGGAAAGGGCAAGCCTTCTATATCGCCTCTCGTAACGATGGCAGGTTCCAACAGGATTTCTTCAGTCATCTTGCAGTAAATCTCGGAATTCCGCGCGCTCTCGATGCCGCACTGCCTTCCGGAGTTACAGCTCATTCGCGCGTGATGGACGGACGTCACTACCTCTTCGTTCTAAATTTCAAGGGAACAGCGCTTCAGTTTGACCTGAAAGACCATTCCTGGGTCGATGTAGAGACGGGCGAGACTCGATCCGGGAAGGTTCAACTCGATGGATTTGGGTCGAAAGTTTATGAACGGCGCGCGAACCCGCATTCGCAAGCGTAATCAGGCGCTACTCCCGCACACATTGGCACACAGCTTATTTGCGTATTGGTGCGTTATTTTGCAAAACAGATTGGAGTTACGAGTCGCTGGAACGCGCTGATAAGTGACTTGTTTCGTAGCAAAACGTAGGTTCGCGCAAACCTCAGCTCGGGTTCGACTCCCGCCTCGGGCACGTCTCTTCCGCCGCACTTCAACATTTCGCCCGCGAAGCCCGGGGCCGAAGTCTGTATCACCAAGGAAGTGCCGTTTAGAGATCGACCCGCACGTGGTTGAGAGGTTGATCAAGCGCGGCTTCGAATGCCGCACGGACCATCGCGATGCCGCCGGGGCGATACGGGTTCTCGAGCGGACGAAAGGCCGTAAAGGGACGGCTGTTCACAACGATTGTCTTCGGGCTGTGGCTTTGACTTTTGCCTCGGTACTCGACCGTGATCGCTTTTCCCGCGTGACGGAATTCCGCCGTCATGCCATCGAGCGAAACAGGCAGCACGGGATCGAGCACGATTTCCCCAAACGACTCGCGCCAGCCCAACAAGCAGGCGACGACCTTATGCAGATAGAGGCCGGGACCGCTGGAATAGATGCGCCAGCCGCCTTTGACGGTCGCGGTTCCATCACGCAACCTCTCGAATTGCGCGGCAGCTTCGTAGCGGTCGGCGAAGTCCCCATCCGAGCTGCTGAAGTAGGTGTTGGATTGGCGGGGTGCGGCGTGAGGCAGGAGCGCATCGAGTTGCACCGGGTTGACGACCTGGAGCGCGCGCCAAAGCGCGTCCGCATCGCCCAGTTTCGCCATCGCCTCGGCGTAGCGCAGATGGGCGTGGACATATTGGAGGCCGATTTCTCGCCCGAAGTTGGCGGCGGACTCAGCGCGCTTGAAGATCGTCTCGACGCCTCCGCGATACGGGACCGGGCTGCTCATCAACCGGACGCCGTCGGGAAATAGAAGGTGTTGGCGAATGAGCTCGGCGTGGTGCTGCGCTTCGTCCGGATCGAAAAGTTCCGCCAGGATCGCGCGGGTCATGGGAAGAAGACGGTGGCGAATGCCGGTGACCGTGTCCGCCGGATGCAGCAGGGGCCGGAGCTTGTCGCCTTCCTGGAGGGCGAAGCCGCAGACCTGTCCGTCGATGATCAAGAGCCGCCGGAAGTCCTCGCGGATTTTGCCGAGAATGGGCGTCAGCGCCTCAGCACGCGCCGTCTCGCCGCCGCGCGTGCATACCTCGCGCCAGACGCGAAACGCATGGTAGACGAGCCCGACGGTCCATGAACTGACCAGCGTCGAGCGCAGCGAGGGATCGGCCGGCTGGAGCGTGTCGTCCCAATCGCCGTCGCCGTAATTGATCAGCGCGGTTGATCCCAGGCAGCGGCCGCGATAGTGCCCGATGATGCGATCGGCGTGTTCGGTCAACGACTCCGCCGGTCGAGCTTGGGCTTCGTTGGGTCGCGCGCGATAGGCGACGCGCTCCTGCAAGATGGAGAAATCGTTGGCCGCCTCAACGTAGTCGCACAGCGCCTTGAGCGGCCAAAAGGGAATGTCGCCGTGCGAGTGTTCCTGCCGGATGAAATCGAACGGTGGATGCATGTACCAATGCGGCCAGCTCCCGTCGTCGCCATATTGCTGGGCGAAGACGTTGAGCAGGATGCGGCGCACCTCCGGATAGCGGCCTGCGGCCAGCAGCCACTCGACCGGCCCCTGGCAGACATCGCGAACGCCCCAAGCCGCGCCGCCGTACTGCTCGAGGCCATGCGGCGTGGCCAGATGGATCGCGGCATTGTGAGCGAACCAAGGAATGACTTCGCTGATTCGAGCGGCTCCCTCGTCTGATTCACTGTCGAGGTGAAGATCCGCTAATGGCAGAACCGGATCACTGGTGGAAGGCTTTCCCTGTGCCGAAGAGGCGCGAATCTCCCGGGTAAGATCGGCGACGGATTGTTCCTGGGGATTGTAGGGCGTCAGCGTGATCGAGCACTGCGACACGGCTGTCGTTTGCAGTACGGCGAGTGGCGCAGGGCCGAGTTCAACATCGCCTAGCAGTTCACTGCCACCGAGGCGGACGATTTTAGCCGCGGCATCGGCCACGATGGCCACGCCGATTCCCGGCATGTGCCGGTGCATCAGGTTTTCGATTGCGGGCAGGCAGGAGACCGCCCCCGCGGTTGAATCGATGGAGATTTCGCCGGGCATCGACTGCTCGTCCTTGCCGAGAGCGAGATGATGCGTGATCAGGAACTCCAGCGGGCCGCCGCCGAGAACACGCAATTCGAGCGTCACCGCCGGGCGATCGGACCAGCACCACGTACGCGCCTCGATGACGCAGTCGCCGATGCGATAAATCCAGCGCGCATCGCGCAGGCCGATATCGAAGGCCGAAGGAACGCCGAGCTGCATCCAGTTGCCGTCGAGCTTCACGAAGACGCGCTGGCCGCTGAGGCGCGTGACGTTAAGAGGATTGCGGACGACGGAAAGGAACCGCGCGAGGTTGGTGTTGCCGAGGAAAACCTGGGCGTTGAAAATTCCCGCCGCGTAAACAGTCGTGCCGAGCACGTCGTTCTCGGGCCAGAGTGCGCTGCCGCTTCGCAGAAGATGCCCATGCGGCCGCTCCACAACCTGTTCCTTGGCGCGCGTGACGGCGTGACGGTTTTCGCCGTGGAAAAACGAGTGGAGTTCGCCCTCTCGCTCCTCGACGTGACGCCACGGGCCGGGAAAGTATTCGTGGCATTCGCCGCGAGAGAACGCTTGCCCGCCCACGGGCGACGCATTGGATAAGATGCTCGTGGGTGCTGCACTGGGCAGGTGGCGTGGATCGCCCGTCGGGGTTGGTGGTGGAGAAATCCGGTCGAGGACTTCCGCGACGTCCGCCTCCGATGAAGCCTTGGGATGATCCGGCACATAGTAGGCGAAAAAGGTGAGGGTCCGCTCCTGTCCCGGCTCGAGTTGGAATTCCCGGCTCTGCAGGCCGATGTAGGCGAACTCGTATTGCAGGCGGCGCGAGGGCAAATCTCTTTCCCACACAGCCGGAACGCCGGTCACGCGGTGGTCCTTGCCGAAGAACTGGAAGCCGTCCGTGCCGTACGCGGCAGCCCCGTCGAGGCAGCCCTGCGCGATCCACGGAAAGCGGTTTCCACTCTGCGCCTGGTTTTGCCGCGAGAGGATGACCGGACCAAGCGATGGCACGTCGATCGGCAGATGATCGATGTACTGGCAGACATACGCCTCGTTGTTCGTGACGGCATTGATGTGGGCGAGGCCCAAGTCCTGGCCGTAAAGCACATCGAGCGTCACCGCCGCATCGCTCGTATTGCGAAGGTGCACGCGCCAGTACCAGGCGGGCAAACTAGCGTGAAGCAGGACGCTCACCGAGTGCTCGAGTTGAAGCGGGATGCCTTTCCACGTCAGGGAATTCGCGGTGACTTGCCGCAGCGTCAGGTCTGCCGCGAGACCGATCAGCGGCCTCACCTGCGGCGAAGAACCCTTCACGCGCACGGACAGCCGCATCAGGCTGTCCTCCACGGCGAGGGGAATGAGCTGGTTGATCAAAACGGACTCGTGCCGGATCGCCTGTAGATGACCGGCGGGACTGAACTGCAGCCGCAGCCCGGCGGCGTTGGTTATTTCCAAGGGATCGGGCATCAAAACCTCGAGCGATTTACCCAATCTTACGATTTCCTCGGGAATTCACTTCCGAGATCAATTGTACGTCCCCAGCAGTTCGTGCACGCAGGTCACGGCGAGGGCGCCGTCGCCGACGGCGAAGGCCACGCGCTTGGTCGTCCGGGAGCGGCAATCGCCCGCGGCGTAGATGCCGGGAGACGACGTTTCCAGCGGCGAAGGGAGCCGCTGCGGCAAGGGCCATTTACCCGCGGACACAACGTCGTTTCCCGTGATGATGTAGCCTTTCTCGTCCTTGAGAATCGCGTCGCCCACAAACTGGGTGCAGGGACTCGCGCCGATGAAGATAAAGGCGCCACAGCTTTCCTCGGTGGTTGTTTCGCCGGTCGCGGTGTTTTCGAGGACAACGCGGTCGAGGCAGGACGTTCCCTCGACGCCGCGCAGTTCCGTGCGCACGCGGATGTGAACGCGCGGGTTGGATTCCACGCGCTCGGAAAGGTAGCTCGACATCGACTTGTGCAGGTTGTCGCCGCGCACGACGAGGTTCACGTGCTTCGTGAACTTGGAAAGATACATCGCGGCCTGCCCGGCCGAGTTGCCCGCGCCGATGATGTGCACCGGCCGGTTCTCGCAGAGCAGCGCCTCGATCTGCGTCGCCGCGTAATAAATGCCGCAGCCGCGCAGCCGGTTGATGCCCGTGACGCCGAGCGTGCGGTACGACACGCCCGTGGTAATGAGCGCGGTCTTTGTCTTGAAAATGGCGCCGTCGGTGGTGGCCACTTCATGACTGCCGTCGTCCTGGCGTTCCAACTTGGCGACCGCTTGCGGCGAGGAGAAAGTTGCGCCGAATTTCAGCGCCTGCAGATAGGTGCGCTGCGCGAGGTCGTGACCGGAAAGGCCAGCGGGAAAGCCCGCGTAGTTCTCGATGCGCGCGCTCGATCCGGCCTGGCCTCCGGGCCCGACGTTGTCCAGCACCAGCGTGCGCAGTCCCTCGGATGCCGCGTAGACCGCCGCGCCCAAGCCGCTCGGACCACTGCCGATGATGACCAAATCCCAAAGTCTGTCCGGCACGGTCCGGTGGATGCCGGTGTGGTCCGCCAACTGCGTGAGGCTCGGATTCTGGAGCAGGATGTTGCGCGAGCAGACGACGAGCGGGTAATTCAGCGGCGCGGGGCCCAGGCTGGCGGCGGTTTTGCCGATCACGGGATCCGCCGTGTCGAGCCAGCGATGCACGATGCCGTTGCGATGCAGAAAATCCCGTATATAGAGCGTCGCGCGGTCCGAGCGTTGGCCGTAGATGCGCAAGCCCTGGACGTTTTGTTCCTCGAGAATTTCGCGGCGGCGGATGATGGCCGGAAGCCACTTCTCGCTCAGGCTCGGGCAAGTGATCATCACGCGGCGCATTTGCGGTGGCGTGAGCCGGATGGTTTCGCACGGCGTCTTGGCGCGGCACGTCACGATAGAGGGGAGTCCGGTCAAAACGGCGATATCGCCGGTGAAGTTGCCGGCACCGTATTCGAAGAGAACGCGCGCCTGGTCGCCGCTTTGATCGATGATCTCCACCGTTCCCGACGTGATGACGAAGCAGTCCAGGGGGTGGCCGCCGCAGCGATAAAGGGTCTCGTCCGCCGCGAAACTGGCGGGCTCGCCCAGTTGCCGGACGGCCTCGATCTCGGGGGCTTCGAGCTTGGGAAACGCGATCGGGTCGAATTCCATAGGGGTGAATACCGCAAAGGGGAACATGACACACCCCCTCACGCCCGGCAACACCCGCCGTTTATCCGTGCCGCCTAGTGAACGCCGCCCTTCCAGCCGTCGCCGCAGGGGCCGCCGCCTTCATAAACTTTGACGTTGCTGACGACCGTTCCGTCCATCGCGATCACCGGATGATAAAACCGGGCGACATGTTCGGAGGCTTCGTCGATATAATGGCCAATGAACGTGCGGCGGCTGCGATCTTGTGTGCGATTCGGGCCGGAGCCGTGCACGAGATTGCCGCTGAAGAACATCGTCGATCCCTTTGGCACGCAAACCGGCACGGGCTTCATGTCGCGCGGAAACGGGTTGATGTGGCTGTCGCCGTATTCAAGCCATGGCTCGTTCTTGCTCTTGTCGGAGCAGAGGATATTGCGCCGGTGCGATCCCGGGGCCACGTAGAGGCAGCCGTTGTCGAGGTCGGAGGCGTCGATCGCGGTCCACGCCGCGATGCAGGTGGCTGGGGCGGAGACGAGGTAGAAGTTGTCCTGATGCATGCCCTGGCCCTTGGCGCCCGGCGGCTTGAAATAGTACATCGTCTGGACGCCGAGCGCCGGTTTGCCCAGCAGGACTTCCAGCACCGCGCCGACCTCGGGATGCAACATCCAGTCCTGTGCTTTTTTACTGTAACGATGTGGATGCAGGGCGCGGAGCTGCCGCTTGGCGGGGTCGATCTCCTCGTACGTGCTGCCGCCGTCAAAGGCGTTCAAGCCGTTCTTCTTGAAATCCTCGAAGAAGGCCTCGATTTCGTCGATTTCGTCGGAACTAAAGAGGTCGACGACGACGCAGTAGCCGTCGCGGCGAAATTGTTCAACTTGTTCGTCGCTGATGCGAGCGCGGGAAAGAGTGGAAGACATGATTGCCAAGGTTGCCGAAAAACGGGCCGGAGGGGAATGGACGGAATTCTCATTTTCCTATAATATTTTCCTGAGTGCCCTCTAGAAAGATTACGCCACATGTGGCCGCGGCAACGATTTTTGTCGATGAATTCGTGCAGGACAGGAATTACGAGAACTGGCGTCCCCACGGAAGTGGCGACTGGCTGATGATCTACACCGTGGCCGGCAGCGGTGCCATCGGCTTGCCGGATGGGACCTATCGCACCCGGCCCGGGGACCTTCTTCTCTACGAACCCGGAGCCCTGCAGGATTACCGCACCGATCCGCAGGCGGGCCGATGGCGGCTGCGCTGGGCCCATTTTCGCCCGCGGGCAGGCTGGAACGAGTGGCTCGCGTGGCCCGAGCGTGGCCCACACATTCGCCTCGTCCATTTGACGGGAAGCGGGCGCAAGTTGTGCCTCGACGCCCTGGGCCGGATGATCCGCGCCGCGCGCCGTCTTGGGCCGATCCAGGTTGAGCTCGCCCTCTGCGCGCTGGAGGAGGCGATCCTCTGCGGCCACGCCGCGCAGGCGAAGGCCAAGGACGTCCACGGTGATCGCCGAATCGAGCGCGCCATGGCGCGGCTTATCGACGGCTTCAAGCAGCCGTTCCACTTGCCCACGCTGGCCCGCGAGTGTGGCCTTTCCGTCTCGCGCCTCGCTTTTCTTTTTCGCCGCCAGACCGCCAAGACGCCCGGCCAGTTTGTCGAGGAGCAGCGCCTCGCGCATGCCGCGCATCTCCTGCGCCGGACCTCGTTGACCATCGCCGAGATCGCCGGTGAATGCGGCTTCGCCGATCCGTTCTATTTCACGAATCGCTTCCGGCGGTATCACGAGATGAGCCCGACGCAATTCCGCGAGAAGTCCCGGCGATATTAAATCCCCGGGTTTTGGATCAAAAGCGGATTGGCCCGGAACTGGCGCGGAGAGAGCCCGGTGATCGCCTTGAAACGGCGCGAGAAATAAAACTCGTCGCAGAAGCCGAGCGACTCCGCGATCTGCCGGTCGCGCAGCGATGGATTGCGCATCATCTCGCAGGCCCGGTCGATCAGGCGCTCCATGCGGTACCGCGCCGGCGGCTGGCCGGCGAGGCGGGCGAACCGCTTGCGAAAGCTTTCGGCGGAGATGCCCATGTGCCGCGCGAGGCTTTTCCAGTCGGCTGGGCCGGCGAGGCTCGCGTCGATCAGGTCCGATGCGCGGTGCAGCCATTGCAGTTCGTCCTCATACACGGTCGAGCGCGCCGCGCCGGTGATGATTTCGGCCAGTAGCCGCTGCAGCCGGCAGATTTCCAGAAGCGACGAGGCGACGCCGCCACGGCCGGCGGGATCGAGCACCGTTTCCAGGCGGCGGTTCCATTCCGCGACCGGCTCTGCGTGCTGGATGGGCTTGCGCGGATCGAGCAGGCCCTGGCTGCGCCAGAGGTCGAAGATCGGGCCCTGAAAGCAGAGGTAACTCGCGATCCAGCCGCCGGGCAGAGGATTGTAAATGTGGGCGATGTCGGGAAACACGATGATCACGTCGCCCGGGCCCAGGGTTTTCCTGATGCCGTTTGCATCCGCGTATTTGCCCCCGCCATCCACGATGTAAACGAGGGCGTACTGTCCGAAGGTTCGCGGCTCCGTGAGCGCCGTGAGCTGGCGAATGCCGAAGCCCGATATGGTGATGCGGCCCAAAGGCGAAGAGCTTTTTGGAAAGTGCATCTCCCGGGGCTTATGTGAGCGGCGGCGGGCCATTATAAGAGTAAACCGTAACGAAAAGGCTTAGTTACGCACTTGGCCAAAAAACACAAGTTTTTGTTCCGTCCTGCCCATGCCCTTTCGCGCTCTCCGGGTTTAGATTCGTCGCATGGAAACGGTTACCGGACTTCGTGCCCGAGGCTTCGAGCTCGATTTGCGCCCCGAATCATTCGGGGAATTACTGCGCTCGGACAACATCCTCAACGACACTGACGCGCTGCGCCGGCGATTGGCGGAGGAGGGCTATCTTTATATTCCCGGCTTCTTCCCGCGCGATTTGATCCGGGCTGCACGGTCGGAATTTTTGCGGCGTATCCACGCTTTTGGCGGACTTGACCCAGCCCACCCCGGCGAGGACGCGATCGTTTCTGGCAAGCTTGTCGCGCCGCACAAGGGCTTCACGGCCGACAACATGCCACTGAACGATGTCGTCTTTTCCCAGCGCATCATGGATTTTTACACACGCCTCCTTGGCGGTCCGTGCCGGCACTATGATCATATTTGGACGCGAATCGTCGGACCGCAGCAGGGCACTCCGCCGCACTGCGACCTGGTCTATATGGGACGCGGCACACATGACGTCATGACGGCGTGGATTCCCTACGGCGATGTTTCGCTGGAGTTGGGCGGGATCATGATGCTCGAAAAATCGCACAAACAGCAGGGGCGCCTGCGCAAATATCTCGAGGGAGACGTCGATACCTACTGCTCCAACCGGGGTCCCTATAAGCACAAGGGCGGCGAGCTGTCATCCAACCCGGTGACCCTGCGCGAGAAGCTCGGTGGGCGCTGGCTTACCGCCGAGTTCCAGATGGGCGATCTGATCACTTTCGGCATGAAAATGGTGCACGGCAGTCTCGATAACTCGACGAACCGTTACCGTCTCTCCTCCGACACGCGCTACCAATTGGCCAGCGAGCCGATCGATCATCGCTGGGTGGGCGAGGACACGCAGGAGTACGCGGAGAAGAACCGCATCGGAAAGATCTGCTAGCGCGTTCAGGTCTCGTGCGCCGCAATCCGGTGCAGGCGACGATAGGCGACAGGGGCGAGTCCGAGGCGGGCCTTGAACGCGCGTGAAAAGTGAAAACGGTCAGTGAAGCCCGACGCGTCGGCAATTTCCTCGATGGTGCGCGAGGTTGCGGTCAGCCATTGCGCTGCGAGCGCCACGCGGCGCTCCAGTCCATAGCGCGCTGGCGTCATGCCCACGATCAACCGGAATTTGCGGATGAAACGATCGGTGCTCAGGTGGCACAGCCGCGCGAGCTCGAGGTTTGGAGGGGGCTGCGACAGGCGGCGGTCGATGCATTCCAGCGCGGGGCCGATCGGGGTGAAATCCTGCCACGAATTGGAGAAGACGCGCTGGTCGGCCTCGGGCAACGTCGCCGCGGCGGTGGCGACGGCCGCGTAGGCGAGTGAACTGGCCCAGACCAGCTCCGTGAGGCCGGACGAGGAGGCGACGCCATCGCGCCACCGGCTGCAAAGCCCTTCCAGCACCTCATCGCGATGCAGGAGCAGGGGGCGATCGAAAAGCTGGCGCAGGAGGGTTGGTGGAAAGCCAGTAACGTAGAAATGCATATAGACCTGCGTCATGGATCGCGCCGCCGATGACTGAAAACGGACCCAGGCAGGAATGAGGTGGATCCGACCGGGTTGAAGCGCCAGTCTGCCGCCGGAATGAGTTATGATCGCGCCCGATTTGTCTACTAAATAGAGGCGCCAGAAGGGGCTTTGCAGGTCATAGTTCCAAGTGGAGTCGATTTTCAACCGCCGGGACAGGGCCACTTGAACCTGGACCTGGCGCAGCGCATCCTCCCACGGGCGGGCAGGGGTGTCCCCAACGTTCACGACGGAAATGTACATAAAAGGGCTGCGTTTAGCCATAGCATTTGCCATCCGGCGAGGCACTCTTGTCTCATGCCCGCGCATCCGCTCGTTTCGCACCGGCGCCAGGTGCACCTTGATTTTCATACCTCTCCGTTGATCCCCGATGTGGGCAGCGAATTTGACGCGAAATCCTTCGCGCAGACCCTCAAGCGCGCCCACGTCAACAGCGTCACGATCTTTGCGAAGTGTCATCATGGCATGTGCTACTTCCCCACGAGTTCAGGCGTGGTTCATCCGGCGCTCAAGGGAAAGGACCTGATGGGCGGGATGATCGAGGCCCTGCACCGCGAGGGTATTCGCGCGCCCATCTACGTCACCGTTGCGTGGGAAGAGGACGCGGCGCACAAGCATCTCGATTGGCGGCAACTTCGCGCGGACGGAACGTTTGCGCGCGTTGCCAACGCGGATTGCTCAAAACCGCCGCAGCCCGGCGGCTGGCACTTTCTCAATTTCCTGCATCCCGATTACCAGGACTACATCGAACAACTCGTACGCGAGTTGTTCAAGGGCTACGACGTCGACGGCATTTTCTTCGACATACTTTTCTTCGACCTATGCGCGTGCTGGAGCGAGCAAAGCGTCAAGTTCCGCGAGAAGCACGGGTTGCTCGCGCGTGACCGGGCGACGCAAACGCGGTTCGAGACCCTGGCCCAAGTCGCGTTCACCCAGCGATTCACGAAGTTGATCAAGGGACTCAAAAAGGATGCGACCATTTTTTACAACTCGTCGAACCCGATTTTCACCGACTCCAAGGCTGGCGTGCGAGCGCGTCACGCCCTGCAGACCCACTGGGAACTCGAGTCGCTGCCGTCGGGTTTCTGGGGCTACCAGCATTTCCCGCGTCTGGCGCGCGCGTTTGGCGCGTGGGGCAAACCGTGGATGGGCATGACAGGCCGCTTCCAGAAAATGTGGGGCGATTTCGGCGGGCTCAAGCCGCAGCCGGCCCTCGAGTATGAGTGCTTCCGGTCGCAGGCGCTCGGCGGCGCCAACTCCGTTGGCGATCAACTTCCGCCGCGCGGGACGCTCGACGCGGGCGCGTACGATCTCATCGGCGCGGTCTTCGCGCAGTGCGAGGCGGCGGAGCCTTTCTACGCCGGTTCCACGGCCTTGCCGCAGGTCGGCATCATTGCGCCGGGGCATCCCGAGCTCGACGGCGGCACGACCGACAAGGCGCTCGAAGGTGCGGTGCAGATTTGCGAGGAAGCCCACTACGATGCCGTCGTCCTCGACGACGCGAGCAGCCTCGACGGCCTCGAACTGCTCATCCTGCCCGACACTGTAGTGTTCACGCCCACGCTCAAGAAAAAGCTAGCAGCGTACTGCGCCAAGGGCGGCAAGCTGATCGTTTCCGGACGCAGCGGCTTTGACGCCGCGGGCAAAAGCGAGATCCCCGGCGTGGACCTCAAGACCACGGGCGAGGTCGAGCTCTATCCCACGTTCTGGCGCGCGAACACGGCGTTTTCTCCGGCGCTTTCGCGCAGCGACCGCGTCGTTTATCTGCCCGGAGAAATGGTCACGGCAGGCAAGGGCACGACGGTGCTCGCGCAGCGCGTCCTGCCATACTTCAAGCGGACCGATCTCACCTTTTCCTCTCACTTTCAAACGCCACCGCGGGCCAAGGCGGACAGCCATCCGGCGGTGGTCGCGGGAAAGAGCTTCGTTTATTTCGCTGACCCGATCTTCCAAGAGTACCGCCAGTCAGGGAACATCGCCGTGCGCGACGGCTGCGTCGAGGCCCTGCGTCGCCTCATTGGCCCGGCGTCCTTCGGCTCAGGCTTGCCGAAGACGGTCCTCAGCGTGCCGCGCCGCCGCGGGCGCGACTTGATCCTGACGCTTCTCCACTACATCCCAACGCGCAAGGCGCTTGAGATCGACATGATCGAGGAAGCGTCGTCCTTCGCCGGAGAATCACTGCGCCTGCCAAAGAACGCGTTGCGCGTCGCCGACTTCGAAACCGGAAAAGAACTCGCGCGCCAGGCGGACGGTTCATACGCACTGCCGGTCAAGAAGGGACGGCTCTTGCTGGAAATTCCGGGCTATTTCAGCGGTGCAACACGGCCATAGAGCCGTGACGCGCAGTTTTCCTTTTTGCGCGCGCGGGCATCACCGCGCTGGCCACAAAAAGCGGGCGGTGACTCCCAAAAGTTGACGGAAGGTTACCGTCACAGCTATGTATGAAGCCTCGTGAGAAAGCCCTCAAAAAATCGCGACCGCCCTTCCCTCCACGAGCAGGTGGCCGGCGAATTATTCGCCATGCTGCGCAAAGGCCTCAGCCCCGGCGACCGGCTCCCGTCCGAGGCCGCGCTTTCCGAGATGCTCGGCGTCAGCACCATCACGCTACGCGAGGCGCTCAGCGTCCTGGCCCATCGCGGATTCATCGAACGCCGCCACGGCAGCGGCACTTATGTTGCCGACCCGGCGAAGGGCCAATGGATCGCCATCGTCACCAACGTCGACCTATCCGACCCGCGCGTCTCGTATTTCCACCGGCGCGTCGCCATGATGGTGCGCAAGCTCATCGCCGAGGCCGGCCTGCGCGCCCGCCTCTATTCCGGGGTCTCCACCGGCCGGAACTCTGCTGAAAACGGCGGCGCCCTACCGCACTTCCTGCTCGAGGACATCAAGCTCGACGCCATTCGCGCGATCGTTTCCCTGGACTCGGACACGCATGCTCTTTACCGCGACATGCCGCTTCCCATCGTCGGTTCCGGCAGCAAGTACCCCTATTCCGTGTCCGTCGACAGCAACGCGATCTTGCGCCGCGCTATCGCGGTGCTCAAGGCGGAGGGGCGCAAGAACATCGCTGTCATCGGCTGGGGTACCGAGCCGGACCGCAAGGCGTGCATGGATCTGCTCAAGAGCCAGGGCCTTTCCTCACGCCGCGAATGGGTCCGCAATAACCTCGATCCCACTGCCAGCGCCGCCGGGTGGCTGCAATTCGAGGACATCTGGGCCGCCTCCAAGCAAAAGCCCGACGGTCTCATCGTCCTGGACGACGTGCTCTTTCACGATGTTGCGCTGGCCGTGCTTAAGCACAACGTCGACGTGCCGCGCAGCCTCTCCGTCGTCACGCACTACAACCTGGGTTCAGGCATCATCACGCCGTTCGAGTGCACCTGTATCGCGATCGACCCGGACTTCGTGGCCCGCAGCTTCGCCGACGTGCTTCAGCTTGTCCTGCAGGCGAATCCTCCGACCGAGAAGCATATCGAGACGACGTACGAGGTCATCCCCGGTGTCATTCCGATCCCTGCTGCAGAGGTCGCGCGCGCGATCCGGCCCGATGACGGCGAAGCCTAGACTTTTCCCCGCCGCGGCCCGTTCGATATAGTCCTGAGAAGGAGCCGGAGCTTGCGACCGTAACATGGGGGTTTCCTTTCCCACCCCGGCCCACATGTTATCTGGGCACGGACAATACCTCTGACGCGCCGTGGTTACGGAAACGTAATCGAGCGCCGTTGAACGCCGCGCCCTCGTGCGTGTCTACCTCTATGTTAGTGTTAGTTTCATTCTCCTCCCCTGACCGGGCGGTCGACTCCAGTCTGAGTCGCCGCCCGGTCTTCATTTTGGGGCATGGCGATTGCCTAGATCGCGCTTACAAGACTGTAACCGTAAGGAGTGGAACAAAACGCCTCGAAACGGCGTCTGTGTAGGTATGCATCACTCCCCCTCTCCACATCGCTCGCCCCGGCAACCGGTCAAGCGAAGCCACGCGACCAAGGGCAGCCCGTCCACGCCGCCGCGTCCGCCGGATATTAATCGGCTCGCCGCCGACCTCGCCGCGGAATGGAACTGCCGCCATGAGGAGAACGAAGTCTTCGAGGTGGCGTCATGAGACTGCTGGAACGACTCGCCATTATCGCGCAGACGACGGCCTTCCTCGGCCCGGCCAACCTCGTCAGCCTGCTTCTCGCCGCGTGCCTAGCGGGAGTTCTCTTCGGCTACCGCCTGCTCAGCCAGGGCTATCACCGTTGCTTTCTCACAACTCGCTGAGCGCACGCGGGCCGACACCTCCCCTGTCCAAACGCGAACGCGTTTTGATTTTCGGCCCGCGTTACCCGTTGTCGCGCGGTCGCAGCTGCGCGATGCCTTACTTGGCTTGGTCCATGTCCGCGCCGCCAGCTTTGTCCGGCGCCGGCCGTGCGTGCGATTCCGTGGTGGATTTACGCTCCACGATGGGAAGAGCGCTCGTGGCCAGGCCGTGGCGGATTTTACCTTCGACCTGCAGCTGCATTTTACGGGAGATTTTCATACGCCTACACCTCCTTGGGGTTTCCCCCAAGCAGCAGGCCACATACCGCTTCGGCCCGAGTCGGCCAATGGTGTGATGGCCGCGTTTTACTCGCCCGGCCTGTTTCATTTGGAGTAAAACATCGTTTGCGATCAAATCATTTGATGGCAACATAGCGAGATGAAGCCCGATCTCAGCGAGCACGATCTCCTTGTCGTCCTGCTCACGCTCCACAACGCCATCCAGCGCCGCGGCGACGTTTTCTTCCAGGACTACGGCCTTACCGACGCGCAATTCAACATTCTCAACCTCATCGGCCTCGCCGGCGGACCGCTCGACCAGCTCGCCGTCACCGAGCGCCTGCTCGTGGGCAAGTCCAGTGTCTCCATCGTCCTCAACCGCATGGTCAAAGCCGGCCTCATCCAGCGCGGGGAGCACGCCCGCGACCGCCGCCGCGTCGTGCTGAGCCTCACGCGCAAGGGGCGCGAGCTCTGGCGCAAGATCGCGCCGCGTTACGAGGAAGGCGTGCGCGAAATCTTCAGCGCCCTTCCGCGCAAGCGCCGCGAGGCCTTCCTCGACGATATCGAGGTCCTTTACGCGGCGCTCAAGCGCAGCGCGGGCGACGAATCCTCGCCCACCCTGCGCGACGTCCTGCGCCAGCACAGCGAGTTGGGCTGACGAATCGGCCTACTTGGTATTGTGCGCGAAAACGCCGTCCCAATTCGCGGGCGGCGGTTCGGCCGCGAGTTCCTTGCAGCGCGCCGCCATCAATGCGGACGCCTTGTCTAAAGCGTCCTCGCCCGCGAGCTTCGCAAACATCGCCTGCGCCTCGGTGAACGCGCGCGAAAAGTACCGGTCCAGCGCCTGTTTGTAAGCATCACGCCGGAGCAGTCGTTCGCCGTCGACTGCGCCCTTCGCGCCGAGAAGTTCGTAAATCTCCATCGCGCCCTTGCGCCCGGCCGGCGACGCGCGGTCGAGGTGGCGCCACTCAAACTCCGTGCCCGCGTGGTCGTGCACCTCGCCGCTCGCGATCACCCGCGTGCCGTAAACCTTGTTCAGCGCCTCCAGCCGGCTCGCCGCATTCACCACGTCGCCCAGCACCGTGTAGGCGAGCCGGTCAGCCGTGCCCATGTTGCCAACGAGCACATCGCCGGTGTGCAGTCCCATGCGCGTGCGGAAGGGCGGGCCGCTCTGTTCGTGCTGCCACGTCGCGAGGTCTTTCTGCACCGCCAGCGCGGTGCGGCAGGCGTGCTGCTCGTGCTGCGGAACTTCCCCCGGCGCGTTGAAGAAGGCCAGCACACCGTCGCCGATGAACTTGTCGATCTCGCCGCCGTTCTGTCGCAACCGCCTGGAGACGATCTCGAAATAATCGGCCAGCTCGTGCACGAGCTTGTCCGGCGGCGTCGTCTCGGTGTAGGTGGTGAAGCCCTCGATGTCGGAGAAGAAAACCGTCAGCCGCCGGATTTCGCCACCCAGCGCCGCCTCGCGACCGCTCGCCAGCACCTGCCGCACAAGATCGCCCGGGACGAACTTGAGAAACGAGCGCAGGCCGGTTTTCATGCGGCTGGCCGCGTCATTCAGTTGGTTGACTTCGTACACAACCGAACGTGTCCGGTCTCCTTCCGCGAGCTGGAATTGCCCGACGCGGGTCAGGTCGCGCTCGAGGTTGTGCAGCGGCGCGCAGATGCGATAAGCCATGAACGAGCCGAGCGCCACGGCGATGACCAGCGCGCCGGCGGCGATCTCGATCATCTGCCGTCCCGCCTTGTCGAGGCCGCGGTAGACCAGCGCGCGCGGTTGCATGCTGGCCACGATGCACTTGAGCCCCGACGAGCCGTTGACCCGGTCGAAGGCCGCGAGATAGTCGGTCGCACCGACGCGGATCGTGACCAAGTGCGTCGCGTCGCGTGTGCTGTCCTTGAAGTTCGGGTTCTGCTTCACCCACTCCGACAAGGCGCGGCTCAGGTCCGGCGCCTCCGGGTTTTGCGACGCGGAGAGGATCGTGCCATCCGGCTGGAGGATCGCGCAGAAGAGGCTGTTCCACGGCGCCGCGATGTCATCGAGCATCCCCTGCAGGTCCGCGAGATAAAAGTCGACCGTGAAAACGCCCGAGACTGGCGCGTCCTTGCCCGCGCGCCACGCACGGCTTGCGGTGATGCCGCGCGTGCCGTCGTCGAAGAAGTCGTAGGGCGCGCTCCATGCCGTCGCGGTGGAGGCCGCGGCGTTCTTGTACCAGTCCTGCGTGCGCGGGTCGTAATCGGTGGGCGGAGTTCGCGAAGAGGCCGCCGTCGTGCCATCGGGCTGGACGATCACCTCGTGGAAGTGGCCTGGCCCGGGTGCGTTGAGGTTGAGCGCGATCCGGTTCGATGGCGTGCGCCACACGCCGACGAACCGCCCCGTGGCCGCGTCGCTGTAGCTGATCCATGCAAGCGTGGAATTCACGCGCAGCCGCTCCGCGAGGTTCAGGCCCAGCCCGCGCAGGTCGCCGAGGGTCAGCAGGCCGCGGCTGGCCCGCAGCGTGTATTCGCTCAGCAACCGGTCGGCCGGGTCATTGAGGAAATCGAGCACATGATGCGTGGCGAAGCCGTTGGTCTCCGCGAATTCCTGTTGCGTGAAATGCCGGATTTCCCAACGACTGTTCGTATAGCCGCGCCAGCCGACCGACGCCGCGGTGAAAGCCAGCAGGATGCTGAACATCAGAGCGAGCAGGGTGCGAAGCCGCATGCCTCTCCTTTACCTTGGGAGCGCGAAGAGAGCCAGCATCACCAGCGTGGGGAACAGCGCGGCGACGAAGAGCGCGCCGGGCTTGATGCCGCCGTCGGGAAAATAGCGCTGCAGCAGCGACTGGCCGGCCGGGTTCGGCGCGTTGGCGATGACGGTGAGCCCGCCGCCGGCGATCGCGCCGGAAACAACCGCCGCCTTGAGCGAATCGGCCAGGTTGGGCACGAGCGTGGCCAGATAGGTGACCGCGGCGTTGTCGTTGAACGCGGTCAGCACCGTCGCGCCGATGAGCAGCGGGTACTCGGTCAGGCGGCTGATGACCGGCTCAATCCACCAGCCCTGCAATCCGCCGTGAACGACCAACCCGGCCAGGAAAAAACCGACGAGCATCGGCGGCCGCAGGTTGATCTCCTCCTGGTACGCCGCGGTCGACGTGGCGAAGCCGAGGAAAAAGAGAAAGCCGCCGATGAAGAGCGCCGGCTCGTGCGCGACCACGACGGTAAACGCCAGGAACGCGAAGTGCACCGCGGTAACCCAAAGCGGCACCGGCTCGAGGCCCTCCGGTTCCTGCGGCGGATTGACCGCGCGATACTCGGCCATCTCCGCGAACTGCTTGCGGAAAATCAGGAAGTAGGTGGCGTTGGCCACGAGGATGCCGGCCAGCGCGCGCACGCCGAATTGCTCCAGCATGTAGAGCGACGACCAGTCCCATTTGTCCGCGACGATCAGCACGGGCGGCGCGGCGAAATTGGTCATTGCGCCGCCGACGGAGATGTTCACGAAAAGCAGCCCGAGCGTCGCGTACTTGAACGCGGAACTGGGCCCGAGCCGGTAAAACTCGCGCCCGAGCAGCAGCGCGCAGATGGTCATCGCGGCCGGCTCGGTGATGAACGAGCCGAGCAGTGGTCCGAGCGTCAGCAGCGCGATCCACCAGCGCGCCGGCGATTCGCCCGCGATCAGCTCCAGCATGCGCACGGCGAAATCGACGACGGGCCGGCTCGCGGCGATGGCCATGATGACCACGACGAACAGCGGCTCGATGTAGGAGACGTCCTGGTCGAAGTAGTGCCGCGTGACGCTCGGGCCTTTCTGGATGAACATCGCAACGGCCAGCGGCACGGTCCACAAGCCGAAGACCACCTCCACTTCGCCGAAGAAATGGAGGATCGCCGCCGGGATGCTTTGCCAGTGCGGGCGGTCGGCGCTGGGGGCGTTGCCGTAGACCAGTTGCAGATTCTCCTCGTGCTCTTCCTGCAACCGCTGCGACCAGGCGAGAATCCTCGGCGCGAGGAACGTGTGGATGATGGCGAGGAGAAAGATGATGGTCGCGACGAGATTGAATTTGTCCGCGAACGCGCGATTGGCCACCACGCTTAGGACATCGTTCGAGCCCTCGTCGCCGTAGGAATCGAGCGGGCGCGGGAAGGGGCCGGAATAGGGCGGTGGCGGGGCGGTTGTCGCGAGCGTGTCGCTCTCAAGCGGCGCCGGTTTTGGTTTCTTCTTCGGCTTCGTCGCGGCGGGCGCATTGGTCGCGGCAGCGTTCGTGGATGCTGTTACAATGGCGGGCGCCGCAT
>Ga0302267_10003185_pt1 | contig 19111 bp, 8 predicted proteins | sample III_Bog_E1_3_FD_194555 | JGI IMG/M metagenome (GOLD analysis project Ga0302267, IMG submission 194555) | Peat permafrost microbial communities from Stordalen Mire near Abisko, Sweden - III_Bog_E1_3 | ecosystem: Environmental > Terrestrial > Soil > Wetlands > Peat | place: Sweden: Abisko... | reverse complement strand
TACTTGCCGCACTAGCGGCGGATAACCAAAATCCGGAAGAGAAGCGAGAGGCGCCAGCAACGGGAGCGCCGCCGACGCTCAGCAGGCCTGCCGCGCTTGCGCGATCAGGCTGTGCATAATTCAGGTAACAGCCCGTGGTAGAAGTAGATGAATTTCAGAGGGGACGGTAGCAGTAGCTGACGGAGCGGTAGGTGCCGGGTGAGGTGAAAACCGGAGTGGTGCGGGATTCTGCTGCGCCATCGGGTCGGGTAACGGCAAGTGAGCCACTGAAAAAGGCGCAATACAAGCCTTGCAGCGCGGTTTTTCAACTCTCGCGGTGTTCCCGCGCCCAACATCTTACGCAGCACAAGACTGATGTTGAATGCGCCGACGTGGATCAGTAGCCGCTTCAGAATGTTTTCCTGTCCGCGTAAGGTGCAGCGCCGCATTCCACCCGTCTCGTAGCAGTGGGCAAAGCTGCGTTCAACGAACTCTCCCCGCCTTCGGAGTAACTGTTTGCCATAATCTCCAGTCACTCTGCTCTGGTTGGCATATACCGCCTGCTCCTCAGACTGCTTGCCTTCCCAGTTCCGCTTGCCAACTTGTTTCCTTTCCGGAATATAACTCAGTACTTCGCTTCCCCCGACCCACTCGACAACCGCCCCGCTGTGATAGCCCTTATCCGCTACCAACTCTTCGATCCCTTCCACATTAACTTGCGGTTCTTCGTCAGGATGCAATTCGGCTTCGCGTCCAACTAACTCAGCTACTGCTATGCCCGCCTCGGCCAGTGTTTGATGCACGGTCGTGGTGTCGCCCAGGTCGGCGGCCTGTAAGGTAACGGCAACGACCGCGCCCGAGTCCATGTCCACCGCGTGCTCGGCCTTGTGGGCCAGATGGGTGCTGCCGTCCTTCATCTTCGCGACCCGCGCGTCCTCGTCGATAGGACTCTTCCACTCTTTGTTCGAGGTGCGCTTCTTGCGCTTGCGATCAAGCCGCGCCAAGTCTTCGCGCATAGGCGTTTCAATGCCCGACGCCTTGGCCAGACTGGTTAGAAACTCGTTGTAACTCTCGCCCGTGTCGCGCCGCACGATGGATCGCATCGCCGCATTGGCCTCCAGCGTGGTCGCGTCGATGCCGATCCGCTTGCCCTGCAACAATCCGCGGTCGGCCAGCAAGCCCAGCACCCAGGCAAAGACCTGCTCGTGCGTTTCCAGGTCGATCAGTCTGCGGGTCCGTGACAGGGTCGAGTGGTCCGGCGTCCCCTCGGTCAGGGCGATGCCCAGAAACCGCCGCAGTCCCAGCGAGTCAGCTACCCGCCAAGCGATGCCGCGCTCACCCTCGATACCTTCAAAATATCCAATCAAAAGAGAACGAAAGTAGATGCCGGGCAGAAGCGATGGCCGCCCGAACTTTTTCGCATAGAACTTTGCACTCAGTCCTTCGACGAAGGCATCAAAGCGCTCCGCATCCAGCAACTCATTCAGCCTTTCATAAAACGGATGCCCCGGAGCCACAGCCAATTCCGTGTGCGCAATCCATAAAGGCTCCCGCTTTTGCTGGTCTTCTCGCTTGCCCATCGCCATACTCGTTAGACGATTTGAACTCGTATTTGTATTGCATAGAACCTGACTTTAACCACGGGCTGCTAAGGCACGTAGCAATAAACCTTGGTTCTCAACAATGAGGGCAGCCATGGTCGGTTGTGAAGCAGCTACCTGCTCCAGCGGCCGTTCGTAAAGGTCAAATTGGTCAGGTTCGTGTCATAGACGCTAACCCGCGTGGCCAGCAGCGAACCATCCCCTTGAAGGTTCACATCCATGTCCACGGGCATTCCAGCGGCAAGCTGTGAAGCGCCGGTGATTCCCTGAAAGACTGTGCTGGCATTTGAATTGACTTGCCAACTGGGAGCACTCGTGCCTGCGCCAAAGTCTCCAGACACGCTGAAGCCGGTTCCGCCGGCAGCCACCGTGCCGATCAGCCCGCGAAGACCCAATACCTTGCCGTTTGTGCTGTTGGTAGAGGCGCTCAAGAAGGTGAGCAACGGCGGGCCAGCGAGCGAGAGTGAGTGAGGTCACGATCACCGGTAGGCGCTTCACGAAGACTCTCCCGCTGCGGGCGAACGATTGCTTCGAAGTGGTGCTGACGCCAGCGACGAGCAAGCAGTGATCCGTTCAAGGCTTTGATGCGACGCAAGAGGCTCGCGGATTTTCGACGAAGATTCCGAGCCTGCTTGCGTGCGCCAGGGAATCCGTTGCGCTGCGAAGGCGCAGGGGCTGAATCTACTGGAGAGGCGATCCCATAACTTGCACCTCGTTCAGAGATATCGGTAAACGGTCCTGCATGGGAAGAAAGACAATGCGCAAGAGCCGGGCGGCCGCGCCCCCAGGCAAGGCCTCGGTGAACTCGGAAGCTGCAGCCGTGTTGGCGCGCCGGTCGATGAGCGGCGTCCAGTTTCCAGCCTGATCCTGCGCCTCGATGACATAGCGATATGCGGCCTTTCTGGCCAGCGAGAAGCGCACAAGCGTCAGGCTGCAGCGGCTCTCGAAATCGACCTGCCACCATGCCTCTGCGCCGGCCTCCGGTGCAGGTTGCCAGAAGGTCGTCTTGTTGCCGTCGTTGGCCATGCGGCTGCTGTGTCCGCTGGTACTGGAACTGGCCGCCGTCGGGCGGTTGAGAGAGAGATCAATGGACTGTGCGCGCTTTGGCGCCGGGTCCCGATAGAGGACGTACGGGCGCTCGGAGGCCAGCGGCGTGACGCCGGGCTGGAAGACCGGTCCGCCTACTGCTTGAACCGTCAGCTCTGTCGCGGCAAGCCCTGGCGAGGTGGCACGGAGGCGAATTCGGCCGCTCTGGTAGGAACGCATCTCGATGGCGGCCTCGCCGTCGCGGATTGCGATATCGGAGTCAGGCGCGAAAACAATCGAACGCCCCGTCGGGAACTCGCCTGGGCCTGAGACGATGTCAAGCTGAACGGGCGGAGCGTCCGAGATTCGCTTGCCCGCGGCATCCAACACTTCGACGATGACCTGCACGTCTCCTGTGCCGTCGGCACGAATTGGGCCGGGTTGGTCGGTCCGCAGCCTGAGCGCCGCCGGTGTTCCCGGCTTTGCAGGCTCCGGCGGAGGCACACCGGCATAGGCGTTGCGATACCAGTACCACTCCCGCTTGGGAAGGCGGAAATAGTCAATCATGCCCATGCGGCCCAAGCTCGGAAAGACGCTGCCGTGGTCGAATGCACACCAAATGGCCTGTCCGCTGCGCCACGGGAACTCTGGCTGGCCTTGGGTATCGCCCCAGCCCGGATCGTAGGCGCCGGGACGCAGGCTTTCCACTGAGCCGTACTCGGTGACGGCACTCGGCACGCCCGGATCGAGAAAGAGAGTGGCGCCATCGCCGTTGTAGCCCGCAATGTCCGAGAGATGATCCAGCTCGCCCCGCTGCACGCCTCCCGCGCCTGCTGGACGCGTGGGATCGAGTTGGTGCGCCTCCCTGACCAGTTCCTGTAGAAAGGTCCTGATCTTCGGTAGCAGTTCGGGATCGGAAAAGAAGACCTCATTGGTCATGCTCCAGGCAATGATCGAGGGATGGTTGCGGTGGATGCGGATCATCTCCCGGAGGCTGCTCTTTACGCTCTCCTCGAAGGCCTTTTGATCTTGTTCGTTGGGCGGATAGGCGCTCGCCGTCCAGAACCCCTCGACCTTCTCGCCGCCTGTACCCCAAAAAGAGTTTTCAGACCACAGCATTACACCCTGCCGGTCACATTCGTCGGAGAAGACTGGCGAGTGCGGATAATGCGAACCGCGGATGAAGTCCATGCCTGCCTGCTTGACCAGGCTGACATCGCGCGCGATGCCGGCATTCGTGACTGCGTCTCCCCAGCCGGCGTGATCCTGGTGCACATTCGCGCCGTGGAAGTAGTAGTGTTCGCCGTTGAGGAAGAAGCCTCGATCGGCAGTCCAGCGGAACCAGCGGAAGCCGAAGGGCGTTCGATAATCGTCGACCAGGCGCGCTCCTTCAAAGACCTTTGTCCGCGCGGTGTACATGTTGGGGTGCGCCGGGCTCCATAACGCCGGTTGCGCAACAAAGGGCGTGGTCTGCTCGATAGTCTTAGTGTTCTGCGCCGCAATGTTCGACTCCGTTCGCGCGCTCGCCACCGTGCGGCCAGCCGCATCCAGAATGTCGGTCACAAGCGCGAAGCGGACGGTGCGATTACCGTCATTGCGCAGGTCAGTTGCAATGTGGACGGGCCCGCCTATCTTGGCCAGTCCGGGCGTGGTTACAAAGGTGCCGTACCAGTCCACATGCACGTCCGAGGTGGAGACCAGATAGACGTTGCGATAGATGCCGCCATTGAAGTTGTGCTCGCCGGCGCGCGGATTCAGTTGCGCATTCCACTTGTTGTTGAGGCGTACGGCGAGCACATTGTCCCCAGCGTGCAGCGCACGCGTGACATCCAAGGAAAAGCCGGTGTAGCCACCCCGATGTTCTCCCACGCGCTGGCCATTCACGAAGATCTCCGCATCCTGAAAAGCTGCTTCGAACTCGAGGTCGATTCTGCGATCTGGCGGAATGGGCCCCATGAGCAGATGCATTCTGTACCAGCCGTATCCCACGTAGAACTTCGAGTCTCCGAAGTACGGAATGCCGAAAGAGTGCGGCAGGCCAATGCGCTGCCAGTCGGCATCATCGAAGCGGATGTCCTCAGCCCCCGGCGCATCCCCGAGGAAGAAGCGCCAGCCGGCATCGAGAAGCCTGCGCTGCCGCGGAGACTCGGCGCGGGAATGGGTTGGACTCACAGCTGCAAAAAACAACAGGAGGCTCAGCGCCAGAACGATCTTTGAGGGAGTTATCTTGAACATGGTCTTCGCGGAGGTTCCCATAATATGGTCGCCCAGTTTCCTGATTCATGGTTTGGCTCGGCCAGTCAGAGCTGTGCACTGACTGGCGAGGCTTTGGTTTCTTGAACAACCACTGCGCAAACTCGCAGCGGTTGTTCACCACGTGAGCCACTCGTGATCGGCGCCGGGCAAATGCAAGCCGCCAAGCACCGCGTGCGTATCCAAAAATCATAGCTCCTGAAAGCTTCCGACGACACTCAGTGCGAACTTGCGATTCCGCAAACCCTCAAGCGCTGCGATCACGAAGCCTTGCAGCCAAGCGTAGACGTAGAGTTTGAAGGCGCTGTCGGATGCTCATTTAGGCGCACGGGAGCTGAGGATCGTTGCATATATTCTGGGCCGGATCAGTAGCACAGAAGACCTTCGCTTTTTAAGCCTTCACGCATAATCCGGGTTACGGTAACCGCTTCCTTACGAGGTGGCGCGACTCGCGCCATTATCGCTATAAGCGGAACCAGGCATGGAGTTCCGAATCTGTAACTTCGCCGAGACGTTCCCTCATCGTCCAGCGGATCGAACAGATCGACGAGCAGCGGGCGATGTAGGAACCAGCGGTTCTGCCTGGATGATACCAGCACCTTCCCGCAGTGTGATGAGTCGGTTGACGGCGATGTTCTTGTGCTGCTCAACCAGTCCGAGTGGCCAGCGAACCTCAATGTCGACTGACTCAACAGCGCCGAGGCCAAAATGCAAACGCGGGTCATTTGAGGAAACGTAACTCGACTGGCTCATGACTTCCTGCGCCTGCACCTTGCTTCCATAACGGACAAGCACGCGGGATCCGATGGCGCTGCGGTTGCTCTTTGTCCCCTGCAGGCGGACCTTGATCCAGTGGTTTTGCGGCGGAGCATCGTTGCGTAACAAGGACGGCGGTTCATTCTGATTCATAATCATGATGTCCAGGTCGCCGTCGTTGTCGAAGTCGCCGAAGGCACAACCGCGGCTGACGTAGCGCGAAGCAATTGCCGGACCGGCTTCGTCGCCCAGTTGCACAAAAGTTCCGTTCCCCTGGTTGCGAAAGAGGATTCTCGGCCCGCGGCGGGGATACTTGGCAAAGACCGCTTCCAGTTCCGGGTAGACCTGGCCAGTCACTAGAAAAATGTCCGGATTGCCATCATTGTCCAGATCCACCAGGCCTGCTCCCCAACTGACAAAGCGGCGTTCGTGGACAAGACCGGCCTGCACGGTTACATCTTCAAATTCGCCTTTGCCCAGGTTGTGATAGAGGCCGGTCGGCTGATTCATGTAGTGCGTGCGAAGGATGTCGAGGCGCCCGTCGCAGTCGTAGTCGCCAATGCCCACGCCCATTCCGGCCATCTCCTTGCCATTGCTGCTCAAGGCGACTCCGCGCTGCAATGCTTCTTCTCGAAATGTGCCATCGTGATTGTTCATCAGCAGCAGGCTTGGCGTTGAATCGCAAGCCACAAAGATGTCCGGCCAGCCATCATCGTCCACGTCAAAGGCCGCGACGGTCAGGCCATAGGAGCCGCGCATGGCGGCAACGCCGGATTCCTTTGAAACATCCGTGAATGTTCCGTCGCCGTTGTTGCGGTAGAGCGAGTGCGTGGGCCATGCGAGGCCACTGGGTCCACAGTTCACCGGCACTCCCTCGTAGTTGCAATTGGGCCGATCAATCGAGGGCTTGGCGGCGGTGGCCAAATCGACGTCAGCATAGTTTGAGACAAACAAATCGAGCCAGCCGTCGCGGTTGTAGTCAACAAAGGCGCAGCCGGAACCAAACCGGATTCTATGGCCCGCCAATCCCGCCTGCTGTGTTACATCGGTGAAGGTTCCGTTTCCATTGTTGCGATAGAGGCGATCCTGGCCGTAATAAGTTACATACAGATCTTCAAAGCCGTCGTTGTTGTAGTCGCCTACACAAACGCCCACCGCCCAGCCGGCATCCAGCAATCCAGCCTCGCGGGTCACATCCGTGAATGTGCCGTTGCGGTTGTTATGGTAGAGTCGGTTGCTGGCTCCTTGCGGTATGCCTTCCAGCTTCCGCCCGCCGAGGATGAAGATATCCATCCATCCGTCATTGTCGTAATCGAAGAAGGCGCAGCCGCCGCCCATGATCTCGGTAATATAAGTAGCCTTTGTTCCCTCACCGTAGACCATCACCTGTGTTAGCCCGGCAGCTTCGGCCACGTCGACAAACTGGGAGAAGGGAGGATTCCCTTGCTGGGCGGGAGTGGACGCGAACGAGCAGGCAGGCAGAACTGCGGAGGCCAAGACTCCAGGAACAGACTGCAAGAGCCGGCGGCGCGACCAGCTTGCGCGCGAACTGAATGCCTTATCCATTCGCGATTGGACTCCTCTTCAGAGCAGGGACAGCTTCTGTGGCTTGATTGTTCAAGATGCGATCAAGTCCTCGTGAAAACCGCCGAACGATTGTTTCTCTGCACTCACGGCTGAGCCTGAGCACTTTTGAGCGCCTGGCTGAGTTCGCGGGCCTTGGGGTCTTCCGGATCGATCTCCAAGGCATGCCTGAGAGCTTCCTTGGCCTCCTGCCATTTGGCCTGGCTGGCCAGGGTTGCAGCCAGATTGATCCATGCGGGTATATAAGATGATGACGCATGGACGGCAGCGCGGAAGTAACTCTCGGCCAGTGCGGTATTGCCGGATCGTACGGTAAGGTATCCCATCTGATTCTGCGCTTCGGCCAGATTCGGGTTCAGTTGGATAGCTCGCAGGAGCGCAGCCTTCTCTCCGGCAAAATCGCTTGATTTTTCCAGCGCCACCGAGAGCTTGTAGGCCAGCAGAGCCTCGTCGGGATCGCTGGCGATCGCCTCACGATACAGTGCGGCGGCCCTGACTGGATCGCCTGCCGCCAACACCTGATCCCCTTGTTCGGCCTTGCCTGCGGCCTGCTTCCGCTCCGATTGGGCCATCTTCAGTTTCTGGTAGAGCGCCAACTGCTTCTGCGCTTGGTCGGTTTGGCCCAGGCCGCGCAGCACATTGGCCAGAGTGTACTGAGTCTCCGGATCCGGGTCGCCCAGGGCAATAGCCTGCTCCAGGTGCTGCTTCGCATGAGGCAAATCCTGAAGTTGACAGAGCACAAGCCCAAGTTCCCGGTGGGACCTTGCATCCCCTGGCTGAAGCGTAACAGCCTCTTCCAGGTGGGACTTGGCTTGCTGCAAGTTTCCGTCCTCGAACTCAAGAGTCCCATTCAGTGAGAGCACTTCCCAGTTGTGCGGGAAGACCACCAGCAGCTTCTTTCCAACTTGCGTGGCGTTTGCCACATTGTTTGTAACCATCGTGCGGAGGTACAGGACCTGAGTGTTTTGGTCTTCCGGATGCCGCTCGATGGCTATATCGAGGACGGCAATTGCTTCATCAACCCGCGAGAGCAGCACCAGCACAACGGAAAGCTCATTGGCCAGCGGCAGGGACTCGGGCGCAGTGTTCAGCCCTTCGCGCAGCACCTTGGCTGCCTCACCGAGCTGACCGGTCTTGGCATACGCCATTCCCAGGTTCAGGTTCTGCTGGGACGATCTCTTTCCGCTTCTTGCGGGCTTTCCAAGAAGAGCAAGGACGGCGGTGTAGTTTTTGTCCAGGATCAGGTCGTGAGAGAGGCTGTCCAGCGCCGCTTCAGAATCGGGATCGATGGCCAGGGCAGCGCGCCACTCCGCTTTGGCGTCCGCGATCCGCTTCATCTGTTCCAGGGCTGCACCCAGGGCCAGGAAGGATCGAACGTCGCTCGGGTCCAGTCGCTCGGCGCGCCGCAGCGGGTCAGCCGCCTTCTGGAGTTGCCCCGCTGAGAAAAAGCTCAACCCCAGCATATAGGCGAGATCGGCGGAATCGGGCTGAAGCTTGGCGGCGTTTGCATAGGCCTCGGCCGCGCACGCGAATTGCTTCCGATCGCCAAACCACGCTCCGAGGCTGGAATAGGCTTCTGCGGTGGGCTTGGATTGAAACTGCGCCTTCATCGACGGAGGAGTGGTACAGGTCGCGTAGGCGAGTTGTCCCGCCAACAAGGGAAGAACGACTCCCAGACAGATTCCCACCCGCAATCCGTGACGGGGTGCTCGCTTGCGAATGTTGATCAAATTCATCTCCGGCGGCTTGGCGCCCGCTCCATTACATAGGACGGCATCTACCTTTGTCGACCGCAAGGCGAAAGCGGCCGCAGACTCACAGTCGGACAAAAGGCCGCGAACGCCACACACGAAACCGCTCCAGTCTACTGCCGGAGCAAAATGCGCACACCTGCCAAAAGTCGGATCGGCCAGGGTCTGATGCGGCATCAAGGACGGCACGGTCGAGGTTTTAGAAGGGGCGAGTCGCGTAAAGTCAATAGAACCAAGCTGTTTGGCGCGGGAAACCTATCCAATGTACCCTGCCGAGGCCCGCCTGTTCTCTATTGAATCAGTTGGGCGCGAAATTCGAATCGAGCCGGCCGTTCGATTTGCCGCTCAGTACAGAAAACGTCCAAGGTGAATCGATCAAGCAACATATCTCAGGAAGGCGCTTGGGAAAATCACACGACGCGACCCGGGCGAAAAATATCACGTCAACTAGCTATCTGCTTGACTCAGGTATGCCCAACAGGTTGTGGTTTCTCTGATGCCCCTGCATCGGGATGAATAATTTGATCCAGAGTTACAGGATCGACGGCCACGGCTCGCTGCGCGAGCCGGTAGAAGAGCTTGCCGCGGCTCTTTGATCGCCGCCGGTTGAAGCGAAACGTGAACTCATCCAGATAGTAATCCAGATGCTTATGGCTGATCGCCCCCTGATGCGTTCCCATCATCCACCGTTTCAGGTGCGAGATGACCAGATGAACGCGCGGCAACAACTCCGACGCGGCTTGCGTGTTGCCCTTCAGATATGTGACCTCGTGCTGGTAACCACTGCTCTTCAGAGGCAGGTATCCCTGCCATCCGTCTGTATGCACGGTACTGCCGGCCACCACTGACTCCCGCACAAAGGGGATCAGGCTCTCAGCGGAAGCATCCACGATCTGGCGCAGGCGAATTCTGCCGATGCCCGCCCCGTCCTCCTCGGCGGCGACAACCACCAGTGCCTTTTCCAAGTTAAGCCGTCCCGGCAACCCCTCCTCTGGTCCGCCCACATAACTTTCGTCCACTTCGACCCTGCCCGTGAGCAGATCCCGCCCCGGTCGGACCATGGCGCGGCGGAATTTGTGCAGCCATGTCCAAGCCGTCTCATAGCTCTTCAGCCCAAGCACTCGCTGCAAACCCAACGCGCTGGCACCGTTCTTTTGCGTCGTCACCCACCACATGGCGCGAAACCATACCGGCAGCGGGGTTCGTGTATCTTGAAAGATCGTTCCGGCGGTCACTGAGGTTTGCCAGTCGCAATCCGCACATTGAAACAGCACGTTCCGCACAGGCCACGCCTTTGCGCCGCCACAGCGAGGGCAACGAAAGCCATCGGGCCAACGCAGACGGGACAGGTAATCGCGGCAGGCAGCTTCCGTAGAGAAAGCGGCCTCCAACTCTATCAGATTGCGCGGATATTCCTCGAACACGTCCGCATACTATATCTTGGGGGTACCTGAGTCAAGCAGATAGCTAGTTCACGTCAATCCTACTTTTGGGGGATACATGCCGATCGTTGACACGCTCCGTTTGTGAGTATAGAGTTCGTTTCGTCTCGTAAAGCGTAATCTCCTGCAACATAGCCCGACAATTTTGGCTGGAGATAGGGAAATGTCGAGCATTTGCGGGATTTATGCCGTGCGATTGAAAACGATTTCATTGGGAAACTAAGCAGGATTTCGGATCTATATGAAATCACTCGAAGAATCCCTTAACAACTCACTTCTGGAGGTGTCATGCAATTGATCAACGTGAAATGTCTACGAGCGTTCATGCTCGTGGTCCTTATCGGCCTCGTCAGCTCCGGTGTGCTTGTCTTCGGACAGGGCACAAGCGGAAGCTTGGCAGGTCAGATTACCGATCCTTCGGGGGCGGTCATACCAGGGGCGTCCGTCACCCTCAAGAACGTCGACACGAACTATCCACAAGTTGAAATCACGAACAGCGTCGGAACCTACCTGTTCAAGCCGGTTCAGCCGGGCAACTATTCGCTGACAATTACCGTGGATGGATTCGCAACGTACGTGCAGAAGGGCATTGTTATCAATGTGAACCTGTACGCAACGCAAGATGTTCATCTCAAGGTTGCCACCGCAAAGGGCGAGACAGTCAACGTTACGGCAGATGCCGAGTTGATCAACACGACCTCCGCGGAACTCGGCACCACGGTCAACGAGTTCTCGGTTACGGAACTGCCCCTCAACGGACGCGATCCTTCAAACCTCGTTCTGCTGGCTCCGGGCATGATCAGCGCCACTGCCCATGGCGGCGAGGGTATCCAAGGTGGATTCTCGTTCCCGACGGAGACGGCTGCGTCCGCCAACGGCGGTCGCCAGGGAAGCACATATTACATGCTCGACGGTGTGTCGAACATGGACAACTACACAGCCGCGACCTCGCCCATGCCCAATCCGGACGCGACCCAGGAATTCCGCCTCATCTCAAACAACTACGGCGCGGAGTACGGCTTCTCTTCCGGCGGTGTCGTCAGTATCGCCACCAAGTCTGGAACCAACCAGATTCACGGCGGCGTTTTCGAGTTCCTGCGCAACCAGGACCTGAACGCCAAGAGCTGGTTTCAGCATCAGCTTGATCCCTTGAAGAAGAATGTATTCGGCGGCGATGCCGGCGGACCTATCCTCAAGGACAAACTCTTCGTTTTCGGCAACTACCAGGGAACCCGCCAGGTCGGACAGGGCGCATCGGCCGAGACTCACACGCCGACCGCTCAGATGCTGAATGGCGACTTCAGCGGCTTTGCCAATGCAGATGCTTCGCTGCCCCAATGCCAGGATCCTTCGAATTCCAACTACCACAACACGGGCTGCGGTTGGCTCAACGGACCGTTCCAGGTCGTCGATGGAGTGCCTAATCAGTTGATCGGCGGCGCCGCAGCTTTGGATCCAGTGGCCGTGCAATTTACCAAGGACGGACTGCCGGGCCAAATGCAGGCCAGCAGCACTTCGGCAGCTAGCCTCACCTCTCAGGATCAGCTTGGCGGACTGTATTACAACGCCGCCGCGCTCAAAGACAACTACGACGAGTACACGGGCAAAATCGACTTCGATCTGTCCAAATCTCAACGCTTGACGTTGCGCTCCTTCATCGACAAGTTCATCCAGCCCTCCGGCGATACCCCGGGCGATGTCCTCTCCGTCCTGAACCTGTCCAACTGGAATCAGGGTTTCGGCGAGAAGATGTATTACTACAACGAAGTCCTGCAGCACACCTGGACGGTGAATCCCATGACCGTCAACACAGCTTCGATTCTCTGGACTGAACAAAGCGCGCATAACTCGGCGGCTGTAACGGACCACAACGGCAAGGATATGTGCTGGTCCCGCTACATCAACGTCACTGAACTGCCCGGCTCATGCTACATGGAAGGCGCTTATTTCGGCGGCGCAAACGGCGGCTGGACTGAACCCTCGCAAGAAGTTCGCAGAACCTATGGATTCTCCGATACGTTGATCAAGACGGTCCATCGTCACACTCTTTCCACTGGAATCGACTTGATGCACCAGTGGGCGGAGGAAAACACCCAGTACCCAACAAATGCCATCATCAGCTTTGGCGGCGGTTACACCAGCCAGGGTCTCGCGGATTGGCTGCTCGGCTATATGAGCAGTTTTGAGCAGGGAGCCGGCGAGATCGCGGACATCAAGGGATGGCAGGTCGATCCTTATGTGAACGACGAGTATCGCGTGTTTCCCGGCCTGACCATCACTGCCGGACTCCGTTGGGATCCGGATATGGCGCCCACCTCTGTAGGCGGCCGTGGCGCTGCATTTGTCGCGGGACAGCAAAGCACCATGTTCCCCAATGCTCCTACGGGTCTGATCTTCCCTGGGGATAAGGGGATGAACGCACAACTGCGCAACACCACGTACGGTTATTGGGAACCCCGCATCGGTCTTGCGTACCAGCCCAAAAACCTTCCGCGCACCTCTTTCCATGCCGGATTCGGATTGTTCACCGGCCCGGTTGCCTACTCCTCGTATAACCACGTAGCCGACGTTGCTCCGTTCAGCGCTACCTTCGATCCGAGCGCTCCCTCCGCCAACGCGCAATGCTCTACCGGCGGGACGTTGGCCGCTTGCACTCCCAATAGCGGGCAGAACATTTCGGGCTACATGAACTTTCATAACCCCTGGCAAACAGCCGGCTTCGGAACTGGCGGCGTAAGCCCGTTCCCGACCCAGGTGCCGTTCGCCTCTACCTCCTACAAGCCGCCATCGACCTCGACCTTCCCGTCGCAGACGAATCTGGGCGCCTCTTTTGCCCGCAGCTTCAAGGGTGGAATCACGCAGAGCTGGAACTTCTCGGCCGAGCAGCAGCTCAGCCCGACCATGGCCTTCCGCATTGCCTATGTCGGCAGCGAGTCGTTCCACCAGAGCTACATCGACGACATGAACCCCGGAATCTACAACCCTAACCAAGGTGGTCCGAACGTTCACGGCTCGGCGCGTGCTCTGACCAGCTTTACGCAGATCCTTCAGGAAAACAGCGACGGCACGTCGAGCTACCATTCGCTGCAGGTCAACTTCGACCGGCACATGGCGCACGGCTTCCAGGCTCAGTCGGCATTTACCTGGCAGAAAACGATCGATCTCGCCAGCAACGCCAACATCTCCTTCAACAGCGCCATCGGAGACCCTCTCCCAGGCCAACTGGCGTGGAACCGTGGCATCTCGGCCATGTCCATTCCCTTTACCTCGATGTCTAACTTCATCTATCAGACGCCTTCTCTGAAGGGAAAGAGTCTACTGATGCGCGAAGCTCTCGGTGGATGGGAGTTGAGCAGCATCATTACCCTGCAATCGGGTGGCCCGTTCGGCATCGGTGGCGGAAATCACAACGGACCCGGAAGCCAGGGAGTAGGCTCCGGATCTTTGGAGGGCGGTGACCGCGCCGACCGTGTTGCAGGACAGCCTCTCAATGTCCGCAAGACGGGAAGAAAGACCTGGCTGCTTCCTTCCGTGGGTGGTACCTCGGGTGCGTACTTTAACACGTCCGCATTCAGCACCAACCTGGACGGAACGTTTGGTAGCAGCGCGAAGAACCTCATGTACGCCCCGCCAACCTTCAATGTGGATTCAGCCATGATGAAGAACTGGCAGGCATTCGAGCATTACCAGCTTCAGTTCCGCTTCGAGGTCTTCAACGCATTGAACCATGCTGTTATGGGTACACCTGACACCGGTGTAAGCGATGGCAGCAACTTCGGTAAGATCACCGGAACTGCCAATGCACCGAGAGTCGGTCAGGCCGCTCTCAAGCTGAACTTCTAATCACACTAACCTGTGCCTGGGCGGCGACAATTGCCGCCCAGGCCCTTCTTTCCTACATATATATGTGGGTAGATTTCCGCCGACATTTACGGCTGAAAATACGTCAATGCTGTCCAAATCGAAATACAGTGGAGATTGGTCACAGCGCGAGCGTGACTCCTTGGGGGAATGAATGCTCGATCTTGGTTTCCGAACTCCGCGACGGTCGGGACGCACCTTCCCGGTCGTTTTTTTCATTCTGGTGGCAATGGTGGTTTCCATGTTGCTGTTACCCCTGAGGGACATCGTGCGGGGAGAGATGCAGAGCGAGCCTTCCGCGAGTTCCTCTCCAGAAACCAAAGCGGCGCTCTGGCCCATCTCGATCGACTACCCCGAGGATAGTTCCATCTTCCCGCCGGGCATCACGCCTCCTACATTTCTTTGGCGCGATGCGGCGGCATCAAGCTGGCACATCGACATCATATTTCGCGACAATGCTCCAGCTATTCACGTCCAATCCAAGGGTGAGCGGATGCACCTTGGCGCCATCGATCCCGAGTGCGTTAGCAGAACCAATGAGCTTCCCAAGCTAACTTCGCAGCAGGCGGCTTCCTGGGCCTGGACTCCCGATCCGGCCACTTGGTCCGCAATTCAGACTCACTCCACCGATCATCCGGCCACGATCACCATCACCGGTTACCGGAACTCGCAGACTCCCACCTCGCAATCGCACATGGCACTTTCCACATCGACCGACCCGGTGGGCGCGCCCATCTTTTATCGCGATGTTCCACTGATGCCATCGCAAGGAGCGAACGGCACGGTGCAACCTCTGCCGCCTACGGCAATTCATCTGATTCACTGGCGTCTCCGCGACATACTCCAGCCGGAAAGTCATACCGTCCTGAAAGACATGCCGACCTGCGCCAATTGCCATTCCTTCTCTACCGACGGCAAGACGATGGGCATCGACATTGACGGCCCGGCAAATGACAAGGGCCTCTACGCTGTTGCTCCGGTGCAGCGCCACATTTCGATTCAAAACAAAGACATCGTGAAATGGAATACCGATGGCACAGCAGGTCAGGCCAGAATCGGTTTCATGTCCCAGGTTTCACCGGATGGGCAACACGTGATCAGTACTTTTGCCGGGCCCTCGCTCGACATTCCAAAGACTTATTACATCACTAACTTCAAGGATTACAGGTTTCTCCAGGTCTTTTATCCAACCCGCGGCATTTTGGAGTCGTACGACAGGGCGACCGATAAACGCCAACCCTTGCCGGGCGCCGACGACCCCCACTTCGTACAGACGGACGGAGTATGGAGTCCTGACGGCAAGTACATCGTGTTTGCGCGTGCGGTAGCGAAAGACCCGTATCAGCCAGGCCAGAAGCCTGCGTACCACGCCAACGACCCCAACGAGACTCCGATTCAATACGATCTTTACCGCATTCCGTTCAACGACGGAAAGGGCGGCATTGCTGAGCCAATCCTTGGCGCTGCGCAGAACGGGATGAGCAATAACTTCCCCAAGGTCTCGCCGGACGGGTGCTGGATTGTCTTTGTGCAATGTCATAATGGCCAGCTCATGCGTCCGGACAGTCAGCTCTATATTGTTCCCTTCGGCGGCGGAGTAGCGCGGCGCCTGCGCGCCAATACGTCGCTGATGAACTCATGGCACAGTTTCTCGCCCAACGGCCGCTGGCTGGTATTTTCTTCCAAGGCGAGATCGCCCTACACGCAGATGTATCTGACCCATCTGGACGCGGACGGCAATGACAGCCCCGCCATCCTCATTGACAACACCACCGCATCCAATCGTGCCGTCAACCTTCCCGAGTTTGTCAACATCGCCGGCGACGGCATTCAGGATATTCAAGTCCCAGCCGTCGACCTGTACACGCTGATGGAAAAGGCCATGCATCTTGAAGAGGTCGGAGATAATGACCACGCCTTGGGAATATGGAAGCAAGCTGAAACAGTCGATCCCAATGACGCGCGCATTCAGAACGGCCTCGGACTCTCTTTGTATATTCATGGCGACTTTGAGAAGTCGTTCAAGCATTTGCGGCAAGCGATTCGGATCAATCCGCTGTTTGTGGAAAGCCATTTGAATCTCGGCAAGTTTCTGCTGCAGCAAGGTCATCCCGCTGAGGCGCTACCTGAACTCGAAACCACTGCCACGCTCAGGCCCCGGCTTGCATCCGTCCAGGAGGCTCTGGCAAATAACTACGAAGCACTGGGCAACAACGCCGAGGCGCTTGCGCATTTCCGCAAGGCGCTGGACCTTGACCCGAAGAGCGTCAGTGCCCTCTCCGCCACCGCATGGCTTCTGGCAACCGCGCCGGACGCCGGCATTCGCAACGGAGCAGAGGCTGTGGACCTAGCCGAACGCGCCAATGATCTCATGTCAGAAAGCGATCCAGAGGTCCTTGATACGCTGGCTGCGAGCTATGCGGAGACAGGTCAATTCACCAAAGCCATAGCAACTGCAAATCGTGCCTTGGATCTGGCGGTTGCAAAGGCAAACCACCCATTGGTCGCTGCAATCCGCAGTCGACTTGTCCTCTATGCTGCGAAGTCGCCGTTCCGTGCCGAGCGGAAGACGGCTGCAGCCTACCATGCGACTGCCGGACTAAAGTGACAAGAAACAGCAAACCAAGTCATTGCAAATCGGAGGAGTAATGTGGAAGTACGGGCAGGTATCTTGGCGTACGAAGAGATCAAACAACAGTCTGCATCGCCTTCAGTTTTCATTCACTCTGGTAGCTGCGATACTTCTCACAGCAAGTCTTCTGTACGCGCAAAAGGCTGAAGGAGATCGGGACTGGTCCGGCAAGGGAACACTCTTTGTCGGTACCTGCTACCAACCGATCGACCGCTCGCCGCAGCAGGTTCATCAGGATGTGGCGCTCATGAAGGCAGCAGGTTTCAAGCTGGTGCGTCTGGGCGATCTTTCCTGGGACTCCTTTGAGCCTGCAGATGGACAATTCACTTTTGCCGAGTCCGATCAAGTCATTGAAGAACTGAATAGTGCGGGCATCAAGGTCTTGCTTGACATCAGTGGTCTGCCCGCGCCCACCTGGCTCCATCACGAACATCCTTCAGTGAATCTTGTAAGTCAGGCTGGCGCTGTTCTGCACCCGGCGGAGCGCTACATGGTGGACATCAGCGACCCGGTCTTTCGGCGCTATGCGGCGCGATTTGCGGATGCTTTGACCAAGCACTATGCGCACAATCCCGCAATCCTCGCGATCGGTTACGACAACGAAATCGGCAATGGCTTCATGTCGTATTCCCCCGCCGACAAGCTTCGCTTCATCGAGTGGCTGAAGAAGAAATACGGAACTGTTGCTGAGCTGAATCGCGCGCGGGCTACGCAACGGTGGTCTCGCCGGTTGAACAGTTTCAATGAAGTCGAGTTACCCAACGGAGATGGTTTTGGACCGCCGGAAAGATACCTTGACCTGCATCGCTTCTGGTCAGATGAGACAATCGCCGCGATCGAGGAATTGAACGATGTGCGCAAGCGCAACATGCCCGATCTTCCCACGGCTTCCAATCTATGGGATACGGCTCCGCGCAAGGGTTTCGACTATTTCAAGTCGTACAAAGACTATGTGACATTCGGCGCAGAAGGCTTTTATCCCGGCACGCCTCTGAGCGCAATCTCGGGCGAGCTGTTGACCAAAGGGGACCTGAGCACACCCACCTGGTACAACGAGTTTGTAACGGGCGGCTCGGGCTCCTACGGCGGCCCGAAAGGCAGCATTCGGATGTGGGCCTATATGGGACTTCTCCACTATGGGCAGACATTCCTTGCGTGGACCTTCAATACACATCAGGGCGGAGAGGAGCAGGCCCTTTACGGACTGCTCGATCACGATGGAACGCCATCTTGGAAGTATGCTGAGTTCAAGCAGATCGCCACGGAGTTCGCAAAGTTGGAGCATGAGGGATTTCCGCGCTATCACAAGCCGGAAGTCGCCATTGCCTACTCCTTCGACAGCTTCATTGCATCCGACCCATCCAGCGTCAGCGACTCGGCCAAGTATTACTTCTCGACGCCCTACAGGCAGCAGGTCGATAACGCGTTCCAGCCGTTCTTCGAAGACAATATCGATGCGGCGATCATCAACATTGGCAACAGTGCGCTCGATTATAAGTTGCTTGTGGTGCCCGGCGACTACGTCATGGACGCGAAGAGCGCAACAGCGATTCGCAACTACGTGAGCAATGGGGGAACGGTGATTATGACCGCGTTCTCAGCGAAAGTGGACGAGCATAGCCAATGGTTCGACACGCCGCTCCCCGGACGCTTGAGCGACGTATTCGGCATCCGCACCGCCGAGTTCTATCGGCCAGCAACGATGCCCGAGATGACGCTCTCCGGCAAGTTGCTGAAGAGCAGTATCTCGTTCTATGAAGTTCTTGAGCCGAAGGGCGCCAAAGTACTGGCGCGATTCACAAATGTTCCCGACCAGCCGCCAGCCATTACTGAGAACAGTTATGGGAAGGGGCACGCCATCTATCTGGCCGTTCCGGCGCAGATGGAGGTGCTTGCTCCACTAGTGCGCGGACTCTACCCGGAGTTGGGTATCGAGCGCGGTCCCATCACGCCAGAGGGCGTATTTGCGCGCGTAGTCGCGGGAAAAACGCTGTATGTAAACAGTACCGCGGAGTCCAAACAGTTTTCCATCAACGGGACGCGGCATGGAGAGATCACAGGGAAGACTTATGCCGACTCCGTCGTGCTGGGACCATATCACCTGAACCATGCACATAACCATTTGGCGACCCCTGGGGATCCTGGTTTAAAACAGTAGGGACGCGGAGTTGCGAGCTTCGCGAACCGATTCCCAGGAGTCACCCAAATGGTGAGTAATGAAAACCA
>Ga0302267_10003175_pt1 | contig 19140 bp, 14 predicted proteins | sample III_Bog_E1_3_FD_194555 | JGI IMG/M metagenome (GOLD analysis project Ga0302267, IMG submission 194555) | Peat permafrost microbial communities from Stordalen Mire near Abisko, Sweden - III_Bog_E1_3 | ecosystem: Environmental > Terrestrial > Soil > Wetlands > Peat | place: Sweden: Abisko... | reverse complement strand
GATTGGCGGCGGAAATCACCGCCTCGAGCGACGCGTCGAGAATCGACGAGCTCATACCGACGCCCCACCAGGTCGCGCCGTCGGGGCCTTCTGCTTCGACGTAGGCGACTGCCGAGGCACCCGAGCCCGCCGTCAAGGCGTGCTCGGTGTAGTCGCGCACGTTGAAGTTCACATCGAGTTCAGTGCGAAGTCCCGCCATCAGCGCGTCAATCGGACCGTTGCCCTCACCCTTGACGGTGATGTGCTGTCCGTCGACCAGGAGCTGGGCGAAGATGCGGGTCTGGTGCTGGTCAGCGGCGACCTCACTCGAGAGCAACTGGATAGTGGGGTTCTCAGGCTGATACGTCGTGGTGAACACCTCCCAGATCTCGGCCGGGGAGATCTCGGTGCCGGAGCGCTCGGTGAGCTTCTGCACCTCCTTGGAGAATTCGACCTGCATCGCCCGCGGCAGGTCGAGACCGTGCTCGGAATTGAGCAGGTAGGCGACGCCGCCCTTGCCGGACTGGGAGTTCACGCGGATGATGGCCTCATAGGTGCGCCCGGTGTGCTTGGGGTCGATCGGCAGGTAGGGCACCTCCCACACGTCGTAACTGTCGCCGATCGCGGTCATGCCCTTCTTGATGGCGTCCTGGTGCGAACCCGAGAAAGCGGTGTAGACCAACTCGCCCACGTAGGGATGGCGCGGGTGGATCGGCAGACGGTTGGCGTACTCGGCCACGTGACGCGCCTTGTCGATGTCGCGCACGTCGAGTTCGGGGTCCACGCCCTGGGAGAACAGATTGAGCGCCAGGTTCACCACGTCGACGTTCCCGGTGCGCTCGCCGTTGCCGAACAGTGTTCCCTCGACGCGGTCCGCGCCGGCCAACACGCCCAGCTCCGCCGCCGCCACGCCGGTGCCACGGTCGTTGTGCGGGTGCAGCGACAAGAGGATGGAGTCGCGCCGATCCACGTGGCGCAAGAAGTACTCGATCGCGTCGGCGTAGAGGTTGGGCGTATACATCTCGACGGTGGCCGGCAGATTCAGGATCAACGGTCGCTCGGGGGTGGGGTCAATGACGTTAATGACGTCGTTGCACACCTCGAGGGCGTAGTCCAACTCGGTGCCGGTGAAACTTTCCGGCGAATACTCGTAGACGAATTCAGTAGCGGGTGACGTGCTTTCGAGACTTTTGCACAGGGCCGCCGCGTCCAGGGCGATTTGCTTGATGCCGGCCTGGTCGAGTCCGAAGACCACGCGGCGTTGCAGGGTGGACGTGGAGTTGTAGAAGTGCACGATGGCGCGCCGTGCCCCGTGCAGAGATTCGTAAGTGCGCCGGATCAGGTCGGGGCGGCACTGCGTCAGCACCTGGATGGTCACGTCCCCGGGGATCAGGTCATTCTCAATGATGTGGCGCACGAAGTCGAAATCGGGCTGTGAGGCCGAAGGAAAGCCCACCTCGATCTCTTTGAATCCCATCAATACCAGTTGTTCGAACATGACGTTCTTGCGTTCCAGGTCCATCGGGTCGATCAGCGCCTGATTTCCGTCACGCAAGTCCACGCTGCACCAGATAGGGGCCTTGACCAGGCGCTTATTAGGCCAGGTGCGATCCACGAGATCGACGGGCACCGTGGCACGGTACTTCTGGAAGGCCATCGGACTCGGCTGTTGCGGGTGGCGCGGCATAGTGATCCTTTCACGATTCGTCTAACGCGAGAAACAAAAAACCCCCGCGCAAGCGGGGGTGACGGGCGAGCGGAGGCTCGCCCTATCCAAGAAGCAGCCCGCGGTACACGTTTGTCACGCTGTCATTGTACCGCGCTGACGCACATTGTCCAGATGCGTGAACTAAAGTGACAGTCATGGGCCTCGTTAAAGTCTTCCTGAAGATTATGGTGCTTCTGTTGGTGGCTGCGGCCATCGCGGGTGTGGTGGCACTGGTCAAGAAGCGCGACGCCGAGCCGGTCTCTTTTGAGCACTGGCCCGACGTCCCGCAAAAGACCGCCGCTTAACCTGTACTACGAACCCCGTTCGTAGGAGAAGACATGGCAGAGATGCAATATCGTCGCGTGGGCCGTTCCGGCCTCCAAGTAAGTGTGTTGTCCTTCGGGAGTTGGGTGACCTTCGCCAACACCGACCAACTCGAGACCGCCGCCCAGGCCGCCGAATGTCTCACGGTCGCCAAGGACGCCGGCGTGAACTTTTTCGACAATGCCGAGGGCTACGCCGGTGGCGAGTCCGAGCGGGTCATGGGTGCGGCGTTTCGCGAACTGGGTTGGGCGCGCCACGAATACGTCGTCTCGACCAAGCTCTACTGGGGGCTCTACGACGTCCCCAACATGAAGAACACGCTCAACCGCAAGTACCTGTCGCAGGCGATCGAGGGCTCGCTCGAGCGCTTCGGTCTGGACTTCGTCGACTTGGTGTTCTGTCACCGTCCCGACCCCGCGACGCCGATCGAGGAGACCGTGTGGGCGATGAGCGACATGGTCTCACGCGGCCAAGCACTCTACTGGGGCACCTCGGAATGGTCCGGTGACGAGATCCGTGCCGCGTGGGATATCGCCGATCGCCACCATCTGCACAAGCCCATCGTCGAACAGCCCCAGTACAACCTGTTGCACCGCGATCGCGTCGAGAAGGAATACGCCCGGCTCTACGAGGACATCGGCCTCGGCACGACCATCTGGTCGCCACTCGCCTCGGGGCTCTTGACCGGCAAGTACCAGCACGGTGTCCCCGCGGGCTCACGGGCGTCGCTGCCGGGCTACGAGTGGTTGCGCTCGTCATTGACCGATCCGGCGCGCCTCAAGAAGGTCGATGCTCTCCTGGCAATCGCCGGCGAACTCGACGTGCCGCTGTCGGATCTGGCCCTGGCGTGGTGCGTCAAGAACCCTCACGTCTCCACGGTCATCACGGGGGCCTCGTCGGCGCAACAAGTTCGCGAGAACATGAAGGCGCTCGACGCGCTCGAGCTCCTCACCGACGAGGTGATGGAGCGAATCGAAGTCGCCACCTGGGCATAGTGCTCACCCGGGTTCGCGCCGAGCGACGATCATGAGTGACGAAGACGCCGACGTCATCGTCGTGGGTGCGGGTCTCGCCGGACTTCGAGCGGCCCAGGTCCTTAACGACGCTGGCCGCCAAGTCATTCTCATCGAAGCCGACGATCACGTCGGTGGACGCCTGTCGTCGAGGACCGTGGACGGCTTCGTCCTCGACGAGGGCTTCCAACTCATCAACCCGGCCTACCCGGAACTCGTCGCCACCGGCGTCATGTCGCACTTCGACCTGCGGCGATTCGCCTCGGCCGTGCGCTTCAGCGACGGCACGACGACGCACGAGATCGGCGACCCGCGCGAGAACCCGTGGCACGTCATCTCCGCACTTCGCCACCCCCACCTCTCACTTCGTGATGCCCTCACGCTCGCGCGTCTCCTCGCCGAGGTGCGTACACGCCGCGTCGGGCAACTCCTGCGAGGCCCCGACACCTCGACTCGCGCGGCGCTCGCGGCGCGTGGCCTGAGTGCGGGCGCCATCGACGACGTCCTGACACCCTTCTTGCGCGGCACCTTGCTCGACGACGCGCTCGACACCTCCTGGCACTACACCGAACTCGTGCTCAAGAGCTTCACTCGTGGCCGCCCGGGGACGCACCCGCACGGAATCGCCGCCCTGCCCGCCGCGATGGCGGCGGCACTGACCGCGACGACGGTCCGCCTGAACGAACGCGCCCTCAATATCGCCGGTGGCGGCGTCGAGACCGATATCGGTCGATACCTCGCCACAGCGGTCGTCGTCGCGACCGACGCCACGAGTGCGCATCGGCTCCTCGATAGCGCCGACGTCGCCTGGCGAGCCCAGACGACGTGGTGGTGGTCGGTGCCCGTTCTCAGCCACGCGAACCAATTACGCATCGACACCCGGAGAGGATTCCTTTCCAGCGCGCTCGATCTGTCGAGCGTGGCCCCCGAACGCGCCCCGGCGGGGCGCTCTCTGGTGGCCGCGAGCGCCAACGGGCTTTTCGAGGGCTCGAGTGATGCGGGCGTGCGCGAGGACGTCGCGCGACTTTTCGCCCTCTCCACCCGCGACGTCACGCTGATCGAGCGAACCGTCGTTCCCCGGTCGTTGCCGTCGGTGACAACCCCACTCGACCTACAGCGCGGTCAGTTGATTGACGATGTGGTCGTGGCGGGCGACTATCTTCAGACTCCGTCGATCCAGGGTGCCCTCGTCAGCGGACGCCGAGCCGCCCGACTGGTGTTGCGACGATTGGCCCCGGCGTAGCTGACTACGGAGTCGTCGTCGTGGGGTGCGAGTTTGACGACGCCGTGGTCGTCGTGGTGCTCGGACGGGTCACAACTGGCAATTGAGGGAGTGGGGGTTGAGGGCCCAGATCCATCTGCGCAGTTTCCCAGTTGGCGATGTCGGTGGCGCGAGTTTCTCGGTAGTCCACTTGCACGAGGTACCTCTGCGCAGGGGACTTGGCGGCCTTGAGAGCGGCCTTCTCGTTCGCCCTGTCGTTCGCTAACGCGGCAGTGAGGTTTCTGAACAAGACCGCCGATGCGTGATTGTAGGAATTGTAAGCCTGCAGCTCGATCCGGTATTGCTGCATCGGCGTGGGGCCAACTTTGGCCCCCGCGACCATGGGCGTGACCAGCACGAGCGACGTCACCATCGCCAGTCCCAGCATCACGTGCCTCGCGAGCCTTGTCACCGATTTCCCTTCGTTTCCCCTTCAAATCTACCGGGGACGACTTAAAAAATACTGTGAAGACGTCCGGAGGTGATTGAGAATTCCACTCTCGATTCCCAACCATTCCCACCGGTACGTGAGCGGCCGGTACGCTCCACGTATGGTGATTCCCTCATGACGACAGTTTTGGTAGTTGACGACGAATCCGGAGTGCGCGACCTCTTGAGTGACGCGTTGCGTTTTGCGGGATACGAGACCGAAGTCGCCAGCCAGGGACGCGAGGCCTTGGAAATCTGGCGCCTCAAGCGCATCGACTTGTGCGTGGTGGACATCAACATGCCCACCATGGACGGTTTCGAATTCCTCGAGACCGTGCGTAAATCTGACCTGACCACGCCGATCCTGCTCCTGTCGGCGCGCGACTCCTCCGATGACATCGCCCGGGGACTTCGTTACGGGGCCGACGACTACGTGCGCAAGCCATTCAGCGTCGAGGAGCTGTTGTTGCGCGTGGGCGCGATTCTTCGTCGCACCCAGGGCGCTGAGGATGACGTCCTCACCTACAGCTGTGGCTCACTCACGATGAATACCGATCGCCACGAAGTGGCCTTCAACGACGAGACCATCGAGCTCTCGGCCACTGAATTCCGGCTCTTGGAGATGCTCATGAGCCGACTCGGTCGCCTGGTGACTCGCGAACAACTTCTGCGCGACATCTGGGGCATGGACTTCGAGACCGAGACCACGGTGGTCGACACGTATATCTCGTATCTGCGCCGCAAAGTCCATCGCGATAATTTCACGCCCATCACCACGGTGCGCGGTGTCGGTTTCAAGATGGTCGAGCCCGCCGCCACCGCGTGAAGCTGTCGATTCGACTGACCATCCTCCTCGTCACCGTCACGGTGGTGATAGCGCTGGTGGTCGGTTGGTTCGCGGTCAATGACTCGACCCAGTCCCAGTACAAGATCATCAACGCCGAGATCGACTCCATCATCTCCAGTGGCGCCGGGAACCCCGCCAACGCCGTCAGTACCGCCAACTACGTCGTCTCACTCGATACCTACGACGTGACACTCGACCTCATCGACAGCCATGACACCGTGACCCAGATCAACGCCGGTGACATCCCCTTGAGTGCGAAACCCACCATCGCCGACGTCATGCAATCACTCAGCTCCGTGCGTACCAGCACCGACCTGCCCGGCTTTCGCTACCGGTCCGAGAAGGCGGCGGGCGGCTCCTACCTACTGGTGGCGGCCTCCACCAGTGCCATCGCGGACGCTGCCCACCGCCTCGAGGTGAACGTGGCCCTCGTGGGCCTCTTGGCGGTCCTGTTGAGCGTAGGGCTGGCCAACCTCTTCACCAACCGCGACATCCGACTTATCAGGCGACTGATCAACTTCGCGGGCGAGATCGCCCACGGCGGTGACGCGACGGAGTTCCCGCCGGAGTCCGGCAGCCCCGAACTTCGTCAACTTCGCACGTCGTTGGTGACCATGGTCGGTTCCCTGCAACGCGCCCTCGATACTGAGCGGCGTACCAGCCGTGAGATGCAACGATTCATCGGTGACGCCTCGCACGAGTTGCGGACGCCGCTCACGGTCATCAAGGGCTACGGCGAGATTCTCGAGCGTCCCGACCTCGACGAGGAGATGCGCCTACGAGCCCTCGAGCGCGTGCGGCGTGAGGTCGTGCGCATGGACGCCCTGGTGACCGACCTGCTCTTCCTCACCGAGGTTCGCGAGGCCGCCACACTCACCTCCTCACCCGTGGCGCTGAGTGACGTCCTGGTTGATGCGCTCGGCAACTTCCGCGTCGACTACCCCGAGCGCAGCGTGGAAGATCACGTCGCCCCCAACGTGTGGATCACGGGCCGCGCGGAGTACGTCGAGCGCTTGATCAACAACTCGTTGTCCAATATCGCCCGCCACACCCCCGCCGACGCCCCGGTCGCGCTAACCCTGGAATCATCGCCGCCGCGGGCGGTGCTGATCGTGGACGACGGCGGACCGGGACTGCCGAGCGACGCCTACGAGCGCGACGCGCGTCAGTTCCAGCGCTTTGACCCCGCGCGTTCACGCGAATCAGGGGGCACGGGGTTGGGGATGAGCATCATGAGCGACATCGTCGCGACGTTGCGCGGCTCGATGTCCTTGAGCCCGAGCCCGTTGGGCGGGCTTCGCCTTCGCTTCGATTTTCCCACCACCGACGGGCCCGCGGACGAGCAGTCCGACGTCCTAACGTAGCGAGATCAAGTGGATGTCGTCGATGCCTTCGGTGTCGCGCAACTTCTCGACCACCGAGGAGGGCGTCGGCGACGCCGTGGACATCACCATCAGCGCGGTACCGGTGTGGTGGTCGGGACCCACCGCCATGGAGGTGATGGAGATGCCGGCCTCACCAAGAGCCACGCCCACCAGGCCGATCATGCCCGGACGGTCGTTGTTGCGCACCACGAGCATCGATGTCGCGGGCGCGATCTCGATGCCGTGGCCGTCCACGCTGACGATGCGCGTCTCGACGCGCGTCCCCACGGTCATCAGTGAACCCGAGACGGCGTGCTCGCCCGAGCGCACGGTGATCACGTTGACGTATTCCGGTGATTCGTGCGTGGACATCTCGCTGAAGGTGATGTGGTGCTCCGCCGCCATTTGGGGCGCGTTGACGAAGGACGCACTCGCGTGGCCGGTGGCGACCAATAATCCCTTCAACGCGCAGAGGGTCAGGATCTTGGTACCGGACCCGGCAATCTCACCTTGATAGATCACTTCGAGGTCGGCCGGCTCGCCGTCGAGCAGGCCTCCGATGAAACGGCCGAGCAATTCGGCCAGTCCCATGAACGGACGCACGACGTTCGACACCTCGCCCGCCGAGACGTTCACCGCGAAGGGGACGAAGTCGCCCGCCAGCGCTAGCAGCACCTGTTCGGCGATGGTCACGCCCGCCTTGTCCTGGGCTTCGACCGTGGAGGCGCCCAGGTGGGGTACCACGACGACTGAGGGCAATTCGAACAAGGGTGACTCGGTGGTCGGCTCCTTCTCGAACACGTCCAGGGCCGCGCCCTGCACGTGGCCGCTGCGGATCGCCTCGGCCAGGTCCGCCTCATTAACAATGCCGCCACGCGCGACGTTGATGATGCGCACCCCCTGCTTGGTCTTCTTGAGCGACTCGGCGTTCAACAGGTTGGTGGTCTCCTTGTTCTTGGGCAAGTGGATGGTGATGAAGTCGCTCTGGGCCAGCAGGTCGTCGAGCGACATGCTCTCGATGCCCATGTGACGCGCGCGTTCTTCGGTGATGTACGGGTCGTAGGCCACCAGGCGCATTCCGAAGGCGTTCGCGCGTTGGGCGACGAGTGCGCCGATCTTCCCCAGCCCGATGATGCCGAGAGTCTTGCCGTGCAGTTCGACACCCTCCCATTTCGAGCGCTGCCACTTACCGTCCTTCAATGCCGAGTGCGCCTGGGGGATGTTGCGAGCTTGCGCGAGCAACAGCGCCATGGTCTGTTCGGCGGCCGAGAGGATGTTCGACACGGGCGCGTTGACCACCATCACGCCGAGTTCGGTGGCCTTGGCGACGTCGACGTTGTCGAGGCCGATCCCCGCGCGCCCCACCACGACCATGTCGGTGGCGGCTTCGAGCGTCGCGGCGTCCACCTGGGTCGCCGAACGAATGATCAACGCGTGGGCGCCCTTGACCGCCTCGATCAGCTCCTCCGGGGAGAGACCCAGTCGCACGTCCACTTCGTGCCCGGCGTTGCGCAGCTCTTGGAGGCCGGACGCGGCAATTTCTTCGGTAACTAAGACACGGGCCACGGGGGGAGGTCCTTTCGTATTTTGTTTAGTAGAGCCTAAAGGTTTTCAGCCGGCCGCCACGAGCGCGGCCAAGCGCTCGAGGCCTTCGGCCAGGTCGGCATCGCCGAGGGCGTAACTGAGTCGGAAATAGCCGGGCGTTCCGAACGCTTCGCCGGGCACTACCGCGATTTTGATGGTTTCGAGCAGCCCCGCCGCGAGTTCCGAGGAACTTGTCGCGACGCGCCCCCCGAGTTCGCGACCGATCAGGCCTTCGACGTTGGGGTAGCAGTAGAAGGCACCTTCAGGCTCGGCGCAGGTGACGCCGTCGATGTTGTTGAGCATCGCGGTCATCATCTGACGGCGCCGATCGAAGGCGACACGCATCTCCTCGACCGCGGTCAAGTCGCCCACCAAAGCCGCCACCGCAGCGCGTTGGGAGATGTTGGAAATGTTTGACGTCGTCTGGCTCTGATAGTTCACCGCGGCGTTCATGACGTCGCTGGCCCCCATCATCCAGCCGATTCGCCAACCGGTCATCGCGTAGGTCTTGGCCACACCGTTGACGACCACCCAGCGATCACCCAGCTCGGGGGCGACGACCGGCAGTGACACGCTGACCGCGTCGCCGTAGACCAGGTGCTCGTAGATCTCGTCGGCCATCACCCACACGTCGTTCTCGGCGGCCCAGCGGCCGATCGCCGCGACGTCGTCGGGCCGCACCACTGCACCCGTCGGGTTCGACGGCGAGACGAATACCAACAACTTTGTCCGAGGCGTTCGTGCGCGCTCGAGGTCCTGCACCGTGACGCGAAAGCCATTGGCCTCTGAGGTCATGACCGGCACGGGGATGCCACCGGCCAGATAGACGGCCTCGGGATACGTCGTCCAATACGGCGCGGGGATCAACACTTCGTCACCGGGGTTGATCAGCGTCATGAAGGTGGTGGCGACGGCGTGCTTGCCCCCGTTGGTCACCAGGATCTGACCGGGCGAGACGTCGAGTCCGCTGTCGCGCTTGGTCTTCATGGCGATGGCCTCGCGCAACTCCTGGAGTCCCGCCGTAGGGGTGTACTTGTAGTTCTTGGGGTCGTAACAAGCCTGCACGGCGGCCTCGACGATGTGTGCGGGGGTCGGGAAATCGGGCTCGCCCGCGCCGTAGCCAATGACCGGCTCCCCGGCCGCCTTGAGGGCCTTCGCCTTGGCGTCCACTGCCAGAGTGGCCGAGGGCGCGAGGCCTCCAAGAAGGTCACTAACTCTCGAACTCATCGACTACTCCGTTTCATTCTCTAGAGTTGAGTCTATGACCACACCCGAGTCCCTCAAGATTCCTGCCGACCTCCTACCGCGCGACGGACGCTTCGGCGCCGGTCCCTCGAAGATTCGCGCCGAGCAATTAGCCGCACTCGTGGAGACCGGTTCGTCGTATCTGGGGACCTCGCACCGTCAGGCCACCGTGCGCAACAAGGTGGGCGAGGTCCGCGACGGACTGTCGTCCCTGTTCAACCTGCCCGAGGGCTACGAGGTGCTGCTGGGCAACGGTGGCACCACGTGCTTCTGGGACGCCGCCACCTTCCACTTGGTCGCCGAGCACTCCCAGCACCTCTCCTTCGGCGAGTTCTCCTCGAAGTTCGCCAGCGCCGTGAAGGACGCCCCTCACCTGTCGGACCCCGAAATCATCAAGTCCGACACCGGCACGCACCCGCGCGCCGTCGCCACCGAGGGTGTGGACCTCTACGCCCTCACCCACAACGAGACCTCGACGGGCGTCATGATGCCGATCGAACGCCCGGCAGGCGCCACCGGACTGGTGGCGGTGGACGCCACCTCCGGTGCGGGCGGGCTCTTCGTCGACCCGAGTCAGTTCGACTGCTACTACTTCGCACCCCAGAAGTCCTTCGCGTCCGACGGTGGCCTGTGGTTGGCACTGTGCTCGCCCGCCGCGGTCGAACGAATCGAGACTCTGGCCGCCTCGGACCGGTGGACGCCGGCGTTCTTCGACCTCAAGATCGCTCTCGACAACTCGCGCCTCAACCAGACGTACAACACGCCCGCACTCGCCACCATCCACCTGCTCGCCTCGCAGATCAAGTGGTTCAACGACAACGGTGGCCTGGAATTCTCGACCGGGCGTTCGCGTCAATCGGCGGAGATCCTCTACACCTGGGCCGAGGCCTCGGACTTCGCGGCACCATTCGTTGCCAACCCCGCCGAACGCTCCAACGTCGTGGGCACGATCGACTTCGCCGAGGGCGTCGACGCCGCGCTCGTGGCCAAGATTCTGCGCGCCAACGGCGTCGTCGACACGGAGCCCTACCGCAAGCTCGGGCGCAACCAGCTGCGCATCGCGATGTTCCCGAGCGTCGACCCGGCCGACGTCGCCTCCTTGTGCGCCTGCATCAATTACGTCGTGGGGAATCTCTAGACGTCGTTCGTTGAGACGTCTGATCACTCCATGGCGAAGCGACCCTGACGTGGTCGATGAGGTGACGACCACCCCAGGGCGCAGCGGCGATTCGACCTGAGGGACGCGTTGATCACGCCGCTACCATGGGGACGAGTGCGGGGGTCGACCCTCAACAGGAGACGGCGTGTGCCCCAGATAGAACGGGTGACAATCCACCAACGGGCCATTACCCTGCGGCGTCCCTTCGTCACCGCCGTGCGCACCGCCACGTCGATCGACGCTCTCGTGGTCGAAGTGCTCGACAGCGAAGGACGCAGCGGTTGGGGTGAGGCACCCACCAGTTGGCGCGTCACTGGTGAGAGTGTCGCGAGCGTGACGGCAGCGATCGAGGGGCCTCTGCAAAATGCGATTCTCGGACGCGACAACGACGACCCCTGGGCGTCGAGTATCGCCCTCGAAAGCGCGGCCGCGCGCAACTCGTCGGCGCGGATGGCGCTGGATTGCGCCTTGTTTGACCTGGCCGCCCAAGCCCGGGGCATCACCCTGCACGACTTCCTCGGTGGTACGCGTGTGAAGGTCCGCTCCGACATGACGCTCTCGGCCGCCCTGCGCGAATCCGACCTCGATGACCTCGTGCGCGTGGCGCTCGAGCACGTCGCCGAGGGCTTTCGCACCCTCAAGGTCAAGGTCGGCGCCGGTGGTGACGACGTGGCCGCGCTGAGCGCCGTTCGCGACGCCGTGGGCGCGCAGATCACGCTTCGCGTGGACGCCAACCAGGGCTGGACTGCGCAAGAGGCCGTGCGCGTCATCGGTGCCTGTGAGGACGCCGGGGTGGACCTCGAGATGGTCGAACAGCCGGTCCACCGTGACGACATCGACGGCTTGGCCTTCGTCACCCAACACGTTCACACGACCGTGATGGCCGACGAAGCGGTGTGGACTCGCCGTGAATTCCGCGAGATCATCCGAAGCCACGCCGCGGACATGATCAACATCAAATTGGCCAAGACGGGAGGATTGAGCGGAGCGCTCGAACTGCTGGCCGACGCCCGCCGTAACCAGGTTGACGTGATCATTGGCTGTATGGCCGAGACCCACGTCGGGATCGGCGCAGCGGCTGCCCTGGCCTCCGTCGTCGACACCGACGGCACGAAGCCATCGCGCGCTCACGACCTCGACGGCGGACTCTGGCTCACGCGCAGCCCCGTGGAGGGCGGGGTCTCCTACGAAGGCGACGGTGTGGTTCTCGCGAGCGCACCGGGCATTGGCATCACGGGTCTCGCCGCACGCGGAGTCTGAGCTTCCCCACTGCACGCACCGCGCCAGCAACCGGTCATCAGCTGACTATTTTCGCCTATCGCTGATGGGCTTGGCTCGACGACCCGCGCCGGTACGATGCATCCATGCGCGCCATGACGACACAATGAGCCACGTCCTGGTCACCGGCGCCACCGGCTACGTGGGTGGTCGACTGGTCCCTCGACTGGTCGAGGAGGGCCACGAAGTGCGCTGTCTCGTGCGCACCCCCGCCAAGCTGGCGGCCGCGCCCTGGCGCGATGAGGTGCAGATCATCGCTGGCAGCATCGAAGGTCCCTTGGAAGCGGCCATGGACGGCATCGACGTCGCTGTCTACCTCGTCCACGGCATCGGTGACGGTCGCGACTGGGCCGCCAAGGAGTCGCGCGACGCCGAACATTTCCGCCGCAGCGCCGAAGAGGCCGGCGTGGGACGCATCATCTACCTCGGCGGTATGGGCGTGGACAACAAGTCGCTCAGCGCGCACCTGGCGAGCCGCCACGACGTGGGGCGGATACTCGCCAATGGGACCATTCCGGTCACCGAACTGCGCGCGGCCGTGATCATTGGCTCGGGCTCGGCGAGTTTCGAGATGCTGCGCTACCTCGTCGAAGTGCTGCCCGTAATGGTCACGCCCAAGTGGGTCACGACCAAGTCCCAGCCGATCGCGATCTCGGACGTGCTGGACTACCTCGTCACGGTCATCGGCTCGCCCGCGCCACTGGCCGGGATCTTCGAGATCGGTGGACCCGACGTCGTCAGCTACGCCGAGATGATGGAGATCTACGCCCAAGAAGCTGGCTTGACCAAGCGCCGCCTCATCCCCGTCCCCTTCTTGACGCCGCGCCTGTCGAGTCACTGGGTCGGTCTCGTGACGCCGGTACCGGCCTCGCTCGCGCGACCCTTGGTGGACAGTCTGGTGAACGAAGTCGTCGTGCGTGACTCGCGTACCATCGAGACGTTGGGCGCTCCCGCCCGACCGCTGCGTGAGGCGATCCGTCTGGCGCTGGGTCGCACGAGTCGCCACGACGTGCCCACTTCCTTTACGAACGCTGACCTGCAACCTTTTCGCGCCTACGCCACCGATCCGGCGTGGGCGGGGGGGACCGAGCTCAGCGACGAGCGTCACCGCGACACCATGGCCAGCGCACACGACATTTTCGTCGCGGTCTGCGCGGTGGGTGGTCAAAAGGGTTGGTACTCGGGCGAGTGGCTCTGGCGACTGCGCGGTCTCTTCGACCAGGCCTGGGGCGGCCCGGGTCTGCGGCGCGGTCGACGCCATCCCAGCGAACTGCGAGTGGGTGATTTCGTCGACTTCTGGCGCGTGGTCGACATCGAGGACGATCAACTCGTGCGACTACACGCCGAGATGCGCCTGCCCGGCGAAGCGTGGCTGGAATGGCGCATCACGACGAGTCCCCGTGGCACTCGCCTCACGCAACTCGCGAGGTTCAAGCCACGAGGACTCCTGGGTCGTGTCTACTGGTACGGCGTGGCCCCGTTCCACGGACTCGTGTTCCCGGGGTTGCTGCGCGGCATCGTCAGCGACGCCGAGTCGATGTAAATCCTCAGTCAGTGTCGCCGCCGGAGGTCTCGGACACCTTCTGCTTGCCCGCCGACACGAAGGGCATCATGGCACGTAACTTCTTGCCGATGTCCTCGATCGGGTGCTTCTTGCCCGCGTCGCGCAGTTCGCGGTAGCGCGGACGACCAATCTCATTCTCCTTGACCCACTCGGCGGCGAAGGTGCCGTCTTGGATCTCGGTGAGGACCTTCTTCATCTCGGCCTTGACCTGGTCAGTGATGATGCGCGGACCGCGAGTCAGGTCGCCGTACTCCGCGGTGTCCGAGATCGAGAAGCGCATGCCGGTGATGCCCTCTTCGTACATCAGGTCGACGATCAGCTTGAGTTCGTGCAAGCACTCGAAGTACGCGCTCTCGGGCTGGTAGCCCGCCTCGACGAGCGTCTCGTAACCGGCCTTGACCAGTGCTGACACGCCGCCGCAGAGGACCGCCTGCTCACCAAAGAGGTCCGTCTCGGTCTCCTCGGTGAACGTGGTCTCGAGCACGCCGGCGCGGGTGGCGCCGATGGCGTTGGCGTACGCCAGCGCGATGCCCTTGGCGTTGCCGGTGGCGTCCTGGTGCACGGCGATCAAGGCCGGCACGCCGCCGCCTTCGAGGTAGGTGCGACGCACGAGGTGCCCGGGGCCCTTCGGGGCGACCATGGCGACGTCGACGTCGGCCGGCGGCTTGATGAGGTCGAAGCGGATGTTGAAGCCGTGGGCGAACAAGAGGCACTTGCCCGCGCTCAAGAACGGGGCGATCGATTCATCGTAGGTACGCTTTTGCTCGGTGTCGGGCACCAGCACCATGATGACGTCGGCTTCCGCGCAGGCATCGGCGATGGAGAGCACGCGCAGACCGGCGTCCTCGGCCTTGATCACCGACGAGGACTCGGGGCGCAGACCGACGCGAACGTCGTAGCCGCTGTCCTTGAGGTTGAGCGCGTGGGCGTGGCCCTGCGATCCGTAGCCGAGGATGGCGATCTTCTTGTCCCTGAGGAGTTCGGGCTGCGCGTCGGCTTCGTAGTACATCGTGGTCATGTCAGATTTCTTTCTGTTCAGTCGGGGACGGCGGCCAAAGCCACTTTGCCAAGTCTAGGGAGTGCGACGCGACCGGTCCGGTGCAGCTCGACGGTCGTATAATTCTCGAGTTCGCGCTCGAGTTCGTCGCAGGCCGCCGGCGTGCCGGCGAGCATCAGCGTCACCGAGCCGGCGTCCACGTCGACGATGGCCGCGCCCGAACTACCCACTACGTCCAGTAGCGACGTGCGGCTATCCACGTTGGTCTTGATGGTGGCCAGCAGCAGTTCTCGCTCCAAGGCGTCCTTGGGAGCGATGTCGGAGATGGCCACGACGTTGACCAGCTTGTCCAGCTGTTCGACGATCTGCTCCAGGGGCGCCGATTCGGCGTCGACCACGATGGTGATGCGCGAGAAGCGCGCCTTCGTCTCGGCGGGGGCGACCGCCAGGGAATAGATGTTGAAGCCGCGCCGCGCGAAGAGACCCGCGACGCGCGCCAGGACGCCCGCCTTGTTCTCGACCATGACCGACAAGATGTGGTGGCGCACCGGGGTGTGACTGGTGGCGCCGAGGAAGGGTTCGGGGGTGTTCACTTGGACTCTCTCTGCAGGGGGTGGACCATGATGTCATCGTTGCTGGCGCCCGCGGCGACCATGGGGAACACCTTCTCCGAGGAGTCAGTGCGAAAATCGATCACCACCGGCACGTCGTTGATGGAGTTGGCGGTGGCGATGGCGGCGTGCATCTCCTCGATGTTCGTCGCGCGTAGGCCGACGCAGCCCATCGCCTCGGCCCACTTGACGTAGTCGGGCAGGTCGGGCGAGAGGTAGACCTCGGAGTAACGCTCGTCGTAGAACATCTCCTGCCACTGGCGCACCATGCCGAGGTAGGCGTTGTTGAGGATGGCGACTTTGATGGGGATGCCCTCGGAGCGCGCGGTCACGAGCTCCTGGGCGGTCATCTGGAAGCAGCCGTCACCATCGATGCACCAGACCACCCGGTCGGGTCGGCCAGCTTTGGCGCCGATGGCGGCGGGAACGCCGAATCCCATGGTGCCCGCCCCGCCGGAATTGACCCACGTGCCGGGCTCCTCGAACTTCCAGAACTGCGAGGCCCACATCTGGTGCTGACCGACGCCCGAGGTCACGATGGTGCCTGGAGCCGCCGCACGGGCGATGGACTCCACCACGAACTGGGGCCGCAACAATGTCTCGTCGGTGGGCTCGTCGTAGACGAGCGGGTAGGCCTCTCGCCACGCGTCGATCTCCTTCCACCAGACGTCGAGGTTCTGGGGACTCGCCTGCTGGGCGTCCCAGGCCTCGAGGACCGCGGCGACGTTGGATCGAATGGCCACGTCGGCGCGGCGGACCTTGTTGAATTCGGCCTTGTCGATGTCGACGTGAATGATCTTGGCGTTGGGTGCGAAGGCCGGGATCTTGCCGGTCACGCGGTCGTCGAAGCGCGCACCCAGTGAGATCAACAAGTCGGACTTCTGGATTGCGGTGACCGCGGAGTACATGCCGTGCATGCCGGGCATGCCCAGGTGCTGGGGGTGCGAGTCAGGGAAAGCCCCGCGCGCCATCAAGGTGGTCACCACCGGCATACCCGTGCGCTCTGCGAAGGCCAGGAGCTGCGCCGACGCGTGGGACTTGAGCGTGCCACCACCGACGTAGAGCACGGGCCGCTCGGCGGCGCGGATGAGCTCGATCGCCTGGTTCACACGGTCGGCGTCGAGTTCGACGACCGGGTGATAGCCCGGCAGGTCCAACTCGTCGATCGACTCGGGGTACCACCACTCCATCGTGGACTGGGCAATGTCCTTGGGGATGTCGACGAGCACCGGACCGGGCCGACCGGTGGTGGCGATGTGGAACGCTGCCGCCACCGCGCGCGGAATCTCGTGGGCGCTCTTGACGAGGAAGTTGTGCTTGGTGATGCCCATCGTGATGCCGGTGATGTCACACTCTTGGAACGCGTCGGTGCCGATGGCGGCCGAGGACACTTGGCCGGTGATGACCACGAGAGGCGTCGAGTCCATGTGGGCGTTACCGATCGGCGTGACGATGTTGGTGGCGCCGGGTCCCGAGGTCACCATGGCGACACCCGGACGACCGGTGGCCAGCGCGTAGCCCTCGGCCATGTGGCCGGCGCCCTGCTCGTGGCGCACCAGCACGTGGCGGATGCTCGAGTCGATCAACGGGTCGTAGACCGGGAGGATGGCACCGCCGGGCAGGCCGAAGATTACCTCGACCCCTTCCATCTCCAGGCTCTTGATGAGGGCTTGCGCTCCGGTGAGTTGCACAATGTTCCTTTTTTGTTAGATATAGAAAAAGGCCTCCCATTTTGGGAGGCCTCCGGTATACGACAATGCGTGACTACCGGCGCCTGGCGCCTACTACTACCTCGAGAATGGAGTCGCGCAAAGTCACGGCTCCAATATAGCCACACGCGACGCCCCGCACAACACCGCACTCTTGGAGCGTCGCGACTCTCGTCTCGGCGCCACGCAAGTCCTACGCGTTGCGGTAACCGTCGGTCATGCCGCCGCCCTGCAGCGCCGACAGTGCGGTCGCACGCATGCGTCGAAGGACTCGATGCGTGACGGGCGTCGCGTCAGGGTGCTGGCCACCGTGGGCGGCCACCTCGGCGTCCCACGCGGCGCGGCGCTGTGCGAGCACGTCGGGATCGCCGAGTTCGACGCAATCGATCGCGTCGCGGTTCACGTCGACGGTGACCGTGTCACCGTCGTGCACCAGGGCGATCGGACCACCGAGCAGAGCTTCCGGTGCGACGTGGCCAATCACGAGCCCCACGGATCCCCCGGAGAACCGAGCGTCGGTCATCAGCGCGATCGTGATGCCACGCTGGCGACAGATCGTCGTGATCTTGGAGGTGGGGTCGAGCATCTCGGGCATCCCGGGAGCGCCACGGGGTCCCTCGTAACGGATGACCACCATGTCGTTGTCGGCGAAGTCATCGGCGTGCTCGTCGAGTGCGGCGATGAGGGATCGTTCGCTATTGAACACCCGCGCGTTGCCGGTGAAGACGCCATCGACGATGCCACTCTCGACGCCGGCCAATTTCAAGATGGCGCCGCCCTCGGGAGCGAGGTTCCCGCGCAGGAGACGAAGTCCGCCAGTGTCCTTGAACGGCTGGGCCGCCGAATAGATCACGCGATGGTCGGCGGCGGGCGGCGCCAGTCGCTCGACCTGCTCGGCGAGGGTCTCTCCGGTGCAAGTCAGCGCGTCGCCTTCGAGATATCCGGCGCGCAGTAGCTCTTGGACCACGCTCGGCAATCCGCCAGCGGCGTCGACGTCGACCATGGAGAAGGCACCGAAGGGGCGCATGTTGACGATGACCGGCAGTCGCCGCGACAGTGCGTTGAACTCGTCCTGGCTGAGGACGTCGCGCCAGAGGTCGTACCCCGCGGCGCGGGCGATCTCGACACTGTGCAACATGACGTTGGTCGAACCCCCCATGGCAATGGCGACCGTCAGAGCATTGCGCAGCGAGACGGGCGTCACGATGTCACGTGGCCGGATGCCGCGTGCGACCATCGTCACGAGGCAATCGATGAGTTGTTCGGGGAACTCCTCGACGCGTCGCGGATCGTCCGAGGTCGGCGCCACCATGTGCAACGGTTCCAACCCGAGAACGCCGATGAAGGTCTGCATGGTGTTGTAGGTGAACATTCCCCCGCAGCTACCTTGGCCGGGGCACGCATGCAGCGCGATCTGCGCTCGAACGTGGTCGTCGGGATTGGAGGCCGCCTGAAAAGCGTCCACCAGGTCGATGGGTGCGCCCGTCGCCTGGTCGTGTCCCGGCTTGATCGAACCGTCCGACAGGATCACCGCTGGCACGTTGTGCTCCAGGATCGCGGCGAGGGTACCGACCGGCGGTTTGTCGCACGCGACCACGCCGATCACGCCGGCGACTCGGTTGGCCGCGACATGCACCGAGACGGCGTCATTGACCAGCTCGCGACCGATGAGTGAGAATCGCATCTCCGCGGTGCCGTTGAGTTGGCCGTCGGACACTCCCACCGTGAAAGTAGGGGCGATGAGGCGCACCGCGAGATCGTCACGGGCAATCCGACGTGACATCGCCAATTGCACCGCGGCGACCTTGTCTTGGACGCCGAGGTAACACTGACTGTCGCCCAGATTGCCCACCACCGCCCATACGGGGTCGTGGATCTTCGTCACGTCCTCGCCCAAGAAGCGAGCCGTGCCGACCCGCTGCACGTCACGACCCGGGTTCGAGGACCGGATCTCGTCGAGCGTCAGGCTGGTGGTACCTCCTGGCGAGGTGATGTCAGTGAGGGAGGAGGTGGAGTCGATGGACATGCCACGAAGTTTATATAGGGCCGCCACGACCACCTCGCCCCG